>Ga0209087_1000005_pt1 | contig 174591 bp, 269 predicted proteins | sample S_130805_EF_Meta_FD_187321 | JGI IMG/M metagenome (GOLD analysis project Ga0209087, IMG submission 187321) | Freshwater microbial communities from Lake Simoncouche, Canada to study carbon cycling - S_130805_EF_MetaG (SPAdes) (version 2) | ecosystem: Environmental > Aquatic > Freshwater > Lake ... | reverse complement strand
GAGCCCATGATGAATCTTTCATAGGATCAACACCGATTTCTGCACCAAAAGGACCTAGACCATCACCATTGCAATCAATACGACCACACGAATACGATTGAATAATCTCATTATACTCAAACGATTCACCAGCTTTTCTGCCAGTTAATTTAGAATCTTCGGTAAGTGTTCGTGTTACTCTTTTGGTTAATCCACGGTCAATATACCATTGCATATTGATAACACCCATCCAATTGGTTGAATATCTTACCGACATTAGTATCTTTCACCAGTGTAAACTTCTTCATAGATTGATTTGATAACTTCACTCTCATGCTCATCGGCACAATATTCCAATACATCTTGAACCGTATATTGGCCAATATGAATAACTCTACCCGATTGAAATTCAACCATGTAAACTCTTTCAAAATCTGAATCATAACTCATACAAAATCCTTTTCATCAAGGTGCCAACCTTCAGCACGCAACTGTTCACGACCACCATAGGTCTTTTTCATTTCATCCATAGCATTATGGATGGCATTAATTTGTTCAATCAACCAATCACGGTTGACCCATTGTTCTGGTGTTGATGACCGAGGACGATAACCAAAATAATCCTTATGAAAATCGGAATAATAAGATTGTAATTCATCAACACTCATGCCATCAAAATAACTCATGCAATTTCCTTTACTTTACAAAACTCTGTAAACTCTTTTAGATTACCTTTGAATATAAAATCATGTTTATCACTCATGGTGACACCAAACATATTACAACCACAATCAATCACTTCAACATACAAACCCTTACCACTATTATAAATGTGATATTCATAATCTTGGCCACAATCTTTTTCATCGGTTGAATAAATGTAAAAAGCACCAGGCGTTTCTTTAAAATGAGCAACCATACTAGCGGCCAAACAACCCATACCATTATAAACCAATTCTTCTGCCGTTTCTGTATAGATTAATCCATTCACCAAACGACCAGAACTCAAAAACTCTGCCAACTCAGCACCATGACCAGTTGGATAACCATCAAACTGCCGGTACATATTAACTACTGGTTTTTGGACTTCATCATACTTTTCATATACAAATGTCAAACTTCTGGTACCCATAATCATTACCTCGCTAAATGTGTATTAAACTGCTCTTCATACATTTCTACAATACTCTCATCGTGGCATTCACGGAGATTATCTTTCATTAATACTTTGGTCAATTCTAACAACTCTGATTTCTTCATCTTTTTAACCATAACCATATCATCTTCAACAATCTCAGCAATCAAACGGTTAATCATTCTGCTCATACACCTGCCCATCTAATATGTTTAAATTCACCAGTCAATACATTACCACGGCCAAAATTACGAGCCGGTGCTTTCCAACTTGCCGACTTTAGAATCTCACCTTGCTTAAACTGTTTATCATCATCAAGCATAATCCAAGAATGTGAAGAACGCTGACCAGCACTAAATTGACCAATATGTTTCATAATCACATGAGCATACTTACGACCAATCTCATAATAAAACTCTATGAATTGATTACCACCTCTACTATCATAATCTGCTTGTAGGTGTAATACATACTCTTGCAAACCAATATCTAAATCTTTATACACATTACTCATATAATGTCACCTCGTCAATTTCCAAAGCATCTCTATCTTCATTAAAGCTTTTATCTTGCTTAATGTATGATTCGATCCATGCTTCAGCTTTTTCACGCTTGGTAAAAGCTTTGATGGTCATCCATTCCCAACCAACAAAATCAACCAATACACCAGATTTTACAACATAGATATTATTCATACCAACTTCTCTCAAAGAACTATTACTCATCGTTTTCACCTCTAAGATAATCTAATGCTTCAATAACACAATCATCAGCACAACTCATCAAACTGGCAATATTGGAGTTAACCTTCAACTCACCAGCAGCTTTGGCATTAGCCCAATGGTATACATCAGAAAGCAAATGCTGTGCCTGTTGCAACTTATCAATCAATTCAATATTACTCATTAATGGCTCCTTGCATTTGCCCAATGAACGCCACGCTTAAAAGCATCACGCTCAATACGAATTTCCCTAGTATCACGGTCGCTACGCTGATATACATCAAAAGCATAAGCATCACGCTTACGGGTAGAATAACTACCATTAAAACGGGGACCACGAAAGCAAACATAATACTTGGTAAAATCAATAAACCTTTTCACTTCTTCATACAAAGCAATTGGTGCTGCCTTATAAGTAGAACGAAAATTGGCTGGTGCCTGATAACTTTCTAATGCTTGACACATTGCTATTTCTTTTAAACGATATTCCATATATACTTTCAAAAAGATGAGGTCTTATACCCGACAGGATGCCTCATTGAACCATTATACTTTACTTAAATTTACCACTCTAAAATCAAATTCCATAAAACTGGTTTGATGCGGTACAAAAGCATACTGATCAACACGGTTTCTAGCAGTAACTTTGGTTTCGTATTTCTTAAACTTATCGACCGTTACTTTTATTTTGTATGAACTAAAACCGGACTCATGAGAATTGGCATCAATCACCACACCTTCAATAAATGCATCATCACGACCTGCCATTGGTTTAAAATCGTATGCTCTGATAATATCACCAACTGTTGCAATACCTTCAAATTTCAACATATAATTCCTTCTCAACTAAAAATACCATTATACAGGTACCACACTATACCACAAGCACTTTGTCATATTAGGCATGGTATACTTGGTCCTTACTTTTGGTAATGTTGTATCCACACAACAATATCCGTTCAACATATAATTCCGCAATTGGTTGTGGATCTTCAAAACCACGCTGTAATGCAGTTAATTCAGTAATTACAAATTTCCATCTATTTCTGTCATTCACTTAATTGGTTCCTTAAATAGTTTAATAAATCCAATGCTGGCAATTACTAATAATGTACCAGTTAAGGCAAATAATACGATTAATACAGTTTGACTAATCATCATTATCTCCAAATACTGTTGAAATATCACGCTCACGCAATTCCGTTTCTAATTCATCATCAAAATACTCTTGATAACCTTTGAAACCAGAATATAGCATTTCTGCTATCATTGATTCATCATTAAATTCACCTTTCATGGTGAATATAGAATTAATATCATCGTTAATCAATGTTTCAATGGCTTTATCCCGCCATTCAGGTCTAAAACTAGTTACCATTATTCTACCTCAGCATTTAAATAAGTTTCTAAATGACCAGATACTCTACCATCTTCTGCTGAATAGAATACATAATCACCCATTTCATGGCGGAATTCTTTATCAACATATTCAAAACCACCATAATACTGTACCGCACGGTCATTTGCTTTATGAATAGCAATACAATCTGGTGATACAAACACCTTACCGCAACGAGGATCAAGTCCTAAACGATTTGCAGGCACCATTTCCATATTACCACCAACATAACTATCGGTCAATTCGGTAACTTCGTCAATCAATTTAAATAGATTCATATTAAAACTCCAACATATTATACAGTTTAGACATAATGACGGAGGTTGGATTATCATCCTCATCATCATTCCATTGTGGATAATCATTTAATGCTTCATAGATTAAATCCATATCATCATCGGTCATGGTAACAGTATAATCTGCTTTACCTTCAACCGTTCTGGTAATGCTATAAATTGCTTTACTCATCAGTCATTTCCTCGATTTCGCCGATTTCATCATCGGACAGGTTAATGTTATACTGCTCAGCAAATAATGCTTTTACTTTGGTAATATATTCTGATTCATTCTCTGCTTCGAGATTATTACCATAAAATTGAACTGACACTACGCTACTAAATTCTTTCGTACTCATATAATACTCCTAGTTAATACTCACTAATGTATATGCCATTAGTGAAAACATTGATAAAAACAGTATTGGTGCCAATAAATGGACAATCACCAATACCAATATAATAATTAATAATATTCTAATCATTATGCCGCAATCTTAATAGTGAATTGATAATCACCAACGGGATATTTTACGAAACCACTTGTATCCTTCTTTGCCTTACCTTTGGCATATAGACCAACTACCACACCTTTTGGATCTAGAAAGCGTAAATCACTTTCATCACCATTAAATACAGGCATATTAGAATTAAAGAATACCTTTGGCATTGGTGTATTCTTCTTAATACCAAATACCGTAGCAATATTCATACCTTCAAGCACCGCCTGTTTGCAATCTAAGTAATTACCGTCTGCCATACTGAATGTAAGGTGATAATTAGCAATGCCTTTTACTTTACGACCAAGCACCTTGGTATAATCATAGAATTGAATATTATCAAAAGCTGAGAATATGTTAGTAAATACTACACCATCTTTGGTTACTGAATACTTTTCCCATGATAAATCACTGGTGCCATTTAAACGGAATACTGGAATAAGACCTACTTTAGCAGATTGCTTAATCGCCAATTCAATATCTTTTACTAATAATGACATAAACTCATCACGATTATCATAGAATAGGTTAGTTTTACGAATACGAGCTTTTTGAATATTATTAGTAAACTCACCTTTTTTAAACATACCACCACGACCAGCAGTATTAAGGCAGGCAGATATACAACCTGCTGTCGCCTTAGGACAGGTATTATGACCTGATAATGTTGATGGTGCTAAATGTAGAATGTAGGTATTATAACCTTCCTTCATTCCTTTTAATGTTTTGGGATTACCCGTACTCAATAAATTCATAATATAACCTTTTCTAATAAAATCAATAATCAATAGAATACCGCAACTGCCGTACTTAAAAAACCATTATACAGGCATTAGAATAGACCACAAGCAATATGGCATATTCTAATGACTATTCTTGGTGAATAATCACTAACCTGTTGTATCCTCACAACAAGTAAAACTTATAATACATTATCTGGACGAATAGATTAAAGGCACAATATACACCAGTAATAATACATAATAATACCGTCATATAATATACCTTTCTCATAATGGCGCCGCCTTAATCTCATGGTCACTCATTAATAAGGTATATACTGGATCGGTACGCCACCTTAATGTAATTGGATTATCTAGATTAACCGTGTAGATAATACGCTTACCATATACTCTACTGGATTCTACTTTACCAATAATCGCCTCATCCTTGAATAAACCAATTACCCGTGTATTATCTGCAATAAACTTCATATTATATCCTTTCAATACGAGCATTACTAAAACCATCATTAACCAGTGAAATATAACGATTATACGCTTCAGTATAATTATCATATAATACCGACCTGAATGTATCACCAATCCAAACAAAATAACTATACTTCATAATGACCTCTCAATATTTAAATTACCACTCATAACCATAAACTCCGTATCAATATCACTAAAATGATATGATAATGATACAACCAAACATAATACAATATACTTCATAATAACTCCTAATAATATTACTAATAACCACTATAATAATGGTTACTATAATATCACTATTCTATCAGATTAATAGCGTCCTGAATATCACCAGAAGCATTAGTAAGATAAGATAATGGTGAATCCATATCATCAATATCATTATCATCTGTATAATCACCAATAACAGTATCGATTAATTCCTGTGCTTTTTCTAATAATGCTACCATATCTGCATTAGATAAACTCATATAAACTCCCTATCAAATAATATATTTTTATTCACTTCATTATAACGACCAGTGTGCCTATTATATACCATTTTAGTATAAGATAATGACCCCTTTAATTTCCGAATAGATTTATCATAAATCTGCTTAATACGCTCACCAGATACTCCATAATCACCACCTAGTGCTTTAAAGGTTATACTGGTTAATGTATAATCTAATAGAATATCAAATTCTTTTTCAGATAATACCGATTTGGCGATAGATAATACCTCATCGCATAATACCGCATTATCTAAATCATTATCTTCCACAATATTCATATTAATGACCACACGCTGTTAGAAAACGGTTAATATCAAATAACCGATTATCATTTTTAAACTGGACTGCTAAATCGGAACATAATTGAAATGATGCTTTATTGTCATTTAGTGACTTTGCTACGATAATATAGTGCTTTTTACTCATATAATACTCCTTTATAATAATTAGTAATAATGTCGTTGATTATGTCGCAAATATAGTATACCATTCGAGTCTTAGTTTCTGTTTCTGATTATCCTAGAGCGTCCTAGTTAATCCTGAGAGAAATTCCGAGCAGTATCTCAATATGCCACAATAATAATATCTAATATAATCAATAACTTACTAATAATCACTATGCACCTCAGAGCACAATCATTATTATAAATCATCGGGATAATGGTATTAATTCATATCATATTCTAACTCTCTTAATATAATCTGTAATGCATCACTATAATTATCTGCATAGTCAATACTGGTATAATCTTCAAAATCACTAGTAGCATTATGATATACTTCAAATGTATTATCTACAGCATTCTCTACAATATAACCAGCACGATTTTGGTTAATATCATATACTTCATATTCATTTTCGGTACGGGACGCAAATGATTGTGTAATGGTATAATAACGGGTTTTTTCTATAATCATATTTTCTCTTTCATAATAAGTGGTAATAATACTTACTAATAACCTCTGTAATATCAAAGGTTATTATAAGCACTATTATGCTAGTTTTGCTTGTAATTTAGCAAGTTTTTCAGCGGCAGCATTAATCTGCGCTTGTATTTTTGCCTTTTTAGCATTTTCTTTTTGTTGTTTAGTAAATACTGCCATTATCTTTTTGTCTTTTACTTCCTCAGAGATAATGCTTTTAATTGTTTTAACTAAAGCACGTTTATCAGATAATGAGAGGGACTGGATGGTTTCGATTAATAACATATAATTTCCTTTTTAGTTTATATTAAAGTGATACTTGATTAGATAATGCTACTACAAATGGTTTATTACTATATTTTCTTGATTTTCTTGGTTTAGCAGTAATAATATGGTTGCCGCTATTCAGATAATCGAGAATATCTTTTTGAATTTGAATATCTTGTTTAATCTTTTTATTTTCGATATTCTCAATAATAACTGTTTTAGTAAATCTTTTAGATATACTATTGCATATATCATATTCACTTGGTACATATTCAGCAGCGATTTTCTCTGCTTTTTTAATACTTTTTAAATCTTGATTAACGCATGATAATAACTGTTTTAATTCTGCGATACTCATATTAGATAATGCTTTTAAATCGTTATTCATATATTATAATACTTTCAAATAATAAAATTCTGAAATTTTCACTGGAAGTGTTGTATGGAAACAACAGCACCGAGCGAAAATCTCTCTACTCTTGGAGTATACAGGAATTGGTAGAATTGTCAACCGTTAATTTTGCGCTTCTAAGTGGTTGATTATATTGAGGATAATACTCTAGCATTTTGGTCAAGTATTATGGCATATAGAGAATGGCACGATGGGCGCCGAGATGGGGCAAGGGTCGGAGAGGTGCGGAGCCAGCTCCGGAGCCGTGTGGGGATTGGGTGGGATACTGGCTGCGGATGCCTCTGGAGCCGTGTGGGGACTGCTTCGTGACTGCTCTAGGACGCTTGCCTGGTACTGCTCGGAGGGCTGCTCTGAAAACGACTATATGGTGTAAGGGGGGAGGGGGTGGAGTAAAGTGTTAAGCTAAAAACGTGAAACCAGGTCAAACTCTTTTTTTCAATTTTTTATTTTCTGGAGCCAGATTTAGAGTTTCGAAATTTTTTTCTGCGGACCGGTTTAATGGATTCTTTAAATTCCAGAAAGGTCATCATTCTTTCACCTTCCACTAACTTCTTTTGGTATTCTCTATACTTGTCATTCAATGAAACCGTATACAGAGTTTTCTTGAAAGCCTCTCTATTAAGGGACTTGGTAACATCATTCTGGTGTAACCCTACACCTTGTGCTTTTTGTCTTTTCACTTCTTCGATTTCCTAGATTTTTTTTCTGGAAGGTCCTGTGTGGATTCTTCGTTTATACACTTCTGTTTCCATTCCTCATCCAACTGCTGGTACTCCGCCTCAGAGACCAGTTTATCGTTCCAGTAGTATTTCAGTATTTTGATTGGAGTTTCCATTGTCATATTCTTGTATCCATATCAGAGCATCATCAAAGTTCATCCAAGCAGAAATAGGTTTGTTCTTCATGTCCACCCATTGATATTCTTCTGTACCGACTAACCACTTATTATTACTGTGGTCCCATCGAGCAGATTGGATGTTCCTCTTATTCAGTATCATACAGAGGTTATTGGGTCGTATTCAATACCATTATCGATATTGTTATCAAACCAATGTTGTTTACGCTCTACGGCCAGTTTAGCCCATGTGGCATCGATATAGTTACCGAGATAGATGTGGTTATTGACATCGATATAGCAAGATGCCTGACTTCTAGTACCAGTCATACCAACACGGGATACTTCACCAATGATACGACCGGTACCAACTTCGTAATAGAGATAGTTACCTAAACGGTCTCCCTCCACCCAATCGTATTCTTTATTATTTTTGATTGCCATTGAGAATCATTGGAGAATCATATAAATGATTTTTTGATAATGAGGTTATTGTGTGAATTACCATAAGCATCTTCGCAACGCCACAGTTGCTCTGAGGAAGGATATTCTGGAAGGCAGATGATTTGGCCAGATTCCATGGCTTTGAGTTTCTCTACGGAGATAGTGGGTGGTGGTTCGGAATCGAATAAGCCGGAAGCGCTGGAAAGCGCCGCCAAAATCAGAGCAGTTAGAGATAGGAATAGGATCATCTGTTTCGCTGTCATGTCTTTTGTGTTTCGCATAATATTACTTTTTGAATTCTCTTTTAATAGTTTCGATAGTATCAAGAATGACATCTGCCAGAGATATCCAAAGATTGGTGATTTCTCTGACGGGATGGGTGAATACCTTAATAAGTGCAACCAATGAGGCCGGCACGATAATCAGTAGTGTAATAATAAATCCAATAAAACCTAATATAGTCATGTTTATTTCCATTTAAATCCAAGTAGTTTGAATGCCAGTTTTCTGTACCATGGCATATTCGGTGTTTCAATAGTTAGTTCTGTTGCTTTGAGTGTGATAGTACCGACACCTTCCCATGTGCCAGTAGGATAAAATGCAAATCCTGTAGTATCACCATTAGTATACTCTGTGGCGTTAAGTTTTGCACAACCAGTATAATCAAGTCCTAACGGTATCTGTTCAGTCAGCGGAAAGAAGAATTGAATCTCTGTCTGTCGAGTATACTTGGGACAAACATAATTGTCCCAATAAGCCCATTCTCTATCTTCGCTGGTGAATGTTGTCATAGTTTCCAAATCCATTGATAACCGTTGAAAATTCTATCTTTATGGATAGCGTCCATGTATTGCTTTACATAACCACCTTTACCAATTTCAAATCTCTCACCTGTATTACTTTGTTCTACCACAAAATTATCATCAACACAAATCATAGTACCAGGTCCCAAACTTGGAGAGATTGCAACCATTTCTAAAATATGATGTAATGAGGATGGGTGGGGTTCTTTAAGGTCAAAGTCAAAAGAATCTAGGTAAAGCAGGTCAATCTTACGACCTTGTTCTACCCACATCTTATTTTGATTATGCAGATATGCCACAGAATCACCACAGAAAACTTTGGCCTTCTTGGTATTACTCTGTGCAAACTTTACATTATCAGGATTAATATCTACAGAATAGAACTCGCCACCATGATAATCCACCAGAGTATCAAAGATGACGGTTGACATTCCATCACCTTCAAAGTTGTCCTCTTGTCTGGCACATCCAGTTTCCACAATAAGTGGGTTTTGAATATTTGCCACATGACTTAACATCATGGCATATGAGGGTGCTCGTTTAGTGGTTTTTGCTACCAGTTCATTTAGATGTTTGATTTGTTCTTCTGTCATTTTTCACTTTTCTACATTCTTCTTTCACACTTACAGGATAATCGGGAGATATTTCTGCAAGCGAACAATCATAAATCACAACACTACTCTGGTGTTGATAGTGATATGTAATATACCCAATGAGTATGATTACACTTAAAGTCAAACTAAAGATTTCTGCTAATGATTTCGTTGTTTCCATAAATCCTCACAAATAGATTTTTTGTCAGCAAGAGATAAACAATCTTCCATAAACTCTTGTTCTGCTTTACTTATCTGTTTAGATTCCACAGGTTTAACATTGGGTTTGACTTCTACCACAGGAGGTGGTGTATTCAGTTCTTCAACGATTATAGGTGTTGAAGATGATTTTGCCACCACGGCAATATCTGGTTCGTGGCGGGAGAAAATGAATATCACAATCAAGGCAAAGAAACCAGCCAGTAAAAACTTCCAATACAATACGGCAATTATTCCTATACCAATGGCAATCACCGTAAAGATGATAATGGTTTCTAATCTACCTTGAGTGATTCCTAAGGTGGTTAGAATTTGATTATAGTCCATGATTACTTCTTACGAACAGGATCACAATGCACATTGATAGGTACTAATACCTTGCCGTGAGCAGTTGTTTGTGTAACATACTCGACATAAGGTTTCATATCAGCTTCTTCACATTCAGTAACACCACGAATGACATCACGGCGTTCCATCTTTTCCACTTTTTCATATCCTGAAACTTGGGGTGGTTGTGAGGCACAAGCTGGCAATAATAACAAGGGCAATAACAAAAGATACTTCTTCACTTTAAATCTCCATAAGGTTATACTACATTCAAATTATACTACAAAAATTGACCACGGTCAATACTTTCAAAAATATATGCCATTGTCATCAAACTGTAATGCACCGCAACATATATATTAGTATAAACACTAATAGTATTAACACTAATAAGGAAGCATTATGAAACTCATCAAACAAATTTGGTCATTCTTACTTGACATGGCAGAAGCCAAGTATGCCGCTGATTTAGCCAGAAATGGTAAAATCAAAGAAGCACAGTCAATCTACAAATAAGATTAACAACCAGTCCAACGGATTGTGGCATAATCTTTATTGATTACATTACCACGAGGAAAGTTTTTTGCTGGTGCTTTCCAACTAGCCGCTTTCCAAATATTGCCTTCATAATCTACGAATGAATGGCAAGACCTCTGGCTGCTTGTACCGTTATTATAAAAATGAAATATTTTAATATACTTGGATCCTGCTTCAAAACCTGTGGCAAATCCTAAATCATTTTTGAATTCACAGCTACGGCCAAAACTAGCATAATTTGATTCTAAATGTTTTTGATATTCTTCAATATGAGGAAGAATCTTTAAAAGTTTTTCACCAGTTTTAGTCATTATACAGCCTCGTCTGCAAAATTGTAATATTGTTCAATAACATCTTGGATTTTCTCCACAGGCAAATCATATTTTTTTGCCAATTCAAATTCGCTCTCGCCACGAGCATAATCATCAATAATGTCAATTACCATACTTTTATAAAAACCCATAATAAAACTCCTTCTCAATTGTTGGTACCATTATACACGAACCACGGAGGATGGCAATACTGCTGTTGTTTTGGTACAACACTATTGTGGTACTTGCTTTTGGAGATGGTCAATTAATTCGGTAAGCAATTTTCTTGCCATTGTTCCTTCAAAAGTCCAACACCTAATCCTTCGCAGTTGTTGTAATAAATCCCTAATATCCATTAATTAAAACTCGACCAAGTTTTTAATTTTGTTCTTTTATTTTTTCTTGCCTGATTAATATACGAATCGGATAAAGTTCCGTTTTCAATTAAAATATCAACCATAGCCAAAAGGTCACCAACTTCTTCTTCCAATTTCCATTTATTTGATGGAGCTCCTTCTGGCCATTGTGTATCTAATCCAAAACGAAATACTTTTGATATCGCTTGGGTAACTTCAGCACATTCTTCTTGTAAAATTAGTAGTGCTTCTCTTGTTTGGTCATTCATTTGGATCTTCAATAAATTTAATCACAGGCAAAACATTTGCCACAATTGTCTGTGCTTCTGTATAAGTTGTGCAAACAACACGACAAGTAAATACTCCATCTTTAATAGAAAGGTCAAAAGGCATCGCTTCACCTTTTGGCATCCATTCTTCTTCGATATAACAATGCACATACCAAGCTTTTGCTTGTTGTGCTCGTTTAATCATATCATCATAAATCTTCTTTGGATTGAAATCATCCGCTTCTATAATATCACGCATTTTCGTTCAATAGTGTAGGGGTTGATGGACCAACATATTGTTCAGCAATTAACTTAGCTTCATCTAATGTCACCGCAGTTCTCACCATACGCCATTCACCATTCTCATAGTGTTCAATGGTGTAATGTGATTTACGATTAAAAATATCAGCAACTCTATTTCCATTCTCTACAATTAAATCAGGTTTCATTTTGTTTCCTCTAAAATGCCATCGAAAGCAAACAGTTTGGCTGCTTCTTCGGCTTCTTCTTCATTATTAAAAAATTTAGTTAATTTTGAACCAGTTACAGTATCAATAAAATCAACAATGTAAAATGGTGTTACAACACAAGTTGCAAGGAATCCAATTTCGGCAATACGGTGTCCTTGGGCACCCATAAAAGTTACAATTTCTTGAATCATGATATCATTCCTATAAATCTGTTTAGAACAACACGGTTAGCAACTCGACCACCAGTATACTTACTGAAAGCCGAAACAAGTCCACGAGTAGTGGCATTTTCTCGCACTTCAAAACCAGCATCTTCTTCTGTATTCAAGGCTTCAGAGCGGAGAACATAATACTCATCAAAACCGGCAGTTTCAATGACCGCAAATTTGTTCTTACGAAAGGTCACTTTGATTTTCTCAAAGTCAACCGAGCGTGGATAGAATTCATACATTTTACGATTAAATTCACGACCAGAAATTACATAGAAACCAAGCACATTACAATTTGTTCGAGATTTTAATAGTTTAACATAAGCAGATGTGTGTGAAGCACAACCATATATATTCTCCACAATTTCTTGATGTTTGGTTTTAGGGTCACGAATAATCATGCCATTTTCTGCCTTAGAACCGTAAACATATTCGTGACCTTTAGAACCCATTCTACCAGATACAGGATCAAATTCATATTTACTACGAATTGTATGTCCTTCACCATCAGTCAAAAATACAGCATTTACAATTTGCAATTTATAATATTTTTGAAACTCAGGAACAATTTCCATAGCAGCAATAGTAGCTTCGTTTAATGGTGTGCCACCCATTCCCATCCAATGTGGAATATAACGAGGACTTCCAGACCAACGAACCAATGAAATGGCCGCAAAGGTAAATTCACCAGCAGTCATTTTACTTGATAAAAGATTCATCAGATAAAAATTTCTTGCTTGTAAATCACCATGTTTAGGAGTAATTGTATAATCGTGTGATGCGTGAGATTCTGGTGTTGCAAAAGCATATACTTCATAAGGAATATTTACTTTCTTGCAAAACATTACCAATGAGAGTAATTGTTTTACAGTATTCTCAATATGGTCAGACATAGAACCAGACCAGTCAAGGAACATTACAAGACCATGTGATTTACCATTCGGCACAACCGAAATCTTTTTGAAAATATCTTCACTAAATTGATAAGAGAAAATCTTCTTCATATCAAGGTCGCCAGTTTTGGCAGTAGAAGCCCGTTTTAACTGGTCGGCATTTTTACGCAATTCAAATTCTTTGACAAGGTAAGAAACCACTTTATTTGTTTCTTTACGGAGTTTTTGATATTTTTCATTACTAGAACGGGTAACTTCTGAAGGCCATTCATTGATATGTTCTCTATATTTTTTATACAGAGCTTTATAAGTGAAAATACCTTTTTTAGTGTCGAATTCTGGAATGTTGGCATAGAGGTAATTCTTCGCATTTTCAGCAAAGAGTTTTTTCTCATTTTGTTTGAAGGCATCATCCGTGAAAGAACGAACCTTATCATCTTCGACTTCATCATAATTGAATCGGTCATCACCATTGATTAGTTCATCATCTTCATTTTTTTCTTCGCCTTCGATTGAATCACTCTGACTAGATTGTCCATCTTTATCATCTTGTTCTTCGCTTTCTTCATCAAAGTCCTCAAAGTCATCTGAATTACCAAAACCATCAAATTCTTCATCTTCATCAACTTCATCAAATTCTTCTTCTGGTTGATTTGCTTTGCGTTCTTCTTCTTTTTGTTTCATGAATTCAGTAATACGTTTGGTAACTTCAATTACCTCTTCATAAGTCTGTGTAGTTTCTACTTCGTTAAGTAATGCCTTTTCTTCGGCATCAAATTTAATACCAAGAATTGCACCGCCCTTACAATGTAAGTTTACACGGTCGATAAAATTCATCTCATTGAGGTCGATTCCTTTTGTGCCAAAGAAATCTTTGTCTGATAATTCTCTGTATGCTTTGACAAAAGAATTACGGAGGCCAGGATATTTGGATTTGATTTTGCGTTCAATGCGAGAATCTTCTACAACATTGAGAATGGAAGCGTTTACTTTTTCAGCTCGTGCTTTGAGCATTCCTTCCATAGGAGTATAGAGAGCATGACCGACTTCATGACCAACGAAAAGGTCATAAGTGTGGCCATTGATTTTTTCATCTAAAACGGGAATTGTCAAAATACGATTTTTGACATCAAACATAGCGGTATGAACTTTGCGTTGTTCTACAACAAGGTTTTCGGTTGCCATCAATTTGGCTAGTAGTGATTTAGATTCTAATAATTCCATAGCTTCTCCGTATTAATATAGTACCATTATACAGGAATCCTAGAATCCGTCAAGAAATTTGTTCGGAAGTGTTGTTTCCTAGCAACACCAGCGATTATTGATACAATTCCTTGCGTTTTTGGTAGTCGGAAAGGTCTTTTTCCATTCCTGTTAGTGTTGCCCACTTACGGGTTACAATATCCAAGCGTTTCCAAGCAGGAATTTCATCATCATCTGCTCGGGCATCAAAAATTAATGGTTGATTTTGCTCATTCATGCTTACTTCCTTCATTTTTATCGAAAATTTGTTGTTCCAGCGATGTTACCAATTCTTCCGCAAGCTTTGGATTGAATTTTACTAAAAAATACGCTACATCATCTGCTGGAATATGTCGCATATTAAACATAATCTCATCGATACCTCTATGTATCTGTGTTTCTTCCCATTGCATTAACATAATTTCTCACATTTCATAATATTGGTCTATAACAACTACATTTTTACCACTCACTTTTGCTTCACCGAATGCTTTCATCGATTTTAACTCAATTTCTTGTTCTTGGCAAGTCAAAGAATTGAAATAGTCCTCATAATCTTGCCAATCTTCTACTGTCCAACCTTTTGGTGCTTCCATCTTATCTCCTCATACTTGAAATTTCTTTTGCTTCACTATCGGTAAATACAGGAACAGCATTAGACTTGTGCATTGTTGCCACACCTCTCATCTTTTCGCCTGTATATGAATGTTGGGTTTTCTTGGTACAAGGTATAAAACCTGTATCAATGGAAAGACATTGGGGAGTTTCCCGACCAGCAGGAATTTTTGGAAGTGGTAATGTTTTAATTACCGTTTTGGAAATCGATTTATTGCAAATCCGTGGTATTTCGGAAATTGATTTTAACCATTCTTCGTGACGTAACTTCACGGTTTTTGGAACTTTGCGTTTTTTTGATTTTGGAATGTAACCGTATATCATCATAATGTAATCTCCGACTTGGAGAAACCATTATACGATAGTTTATGTGAAATGTCAAGTCTTTTGTTGTTTTGGTACAACAGTAGTACCAAAGCCTTATTTCAAAAGCGGACACCAATACTTATAATAAAAAAATCAGAATTTAGTGGTATTCTTATTATTTCTCATTAGGTGAAATTAACTATTTTCCCACCGACTGTCGGATTCTGATGTTTCAGTATCTTCCAATAACGATTCTTCTTCATGCTGAGTTAATAATTTTTTAATCTCAGCGTGTTCATTACGATGTTTACTGTGAGTATAAATGTAATCATCATTATACTCTTTGTTTTTTCTAAACTTACCAACAAACTTGGTCACTACTATCTCCTATTTCATGGTTTCAAATGTTATGCCTCTGATTTTTGTTTCCGGCATATTATGCATATCCATATCCGACACATAAGTGATATCGGTATTTGGATAACAAATTTTTACAATTTTGAGAAGCTGACAGACTGTGCCATCAGAATCATTGAAAGTGAACAGTTCATCAACACATCTAAGATTACTTACAATATCTCGGCGAGTGTCGTAGTTGTGAACAAACCCTCCACGAGCATACATCATCCACCAATCTGAATGAACTCCGACAACCAACCAATCTCCCTTTCGTTTACTTTTTTTTAGAAATTGGAGGTCTTCCGATGTTAACGGGTCGAATTCACCACAGACGATAATTATTCTATCTCTTTTTTGCATTAAGGTATGAGAGTGGGAAATGCTTCCTTTACGAATTTATAATCTAAACCTCTCACGCCTTGGTCTTTTCTAAAGATACCAATAATAACTTCAGCTTCACGAGGTTCTAAAGATTCCAATAAAAGAATCAATAGTTCATTTTGCCTTCTTGGGGATAATTTTTCAGCTTCAGGATGTCCTTCCTGAAATAGATACAACTTTCTAATTTCGGTAGAAAGTTGACATGGTGAGATTCCTGGTTTTGTATCAGGAATTTTGTAGTTCTCTGGCATATCCTTGATTTTCCAATTACAATCTGGATGAAATGTGAATTGTAAGACATCCACCAAAGTCTTTGATAGGTTCTTCTCTATTACTTCCATCTTGGCTTTTTTACCATTGGCTTCTTCAAATTCATCAAATACTTCATAAATATTTTTCATTAAAATTCCTCTATTACATCCATTAAGTTTTTCAGTTTATGTTCTATAAAATAGTTCAGTAACTTTTGGCGAGATGCCGGTTTTGTTTCTTCATATGTATTTATAATTTTTTCTTTAATCTCAATTGGAATAAAAGTTAAGTCAATTAATGTAGCATTACGCATATAATTGGCCTTGGTCGTTTCATCCTGTTCAAGGTAACTCTCCTGCATAAGTTTGTCAAGTGTACCTTTGGTAATTGGTTTCTGTCTTAGGTCACGCACAAAACAATCTCCAGGTGATAAGATATTAGGAATGCCATCACCTTTATCACCACGAATAATCTTCTCTTTTAAATCCATGATTGGGTTCTTGGAGATTACATATTTCTTTTGTGCAGGATTGTATTGTTTTACATCTTTATAGTTTTGTAATTGTAAAAAATCACCATCACTAGAAAGAATCAAAATCTTTTCGTGTGCCGAATAAATTGGCGTTAATGTACCAATGATATCATCCGCTTCAGCACCTTCTACATCAATTACTTTATATGGGAAGTTTTCTTTGAGTTCTACCTTGAACTTGGCCAACATATCGAAAATCATGTGCCAATCTAAATCTGATTTTTCACGAGTTTTCTTACGGCCAGCTTTGTAGAATGGAAAATACTCTTTACGCCAATACTTACGATTATCGCAACACAATACAACATCACCATATTCTTTACGGAAATTTCGAATGTGCATACGCAGAATATTCAGAATCATGTGTCTTACTAGATTTTCATCCAGCTTTACACCTTTCTGATTTGATATCTGTGCCATAAGACCAGATAGTAATACTTGATTTAAGTCAACGAGAATCATACCAAACTTTCAATAGTTTCAAAACTCCATTTTACATGGATTCTTTCATATTGTCAAGTAGTTTATTAATTATTTTTTCTGATGTGGTCGTTCTTTTAGCAATTATACCATAAAATCCGGATGGTATTAATCCAGAAATGTATTCTAATGGATCTGATAGTATTGCCTCAAACGAATCCAAGTCGCCATACTCATCTTTTTTTTCTTTACTATCTCTGAACAAGACAATGTGATAAGATTCACCTAGAGTGCTTCCGCCAACTGGAAGACCTTTATTAGCATACTCTTGTCCTATGATTGTAATCTGGTCTTTTTCGTCACCTTCTAAAAAGGTTAAAAAGTCAAACGGTTCTTCCTTCAGATATTTTAAGAAGTCTAGCATTATAGTCCTTGATATGTGATTTTCTAACTCGTACCATTATCCATGAGTTGTAGTAGTCATCTGATTCCATGACACCACGGATAAATTGTTCTTTAGCTTCAAGATAACCACATTCGCCTTTGGATTGGCAAAGATGTAGTATTTCTCTAGTGAAGTTTTCATTCCCTAATGATAACACATCTTGAACCAATTCGGCACTACTTCCATAGTAAGTTTGCCAATCACTTGGTGCTTTATATCGTTTTTTCTTACCTTTGACTTGTTTGGTTTTGGCAGAATAAAAGAATTTCTTGCCTATGTATTTTCTACCATTCGTCAGATTAATTATCTGATACACGAACCCGTAATTATTACCAATCAAATCTTCAGTAAAATCTTTACCATCATATTGCCAGTTTAGTCCCATTCTCCAGTATCCAAATCTTCATCATCCTCTATATAGTCCTCGGATAATTCTTCGATTTGTTCACCACAAAACGGACACATTTCAGGTAAATCTTGTGAGACCATTTCTTCCATAAATGATACAGTATAAGTTGATTCACAACTTAAACATTCTCCTGATAATTGTTTGTGTGTCATTATACTTCCTTATTTGGCCCACACATCACCCCAATCTCCAGACAAGGCACCTTTAGCGTAATCGGTTGCTCTATTTTCAAAGAAGTTTGTGTGAGTTGGTGCGTTAATCATTTCCTCTACCCATGGTAAAGGATTACGTTTCACTTTAAACTGACCTTTGAGTCCTAAAGAAATCAATCTGCGGTCGGCAATATAACGAATATACTTCTTAACATCTTCAGCAGATAAATCTTCCATGGCGCCCATCTGAAATGCCAGGTCAATAAACTTATCTTCTAATTCTACCATGCGTTCAGCAATGGTGTATAATCTACCTTTGAGCTCATCGTTCCAAATCTCACGATTTTCTTCTATGTATGTGCGGAATAATTTAACCATATTCTCCGTATGTTGCGTTTCATCAACAATAGACCAAGTAACAATCTGACCCATACCTTTCATCTTGCCATGGCGTGGGAAATTCAACAACATAATGAATGATGAGAACAACTGCATACCTTCAGTAAAGGCAGAGAACACGGCAATATGTGTTGCTGTATTTTCTTTGGTAGTATTTTGACTGGAGATATTCAACACATAGTCGTGCTTCTCTTTCATTTCAGCATACTCCATAAATTCATTGTATGTTGTATCCGGTAATCCAAGAGTTTCAATCAAATGTGAGTAAGCAGCAATATGTAAGGCTTCACGAGCAGCAAAGCCCAACAACATCATTCGTATTTCGGGTTGGGGGAAATAAGGAAGATAATTGTTAACATAACCGCCAGCAACGTCAATATCTCCTTGGGTGAAGAATCTAAAGATGTGTGTGAGAAATTGTTTCTCTTCCTTAGTAAGTTTCTTTTTCCAATCCTTAACATCCTCGAGCATTGGTACTTCAGTATGTAACCAGTGAGATTGCTCATGCTTGAGCCATGCATCATAAGCCCAAGGATAATTAAAAGGTTTAAAATATGTCCGTTCATCGGTCATTCTTGATTCTGTTTTTTTAATCATTTTTTCCTTTATTGCTGCATTAATTCATCGACAAACTCTAATAATAATTTATGATGGCTATTATTATGCCAATGTGGTTTCATCCAAGAATAACTATCATACCAAAACTTCTCACTCTCAGGATGACAACCTATCAATCCAATTCTTTTTTGTATTATCGCCATTGGATCTCCGTTAGCGTATGTTGCAATTGTTTTAAATTCTTCACCTGTTAAAGCACAACCATCATAAAAAAACATCTTTTCTTTTTGGCCATTCCATGTAACGTTGATTGCTTTGGCGTGAGGCCTTTTTGTATCAGTATTAGGTTGTTTAATATACTGAACTGCATCCACATTGTCAAGTATGTTGAAGTAATGTTTACCAGCCCAATATGCTCCCATACAAATACCAAGATACCTGCCTCTGTTTTTTACAAAATCAGTTATTAATTTTGTATTATTTTTAAGTATAGTATCATATGAATCTGAACTTCCAAATCCACCAGGAAAAACAACCATATCTACGCCATCAAGAAATCCATCTTCAACTTCATTCTTTGAAAATAATTTAAAATTATAGTGTGAAGATAATGCTTTGATTACACCATTACTTGATTGTATGGAACATTTAGGATCACATACAAATAAAGCAAGTGTAGGTTTCAAAATGCTACTGATGAACCACAACCACAGGTCGATTTAACCTCTGGATTAGTTATAATAAATTGTGAATTAAATTTTTCATCTTTATAATCTAAAGTTGCTCCCATTAAGTATTGTGCTGACATTGAATCAACAAACACTTTAATGGAATCTTTTTCAATCACAAAATCATCTTCTTCTTGTTTGTCATCAAAGGTGAATTCATATTGAAAACCTGAACATCCTCCACCTTTAACTGACATTCTTAATGCCAAATTATCGTTATCTTTTTCTTCAACAATTAAATCTCTAATTTTATTGAAAGCGTTATCTGTTACAGTAACCATTTTATACCTTACATGAACATTTAAGTTCGTAATCTTTTATTGCTGCTTTAATAGCGTCTTCCGCAAGGATACTACAATGAATCTTAACCGGCGGGAGTGCGAGTTCCTCTGCAATTTCAGCATTCTTAATTTGTCTAGCTTGGTCCAACGTTTTACCCTTGACCCACTCCGTGACGAGCGAACTACTTGCAATAGCCGAGCCGCACCCGTAAGTTTTAAATTTTGCATCAGTAATTATTCCATCTTGCACTTTGATTTGAAGTTTCATTACATCACCACAGGCAGGTGCTCCCACCATACCTGTGCCAACGTTTTCATCAGTTGAATCCATTTTACCAACGTTGCGTGGATTTTCGTAATGGTCTAATACTTTATCTGAGTATGCCATTTATCCCTCGCAAGCAATACAATCGTTGCCTTGAGCAATTTGTGTCATATCTAACTCTTTGATAACATTTCTTTCAATCTTCTTAGATACTTTATCAGCCTTACCAATCTTTTCAGAACGGCAGTAGTAAAGTGTTTTCAGTCCTTTTTTCCATGCCATAAAGTGAATGGCGTGGATATATTTGATGTGTGCATCTGGTCTAAAGAATAAATTCAATGACTGTGCTTGGTCAATATATTGTTGTCTATCACCAGCCAGTTCAATTACCCATCGTTGGTCGATTTCCATCGATGTCTTGAATACATCTTTTTCATGTTGGTCTAAAATATCAAGATGTTGAACTGAACCATCATTAGCAATGATTGATGACCAGATGTCATTATACTCATCAGTATTAATTTCATGTTTTTCATTGGTTAAATGATTTTGAATAACCGCATCTAACCATTTATTCTTATTTAAGAAGGATCCCGAAAGAGTATCTTGTCGATAAGCATTAGCACGGTAAGGCTCAATACTAGGGCTAGTGTTACCCATAATAATTGAAGAAGATGCGTTTGGTGCAATAGCCATAAGATGACTGAAACGATTGCCAGTTCCCACCGCATCAGGAGCCTCACCTCTTTCCAATCCAAGTTGTTTATTAGCTTCATTTAGTCCTTCTCGAATAGATTTGAAAATGCGGTTGTTGGCAACTTTGGCCATAACACCTTCAAAAGCAATTCCGTTACGTTGTAGATAAGCATGAAACCCGAGAGCACCAATACCAATAGAGCGCTCTCGCTGAGCGGAGTATCTAGCACGAGCAATAGCGTCAGGAGCATTATCGATGAAGAAGTTAAGCACGTTATCAAGCATCTCAGCAACATCTTTGAGAAATAGTTTGTTATCTTTCCATTCATCATAAGTCTCCAGATTCAATGAAGATAAACAACATACGGCTGTTCGTTCTTCGTTTGTTGGTAAAATGATTTCAGAACAAAGATTTGATTGATGAACTTTCAAACCTTTATCTTTCAACCATTGCGGTAAATGATTGTTGCTTGTATCAATATAATGAATATATGGTTCACCTGTGTGCATACGCAACTCAAGGATCATTTGCCATAACATCTTTGCTGATACAGTTTCACGGATTTCTTTTGATGCTGGATCAACTAGATTCCATGAATCATCGAATTCAGGATCCAACATAGACTGTTCAATGATGTGCATAAACTCATCTGTAATATTGATGCCGTGATGTAAATTTAAACACCGCTGGTTTGGATCACCAGTCGGTTTACGCATTTCTAAAAACCCGATAATGTCCGGATGAGAAATGTCGAGGTAAGCAGCATAACTGCCCCGGCGAGTGCGACCTTGCCTGTATGCCAAAGAACTGGCGTCATAGATTTTGAGGTGAGGCATGACACCAGTAGATTTATCGTCTGCTGAACGAATACCAAAGCCAATGCCAACACCACCCCCGAGCATAGAAAGCCAATTAGTTTCTGATAGATTATCAACTAATCCCTCCGCAGTATCTTCAATATAATTAAGGAAACATGATATAGGCATCCCACGCTTACTACGACCAAAACTGAGAATGGGAGTAGAATAAGAGAGCCAATGCTTACTGCTGTATTCATATAGTCTTTGTGCGTGTTCATCGTTAGTTCCAAATGATTTTGATACAAATGCAAATCTATGTTGTGGTGAAGTTTCATCTTCTTTCATGTATGATTCTTGTAATCGTTTAATTCCAAGTTCATCAAATAATTTATCTCGTTCCAAATCTATTTTAATGCCCAAATAGTCAGTCATGCTTTTGCCTTAAAGTGTTATCGTTATTATTATTTTACTACACAAACTTAAATCTTTTTCCAATTCACCAATTCGGCTTTGGCTCTTAAATTTACAAACGTATATTTACTTATAATGTCTTGGATTTCGTCAGGTGAAAACCCATCAAGCACCATATCATTAATGTCTTTGGAATCAATCATTTCAGGCCAAATTACAACATGAAAATGATTTTCTATAGCATCATCAATTTTTTTAACTATTTCTTTATTTCTTGGTTCATTATCAAACACCAAAACAACTTTACTCTTATCGTATATAGAGGTGATGGATTCCAAGTTACTGTCCGCAGTAGCCACAGCATTGTCTAGGAACATACTGTCAATAGGACCTTCCACCACATATATCGTCTTGTCCTCGTCTATCCTATCAGCACCAAAGACTTTCTGGTTATCATCATGCAGTTTGATAGTAATATATCTTAACTTTGATTCTCCTAGCGCTCGCCCCTGTATGGCAACAAGGTTTTTTTCTTTATCATAAAAGGGAATAACGAGGCGCTTGTCTTCCTTATGAAGTCCATCTTTCTCAATCCCAAGATTTTGTATGAAGGATGCAAAGTCTTCCGCAAAGTATAGTTGCGAGTAAAAGGTCTCTGGAATCCTTCTTTGTTGAACATACTTCTTAGCAAAATGCGCCTCTGGTAAAGAGTCAAGTGATGGAAGTTCCAAGGCTTTCTTAAACTTGGGCGCTTCTTGCTTACACTCCTGAAAATCTGGTTCGATGTGGTTGCTTCTGTTGTTATCTCCATTCTTATATCTTTCTAAAGAATATTCTTTAATTAAAGTTGGATCAACTTTTTCTAGGAAATTATAGAAATTTGTTCCAGCACCACAATTATGACACATATAGAAATAGTCATTCTTTTTGCGATAAACATATCCACGACATTTTGTTTTATTTTTTTGTGAATCTCCACAGAGAGGACACCTGAAATTATACAGGTCATCCTTTTTCTGTGTAAATCGTTGAAGCTTAGGAGAAATCCTAAGCAAAAACTGCCTATCAATAAAAATACTCATTATATACCAATTATAAAAAAATTATTTAACGCAATGCTTTCAGTATTGTATCAAAACTTGAGTGAGAAATCAACCATGTTATGACAATAATACCACCGGCAATTGACCACTTCCATTGATTTAATTTCTCATATTGTGATTTGGATGAATCCACATGGTTAGCCATGGTTTCTTTCAAATCTTTAATTTCTGCCATAATACGATTTTCGGATTGTTGCACTTTATCCAATACCATATCCACCCTTTGATGTATTTCGGCAATATCATCATCTTTTTCTTTTCTTTGACTGTCCATTGATTCATACACCTTTGATAAATGTCGGTCGTGTTGGTCCACAAGTTTTTCGATGACTTGGTCCATTTTATTACAAAGTGCTGATAATGTCAACACTTGGGTCTTTAATATGCCAACGTCTATTAAAACATCAACACATTCTTGTGATTTGTCTGCCATTTACTTTTTTTCTGGTACTTTCGTACCTTCTAATTTTTTATGCACCTTAATTGTTTTGCAAGTTTCTTTACCTTTAGAATCTTTAACACAAACTTTTTTTGTTTCGGATGCAAAGGTTGGTAATGCAAATACTAATGTTAGGGCTAAGATTAATGATTTCATTTTTTATTTCTTTTCTTTACAATTTCTCTTATTAAACTTTCATCATTTTCAGGTTTATCAAGTTTTTCCAATAATGATGATGATAAAAAGTCAGGTGCTGCAACAGGATGTTCGGTGCAAGCAGATTGATTGCTTTGACCAGCTTCTGTTAAGAACTCGGTGCCGTGTTGAATTTGACCAATAGGACACTTACACTCAGCAGTAGGTGAACCATTAATTGTTTTTCCAATTGTGCAAATCATACTCCAGCAATTTGTTGACCCCTGTGCAAATTGTCCAGAGCAAGCTTGAACTGATGCTCTAGTTGCAGATTTTGGAGTAGTTACAAAGTTACTAGCTTCTTGTGGATAATATACTTTTGGTGCAAATAAACTCCATACTTGACCTGTTGGAGCAGCACAAGAACCTTTCATATTACCACCAGTCAAATCTGCAATTGCTTTACCTTTTAGAATAGGACAGGTACAAATAACTTCTGGCCAAGATTTTCCATCATTAGTTTGAATTTTATTACCTGTAAGTCTACAAGTAGAAGCTGCACAAAGAGCATAATCACCATCACACAAGGCAATCGTAGGAGTGGTTTGTGCAAAAGTTAAACCACTAAAAAACATCAATAGAGATAAACATAATTTTTTCATTTTGATTCCTTATAGTTCAGGTTGTGATGCCGGTGGTGGAGCAAACTTTCCACTCATGGTTGTTGGCATTGGCGTAGGTGTTGGTGCAACAAAACTTGATACGGGTGCGGGTGTCTGCATATTGTTTGCAGCAGTACCAGCCACCTTCTCTTGTGTTCTACCAAAAGCAGCAATACCAAGAACTGCACCCATAGCAAGATGAAATAATCCTGCACCTTGTAGTGTTAATGGTTGCCATTGATTGTTGACTTGGCCGTGATTTAATGCTTGTAGTATGCTCCACAAAATAGGAAATATAACCATGTCCATCATACAAACAATCATATACATCCAACCCATGGCAGGACGCCATCTTTTTTGCATCCAATCTTCGTCTTTTTTAATATCGGCCATGATTATTTCTTCCCAACATTGGCAGTTTGTTTTTCTTTGTGCTTTTCCAACTCTTGAACACGCCATACCAATGTGTCAAGCACTGCTTTGTTGGCACCGCTTCTTGCTAGTGCTTCTGTATTCTGTTGCATAAAGTCTTGGCGTAGTTTTTCACGAGCCAGTTCAGCACCCATGTTTGGTGCTTGTTTGTTGTCTGATGTCACCACCAACTGCATCTTGCTTTCGAGAATGGTCAACTGATGATTGACACTAGACAAAGCGTTCATCAAGTATACCACACAGGCAAACATGATGGGCAATACTGCAAATGTTACCTTTTCAATCAGCGCACCTTTGGCTTCGCCAGCACTCATCTTTTCTTTGATTTGTTCCAATTCCATATTATGTTCCTAAAATATGTTTAGCGTGCTCATAATGTGCAATTCTATCATCAAGTCCAATCGTACCACCATTGATACGTTTAGTTAATGTTAAGATATCTTCTTTATCCGCCCATTGGTTTAGGTTGTTTGATTCCCAAAACCAGCAAGCTGATTGTGCAGCACCTTCAAATGTTTGTAAATATTCTGGCACATCTTCAACATTCATTTCCAGACTATCTGCAAACGATTGGTAATTACTCTTACCAGTCAATTGGATTAAACCACGACCACAGTAACGGAAACCATCACCAGACGCTTCATCTCCATTACCCATACGATTAGCGTAGACCTTATTGGCAATCGCTTCCTGTTTGTTTGGAAGGCTGGCGTAATGATTGGCAATCTCATCAGTAGGGAAATACTTTGGAAATATCTTACGGAGTGTAACTGCTCTGTAGTTTAGATTTTCCTTGAGTGTGGTGAACTCACCAGATTCGTGAGCGCATTGGGCAATAAAGGCCGCAATACGTTGTGGTGTATTGATTTCGTAATCTGGCAACAATTGTGAAAGAGCACCATACCAGTTGTCAATGTATGGATTCTTTGGTAATAATTGTTTTAGTTGTTCTTTTGTCAGTTCCATTTTAAGCCATTAATGATGCGGCCGCTACGGCAGCGTTTAAAATAGTATTCAAGGTTTCTTTTAACTGGAGGCCTTCTGCATCCTCGTTAATTCCCTCCATGATATTTATACCTAAAAGTAGTTGGAGATACTCTTCCTTAGTGATACTTCCAGCGTCCACCATGGCTTTATACTGGTCACATAAGTTTTGTAGTTCTTGTGGGTTCATCTTGGTTTACTCCCTAGTGCTTGTTGAATGGTTTCAGCAGATTTTTCAATTTGTTGTAGTTTTACTTTACAAAAAATAGGTGATATTTTATCAGCTTTATTGAAGTAATCTCTTGCATCTTTGGTTAAAGTAAATAATTTGGCAGATAATTTCGCAGCATCTTCATTTCGAGGAATATATACTGTGAAATTTTTGAACTCTAAAGCACTATTATACAGGTCATTTACCTGTGTAATAACTAAAATATGATTAGCACAATTTTCTTCAGCCACTTGTGCTTTAGTTTTAATTTGATTTACCAATGAATATTCTGTTGTATCATATTTGGCCATAAAGTAAGCATCAAACAATGCACATCCAGAAAGTTGTAAAGCACAAATACAAATTAAAAGTTGTTTTTTCATATTAGTTACACCAGCTTGTTTTAGCTTCACCATAATATTCTCTTGCATAACCTTGTTGTATCAACATACTGCGTAATGATTTACCATCTAACAATACATCACCCAATACTCGACCACCATATTTGTCCCAATCCATCAATACAACCTGTCGTGTAGTGGCACCATTAATCAAACTCTTGGTAAATGCCGTTGCTGCTTGCCCACGAGCATCTTCTGATGGACATTGTGCTCTGAATCCTTTTTCTGGTGTATCTACACCAAATACACGAATTGACAATTCTTTCTTCAATGGATCTGGTAACCATAATGCTTGAAATGCAACAGTATCGCCATCAATAACTCTGGTGATGGTTGCATTATAGGTTACGCCTTCTTTTTGTTTCTGTGCAAATACTGTTGTTGAAGTAATCAACATTAATGCAATTAATAGTTTTTTCATTTCACACTTTCGTAAATTTGTTTTTGTTGAATATACCACTCTTGCCAAGATTTATATCTTTCCAGAACGTCAAAATAAATGCCATAATTTTCATTGGCATTGTCTAACAAATCTGTTAGTGTTTTTTTATTATCGGGGAGTTGTTTTAGACTTGGTGGTGGTTCCATCAAGACTTGTGGTGCCTGTGGAAACTTTTGAGTCAATGGAACGGTTGTAGAGCATCCAAGCAGTATCAGACAGACGGCACTCAGCATCAATATTTTGCCGTTGCGCTTGAATATCTTTTGCATTGTTTTTCACCCTATCTTTAATTTCACTTCTTTTTTTATCTAATTCATTTGTTAATTTTTGATTAACTTTAGCAGACTTAATTTCTGCTTCTTTAATTTTTGCTTGCATTTCGGCTATTCTAGCACGATACGACATTTCAGTTGCATATCCTCCTTCAAAGAATACACCAACTATCAACAACACTATACCTAACTGTCTACCAATCAAAGCATATGGTTGAATAACAGGTATAAATCTAACAAGTGATCCTATAAATGTTAATACAAGTCCAAGAATGACTAGACCATGTATTGCCCATTGTAAAATCAAATCAGGTATGAATGATAAAAACCACATATTAAGCCTTTGGAGATTTTCTCCTGATAGACATCATAACAGGACTTTTCTTTCTACGGGGTAAATAAACACCTGGTTCTCCACCATTGGGTCGTCCTGTACCAGCAATTGCACCGCTACTAACCACATTCGTTGGACCAGCAGAACCACCCATCGCACCATCTTCTTTGACACAATTAGGTACCATACGGTTGCCTTTTTTCTTCATACCTTTTGCTGTGTATCCATCCCAACAGGCTTCATCAACTTCTTCATTTTTTTCTCGACCTTGACAATGTGCCTTTTGAGAAAATCCTTTAGGATTATTACAGTTAATACTTTTTTTGTATTTTTGTGACCACTTCTCAAGGAAAGTTTCTTCGGTCTTTACATTGATTGGTGCACCACGGCGTTCTGGATTTGGATCTTCTCTACGCTTTCTTTGAGCAGCACTAGCACGAGCTTCTTTACCAATTGCATGAGCTTTTGCTTGAGGTAAACACTTTGGTTTGCCTTCACCCGGTTCTCTTGCACAGTCACCTTTAATATTACCTTTGGTGTCCATACGAACCCACTTCTGTTTAAACCATTGGCGTAAATCTTCACCAAGATATTGTTTAAATGATTTCATCAGCAATTCCACTTTCTTAAAGCTTTGTTGATGCGGCTATCCGGATCATTTGCTGTCTTAGCGGATGTTAATCGTTTCTTCATGCCACCCATTCTAGCACAAAATGATTTTCTACGATTGGCTGATTTAGAACCTGGTTTTAGTTTAGATGGTTTTGTTGTAACAGCCATCGATAATTTAGAACCTGGATTTTCTCTACGATAAGAGGCAATACCTTTACGATTTAAACCACCTTCTGGATCTTTACCGGCGGCTCGTTGCCATGCTGGAGATTTTTCGTCTAAGTATTCTTCGGTTACAAACTGTTTAAATGTTTTCATATTTGCCTCAATATCTCTGCGACATTAACGTCTATTGGTATTTCTACAATCGAAATGTTTTTATCTCTAATTCCATAAACCATTTCTGGTACAATATTTAAATATGACAAGAAAGTTTTGAGTATATCATAATCTCTCTCGTCTATTTTATAAAATAATATTCTTGCCGTGTGTTCTGGACCAAAAACATTATTCAATAAAATGATATGATTTAATATCAACCTCTCTTTGAGAGATTTGGTAATTTTATATCTACGAAATAAACGCTTCAAATATTTGGTTCGTTTAATATCACTTTCAAATTCAGACATGATACAATGTGGTGAATTATAACATTTCATTGCATATATCAAAAAATTATCATCATTTAAATTATCAATCATTCTGTCATTCTTCTTCTATGTCTGGTTCCTCTGAAGAAAGATAATCATCTAATTCATTTTCATCAGAAATCATCGCTTCAACATCGTAATAACCATTATCATCTGTTTCATATGAAAAATAAAAATAATGTTTAACTTCATCTAAATTATTCAACTTCTCTACTGTACCATTCAATTCGGCACCCGAGCGAGCACCGAATTGGTCGATATGAATAATTTCTTCACCAGCATCTAAATCATGAAATACTACTTTTGGGAGAGTAATGCCATATAAAACTAATACTTTACTTGCACGAACCCAAGCAGAATATGGATTCATATGATTTCCACTTACAGCTAACGCTAGGTTGCGGTTCAATTCTTGGCGGGTTATCTTGTCCGCCAAGTTCGAACCACTTTTCATAATCTGTGCAGTAGGAATTATTAAATCATTTCCTTCTACAACAAATTGTTTAAATCCCAACATTAAACACCTTGGAACACAGAGTTTGTGCTTGTGTTACCAGAACTTACGTTCAATGCAGTTGGAGCTGCAATAACAACTAAAGTTTCTCTTAATTGACGCTTAGTACCATCGTTGTTTACTTTGTATGTAAAACGATTCCAACCAGTATGAACACCGTTGTTTGCACCAGCAATCAAAGTATTTGCTAAACGAGTGGATGTTACCAAGATTGTGTCGTTAGCAAAACGTGAAGCTGCATTTGTGCCGTGATTAATTGCGGTAGCAAAGTAGATTGTTTCACCAGCGGCGATTGGAGCTACTGTGTTGTTTGCAAACTGAACACGAATGTTGGCCGCACCAGTTCTGATTACTGCAACGCTATTGTTACCACGTTTAAAGGAAATATCTTGTTGGTCAATGATAGATGTATCAAAGAAACGAGATAATCCGTTATTTGCGGTTGCATAAACATACATTCCGTTTGCAATACCGGATGTGGTTGGATTGGTTGTAAATATAATTTCATTGGTGCCTAATGCTGTCGCATTGGCAGTTACTAATGTAGCTACAGGAATAACTTCTCTATTTTCTGGAAAGAGTGGTTCGCTGTTTGCTCTATCGTTATTTCCCCATAATGGCATTTTTTTCTCCTTTTAACCTTGGGTTGTGTTACTATTTATCTGTTTTCTGATTGCTGATTTTATTATCAGGTCTTACTGATTTTCTCATTATAGGATCGATTTCTAAAGTATCTCTTGGTTGACCTGTTAATGTTGTTCCACCCTTTAAAACCATAGCGGCTTGATTATCATCATCACCATAAACCTCTTGTTTGTCCATCTTTGGTTTTTTACCATAACTTGCTACTGATTTATCTTCTTTTTCGTGGTCATACAAATCTTCTTTGACCATCTTGTGTTTCTTGTATAATGACTTAATTATACGAGCTGATTTGGACATTTCTTTTTTCTTGGAATAAACTGGTTCTCTATCGTCAGCTTGAGTTCCCATATCAAAAGCAGTTTGTGTTGCAGCTTGTGTGTCTTGGAACACATCTTCTGATGTTGGTTTGTAACCAGACAAACGGTCTAGAGCTCTATTCCAACTCTTATTATGAGTTTTAATTTTTTGGTTATGGTCTTTTCTACTCATACCTGGTTTTTTCTCAGGTACAACTGGTTGTTTTTTCAACCAAGAAAATACTGTGGTCTTTTTGAGTTCATCAATTTCTTCCACTTCTTCATTTCTATATCGTGGTGCTTCTTTATCCGTAGTTCTGTAATTTCCACTATCTGTATTTGAGAAATATTTGGCTCCGTGAGTTGCAAGGCTTTTTGCTATACCCTTTGGAGTTTTTTTATACAATGAAGGATCCGATTTATACATTGGATGACCAGGACGATGTTCACCTTCTTCTATCTCAACATCTTCTTTAACAGTAATGTGTCGTTCCACTTTTGTTAGGCGGCAACCTTCTTTACATTTTTCATTTGCTTGACGAATTGCATCCTCATCGTCTTTTGCAATCAACAAATTCATTCCTGTCCACTCACCTGTTTTTGGATCTTCGTAATGTGCAGCGTGTGTATGAGAATCATTTTTTTCAGTAACAACTTCCTCTTTCATTTTCAGTTCATCTTTTCTTTTACCAAAAGTCTTATGAACAAGAGTATCTAAGTTTTTATGAAATGAAGTTTCTTTAGCTTTACTAATACCAGATGCTTCATCAATACCACTTCCATGATATTTGTGAGCAATGTGCATGGCCAACTTTTCATGCTTTTCTTTTGGCACATTGGTACCTCTCAAATATCTTAAAGCTGACTGGTGAACTTTATTATCATCTCCAGCATCACTATTATAAGGAGCGTGGTCGGAATTTGTCCAATTATCAAAGTGATGTTGAACTTCTGAATCAGAAACTTCATTGACAGTTTCTTCTTTGTTTAAATGTTTCTCTAAACGGTCAATAGCAGATGTCATATCAGAACCATCTTTAGATTGGTTCTTCTCAATCTCATCGTGTTTCTTTGCTCGGACTGCTGCAGCTGCACGAAATCTTTCTAATGCGGTTGGTTTGGTATTATATGTACCGGCACTCAAACTTTTTTTAATTTTAGTTGCACTATTGTCCCATGCCTCTGATGTCAATTCATCAGATTGTTCCGTTTTTTCAGATACCGATTTCCATCCACCACCCATTGCTTTATATTTCTTAGATGCCCAACCATTTGCATATGCGGATGGATATACTGCAAATTTGGATTTAGCCGCAGCCTTGGCACGAGCCCATTTTTCTGGACTTGTTGGTACATTTTTTTCATCGATAGGCTCAACTTCTTCTGTTTGTGCCCGTTGTGTTTTCATTTTGTCGGCAACAGTAGTTGAAACATAGTTAATTGGATCATCAAACTGGTGGTCACGCCTCCATTTATGAAACTCAGAAGATTTTGCATGAGATATTTTTGTGTCTTTGCTGACGAAATCTGGATTAATACCACGAGATTTAAGATAATCGTGTAGTTCACCTTTTTGACTTTCGGTGATACCTGCACGAACAGACCATGGTTCATTAGGGTCTGTACCAAAGGTGGGTTTCTTTTCACCCTTAACAATCATTTTTAATTTTTTTGCATCCATGTTTTTACCTTAACCGTTATTTCCTGGAGCTTTACCTAACATCTCTGTTTTAATTCTTTTCATAGCTGAACGAGCCAAATCTTTAGCACGGGACATTGGTGTGTGTTTTGCACCAGATTTATCTGTTACTGAAGCACTAATTTTTTTGTATGGTTTATCAAAAGGAGGTTGTTCCGCATTTGTTACAAAAGGAACTGTATCAGATTCAGGTTGTTTACCTTCTTGAACGCCACGAGCTTTGGCTAAATTTTCTTTTGAAGAAATTGAATCTTTATTTCCAGCTTTTGCATCAGCAACTGTCAATGGTTTATCACCACGAGCCTTACGCAAGAAAGCTGGAATGTCAGACTTTTTTACTTCTTCTTTCATTGGACCTCCACGAAATTTTACTTTTGTGGATCTACCATTTGAATTAGGACCAACATCATCAGATTGTGCTGTTCGTTCTTGACCTTTTAGTGTATCTTTGGTGCGAACTTTAGGATCAATTTCTTCTTCAACAGCATCTTCTTTCATTGACTGTTTTGTTGCTGTGGCATACATTACAGATTTTGCATCTTTTCCATAACGCTGTCTAAATCCAGCAAAACCTTTTTTCATTGACTTAACAATTTTTTCACGCTTGGCCATTTCAGCGTCAGTCATGTGTTTTTCTTCAATTGACTCAACTTCTTCTTTGTGCATTTTATCTACGTGTTTGGAAACTTCACCATCTTTACCATGTAATCTTTTTTCATGCTTTTTTACTTCTTGTTTGGCTTCATCTTCACATGAATCTTCTGCTACATTTTTTTGGCCACGAAGAATTTTAAAATCTTGAGAATCAATTTTATTATTTTTATTTTTGTCAATCTTATGTTGATTGCCTTTAAGAGCTTCAATTAGTTTGGCTTTAAATTCAGTCGATTCGTTCTTTTTCTTATCAGCAACTGCCTTCTTCATTGGCTCTTTCTTGTCGCCATCTTTATCCATGTCCAAGAAGTCTGGTTTGGCAGCTTCATCATATCTACTTTTGGTTTTCTCGTAATCTTTTTTGTCTTTACCAGTCAACTCTTTAGTTGTAGGACCTTTAATTGTGTCGATATCTCTCTTAACTTGGTCACGGCGTGCTTTGGCCGAATCACCATAAGAAGAACCATAAACTTTCATGCCAGTTGAAGTGGTTACCTTTTCTGCTTCAGCAATAGTTTCATCTGTAATTTTACTTACAGCATCAGCAACTGAATTCATTTTAAGTTTATTGACAAACATTTTATTTCTCCTGTTTCTTTTTCTTTTTAATTTTTATTTGGGTGCCAATATTTCTATTTGCATCTTTATATGATTGCATTGGTTCAAAATTAGTAGCGCCATTCAAAGTTCCACCTACACCCATGTCAGGTATAGAAATGTCATTTTGAAAACCATTATATTCTTTAATTGTTTTTCTAAAACTACTAAATTCTTTTTGTTCTCTGTATGTTACATCGCCTAGACCTGACATAGGATATACTGTTCCTTGTTGGCGTGTATCAAATTCTGGCCCCACACCTGCGGTGTTCCGTAGTCTTTGACTTACGGTTGGAGCATCTACTATTCGTTTCTTCTTTACTTGCTCTTTGTCTTTGGAGAAGTTGGTTTCTTTCGGCTGCGGGTTGACGGTGAGCGTTGGTTCTTGGGCTTCGCTGTAGGTGCGGAAGATGAAGGTTTTTCGCTTACTGTTGGAGTTCCACTTGATGTCATCTCCGTTGGAGTCGTTTGGTCTGTTGTCGGCTGGGATGCTGTCGAGTCCAGGGGCTTTGAGTTCTGGATTGGTTTTAATTTTAGTAAATTTACTAGCGCTTTGAACATTTTTTTCTTCCTTAATTAAATTATCACTTTTATTTAACTTACCGTGCTTTTCTAACCACGACAAAGACACATCTCCATAGGTCCTACCTTCAATGAAGTTATGAATATTTAGGTAAGTTTGAGTTATATCTTCCTCAATGGATTCAAGTGAGCCCGTATTGTCTATCTGCACGAAATTGTCAAAAGATTCGGCAAAGAGATTTTTATTTTTCTGAGCTTGTGTCCATTTGTCGTATCGAATGGATTCGACCATCATACGGGACAGTTTAGTATTTCTTTCTTGACTTACTTCATTTGTGGTATTCACAAATATCATCATACTGGAATAACCTAAATCTTCTAATTCCTCTTTGATATAGTTGATTTTGTCAATACTATCTGCTGGTCCGTTGATAATTAAAGGACCACGATTCCGAATGGCTTCTCTGCGGAAATCACTGGTTTTTTCAGATAGTTTTTGTTTATCAGCAAGGTAATCATAGGCTTGATTGGCGTTAAGTTCCACGGCACGAGCTTCTGGTATTGATTCACGGATAATGATATCTTTGCCAGAACCAGGTCCACCGGTTACAAAGATGGCTTTGAATAGACCACGATTAAAGTTTTCATGTAACCCCATACCCTTACGGGTATCATGCATAAGTTCTTTTGCGTGTTTATCTGAAACGTGTTCTGGCACACCTTTTTTGAATTCTTTTGCATTACCAGAAGCGGCATGAGCTCGCATTTTGGTACCAGACATACCAGTTGAACCTTCGGCATCAGGATCTCTTTGACCTGCTGAATGGACAGTAATCTTTTTGAAATGGTACAACGCACCTTTGTGTGTACCATTGTATTGGTGTAATTTCTTTTTATACTCATCAACACGGTCAGAACCAGCAACCATATGAAGATGTGTTACACCTTTCTTATGTAATTCGGCTGCATGATGTAGGAATGTTGGATGTTCTTTGGAAGATGCCTCAAAGTGTGTACCTGGAGAATACCTTTTAAGGTGTTTAATTTTCTGTTCAGCTGATAATGGATTCTTCTTAGAATCTTGGGAGTGTGAAGTTACAACAGAATGTGAGGCATTGTGTTTAGCTGCTACTTCCTTAACCTTGTCAATTAACTTCAAATGACCTGTGGTTGGAGGATTCATGCGACCAAAGGTCATCACATGGTGTTTTTCACCTTGTTTTGTTTCTTCGACTAGTTCTAAAAACGATTTCATTTTCTAACTTTTAATAAATTTTGTTTAGCAAACTCAGCACGATTAACCAATTTGGTTGGTTGATTATCGTGGTGAACTACAAAACCTTCAGGTTTAGACTTCTTACCTTCAATGTGATGTTGGTAATGTCCTTCATGTGTTTCTAGTGATTTAACCAAAGCATTTTTAGCTTGATGTAAATGGTGATGCATAGCAAACAAATTACCATAATGTGCTTTGTGTTTTTCAACATGAGCAATCTGTGAGGCACCTTCTTTGGTCTTTTCAGACTTGGATTTCTCAGTTTTTACTTTGGCAGCCTGTTTTGCATGAATGTCGTGTAAATGTTCTTTAAAGCCTTTAACACTTGGCACTTCGTCATGTCTTACTGTCTTGTTTATGTAGGTTGACAGGTGGCCAGTTTCTCCGCCATGTTTTGGATGAATCGCATCATACATCTTGTGACCATGAGTGTCGTGGATTTCTTTAGCTGCAGCCATGTGTTTTTGAAAGTGTTTCTCATTCTCAGCAGAATGTTTTACTTTACTTGTATCATGTTCTGCACCGTGAATATGAACATCTGGATGTTCTTTAAACTTTGACGTATCTACATGAGGTGAAGCGTGTTTCATATCATTACTATACTGGTGGTGAACCACCACACCAACCTTAGAGCGTTTTATTTTTTCTGCTTCTTTACCTTTGGCAGTATAAGTGATTGTATTTGGAGTAAAAGAAACATCACCTTTCGCTTCTACAATATAACCTTCATGTAAATGCTTTGTATCAGCATGATGCATTAGGTCACCTTGGAATACACCTTCTTTTGGTGTTACTTTTGGTAAATGTTTTAATGCGTGTTTGAGTGTTTTTGCTAAACCAGGAGCATGACCATGATTCTTGTCAATATCTTTTTCTGTATGGTTAATCTTTGGATTCTTATTAAAAGCAGATTTGGTTGCAACAAAGAATTTACCATTTTTGGGGTGATGACCAAAAACGATTGATGGAGAACCATCATATTTCATCGTTAAATTGGTATTCTTATGACCACCAGTCATGTGTGCATGAGCTTTCATCAAAGCTGCATGGGCGTGTTCAAAACCTGCGTGGCCGTGCATCAAAGGCCTATCTTCCGCATGATGAATATGTTTAAGTTCAGAACCTTGTTCAGATTCCTCCGTTAAGAATGACTTAAATGATAACATTGAATTTCCTTCTGATTTGCAATACACTTTGATTGCCAGTTGCTTATTTATACAACTTCTTGGTTCTTGAGCTCAATTCTTAGAAAGATTGGCTTCGATACATAGTGGCTTAATTATTCCATTTTGTACCTTCAAAATCCAACCAATAATTGGCCATACGACCTTTTCCTTGAAGTAAATAGAATGGTAGGGTATGAACTAATGCTCGACTGGATCCATAGTATATCAGGTCTTTAGGTCCTTTGTCAAGCGCCCATGCAAAGTGGCTAGAACCAGTATCACCACCAACAAAGATTTCCGCTGTGGTAATGTGGTAATAATTCTGCACAAAATTGGTAGAATACCGCCAACCCTCAAATGGGCAACCTTCGGTTGATTCGCCTTTTTTACAGATTACTTTTTCATAATCTTTATATTCTTCAGTAGAATACTTGGCAATAATCTGTTCATATACATTCTTTGGCCAGTTACGCCATTGATTATATGGTGCATCAAATAATGGAAATACAGCAATCTTCTTTTCCATCGGTGCATTATTTGGTATTTTTATCAAATCACCACATATATCTCTGAAATCCCAAACATTTACTTTTCTCCAAGGCAATGATTGTTCACCCGGTTCTGTTGAAAAATAATTAGTCATCTTCAACATTATCTCATAAAATGTTTGACAATGTGTGTCTGAGCTAACATTTCCTGGTTTCAAATGAAACTGTATTGTAGGATTGTTATTTGTTTTTCTGATATGTTCCAAGACATTCGCAACAGCAATCATATCTCCATTTCGAACTGTGCCAAAAGTTCCAGGTTCAATATTGATAATCATAGTGTAATATCTTTCACATAAACTAATTTTGATTTACGATTACCATAATAGTGTCGTTTAAAATCAAACTCAACAGGATGGCCATCCCAAGTCCTCATATCTTCGTCCCAACCAACGATTGTTTCTTTATTCATTAGGTCAGCAATAATACCAATGCCTGTGAATGTAGTAATAAATGGATTAGGATTCTGTTTGATAAGATTGCAATTATACATTAATGGCTTTGAGTAGTCCATATATACAACTTTGTCTTTATCAAGATTTGCACCATTCTCAATTACATTGGTGTATCGTCTTGCATCAACACTAGGATCTTGTTTTGCAGACCATCTATCACCAATAATAGTTTTATCATTGAAATCATCAACAAACATTGGGAAAACTTGAATCTCAAAATCATCATCAACTTCAAATAACATTCTGTAATTATCATTTACCCAATTCTCATAACGACAGGTCTCAATAGGACGATTTGAATCTTCTTGGTCCATGCGTGTCCATGAACTGATAGTCATAATGTCACCAAAAGTCAATAAATCATCGGAGAAATCGACATCTTCAATCATTGGTTGATATTTTAAAAACTCTTTAATACCATTAAACTTACGCATCTCTGGTCTGATAATGAGATGAATCTTTTCATTTTTATATTTTGAGATACCTGAGATTACAGGTAGTGCATTACAAAAATCACCTAGATTGGCGGTACAATCAATTTTAATTTTCATTATAATCCTTAAAAGCAACAAACCAATCATCAGCTGATACTTTATGCAATTCAAACAATTCTGGTTTTTGTAAATACGACATCAATAAGATGGTTTGGTCATCATCTATTAAATTATTTTTAAGTAATTGGTCTACACTATGGTGAACTAAATGCTCTAGTGTTTGCCACATATCTTTACCCGCAACAATACATGGACCTGTAATGTGAACATCATTATTGAAAATAACATTCTCAATGAATGTGCCTTCTTGCCAATCTTTTAAATTGAAAAAGTGTATTTTATCTTTGGCAAAAGGATATTGCCAATGTTTAACATCATTAAGTGTAGATAGGTCTCTACAGTATCCGAAATCCATCCAAGCAACCAAATCAGTATTAATAAGATTAGATTGTAAAGCTCTTGTAACAAAAGATGACTTTAAAAAATTGACGAGAACATAGTCAGCATTCCAATACTCTGGATTTTTTGCTTGTGCGGGATTTATTTTAGCTTGATATTCTGAGTCTTTTTGAACTCTGGTAATCTCATCTCTTAGTTTTTGAAAACTATTAGGAAAATCAATTGTGAGTATGTCAGTAGGTCTATCCTGTCTGAGAAATTTTACCTCATCAACCAAATCTTTTGATGTATAAACAACCATAGGATTTTCCAATTTAGCCATATGACTAAATCGGTCAAGATATGTTTTGGTCGTTCTATGTAAATAGTGTGGTAATCCTTTGTCTGGTGTCCAATCACCACGACCAATATCAAAGAAAGCGGTGACTATTGTTATGTCGTTCATATTGATTCTGTATTAAATGTTATAACTTCATTTTCATTAGGCCAGTAATACTTTTTATAGTTATTAACTATTTCAATGTGTTCTGGCTGTTCTTCTACAAATTTATCAAAATCAAATCCTTTTTGGTGATGGTGTGTATCTGTCATATGAGGATTCTCTGTATAATTTTTACCACAAAAGAAATAGTATGCGACCATTAAACAGTCCATCCAACCAATCGTAGGATAATGATTGTCTTGTATGTAATCCCACTTATCATCAATCAATGCGGTCATTCTTGTGTAGTTCTTTAAAAATGTTTTGACATTGTAAATTGAACCACCGCCGCCACCATAGAAATCGGTTTTAGGTTTTACACCAGAAAATTGTTCCATGATATCTAATACAGCAGGAGGAAAACGATTACCATGACTAATCTTATGGCAAGACATCTCCCATTCATCTTTTACTGTAATAGGTTTTTTAATCCAAACATCATCTTCTACCATCATTATATGTGATGTGTTACAATTTTCACAGGCATAATGAAATCGTTCCAACCACAATAATACCTTTTCTTTTCTGTAACCAAAAGGTTGTGTTGGATATCCCAACTTATCATCGAAATAATGATAATCTAAATTGTATTGTTTGGCAATATCCGATAAATCATCAGCAGCATCAGATCCCAAAAAATAATAAGCATCTGGATGATATTGTCTAATGTTACTAACAACTTTTTCTGTTGATATTGATTTACCAGCCGAAGCCAAATGAAGAAATGATATAGATGCCATTACATTAACCTATCTTTCCAAGTTTTAGGAGTTTTATCAGAAATGATTTCTAAAGGATAAGAATAATCAAATTGTCTAGGTCCTTTTTTCTTAATATATGCCACAGTTTCTTGGATAGATTTCTCTAATGTGGTTTTAGTTTCATATTGCAATAACCATCTTGCCTTGTCAGCAGAACAATCAGCGTGTTTAACTTCTCTTGGTCGGTCTGGCATATGAATTGCTTTACCTTCAAATCCGGTTTCTTTGGCTACCAATACTGCCAAGTCTTTGATTGAGATTGTGCCGTCATCAGGACCAATGTTGATAATCTCACCAACAACTTTGGGATCCAATGCCATCTTCTCTAAACAGTTGATACAGTCAGCAACATATGAGAAACAACGAGTTTGATTGCCGTCACCATAGATGATTGCAGGTAAACCACGGAGATTACGATTAGCCATGATACTCATAACATTACGGAAAGGGTCATCAAACTTTTGACGAGGACCAACGATGTTATGTGGCACCGCAATGTTCCATTCCATGCCATGCGTTTCAGCAAGAATCTTTAATACATCTTCACCAGCAACTTTTGCAACACCATAAGGGTCTACTGGTTTCGGTGCCATATCTTCGGTGAAAGGATGAGGTTGATTACCATATCTTGCCATCGATGTGCAATATACAAATCGTTTTACTTTGTTTTGTACCGCAGCTGAGATTGTTGCAACAGAAGCTTCAAATATATTTTTGGTAATAAAACTAGGACTGAATACAGAAAGTCCTTCGTGTGCAGTAGCGGCTGAGTGTATAACAATATCACAACCTTCCATGATGTAAGTCATTTTTTCTATATCGCAACAATCCACAACATACAACTTTGCTTTCTTTGGAACATTATCACGATAACCACCAATAAGTGTATCGTTACCAATAACTTCGTGTCCCAATTCCAACATTCTATCTGCAAGGTGACTACCTAGGAAACCTGCAATTCCCGTGATAAAGATTTTCATTATACTCTCTTTAAAATAGTTAATCCATTATTATTGTGCCGTCTTTCAACTAATTGCCATTCAGGATGAGAATCAATGAATTCTTGAACCGCTGGCCAAATACCCTTGCCACCAAATTCACCACGGTCAGCAAATAATGTGGTGTCGTGAAATAAAAGATATTTACGAACTTTACCTGCGTGTAATTCTAATTCTTTTTGTACCTGCTCATAGATATGTAGACTGTCCACCAACATCAAATCGGTTTCTGCAATTTCTACTTTACGAGTGTCATCAACATGAAGCGTTACATTACGACCAGCATTTTTGGCTTCTTCAAAGAATTCACGAATACCCGGTTGAGGCATAAATTCATAACTATGCAATTCTATATCATGTCGTAGAAATGCACGGGTGCTTTGAGCCCAACCAACACCAAGTTCGGTTACATGATTACACTCTGAAGTTAAAACGGATATTGTTGGTAAATGTTCGTGTATGTCTGTATCTCTTACACAGGCATCTTGATATTCTTTTTCAAAGTCCATTATTCGGTCCTAAAAGTTAATATTTCTTCTTGTTGATATTTTTGTTTGATATGTTCTTTCCATGCAGGTACTCGGTCATATTGGTGAACAATTGCAAATGTTCTGCCTAATGATGTCTTAACAATGCCATCTTCAAACTTTGGTTCTGGTTCTAATAGATGTGGTCTAAATGATTCAATCTTGGATGGGTCAACTGTTGTGCCAGCCTGACAAGCCCAACCATCTAATTGTTTAGCAAAGTAAGTTACACCTTTGAATGGTTGTGTCTGAATGAGAACATTATAGACCGCTTGGTCACAAATAGGAATGGGTCGGTTGATTGCATTGAATAGAATATTGAACATCATATCTTTTACATACTCAGATACACCACCGATTGTTCCTACATTGTATATCTCATTATTTTTGAACTGCTCATGAACATATGGTCCATAAGATTGCATAAGATTCTCATTACCCCATGGTTCGTCTGCATATCTCATACCTTCAGAACCGGCAACAAGTTTTTTACCTTTAAGATTTAATTCTAACCATACAATTGGATTTGTTTGGAAGTAAACATCTTTGACATCTGTGGTTACCACATGACTATAATTCTGCCAAGTGTTTTTAAGAAAGTCGTAGATTGAAAGAAAGCGAGCCACATGAATTGGTGCTTTAATATCATGCATCTTAATGATGATGAAATCTCGTTTGATTAACTCACCGATTGTTTCTTCTGAAGCATTACCAACAACCATGGCTTTATCGCCAGTAAAACCACATTCATCAATCGATTCAACCCATGGTTTTAATTGATTGTAGTTGTAATTAGTAAATGCACCGATTATTAAACTTTTTGACGCCATGGGTAAACTCCATTATATTTTTCAAACATTACTTTATTGCCATTTTCAAAAAAATCTGCCGTAACAGAACCTTGACCACCATCAACACGATAATGGACTGTATAGTTGCCTGTGCAATCCCATTTAGGGAAGTGTTGAGCAATTGTTGCCAAAAATACTCTATCTTGACCCCAACCACCATGCCAAGCGGTTGCTAATTTTATTGCAATTTCTGTCTTAACGCAATAACTATTTGTATCTATGTGATGTATGCCATGATAGGTTTGCCATTTGCCTAACGATTCACAATCATCAAAGCAAACAAAATCACCGGTCTTATTATGTATTTGTCGTAGGGAATAACACCAGTCTAGATTAGTTGCTTCGATAGTGTCAATACAACTTTTAACATGGTTTTCATATAACCAATTATCTTGGTCTAACCACATTACATATTTTGTATCAATCAAGTGTGTAAAAGCTGCATAAACTCGGTGGCCATAGAAACCTCTGGCACCCACATTCAAAGGCAAATTACAAACCATAATATTTTTGTATTTCGGATGGCTCTCAAAAATCTTTACATGATTTTTAACAGCATGAACATATTCAGGACCATCACAAACAACATAACATTTGGTATCATATGTTTGATTCAATACAGATTTAATAGCGGTGTGAACCTCAGCCGAACCGGTGGTCGGTATAATCACAGTAGCAGTCATAATTTAATCTCTAGTCAGTTTTAAAATTTTCTCTATTTGTTTTTCAATCATTGGTTTACGATTTGGCCAATATATATATTCTTTATCTCCAGTAGAATGTAATTTCTGAAGAAAAGGAATAATCATCTTTTCTACTTCTTTTAAACGAACTTTGTAGTCATCGGCTGTTTCAGCAGTCTTATTGATAACTGCATTATACTCAGCCTCACTTACCGCAGAAAATCCAAAATCATCCTGTATATTGGCATATTCTTTTGCCAATTTATCAAAATCAACTAGTGCCATAATTTAATCCTATAAGTAAGAAAAGTCACACATTAAACGAGTGGGGTAACCATCTTTGCCTTGTGTATCTCTAATGTTCAATTTTAAAAGATATTTGTTGGTAATAATTTCCATATCAACTCTTTTGCCTGTACCAGTTTTTCCACCATAATATATTTTTAATGAATTTGGTTTTGCAGCATCTTGCATATATTTTTTAGTAACATTAAAAACTTTAACATTTCCTTTTCGTATTTGATGCACAACAGTATACCCGTAACCAATACCAGATTCTAAAAATGTTTGTATATTTGAGGTTTGTGATGCGGTCAAATTAATATCTTCAGAATAACCTTTAAAACTTTTTTGATTATAAACATCACAAAAAACTGAAGGATCTATACTAAACATTTTTAATAATTTTAATCCATTTTTATTTGAAATGTTTCCTGATTTAATTTCTGATGTTGGTAATACTTCTTTAATACCAACATTAAAAAAAGTTACGGTTGATGTTGTTTTTAAACTCAAATATATATTTTGTTTTTTATTGCCAACAGTACCAATTAGTGTAATATCAGTAAGCATATCGCCAATATTATTGTCTGCTGATGTCGAATATAAATGAATGTTTGGTGTGTATTGTATTGGTCTTTTTGTATTTTTTGCTCCAGCTTCAGCATCAACATCTAAAGTGGAAAAATTTTTTAGATTTGTTATATCGTAAACTTCGTCTATTGAATAATTTAAATCAGCATCTGTTACTTTTTTGCCTGACCACCAAGATTTAAATGCTGGACCCAAATCTTTCTCAAACTTATTTCCTTTATTATTAACACCTCGCCCACCAGCAGAACCGTCACCAAATTTGATTTTAAGTGTTTTTAGTCCTACTGCTGTTGCTATTTGTTTTTCGGTAAGTATTCCTTTTATTTTTCTGGAAATATTTACCATACTAATGTTAGTTGGATCAATATTAATAGGTGTAGCAATAACTTTTTTTGTTTTTGCATTATTTTGTAAATAACTTAAAAGAGCATTTATCTCTTGTATTTTAGTTTTTTCGCTAACATTTTTCGGTTTGAGTGTTTTAGAAACCTCGATTGCCGATGTTGGAAAGAAAGTATAAGCCATATTATCTCCGTTAAGTAAGAGTATTTATTATACACATTTAACGAATAATGTCAATATTTGTATCATTGGTCCAAACCTCAAGTGTTGTTCTTAAACGACTTTCTGACTTCAATGTATCATAACGATTGGTGGCTTTATTCTTCCACCATTCTATCACATTCTTCAAATGAAATTTTTCATAGTTTTCACCAGGTAAAAGAGTATCTGTTTTACAGGTTACATAGTCTACCATATTCTTAAAACCATAATCGGAAATATAATATCGTTTCTGTTCTGTCAACTTCTTAGCATTCCCAATCGTTGTATCAAAAGCAACCAGTTCTGGTGTGCCTTTCAATGCAGCTCTAGTTAATGAAATAATTTTCATGGAGATTTTTAGTTTACGACTAGAGATTCCATCATCTACAATCTTACCAATCTTCGATTCAACAAATGCAACCAAATCTGAATAAGGTTTACCATGCATCATAGGCAAAAAATCTGATTCTGTCAAGCCTTTATAACGAATATATGGTTTCATACCATCATATTGTGAAGATGATTTAGAAGAACCATACAAACTGGTAGTTTCAAACAAACACATATTCATATTATATTTCTTGTTTATCATTTCACGGACTTCATGACTGGTACAGATGGCAGCCAGAAGTTTACCACCTAGATAATTAAAACCAAATGGTTGAGAGGGCACAATTACAAAACCCATCATAGCAGAATCATTGAAGCGTTTACCCCATTCAGGTTGTTGCGTAAACACTTGTCCAAGCATTTCATTTCTAGGTTTGCAGTTGATGACTGGTGAACCTAACCGAATGAAACCTACGAACTTTCCTGACTTCTTCTCTTTAACTGCCAAGTGAATGCTACGACCAACAGGTCGGATATTAACATGAGAACTGGTAATTGAAAGTAAGGTTTCCCATGTATCATTATGAATTTCTACCACTTCAATATCCATATCTTTTGGATGCATCGTGAAATCAGAAAACAAATCATCTTCTGGTGCAAATAGAGGATTCAAAGACATTTCAGATAATGATGCCAACTTTTGGTCACGCATATATTCATCGATGCGGTCAAAGTTACCAAAGTAATCTTGAAATACCTTGGCACAATGTACCGCATCGTCTTTAGATAACATCATACTTTGAATCCATCAAATTGTTTTTTCTCATGCTTAATTTTGTTGTGAGCACCAATACCTTGATGGCCAGCATCAGCAATTCCTTGTTGTGCAGATTGTTCTACATCATACAGTTTCATCTTTGCTCTATCGACACCAAGTGTAAATCGTTTATGGAATGTTGGATCGTTATAACGATTCTTCAACTGTTTTACCATAATCTGACCCATTGCTTCTAAATCTTCAGATGAGATTAAGGCAAACATTAAATCGGCGGTCGCAGGCAGCCCGAAGCTCTCACTCGTATCCTCCAAGCCTGGATCACTCGATGTGAATCCGCTTCTGGTAGTTTGAGTAGCAGATACAATAGGAACATTATATTCAACCGCAAGTCCCCTAAGTTCTTCTGCAATGGACTTGACATAGGTGTAAGAGTTAATATTCGCACCAGCTTTGATACGAGAAGAACAACAGATATTAAGATAATCCACAAAGATAATATCAGGCACGAAAGACCTTTTGAGGTTGAGTTCATTTAATAAAGTTCTAAAATGTGTTGTTGAAGCAGAAGCGGTTGGATATTCTTTGATAATAAGTTTACCAGTTACTTTTTCTTTTACACGATTTACTTTCTTATCATATAAATCTTTAGGTAAACTCATCAAGTCATCAAGTGTAACATTCAATAAGTTTGCATCTATTCTCTCTGCAATCTTTTCTTCAGCCATTTCAAGGGTGATATAGAGGACATTCTTGCCTTGCACCATAGCACTGGCAGCAACATGGCACATAAACAAAGATTTACCAACGCCAGTACCAGCAAGAGCAATATTAAGGGTTTTGGCAGGTAGTCCTCCCTTTGTAATTTTGTTAAAATATTCCAAATCAAAGGGGATTCGTTCTTCTTTGCGGTGATAAAATTCGTATCGGTCATCTGAGTTTTCAAGATAATCGTGTCCTACGGAGTTGTCGAATGAGATTGCCAAGGCGTCCGATAATATCTTGGGAATCGCACCTTTGTCATTTGTTTTGTCTTTACCATCGAGAATCGAAATAGACCCCAATACAGCATTATATATGGCCTTCTCTTGGCAAAACTTTTCCGTCTTGTCAACAAGCCATTGAATCTCGGTTTCTGTTTGACGATTTGCCTCAATTTCTTTAAGATAATCTTCACATCTCTTAACTTCGTCATCCGTAAGGTTACGCCTTTCTTTGACGGCAAGTCCAACTGCCTCAATCGATGGCGAATTATTGTAAGTTTCCGTGAACGATGTGATTTCATTAAATAATACTTTCTCTACATTATCACCAAAATATTCCGTCTTTAAAAATGGTAAAACTTTCCGTAGAAAGTCATCATTATAAATCAGGGTTTTTAATATCGTCTGTTCCAGTTTCATCAACTATTTCCTGCTCAATATTGTTTGACATCAACTCAACAAGTAAATCACCAAGGTAATTTTTAAACTTGTCATCTTTTTCCAAATTCTTGGGTTTATCTACTGTAGATTCTAACACATCATAAGCAAAAAGTAAATACATTTGTTCATTTTCTTCTTTGAACTTTACCTTACCATATTTAAATATTGTATCTTTATATGGTCCAGCCAATAGACGAATGTTTACCGCAGTATCATCATCTTTGGGATAAATGAAACAGTAATCAAGGCCTTCAGTCATTTTCAGCACCATTCATGGTTACAACCTCATCAAATAATTCTTCTTCACCGCCTTGCATGATGGCACCAGTAGCAATTTGGTATTTGTCTTTAACATAATTTTGGAACTTTTCACTTGTAATTAGTGGCATCCAGAAATCTTTGGTATCTGTATCTTTAATTCTCCATTTTTTATCTTCTACTTCACCGGTGGTTACATCTACCCTTGAATACCAACCATTAGATGGTTTGATAACGAGGCCGGAATCAAGTGCGATATCAAGTAAGCCTGACCAACGGCTAATACCACCATCAAAAGATACAGAAACAGGAATTTTAGATTTTTCTTTAACATATCGAGATTTTTCCACATTAATAATAAAGTTATAACCTACAACCTCTGTGCCTTCTTTTTCTTGTTGGCGACCAAGAATGAAAATATTATCGGCTGAATAATAAGAACCTGTGCCACCACCCACGATATCTTTAGGGAACATTCCAATTTCTTTGTAAGTATGGTTGACTACAACCATTGGAATATCTTTCATCGTCAAATGAGGTGTTACCATTCTGAATAATGATTTAACTTGTTTTGCTCTGGACATATCTGCAACAGATTTGCCTTCAAGTGCATCGTCAACTTCTTTCTTAGATGCCAAGTTACCAATAGAATCAATGATGATAATTAATTTGTCGTCCCTATCAAGGTTCGTAAGTTGTTGCATGATATCGAACTTGAGTTGTTCTATGTCAGTAAGTGGTGTATGAAGAACACGCTCAGTATCAATACCAAAGGAATCAAAGTAAGATTGCGGAGTACCAAACTCCGAATCATAGAATAAAAGTGCTGCATTGGGATATTTGTCCAAGTAAGATTTGGCCATCAATAACGAAAACGCAGTCTTAAAATGTTTGGATGGACCTGCCCACATTGTAAGACCTGGTGTTAAACCACCATCTAATTTACCTGAAAGTGCCACATTGATAATAGGCACCGAGGTTGGAATCATATCCTTCTGTGTGAAGAATTTTGATTTGGAAAGAATAGCTGATTCTTTAATACTACTATTCTTTTTAATTTTGTCAAGTATACTCATAATTTTTCCTTTTAAAAGTCACCACCATCTAATCTTTTTTCTTTGAAAGCCAATTCTGCTTTCTCATCATATTTACTTATATCTTCTGTTTTAGTCTTTCTAACAGGAAATCCTCGTTTGCTTTTTGTTATTGGTGGTATAGTTTCACCTGAAGCTTCACTAATAACAATATTTTCTTCAACTTGTATTTCGGTGATATTTTCTTTATTCACTTCTACTGTTTGTTCTTCTTTTTTAACCGGATCTTGTGGCTCTTCAGGCTTGACAGGCTCAGTTTTTTTCTTTGTGAATATAGGAATATCGCTTGCTGATAGTCCAACAATCGTACCATTTTCAATGATGGGTCTACCATTTCCTTTCACCATCGACATATTCGCTGCTATCAATAATAACACAGCTAACGGGTCAAATACAACCATTATCAACATGATTACCAATCTTACAGCCTTATCTAAGCCATCTTCATCGTCAGTACCATATACCATATCACCAATATACTTGATAGGACCAACTTCTGCGGTAAGTTTATTTGATTCTTTAAGTAATGGTAACTTTCTTTTATTAATTTCGGTAAGTTCTTTTTGGGTATCTTGAATTTGTTTGTCGAGTCGGTTACTTGCCGTTGATGGATCTTTAGCACGAGCCAACAAATAATCTAATCTTTCTTTAGTAATCTTTTCTTGTTGCACCAAAGTTTTGACTTCAAGTGTATTGGCACCGGCATCCATTGTCGAATCAATATGTGCCTTTGATAGGAAACCAAAAATACCCATCGAGGTAATAATCATCAAAATGACCACAGAGAAGGTCAAATATGATTTTAATAAAAGTGGGCAGGTTTTCCAATTACGATATAACCATGATGTAGTAACTAATTTGCTTAGTTCTAAAACCGAGCCCATAAAAACGATTGGCCAAAATGCACCAGTAAAGATTGCAGCCAAACCAATAACGGAATAATAGGCTGCAATGCCTGATAGTAATAATGCGGATAGTAGTGTTAAAAATATCATGAGAAGAAATCCTCTATTGAACTTGTTTTTTCTGTTGACCACTTCATACAATCAAGAATAACTTTGATTGGTTCCAAGAATGCCTTATCGAACTGCATATCATAGTCGATATATTGTTGCAGTTCAAACTCTTTTGGTAAACGAGATGGATACGAGATAACTGTATCTTTAAATGGATTTGGCATTTTAAGGTAAGTAAACTTAACCTTTTCACCTTCTTGAATGAGTGGATATTTTTTGGTGAGATCCAATCGTTTTAGATTGTTGTTATAGATAATTGCACCTTTAACATGAATTGGCGTACCTTTTTTATAAAGGTTAACCGCATCAGAATAGGTATTTAGGCCATTGAGACCACGGGGAAAAGAAATTTCTTCCACAGGCAACTTCTTAAACTCTTTTCTAAAATCTGCAATAAAGGTATGAATATCATCTTGAGTTCCATTCACCATTAACTGAATTGCCTCTTTCATTTTTTCACGAATGGCGGATGGTGTGGAAGATTTAATCATTTCCAAACCCATCACCTTCATTTGTGGTTCATTGTATTGAACACCCTCATTGTTATACACATTGAGAATATATCGTTTCTTGGCAGTCCAAATACCTTTATCAGAAAGGCCTTCACGCTTCATCTGCATCTTTTGTTCATACGCATGAACATATTCAGCCAATTCATCATAAGACTTATCGATATATGGTTGTATCTTTTCTTCACAGATTTTATCCATGAGAGAAATTACTTTTTGTTTATCTGAGGTATCTTTAATGAACTTATTAACCAATTCTCCCATACGGAGATAGATTGAATCGGTATCAGATGCAATCACATAGTCTTTATCATCTGTACCAAGAATCTTATTCATCCAAGCATTAATTTTGTTTTCAATCCATCTTATGGATAACTGGCCTGCTGTTGTAACACCCAAGGCCATGCGTAGGTCATAAAAACGAAAATACTGAGAACCCAAAGCACCATAGGCAGAGTTAAGAGATACTTTCTTGGCCAATTGTATGTTGTTATACTTAGCAATTCGCTTTTCAATTTCATAAAGTTTGTTAGAATCTTTTTCATTTTCATATTCTTGTTTTGCTTTTAACATCAACTGTTTGAACTTACTTCTATCTGTATACATTTCTTCCATCATCTTAGGCAAGAAACCTTGAATGTCGGTACGGAAGAATTGACCATTTGGAGTAAGAGTTACATCTTGAAGATTGGTGGTATTGATTGATTTACTTAACATCTTATCAACAGAAACACCTTGAGAAAGAACCTCACGCATTTCATCTGTGTAGTTCTCAGGTTCAATCAAAGTTTCAGGACTGATATTATATTGCATCATCAAATGTGGATACAAAGAGTTCAAGTCAAATGAGGCAACCCAATCATGTAGTCCAGTTTGTGGCACTTTAACATATGCACCTTCAAATGCAGAATCTTTATCTTTGGTAACTCTTGGCGGAACAATAATATCTTTCTCAAACAAATAAGCATATGTCAAAGAATCCCACATACGAGTTTGTGCAAAGACATCTTCAAAGTTTGTTTTGGTATCATATGCCAAGGTTACTGCCAATTCAAGTAACTTTAACTTTTCTTCCAGTTTGATAATGAGTTCAACGTCTTTAATGTTATACTCAATAAACAGTTGATAATTCAAACGATAGAGTGAGTGTAGATTATCATAATCATCATATGCAATCTTACCTTCACCAAGTTCTACTTGAGCAATATTATCTAAACGATACGATTCTTGTGACTTACCACCTGGCGCATACCATTTGTATAGTTCAATATAGTCCAACGATTCAACACCAACAAGACTATAAGAAGTCATTTCACGACCATTGATGATGGCCTTGCGTTCTGTAATATAATTCCAAGGTGAAAGTTTTTTAGTTTCTGGTTCACCAAGAATTTTATTAAAACGATTTACAAGATATGGTATATCAAAGAACTTAGTATTCCATCCTGTGATAATATCAGGATAGTGGTCTTTCCAAAAGTTCACAAATGATTTACAGAGATTATATTCATCTTTACAACGGAAATAAATTTCTTTGCCTTTTACTTCATACTCACCACAACCAAACACATACGATTCACTATTGGTGAAGCGAATACAAATTGCTGTGATAGGTTCATTTGCTTGATATGGGTCAGGAAATCCATTCTCAGAACCTACCTCAATATCGATTACAGCGACAGATACTTTATCATAATCATAATCAACCATACCTCTATGTTCATCTGCAATATAGGCATACTCAAATCGTGTTTGACCATAAATTTTGGAGGCACCAGAAACGCCATCAAATTGTTTGATGAAATCTTTTGCCTTTTGAATTGTGCCAAAGATTTTTTGGTCGAGATAATCACCATCGAGTGAAGTGACGTTTGTAATCTTTTTGGATGGCAAATAAAGAGAAGGCGAATACTCAATTTTCTCTTTTATTCGTTGACCATTTTTGATGCCACGATACAGAATATTGCCGCCAATACTCTGAACATTTGTATAGAAATTTGCCAAGTTAACCTGTAATTAGTTGTTTTGTTGGTGGAAGAACAATACCTGAACCAAAGATTGAATTATAGTTAGTAATAAAATCTTCTGCTGGTGTATATGAGTATACTATATTCTTCTTAGCCAAGGCAACCGTGGCATCAGTTTTTTGTTGGGCATGAATCGGAAATGGTGCAAAACCAACAGAAGGTTTACCATCAGGACCTCGAACTACTGCAATACCAACCGGATTAGTTAGTACCAGTTCTGTTTCAGATTCAGATTCTACTTCACCAAGAACATCTTCACCAGTTACCAATTTAAGTGCTAAAATTTTCATACTATTCCTTTTTAATATAAATACCTATAATGATTTGAGTTACAGTATACTATTTTTTGTCTTTTTTGTCAACACTTTAATGGTATACTTAGATGCCTGATCCAATATCTGCTGGCGGACAGACCGCTGTTTCCTCTTTAAAAAGTGCTCAAAATGTTGGTAAACAATTGGGTGCCGTGGTCGGTGACCAACAAGCCGACATGGAAAGAGCCGTTCAACAACAACATAAGGCACGGGTTCAAGCCAAGCTCGCAGAAGAAAGACGGGCTACTATGTTGGAAGTTCGTGCTGTGGAAAAATACGAACAGCAAAAGGCACATGAACGAGAGTTAGAAAAACTCAAACAAGATACTATCCGAAAACATGGAAAAAATGCTTGGACTGAAGTGGAGGCATTAAAGTCTAAACTACAAAAGGAAAGAGAAGAAGAAAACAAATTAGTAGACAAAGACCGTCAAAAACAAATTCAAGTTTTTTGGTGGTGCATGACTGCTTCAGCATTAATAACTTATTTTTTTAAGTTGTATAAAATATGAAAGATGTGCAACCATTCATATTCGTAGCCGTTTTGATTCTCTGTTTAACACTAATGGTAGTAGAATCGGGAGCAGTATTTAAATAAACTGAAAGTGAGATAACTATGAATAAATTGCCTCAAATAATTTTTACCATATGTTTAATTGGCAGTCTTATAATCATGACGCTAGAAGTTTTAGCAAAACACTAACTCGATTGGTTTTGTTTTTCTTTTAGTTTCTGTTCGGCTTCAATTCGTTTGAATTCGTCATCCAAATTTTTGTCGTCCTGTTCTTGAACAGGATCATGTTCTTGTGTCATCTTCCCCTACCTGCTTTGCGTTGCACAGTCATCTTAGGAACAAATGTTTGTTTTGGTTTTGGTTGTTGTGGTGCTTTTTGAATTGGTTTGATTACTGCTGGTTTCTTTTGTTCAGTCATAACATCTCCTTAGTGGTTGCGGATCCTGGACTCGAACCAAGAACTGAGGATTATGAGTCCTCTGTGATTCCTTTTCACCAACCCGCTATAGATTAAAAAATTAATATTACGTGTTCGATAGCAACAACATACAATTCTTTTTCAATTTCTTTACCAGAAACTTTAACTGCGCCATTCCAATTAATTAGAACTTCATCACCTACAGAAACTTCATCAACTTTAGGACCAATAGATTCAACTAATGCTCTATCAGGACCTTCTGATGATTTGAGAATAATACCAAATTCAGTTTGTTTTTCTCCAGCAATTCGTGAAACAATAATCTTATCTTTCATAGGTTGCAAAACCATAATTTACCTTTCAATCAAATTAGTATATAGTCCATTATTGAGAATACTGTTTCGTGTTTAAGAACTAATGGGTGGAATTATCATAAAGTATAGGCGCCTATCTTTATGCGTTACCACTCGTCAGTCGTTCTCTCAGCTTTGCGTTTTCAATCTAACTTTTGCGTTGTTAGATAATCTCCTTATAGCGGACACGGTTTCTGAGATAGTGATTTCCCTAACAGTTGGGATTGCTTATTCTTTCTTTCACATTCTCAATGATGGAGCGGGATATTGGAATCGAACCAATGACTGGAGTTTGGAAAACTCTAATTTTACCATTAAACTAATCCCGCAAATTTGGAGCGGTGGTCTGCTTTGCTCAGATAACAAAAGAGGGTATCTTCTGTCGTGCTATCACACACCGCATTTAAACCATAATACACTACTTATGTTACTTTGTCAACAACTTTGTGTGGTATATTTTGAAGTGAAAGGTGAGATTCGAACTCACGGATTTACGGCTTTGCAGGCCGTTGCATTGGACCACTCTGCCACTCTCACATTGTATCCTATTATAGACAATAGCCTAAGTTAATGCACATAATAGGATACAATTTTTTAGACTTCTCGGAACGCCTTACTGCTTTGTTACTCTTACGATGAACTCCTGCTTTACGAAACAATGCCAATTTGACAAGATAGTTTCGTGGTTGAGGAGTAGTTTTCTTTTTCATAATACTCTCCCGATTGTAAAGTTTTTTAAAATTATTGTAAAGTTAAATTTGGTGGAGCATCTTGGGATCGAACCAAGCGTGCCAGAGGCGGCGGATTTACAGTCCGCTGAATCACCATTGATTCTTCTGCTCCGTGGTACACCTAAGGAGAATCGAACTCCTCTTCCCGCCGTGAAAGGGCGGTGTCCTAACCGATAGACGATAGGTGCATTAAGTGAACCATTATACACGAACCATACAATATGTCAAGTGGCTGTTGTACCAAAACAACAAATAAAAAACCCTAGTAAAAACTAGGGTTGAATGTTTGCCACTTATATAGTCTATTTCCACCCTAGTGGTTCTGGAATAATATCTGAATCTGGATTTTGAACACCTTGAAATACATTCCAAAGTTTTTCTTTAATAGCAAACTTGGTAAATAATCCAGCTTCATATCCGTGTGCTTCTATTTCCCAAGGTTGAACCCAATAATCAATCGTATCAGAATCAACCCTTTCACCTTTCCAACGAGTTAATTTTTCGTTGGTTTCTCCATAAACATATTGTTTAATATGAACCATTTCATGAGCTAGTGTTTTTAATATATCATAACCACTAATACCAGAATGAATTTCAATTTCAAATTCTCTTGGTTTACCACTTTCGTTATAATCTTCAACAGAGGCATAACCGTAGGCTGGAATATCCTTATTGAATTTTATCCTAACAAATATGTTTTCCAACATTTTCTCGGATATTAATTCTTTTGCGTAAAACTGAGCAGCCCTTTTAACGAACGGTCTAAATCGCTTTTTATCGGGACAACCAACTATACTTAGCTGCATTTGGGTTTCTCCTTAGTAAATTGACCCAATACAAAGCATATTTATGACCTGCATCAATTTCACCTGGTGAAATTACTTCTCCACCTTAGATACCATTATATCACACTTCTCCAAGAATGTCAAGCCGTCATTATCTCGATAGGAATGGCGGTAATATACCGATTTGACACCCATGGCATACATCTGTTTGGCACAGTCTACACAAGGTGCATGGGTTAGGAACATGGTAGAACCATCTCCAGAATCATTACTTTTGGCCAACTTAACGATTGCATTGGCTTCTGCATGAATCACTTCCGTTTTGGTTTTAATGCGTCCAACACCACCATCTTCGTCTTTGAATATCCATGGGTCGGTACTATATTTTTCTGGTATATTACCAATAAAATACTCTTTTTCTTCACATTCATTTGTCCAGCCTGCAGGCATACCATTGTATCCAATAGATATGATTCTATCTTCTTTTACCACAATGGCGCCCACCTGCAATCGTTTGGCAGAAGATAACTTAGCAAATCTTTCTGCCACATCCATATAAGCATCAATAAATTTTTGTTTCATTATAAAATGTAATAATCTTCTTTACCTACACCACATTCAGGACATTCAAAAGTTTCAGGTAAATCTTTCCATTTACCTTCTGTCTGTTCATCGTGGACATGGCCACAAACTACACAAATATGTTGTTCCATTATAGTTTCTCCAATACTTGTTGATATGATTCGGCATGACGCTTTTCTACTTTTGCAAGAGCAGCAAATCGTTTTTCTGCTTTTTCAAGAATTGACTGAAATTGTTCTGCGTGCTCTTTAGATTCAGCAATTTGTTCATTAATTTCTTTTACAAAATTATCAACGCCTTCTAAATGAGCTTCTTTTAAGAATGACGGATACATTGTAGTAAACTCATATGTTTCACCTTCAATTGCTTTTTCTAAACATTCTTTTGTAGATGGTTTACCAACCAATAATTCAAGATGACCCCAAGCGTGTAGAATCTCTTGGTCTGCCGTGTGTTCAAAGTGTTTTGCAACATCTTCAAATCCTTCTTCACGAGCAATCTTAGCAAAATAACGATACTTGATATGAGCCATTGATTCGCCAGCCAATGCACTTTCAAGGTTTTTAATTGTAATAGACATATTTACTCCATAGTTAAAATATTATGTATCTCTCAAATCAATAAATTAAGCGTTATCTGATATATGATATATTTTAATGAGCGTTATCAAAAAAATTTATTACCACTCACCATTATCAAACCATACACGAATAGTGATAGGCAATAACTCAATGACCAAGGCATCTTGTTCCCATGCTTCATTGGTTTTATTATATGCACAAGAAATTCTCCAATGAAATGGATTTAATTTCAAAGTAATGTTACATCCGGAATACATTATCCAATTAATCATTATATACCCAATTGTGATTTAATATATTTGTCTTTCAACATATCTGGTATTGTTAGATATGGTTCTTCTAATATAAATGGACAAGGAGCTCCCCACTTGTTTTCATTTAAAAAACATCTTAATAAGTTTATGTGGTACTTATTTTTTGGATCAAACAAATATTTTGGATTACCCAATATTTGTAATTGAAGTAATTTACTCATTTCACATACTCCAAATTATCTTTACGCATATAATGAATTACTTGATTTTCAGTTTGACTTGAACTCTTAACAACAGGAATGAAAGTTATGCCATCAATTTCATTGGTTGCCCAATTTGAATATGTGTAATAAATGTCTTGGTTTGTTTTTGAACGAACTTTTTTGAGAATGGCTTTACCACCAGTTGTGGTGGCAATATAACCAGGTCGAGAAGGTTTAGTTTTGTTCCAGTTTTTCATAATATAATTGTAACACAAAAGAAGGGGGCTGTCAAGAGCCCCCTATATTACCTACCGTTTGGGTAGTTCAATTGTTCCCATTCCTCATCGGATACAGGCCACCAATTACTCATCTTTTGATTTTACAGTAATTTTCTTTACCGCATCTTGAACCTTTACCATGTTCTCCAACCAAACTTTAAGCATACCATTTGTAATTTCGGCATCTTTAATTTCTACCTTGTCGGCAAGAGTAAAAGCACGATTGAAATTACGGTTAGCAATACCTTTGTAGAGATAGTTATCATCATCAGAACTATCAACTACAGCACCTTTGATTACCAGTTTGTTACCTTCTAAAGTAACTTCAATGTCGGTCTTAGCAAAGCCAGCAACTGCCATTTCAATGACATACTTGTTTTCTTTTACTTGTTTGATATTGTATGGAGGATAACCGGGTGATGCTTTGGCTACTGTTTCTGAGATATCACGGATTTGGTCCAATACATCCTCGAAACCAACCGAGAAAGGATCCAAAGATTTGGATAGTGAAGCCCATTGTGGGAATAATAGATTTGTGCTTGTCATAGATTTCTCCTTAATTAAGCGAGTTAGTCAATAAAACTGTGGCCTCAAATGAGCACCACACCATAAGTATACTATTATTTATACGACTTGTCAATAGTCCTGTGTTTTTTTACCAATATTATATTTTGGTACTAATTGCCAGTCATCCTTTTCTTTATGGGAAAGAATCTTAATCTGACTGAGGAATATAGGTGGTGGGTTTTCAATCTGTTGTTTTCGGACAACAGTTACCAGACCCCAATCCTCTAACAACTTTACTATGGCATTCCTACGAGATAAGTCGTTTTCGGTAATGTCGGTTGGTTTACCATCTAAGGCAAACAACTCTTTAAAGTGGACAATGTAGTATTGACCTCTTTTATGTAGTATATGACACGATTGGAATAAGGTTTGGTCTTTCTTTGAAGCCACTCCAATGCGTGTAAGGGTTTCACGGACTTTGAGGAAATCATCATTCTCATTCAAAGTCACTTCAACTAAATCAGTAATGTTAATCATACTCCGCCTTTATCTGTTCTTCTTTTTATTTCAGCGATTTGGTCATCATTAAGAATTCGTAAAGCTTCTTTAGCCTTCTGGTTAGAGTAACCGAAGTAGGTCTTTACGCAATCTATGTTCTTATCGGTCTCTGATTTCTGCCACGGTTGAAATTTCCGTTTCATTGACCTGATGGTATTTAGAAGATATTGATATTGAAGGTCTTTTTCCAACTCTGGATGAAGGTTCATCTCGTTGGCATATAGGACACAATCCATATGATATGACAAAGCACGATTGACCACAAAGGGAGTATAGTCTTTTAGGTCGATATCGTCATGTATTACAGATTTTTTAGTTTGAAGTATTGAGGGTATAATCTCCTTGAATAGATCCGGCATTATTTAAACTCACAATCCACCATAATCTCTGTCAAACAAGCAATAAGATTAATCTCCGCATCGGCAACAAAAGCTGCCTGATATTGATACTTAGCAAGAATCAAAACCAATTGTGGAACAGATTGTGATTTCAACGATTCATATAAGTTGTCGTATAGTTTCCGAAAGATTCTGGCTGGGTCGTTATCGAGATTGTTTGTGACCCATTTTCTGGCAGAGGCAAAGTCTTTTTCTGCGAGGGCTCGAAGTAAATCAGCAAGTTGTATATCACTAACACTAGCAAGAATGCCTTTATCAATTGTACCAGAAATTGAGTATCTCTGAAGTTCATTAAGAATCCTACGATTATCTGGAAAGTGTTTTGTGATGACGGCTGCGACAACTTCTTTATCGTATGTAATGCCTTCTTGCGAAAGGATGTTTTCCACTCTTTTGAAAAGTTGTGCTGCCAGTTTTGGTTTAGAACCATTGATTTTAAAATCGATAACAGAACAACGAGAATGGATTGGATCGATGATCCTATTTTTGAAATTGCAAGTGAAGATGAATGAGCAATTTGATGCAAATTCTTCAATTGCTCCCCGTAATGCAGGCTGAGTTGAATTAGGATTAAGATAATCGGCCTCATCAATGATGACAACCTTTCTGCCACCCATAAGAGAAACTGATGAAGCATAGTTTTTAATTTTATTGCGAAGGACATCAATGCCAGACTCATCAGAGCCATTGATGATAATGTAATCGCAACCAACCTCATTACACAATGCTTTAGCAACTGTTGTTTTTCCAACACCAGCCGTACCAGATAAAAGAAGATTTGGTATTTCTTTTCTCTTAACGAACTCCTGAAAAGTTTCTTTGAGCGCATCTGGAAGAATACAATCTTCTATTCTAGCTGGTCGATACTTTTCGACCCATAATAAATGTTCCATTTCACATACTCCATAATATAATATATAACAAAAATACTACTCAATTTGTCCTTGCAGAACACCAACAACATCAATTTGTGATTCTTCCACAACAATGTTACCATTTGTTAATCCAACAACTGTTTTGCCTTTCATTTCACCGTCAGGTAAAACAAATACAACTACAACATATTTTGGATTAATGGCAACTTTTTGTTGATTGGTTGCATCAGTAAAATATACTAACATAATTATCCTTCAAATTTAGATTCTTTAGATTCGGTTGCAACCCAATATTGAATATCAACAGCTTTGTTTTTAAATGTTGCCAATCCTTTAGCAGAAATTTCAACATCATAACCACCGGGAATCATTTTAAGGTTGTCTGTCAAAAACACCATCTTAAATTTTTTGCCGTTGCCTTCGCCAACTTCAATAGAATTCGTATGTGATGAATCATCTTTGGCATTGAAAGTAGTCAAAGAAATTTTATCACCTTGTGATTCAACAGCAATATGAGGTGATTGAAGAATAGAGGCAATCTTCAACAAATCAGAGAAATCTTCTTTGGTGAGAGTGAAAGCAACATCAACCGATGGCAAAGATAATTCTTTGTCTGGTGCGGTCACAATCATTTCTTTTGCTGTCTTACGATACTTAGTGGATTTTTTAGTACCACTTTTGAAGATGACATTCTTATCATCAAATTCAATTTCAGTATTATCGAACATTGAATGTACCGACAAAAATTGATTCAAATCATATACACAAAAGTCTTGTGGAAATTCATCTTTCAGAGTGGCTTTGGCAAGAACAGTTTTGCCTGATGACATGGTGCGAATTGTATTGCCTTTTTTAAACTCAATGCCTTGGTTGATACTGGCAAAGTTTTTTAATACGGATAGTGTTTCACTGGTTAACTTCATTTGATTCTCCATTATGTAAAAGTCCTTTTATCATACTACATCCAAAATACATTGTCAAGTTATTCTTTGGAATACTTAACATCGTGTTCATATAAAAACATCAAACAACACATGGCGTGTGCCAAGTGATGTAATCCAGATTCGGTATCAAACTTCTCGCCTTCTTTCCAAGCCCATACATGGCGTTGTAAGGCATCAAAATATCTACGCTTTGAATCTGGTACTTTTTGCCAATTATCTCTTTCATACTTTTGAGCACCAAAAGTTAAAACTTCCGCAAGAGATTTTAATGCAAGTGGTGGAACCAGACCATATTCTAGTTTACCACCATCAAACTTACGACCCTTGGTTTCAAAGGAAGCATCTTCATAACCTGGATGATAAGGTGCTTCATCAACAAGCTTGTTCATTACATTTCTCCAACATAATTGGCAACAGCTGGCATATCTCCTTGGAAATGATAGGTACCAATGTGTGCTGTTCTCATCCACGGACATAACCAAATTGAACCACCCATTTTACGCCACATCTGACAGAACATATAATCTTCTGATAGGTAACGATCCGAGCCGCCACCAACAATACTATCTTTTGTATCAATGACTGTATCAAAGAAAGCATGAATATATCTTGTGCCATCAAAATTGGCTTGGCCAACATGGTCTGGCTTATAACGAATCATCGGGTATGCTTGTTCCATCTTAGCAAACACTTCACGCTTAATCATCATGAATCCAGTACCAATCTCCAGAACCTCTAACGGAGTTGTAACTGAGAATTGTGCCGTGCCTTTGACAGGATTAAACACATAATCACCAGTAACTTTTTCTAGTGTTTGTGCTTCAATATCAGGTTTTCTTTCTAGTGCTTTCTTGACTGATTTCCACTTAATTGCTTTCTTTGGATAAGGACCACCTGAAACTTCTTTGTCTAGTGCCAATAAAGCAATCACATCTTGTGGATTAAATGAAATATCCGAATCTAAAAATAGCATATGTGAACATTCTGAACGGTGAATGAATTCATCGACCAAATAGTTTCTTGCACGAGTAATTAATGATTCATTGAAAAGAAATGAAAATTTAATCTGAATGCCATATTGTATACACAGTCCTTGTAAATCTAAACAGGCTTTCATGTATAGGCCATGATTCATACCGCCATACATTGGTGTGGCGACAAATAGGCTTTTTGTTTGTAGTTCTTCTTTCTTAATTGAAATTTCCATTTGTTCTCCGAGAAATAAAAAAAAGGGGTAACCACTTTCGTGGAAACCCCTCACATCAAATCAGATTAAACTGATTGAACACGAACACCGTTAGCACGGCATTGTGCCTTGAAAGACTTGCTTGGTGTACCTAAACGATACACAGTCTGCACTTCGCCACCGATGTTTTTCTTGTTACCATAAACAGCATAACCTTCTTGGCGCAACTCAGAGATGCGAGCAGAAACATTGGTGATACCAAAACGGCGTTGAGCTTGTTTGGTTGTGAATGTGTTGTAGCCTTCTGTTTGTGTCAAGGCGTTCAACATTTTTTGTTTAGCTGATAATTTAGCCATTTTTAATACTCCATAGTAAAGTTAATAATAAAATCTCGTCAACATCTTCAACGAGTCCACATAGTATATCATTATGTATGTGTGTAAGTCAAGCATATTTGCGGTATACTTGTTAATGTATCATATATGTGCCATTAAAGCGGTTTATGTAACATATATGATACTTTATCTGCCAACTTGTGGCAAATATTTTGCCTTGGTATCTTCCCAAGACAAGTATATTAGGTCATCATAGAATAAAGAATCGTATGAAACGGTATTCTTTTTCTGTAATTGCCTAATACGACCCTTAGCATATTTTTGTTTCCAAATATTAGCAAGGGTTTCTTCACTGGTATCAAAAGACTTTACCAGTTCAGAATCGGTAATCTCCTTGCGGAGAAATTCAAAGGTATTATTATAGAGTGGACTAAAATAGATACCACGCTGATGTTCGGTACGAATCAATTCTTTTGGTATTTGCAATTTAGAATATGCAAAATTTAAAGACCGATTCTTATGGTCACGCTTAAGTGGAAGTCCTTGTGTATTCTTGGCTTCCCACCATTCAAAATATTTACGAGTATGATTTTCTTTAATCCAATCAAAGACTAATTTCTTGGTTGACCTAGATGGTTCGAAAGCCACAGAACCAGAAGAAAAACCCATAGGATTCCAATGTTCAAGGCCATCATACTGCGAGAGGCCTCCGGCTTTTGTTTTTCCATAGAGTGACGTTGTAGTAACGCCAACAAGAGTGTCTCCATATTGACGCTTCCAATCTTTTTGAACTGTATCAGATAAACACATTAAGGCAAGCAGTTTGCCTCCCATGTAATTAAAACCTAATGGTTGCAACGGAACGATGGTGGATCCAATTGCGGTGTGATTAATCATGTGTTGCTGTGTCTTAACATCTCTTGACCATCCGATTGCATTATCTCTCGGAGTCAAGTCCAGAAAGTCTGAGGAGATACAGATAACACCAAGATATTTTTTGGTAACTTCATCGGTAAGAATGTAAAATAGATTGCGACCAATGTTACTATTGTTCTTCATTGTTGAAGAAAATGTCCTAACGGCATTCCAAGTTTCGGCATCAGGACCATTTGAGAGAACCATTTTAGGTTTTAAATTTTCATAATCATCAGGTGATTGTGGTACCCAAAAGTTTGCTTTGACTTTATCAACTAGTTTCTTTTGCTCAGGATCCACCATTTGAACTTCAGTACCAAACAATGTGGATACTTCATGAACGGGATATCTTTCTTTTACTTCGCACCATTTTTGATATAAAGTATATTCACGAACATCCATTTGAGAAGCATATGTTAAATCCTTAATCAGGACTTCTTTCATATTATCTTCATCAATATGTTCAAACTTATCGGCAGAATTTTTTTCTTGCCAAGCTTGCCATTGTTTCTCAACGAATTCTATAGGTGTTGCCATTATTTTTTAATCTTACTCAAATTTTTCTGCATCTTCTTAACCATTTTAAAGAGTTTATCTCTTTTCTTCATGGCTACCTGAAATGCCAAAGGTTTAACACGACTAGTATACACTATTCCATTCATATGGTCAAGCTCATGGAGAAAACAACGAGCAGATATACCAACTAGTTTGGTATTTCTAATCTCTCCATTGAAGTCTTGGTATTCAACCATAATTTCTTTTGGTCTACTAATCTTCAATGAGAGTAAAGGATAAGAAAGGCATCCTTCATCCATCAATGCCATTTCATCCGATAAGGAAATAACTTTCGGATTAAAGAATGCCACATACTCATCACCAGCACCCATTACAAATACTCTATGTTTAAATCCACATTGGTTGGCAGATAAACCAATACCTTTATTTAATTTACAAGTTTCTACCAGTGTGGAAGCAAATTCATTTGTATTTACAGGCGGATTACTAAAATCAAATTCTGGTAAAACCTCATGTAGTGCTGGATGATTCTCTGGCACCAAGGTAAATGTTTTTACCTGTTGCATTAAAGGTTTGTTTTGTACCGCTGCTTCTGTATCAAATATAATTGTATCACTCATTTTTCAACCTGACTAAAATTATTTACTTTCTTAAATTTAATGACCGAACGGAACTTATCAAATAGTTGGTCGCCTTTGTGTGAGATAACAAACACATTAGTATCTGTTCCCATTTCATGAATCAACTTCAAGAATTCTTCTGTGCCTACTGTATCTAAACTAGAATCAAACACTTCATCTAAAATTAATAGATTGGTATTAGTGGAGTTTTTTAGTTTAGCAATCTGACGCCATGTAAACAACAAGGCCAGGTCAATACGCATCTTCTCACCTTCGGAGAAATTGGCATAACCAAATTCATCACGGTGTCTGCTCTTAATGGTTTCTTCAAAGTTTTCATTGATGTTGAAGTTAACAAAGAAGTCCATTGCACTTAAATACTTGTTAATCAACTTATTCATAATAGGTAAGTATTGACGAATAATCTTTGTTTTAATACCAGTATCTTTTAATAAAGCTCCGGCAAACTCATAGTATTGTTTTTCTGTGGACAGTTCTTCTTGTTTCTTAATCAATACACCAAGTTCTTCTCTGAGTTCTTTCAACTTGGCATTTTCATCTTCAAGACTATCTTTGTGACTGGTAAGTTCTTCTACTTCTCTTTGAAGTTTTGTAACAAACTTATTAATTGCCGATATTGTTGAATTGTGTTTGACCACTTCGTTGTTGTGTTCCGTGATGTGTTTAAGACCACTTTGAATTTGTTCGATTCGTTTGCTTGTTGTAGCAATTTGAGTATTGATATCTAATAAGGCTGTAGTGACCTCTGACTTTGTATTTGTGAGAGTAGAAACTTGTTCAGTTCGGAATTCTTCTTCGATTCCTTGTTTACAGGTTGGACAATCAGAATGTTCTTCATAGAACGATACCTCTTTATCAATCTTTTTGATTCTAGATTCTAGTTTAGACTCCAACTGTAATAGTTTGGAACTTTTCTTTTGAACCGACATTTGGTCGGCAATTTTACTCTGCAATACATTAATATGTTTTTGTATTAAATCAATATCTCTTTCTAAGGTAAAGATTTGGTCAACAGAATCGGCAATCTCTTTGCGTTTCTTGGTAATCTCCTCATCAGAACGGCTCTTATGTTCTTCAATACTCTGCTTCTGGAAGTTAATCTTCTCAGAGGTTAAATCCATTTCATATTTGTTTTTGGAAGAAATGTCTTTTATAATAGACATCTTCTCTTTGACAACACCATTCATGGAAGAGAAGATTTGAATGTCTAATAAGTCCTCAATGATTGCTCTGCGGTCTGCCGGTGATAATTGCATAAATGGAACAAACGAGGCCGAGCCAAGAATAACCACTTGAGTAAAGGATTTATAATTTAGTTTGAGAATGAACTTCTCTAAATGTTCTTGGTAATCTACCGCTTTTGCATCTTGATTAACGAGAACATCATTACAATAAATTTCAAATGTGTTTGGTTTAATACCACGAATTACCTTGTATTGTTTTTTACCAATGGCAAATTCAATCTCTACAACAGCCGCTTGAAGATTGATGGAGTTTATAAGTTGTGGTTTGTTGATTTTACGAAATGGTTTACCAAAAAGACCAAAACACAAGGCATCCAATATAGTAGACTTACCCGCACCATTATGACCAATGATAAGAGTGTTTGGTGATTTTTGAAAGTTGATTTCGGTAAATGCGTTGCCGGTGGATAAGAAGTTCTTCCAACGGACTTTCTGAAATATAATCATGCCTGTTCTAGGTTCAATGCCTCAACATACAGTTCTTTTAATACCGTTTTGAGTTTGTCATTATCAATATGTTCTTCTTTAATACCATCCACAAACTTGTTAATAATTGTGATAGTATCTTCAGCTTCATTAATCATATCATCATCTACGCCTTCTGTCAAGTCAGCAAAGTCTTCCGCAATGGTAATATCGACCGGATTAGCCTTGTATAATTTGTCCATGAACCGGTCAAATAGATGTGGATTAGTTTTGTTGACTACCACAACCTTTACATATGTTCCGGTATACTTGTCTAAATCTTTGGATAACATCTCTGAAATGGCAGTTTCTTTGTCATCATATGTAATACGATGAAACATTATGTTGGGGTTGACAATAAATTCCAAATCAAGAGTATCAATATCAAACAAATGAAAACCCCTCGGATCATTATAATCCTGCCAGGTGAGTTCGTAAGGATTGCCAAGATAACGGATATTATCTTGATTTGAACGATGGTGATAGTGACCTGAAAAAACAATATCAAACTTTTTAAATATTCCACGGTTTAATCCTTCTTGTGATGGCATACCACGGTGCATGGCAAAGCCGGCAATTTCAAAATGACCCATACAAATATTCGCATCAGTATCAGATAATACAAACATTGAATCATCATGATTGTCTGGACAAATCCAAGGCATCATGCAAATAGGATACTTCTCATCACACAACCATATTGTGGTTGGTTTATCAATTACATTTATATTTGTATACTCTTTGAGTAATAGGTCTACCGAATTAACTTCATTGGTATTTTTGAAATAGGTATCATGATTACCTGCCAACATATGAACCTGAATGTTCCGTTTGGCCAACTCATCAAAGAACATTTCCTTGGTTCTTTTCAAGGAGTAAAAGTTTACATACTTACGGCGGTCAAAAGTGTCCCCAAGTATGAGAACAGTATCAATACCATTACTGTCAAGAGTAGGAAAGAATGTGTGCTTATAGAACTTCTCATAGTAGTCCAAAAAATGGGGTGAATCGTTTCTAGCTCCAAAGTGCTGGTCAGTAATAATTGCTACTTTAGTTACGGCCTGGTTTTCTGTGGTCAATTGGGTCATAATATTTAATTTCAATTACCGATTCGAGTGGTTGTTGATTGGCAAATACAGTTGCTTCATGTAAGGTATCAAATGATTTAAATCTTACCGCTAAACTTGCCAAATAATACGAAACTTTATACATTATATCATTCTCCTAAAAACTTTTCAAGCCCTTTTGTTTTCTTTGCCGTTGCAATATCCTTCTTTACCTTTTTTGCATCTTCATAAGTTTCAATAAATTCGGCAATGTTATCATACAATTCAAACTGTTTGGATGTGCCATCTTCAAACTCCATTAACTCAAATTCATCCAATATACCCATTTGTTCTGTGGCTTTATACTTAACATAGGTTTGTTTCTTCTCTTTGGAGATTCTTCGTAGAAAGGCAAAGTAGATGATTTGTGTAAAATAGGCAAATGGATTCTTAGACTTGGCCGGATCAAAGTTATCAAAGTATTGTAAACAGTTCTCAATACCATCAGACATCATTTCATCACGATAGGTATAGTTAATGAAATTTGGTTTGTGAGATAGACCTTCGGCAATTTTCATAAAGCACTCGCCAATATAGTTTGGAATGGCTGGAGGAGGTTTCTTTTCTTTCTTTGCCAGTTTACAAGCCTCTTTATAATCTATTAAAGAGTTTAAGAAAGCTTCATTATTGATGTAGTGTTTTTGCTTAGCCATAAAATATACCATTAAAAGTTGTTGACAAAGGGCTTGACAACGTGTATAGTTCTCGGTGTCCCCCTTTGATGTTAATATTAATCAATGTATTACCTGTCCTTCTGAATCATCCAATGCATCCATAATATCATCAATTTCTTCATCGGTCATTTCATCTGTTAATTCTTTTGCCTTCATAAGAGATTTAATCTTTTCCACAGTATTTACATAATACTCTGCAAACTCATCATTAGGTTCAAATATTGTAAGCACATCACAAGATTTAATTGTGATTTCATTTTTTTTAATCAATTGAACTGGCAACCAATGTGACATGACTAAACCATTCTCATGTCCTCGACTTGTAATAGCCACAGACATTGGTTCTGTAATTTGGATATCATCAATTGGTAGTTTCATTAAATCTCCAATAATATCTTCACCATTCTTTAATCGAACTATCTTTATCATTTTTTAAGTCCTATTTTATATATTTTGAATGGAAACTGTTCTTCTGTATAAATCTTAACTCGTTCAACAAAATGCTTTAATGTGAAATTCATATGTTTTTTATATCTTAAATCATCTGCTATGTCGTAGAGGACAGCTTTTGTTTTGCCTTCACTCTGTCGTAAGCCTCGTCCAATGCTTTGCAGATTGCGAACCCTCGATTTAGATGGGCTTGCAAATATAATGTTATGCAAGTTCCTAATATTAATTCCAGTAGAAAAAGTCCCAAAACTAGCCACAACAATAGCATCTTGTTCTATCTCCATAATTCGTCTAACTTCTTCTCTATCATTGGCATCTACACCACCGTGGATAAAGAATACTTTTCTATCACCAATATTTTTGGTGTTTCTAATCATATCATACAGGATTTGACCATGTTTGTCAACCATTTGATATAATATTAATGTATTATTGCCTAAGCTAACTGCAAGATTTTTAATGAATTTATTTCTATTTTCGTTTGCAATTAGATACTGTATTTCTTCTTGATAAGTTTTATCTTTTATCTGTAAACAATCTTCATCGTCATGTTTTAAAACTAAACATTTAATTTCAAAATCTGAAACTTGTTGTTTATCAATTAGTTCTCTTGTGGTAATTACCTTTTTGACTGCACCAAATAAACCTTCCAATACCAATTTATGTGTTTTAGTGCCATCTAATGTACCTGTAAGACCTATTCTATATTTAGCATTTATACAGGAAGTAAGTATTGTGGTCAAAGACTGAGCTTTGAATAGGTGTGCCTCATCACCAATGATATAATCAAATTGATGAAAGTATTCTTTTGGAAGTTTATACAGAGATTGCCATGTAGAAATGGTAAGTGGTTTATCAGTATCTTTTTCTTTGCCTTGATAGATGCGGTGAATATTGGTCATTTCACCATCATTATAGTCACCAAAGTCTGAATACAGTTGTTCAACTAATGATGTGGTGGGAACAATTACAAGGCCTTTTAAATTTTGAAACTCCAATAACTGCCGAAAGATTAGATAGATGATAAGAGATTTGCCAGATGCCGTTGGTGAAACCAATAACGCTCGGCGTTTTTGCATGGCATGAATATAGGCATCCAATTGATGTTCTCGTATTTCAATTCGTTCACCACGAGAATGAATGTTTAATGAATCAATAAACTTTTTGGCATGATAGACTGAACACTCATCTTCGATATCTGGCCTTGGATCACCATAATCAAATTTGTAGTTTCTTTCTTTACAAAATTCTTCAATGTATGGTAATAAACCAAGATACACTTGGCTTGTTTGTAAATTATATAATCGAATTTTTCCATCCCAAACTCGATTGCGGTATGCAGGAACAAATTGATAACCAGGAACAAAAAAGGTAAAGAATTCAGATAACTCTTTTGAGACGTGTTTTTCACAAGTTATCTTGGCAAATACTTCATCCTTTTTTATTATGGTTATATCACTCATTCTTTTTCATCAAATTTATAGAACCACGAATCTGGGGTACCAACACTCCACTTGGATATATTTTCTACTGAATATACCTCTGTTGGTATTTTAAAGTCGGGAGTTTTAACTACAGGCGGCACCAATGATACATCATACCACAAGCAACGATTGTTTGGTTGACAGGCGAATTGTCCATTGTCTAACTGAATAAAATTATATGACTTATGTTCTTGCACACCTTCGGAAAAACTGGTGTCAATACGATTAAAATCTGGTGCCGCAAAATCAATTGTAAAAAGGTATTTACCAAAATGAAACACTCGGTCTTTACCAAAGTATTTTACTTTAAGGCCTCGTAGATTTGATTTTTCAATTACCGCCATGTCATACGATAGACAATCCCATATTTGTAAGTTATCTAACGGCAGATATTCTTCTACAGGTTTCCAAACATATGCAGAGATTGGTAATTTATCAAACAATGCACCATAATCGGTTAACATACATTCAATACGAAACGCCTGACCTTTGATGGCCTTGGCAGTAATCCATACGCAAGGTTCCAATTCACCATGACCTTTTTCGTGGTTGTAGAGGAACTCTTTACGAACAAAACATTTAATGGGTGGTATATTGGCAACTAGAAAAGACATTATTGACCTCCTATAAATTTTTCCCATGAAATAAAATCTCTTAGTTGCCAAGTTCTTTGTTTCAATTCATTCATCACCGATTCTAAAACCGAAACACATTCTTCATGGTATACTTTCTTTTCCAACATCTTAATTAAATCATCATCGCCTTCTAAGTAGGCATTAATGTCGGACTTTAATACAAACTGAAATGGTTTCCAACCACGAGATTCTAATTCTTCTTGGTCTAATCTGCCATTGTAGTAATCAATCTTAATCTTACGCAGGCGTAGATAATCAAAGTGTGCCTTCTTGGCAGCAATTTTGTGTTTTGTTAAAATGGAGAGATACTTATTGTGTAGAGTAGGTATACGCAGAAGTTCTTTACCAGGTTCTGTCTGGTCCATTTCTGCATCTTTTTCCCAATACTTTAATACTTGTTCTAGATTTTCCATAATATTTTCAATAGTTTAACACCAATTTCCTATATTAACACACTCGGTGTTAAATGGCAAGACTTTGTGCTAATTAAACTGGTATAAATTTAAACTCATCATATACAAATGTGGCATCGGCAGTAATAATATCATCCGCTGACATTCTTGTATCAAAGTTGATATCCGACAAAGAGACCGGAAATACATTGGTGAACTGAACACGAATTACAGGATTGTTTAGATTGTTCAGTACCGTTAGAGTGGCATCAGAGTATTGTTTTTTGTCTTGTCTACTATACTCATTTTGTAGTGCCGTTTTGAGATTGCGTTCATCGGTACCATCCGGTGATGCAAAAGAACGGAACCAATCATGTAGATTTTGCCATGATATTACCGCTTCATCCACCAGAAAATTGACATTTAAATTGTTGTAGGTTATTTGGTTACCAGGCGAGTATACAGTCAGACTTGGAAAGTTGATTGGGGCCTGTCCTACACTTACCCCTGGTATGTTTACAGACTGGCAGAAGTAAGTGGCAGCACCTATCCTATCAAAGGTTAAAAGGTACTTTGTAGGTTGAAGTAGATTGGTGTTTTGAGGAGTTCTAGTTAATACGGACATAGTATTTCTCTAATAAGATATACAGGTATTTAGGTCCAAAAAAAAGAGACCTCCGAAGAGGTCTCTTGAAATGTCATTCTTGCGATGACTTTTTTTATTACATCAAGTTCTTGACACCGAAAATACGATAGTATTTGTTGGTACGAGCATTCAAACCACCCAAACCAGCGCCTAGACCTTCTGCGAATGGGTTTGATACCATTCCGTAACGAGTCTTGAAACCAATCTTTGGTTGGAATGTATACTGGTCTACAGCACGAACCATTTGCAATGGAACGTATGGGCAATAGAACAAACCAGCATCGTATGGTGAAGAACCTTTGTAACCGATAGTTACGAGTTCTTGGTTAGATGTGTATCCACCGAAGTATGGGTCAATGTAAACCTTGATACGACCGTGTAACAAACCAGCAAATGTGTTGCCTGTGTCATCTACTTGCAAGTCAGCTTGGAGAGCAGGAGTATATTGCAATACACCAGCCATTGCCATAGCAGAAGCAACGTCAGAAGAAACAATTAACACGTTACCTTTTCCACGGCGAGTCTGCTTAGCAATTACGTTAGCATCACGCTCGATTTGGAAAATTAGACCTTTGAAACGCTCAACTGACCAACGGCCGTTTGAGTCTGTATCTAAGTCAAAGAAACCTGCTGTTGTTGTACCATACTGAGCACCTGGAACGGCAACAGTATAGATGGTACGGATAACTTCACGGTTGATTTCAGCGAGAACTTCTGTAGACAGAATGTTTGACAATTCTGTTTCAGCGTCAAGACCATGAATTGCTTTCAAGTCTTGTGCAAGTTCTAGTGAATACTCGGCCTTTAATGCACGGCTTTGAGCAGTTACAGTAACTTTCTCAATAGAGAAGGCCATCTGTGCAAATGCTGTGTTACCGTCAGAACCAAGGTATTCAGCAGTAGCTGTTGGCATTCCAATACCAGTTGTGTAGGTGTTAGCGGCCAAAGTTGCAGAAACAATAGGATTTGTACCTGTGTCAGTTGCAGTTGTACCACGGAAACCGTATGGGTTGTTAGCAGAACCAACACCAGAGAACATTGTGTTCGCTTCGTTGAAGAATGCCTCGTCACCAGTTTGGTTAACATACTTAGCACGCATTGCAAAAATCAAACCGGTAGGACCAGTCATTGGCTGAACGCCAGCAACGTCATAAGCGATAAGATTTGGTAATGCACGGCGAACCAAAGAAATCAAGATTGGGTCAAAGTTTTGAACACCACCAGTTACGTTTGTAGGACCTGGTTCGGCGATTTCGTTCAAAGCAAGACGGTCTTGACGCATTGCTTGTTGTTGGTTTTCCAAAACAAGAGCTGTTACAGCTTTCTTGTATGGGTCTTTGATGGCTTCGAGTTCTGGATGCTCAAGAACAGGCTGCCATTTCTTTTGTAGTTCTTCTGTCAAATACATTTTTTATTCCTTTTTATATGTATTGTTAGGTTAATTACTTAACCATGGTTTGTGAAATGGTTTTTGCATAGATATTGATAGATGGATCATCAGAGATAATTTTCTCTTTCTTTTCTTCTTCTACCAATACTTCGTCTAAAGCAGATGAATCAGCAACTTTAACATCAGACTTGAAATATGATTCTTTCAATGTTGATAGTTTAGTACCAAATTCTTCATCAGTAGTGAACTCTACACCTTCTGCAAGTGATTTCAGCTTTTCTACTTGAGTCTGCGTAAGGCCTTCACAAGCTGCGTAAATAGCCTCAAACTTTTTGTGCTCATTGAGTTCTTTCTTCATCTCAATGGCAGATTTGATTTGTTCGTTGTAAGCTTCTTCAAGTTCTTCAACTTTAGAAGTGAGTTCTTCAACAACATCTACCTTGTCGGTAGGAATGTCAATGTAATGCTCTTCAAACAAACCTTTTAATCCTGTAATAAAATCTTCAACGATTTCGGCACGGAGGCCTTTTTCGATTGCGATTTCGTTGTCTTTGACCCATTCTTCAACCATGTAGTTGAGATAGTCATCAACCTTAACAGCCAAATCTTCTTTAACTTCTTCAATGGCAGCTTCAAACTGTTCTACTAATTCAGCTTCAGCTTCAGCAATAACTTCTTCTGCACGAGCAAGAACGGCAGCTTCAAAAATAGTAGTTGCTTTAGAAACAAATTCTTCAGAAAGATTTTCGCCTGTGAACATGGCATCCATATCTTCTTTCATTTTTTCTTTCATTTTCATTTTTTTCATCATTGCCTTATCTTGTGCCTCATCTTCGTGACCTTCTTCTTTTTCTTCGGCCACTACTTCTTCGTCAGATTCGGTTTCTTCGTATTGTTGAACGCCAACAGAACCTTTATTTAAAGGCATTTCGTTTTTACCAGTTTTGCCTTCAGGTTGCTCAATTGCAGCACCATCAGATTCTTGTGGTTGACCTTTAAGTTTCTTTGCTGGCTCAGAACCAACGGGTGGTTTAGCACCAGGAGGTGTGGCTGATGGCGTACCTTTTGTGTAGTCAGGAAGTGCATCGGTTGTTTTGAGTGATACGGAACCGATATCTACTTCACCGGTGCCATAGGCTACATCACCAGATAGTTTTGCTGGTTTATCTTGGCCACTTTGTTTACCAGAAACATTACCCGAAAGAATGTCTTTAGCGGCTTCGGACAGATTAAATTTTCCCATTTTGAAAATCTCCTTGATTTATATTGGATATTTATATTTAAAGTTTTTTGACGAGTGATTCCCAAATGCGTAGACTTACTTTCTCTATATCCGCCTTAGAAGCTTCTTGAATCATCTTCTTGGCCTGAGTATATTGTTGTTCAGTCCATACACCGTTTACCATCACCCATTCTTTGCCTTCCATGATACCTTGAACGAAAGCATTTGGAGCAGAAGGGTCTGCTACAATATCCGCCGCTGTGGCTAGATGAAAATCATCTTGAACTATGTTAACACCATTAACGGATTTAAGAGAACCCATACCACGGGAGGACACACCAATTTGTGCACCACCTTCGATAAGACTCTTAACTATGTTACCCATAGGTGTGTCAAGAATTTTTGCTTTGCCTATCCAATCATTACCTTCTTGACGGAGACCCACGACCATGTGAGATACTCTATCTAGATTGATAGATGGGGTGTCTGGATGACCCAGCTCACCAAAGGCACGATTTTTATTAATATATTGTTCTGTGTATCTTTCTACTTCTTTGGCCATGGTCTCTTTGAGATATTTGCGGCCATTACGGTTTACCACTTCTGCTTGGAGAAATGGACCTTCGATAAACAAAGTTTTCTTGCCGTCTTTTTCTTCAGCAAGATATTGTAATGATTCGGTGACTTCTGTTATTAACTTCATTGTAGCCCCATTGCTTTTCGTTTTCTTAATGTCATCGTTCTTTTTCGTAACGCTTGTCTTAACTTAGAACGCCTTTTAAACTTAGAACGTCGTGCCGCCATTTTACGGTGCCTGCGTTCTTGTGGTGACATTCTTATAAGTTTGCCACCACGAATTGTAAAACCTGGTACTGCTGACTTCTTAACTCTCCGTTGAACTTTTCCAGCACGGAATCTTACACGAATAAGTTTAGTTCTTCCCATCCTTTGCACATTGGCTTCAGACAGTTCTTCTTCTTCAACTTCAAAATCATCATACATTTCAGCCGCCAAACGCAGTTTAACTTGGTTAACTTTTTCATTAACCAAATCTTGTATGCGTTGATTCAAAATTTCTTTTGCTTCAACTATTTTATTCTGCAATAGTTTAGAAATAAAACCTTGCATTATTCTCTCGATGTTGGAGTTACACCATATGGAGGATAGTTAAATGCAGCTGGATCAGTAAACTGGCCAGAACTATAGAAACGATTGTCTTTATGTAATTCAATAATTAATGTGTAAGCAGCATTACTTGTGGTACCAACGGTTGTAATTGTTACATTGCCTGTAGGTCCAACGGCATTATTTGTAATTGCAGGCAATTGATATTGTGGATTTGTATCACCTGAACCAACACCTAAAGCAAAAATTGTGGCATCAGATGTTGTGCCTTGCCATTTTAATTGCAGATGTCCAACTTCAGCATCAACATTATAGATAACACGAGAAATCGTAAACGCTGAATTGGCAAAACCAGGTGCAGTTGTATTACCTGTTTGATAAGGTAAGTTATTAGCATTTAAAGCACCAGACAAAGCTCGTGGATCAATAACAACTGTTAACGCTTCGTTTCCGCCAGCGGCATCAAAAATACCAACCCGTTTAATTACGGTGCGTTTTGTTGTATCGACTAAAATTTGTGTGCTATTTGATGTTGCCATTTTTTTATCCTAATTAATTTTCGGTTTCTTCGTCCATGCTACCTGTTGAGGACCATTGCATAGATGTATATGGAACTGTTACATATTTATTAATCTTATCCACATAGTAAAGAGCCACTCTTTGATTGTTTGGAAACTGTCTAATAGACTTTCGTTTCATAATTAAAACGGCAGGAGGATCCATAGGCAAACCATGGTCTTCCTTTTCGTTCAAAGAGCGTAGTTCTTTAAGTGTTTTCACCTAAATTATCCTCTGGTTGCGTTTCTTCTTCTTCTTGAGCAAAAATATTTTGCGCTACTGCTTGTTTAGCTGCACCTAAATGATTCATCACACGGTCATGAATATCAGCATATAATGCATCACGCATTTCTTTAGCGTTATCTTCTGCCGCATAATCTATAATTTGTCTTGTATCTGCCATTTTATCTCCAATTTAAATATTTATAATATTTGTTTCAATTTAACAAAAGTACCAGGCGACTTTTCTTCTTGTGTCTGATTCTGTTGTGCTTCTCTTTTTTGCAGTTCCATTTGGTGTTCTGCATCAGCTGGATTCATTGGTTGGTTTGGTACTTGTGACATCAACTGTTGTTGTGCCACATCATTCATAACACCAACTGGTAAACCCATACCAATTTCTTTTTCTTCATCAATTTCAGTTTGCATTTCTTTAATTTGGTCATCTGTTAAACGCAATACATTACGCTGAATCCATGCTTGTGAGAAGTAACGACCTGTATAAGGATCCACAGCTGACAAGAGAGATAATCTTTCTCTCATCAATTCGGCATCTTTTAGTTCACTAAAGTTATTGTCTTTAATGAAATCATAATAGATATGTTCTTTAAATTGGTCCCATTCATCAGCGGTACAGATACCTTTTAATACACATTGAACTCGTAATGCCTGATTAAAGATATCAGAAAACTTATTACGCAAACGGTCAACAAACTTTGCAAACTTCAATTCGTCACGAGTTACTTCTGCAACACGACCAATCGAGAATCCTTGATTTGGTTCTAAACGAGAAATAGGTACACTTAATGAGTTATATAATTTCTTTTGAAAGTATTTAACATCTTCCAACTCACCTAAGTTTTGGCCACCAGGTAGTGTAGTAATCTCTGTGCCTTTTCCACCTTCACGGCGAGGCAACCAAAAATCTTCCATCATAGATAAAAATTTACGGTCATCACGGACTTCACCAGTCTGTGCATCATAGACCAACTTGTTCTTATACTTGACCATAATATCACGCAGATATTGTTCGGCCTTTAATTTAGGTAAATTACCTACATCAATATAAAATATACGGCGTTCTGGTGCACGTGAGATACGATAGATAACTGTTGCATCCTCAATCATGCGTAATTGATTAAGTGGTTTGATTGCCTTGTGTAGGTATGATAATACCACAGCACGGCGAGAGTCCATCAAACCGGATACAACAGAAACAATAGAATCTAGTGTAATACGAACACCAACTGGACCATAACTAGAAGAAGAACCGGATACCACTTTGTCATTAAAAATGTAGTATTCATTGAATACATCTACAATCTCGGCACCGGTTCTTTCATCTTTTTTCTTTTTGAGCTCACGAACTTTACGAAGCTTGCGTGGATCAATATACCGTAATTCTTTAATACCAGCAATTGGATTTTCTTTATCGATAAGCACATTGTAATATAACCTGCCGTCAATATAATAACGGCGGAAGATATCTTGTGCCATATTCTTGTAATTAAGCAATCGCAATATGGTATGAAATTCTTCTTTGATTGCCTTTTTAATTTTTTCTGGTTGGTCTAAATCGTCCAACACAATCTCGATAATTTTACCATCATCGTCTTGCACAATGGCTTCATTCATAATATCATCGATAGCTGATTCAATCTCTGGTTGCATTGCCATTTCACGATAACGAGAAATTAACTCTACTTCATTCTTTGCGGTGCCATCTAGGTCAACATATGTACCATAATAAGCCGCAGATGAAATAGTTAATGCACCATCCTCATTAGAAGGTGGTGTAAAAGAAGGTTGTTGAGCTTGCTCATCTTCTGACTTCTTACGAGCAATCTCAAAACCAAAGAGAGAGAATTTATTAGTAGCTGCCATATTTTATATTATTCCAATTCAATTAAACATAAATGAGGGACCGAAGTCCCTCAAACAAAAACATATTAAGTGGTAGTATTTGATTCCCAATATTGGAAAGCGAACGTTGTTGAATATTCTTCAATCACATCGTTAGAACCCCAATCCAAATCAATTGGTGCAACATCAAGTGGGAATAAACCTACAAACTTATAAGATTTCAATTCGTTACCAGATTTACCATATTGCGTAACTGTTGCATCAACTGTATAACCTGCTGGGTTAACTGCTGATCCATTACGCACATTGCTTGTATGACTGTTAATAGCGTTCATCCATGATTCGAGAGCGTTACGAACTACAAAGTCCTCGTCATTGATAATCTGTAATGTCCAGTCTGTAAAGGTACGATTACCAGCAAACTTTAACTCACGACCAAAATAAAACACAGGCACAGTACCTACGGTAGAACCTGGTAACTGTGCTGTTTTTGCCATGAATGTTGTTTTCTGAGCAGCGGCTGAGCCGTTGGTTGCAACTGTCGGGAATGTTAAAGAGACCTGAAATAGATTGGGACGGGCACCGTCACCAATCATATTTGCTCTAAATTCTGCTACATTGAATGCCATTTGTTTTCTCCTATATCGTGGTTATTTATTAAGCTGCACCAACGATTGTTGTGAAGTCAACACCAGTTCCAACTGCAACAAAATTCAATTGGATGAAGTTGATAGAACGAGCAGGCTTGATGTAGATGTCACCAACAAACTGGTTAGTATCAATGATTTGTGGTGTATTATTTGTTGTATCACAAACAACACGGAAGTCATAGATACCACGGCGACCTTGAACATCTCGCAAGAACGGAGTTACTAATGCCACAAACTGAGCACGGGTAAATTCATCGTTAAACTCAAATAATGAAAATTGAGCAGCCTGAGCAATTGATTTTTCAAGAACAATAAACAATCTACGGACATTGATACGGTCAAATGCAGATGGTTTACTTTGTAGTGTTTTATCACCAAACAAAACAATACCTTGACCGGGGAAAGATACAACAGGATTTACACCTGCGGCATACAATGTATCACGATATGTTTTACTTGGACTCCAAAGTAATTTAATAGCATTTTTAATTTGGCCACGATTGAAACCAGCAGGTGAATACCATGGGTCACGAACTGTATCTGTATTGACACACAGACCAGCAATGTCACCATTCAATGGAATCCAACGATAGGTATTGTTATACTTGTCATACATATATTTCCAACCAGAGTCGGCAACCACATATGAACTTGAACGAGCCAAACTTGTTAACCAGTTTTGAACACCAGTAATTTGATTAGCTGCAACAGAATTATCCAATGCATTGTATGGAGGTGAAATAAATGCCACACAATCTTTACGAGAGTTGACAATGTTATCAATTACATATTGTTGAACAACTGTATTAGCATCACCAGTTAGAACTAATGAAATATCAATCAATTCTTTATTGGCAAACAAATCGTAAGATGTTTGTAAATTTCCGTTTGTTACAGTCGATTCATTACCATAACTTAAAGGTAAAGTCTGATTAGTTGTCAAACTAACATAGGTTGTATTTGCTGCTGATGTAAACCAGTTATTTTTTGTGGTAGAATAACTTGGAGGATCTACAGCATAAACATATTGTGAATTATTAAACAAAACTTGTTTGTAATAATTTGTTTGACCATTTAAAGATGCATCATATGCTTTGGATACAAATGGATAAACTTCTAAAACTGTTCCTTGAGTGCCTGTAAATTTGCCGCCTGCATCAATAACAACAATGTGAACTTCATCGTTTGAACCACCTACATCTGTTGCGTATTCTGAAGTGCCGGGAGCAGATGTGAAATATGATTTATATGACCAAGAGGTAAACAAAGTAGTGTTGGCGCATATAGAAACTGATAAAGAATTACCTAAAGAACCAGGATAACGAGCCATAAAAGCACCGTAAAGGTTATTTTTATCGACGTTTAAAATAGTATTTTCGTATTGTTCTTCGTTTGCAATTTGTGTGGAATTTACAGTTGATGTGTTGGCAACGGCATTATTTGAACTACCATTGATAGCACGAACAACACTTAAATTATTACCATAAGCTAAAAAACTGGCAGCAGTAAAATAAGACACAAACGAATTTGCATTTGGACTACCAAATATTTGTTTGAAAGTTAGCTCATTGTCTACTAGAATTACTTGATTTGCAGGACCCCACGCAAAGGTTCCAGCAAAAGCACCGGCCGTAGTTAGTACCGATGGGACGACTGTTGTTAAGTCGACCTCGGAAACATTTACGCCTGGAGAGATTTGAAACGCCATTTTATTCTCCTTGAATTATTATGTGTTCTTGGCAGTTAAAATACCATATTGATATTTATGATTCATAGGATTTACAAGTCCTTAAAGAAACTATGGTGATATGATGCATATGTATCACCTCCACCAGCAACTTCCCATACATCACCGCCTTCTACCATAAAATCATGTTGTAAACCATCTTCTATGATAGGTTCGGGTAAAACATCTTCATCTATTTGATTCATGTTTTCCAACTGAATCTGTTTTCTCAAATCATGGTTGACAATTTCTCTGAAGTAGGCCTGTGTTGTTGCCCATGCAAAGATGACCAAAGTCATCGCCATATCATCATTTGCACCTTCCGCAGCGGCAAATGAGGTTTTATGTTGTTCAAAAGTGGTTAACTCTGAGTAAGTGTCAAAGTCATTAATTAATAACTTATCACCTTCAATCAAAGTTTTAAGGTTAGAACAACCCACCGCTTTGACCTGAGGAGACATTTTCAGTCCCATTTGAACACCTCTGGCAAAACCAGCAGACAACTGTTGTGGTTTTTTATTGCCAGTAAAGACTTTCAATAGATTCTCATATTCTAAATCTGAATGAATAAAGTCTGCCACTTGTGGATTGTTATTGATTTCAATCAAAATATAGGCATCATTATATACTCTAGCCGCATTGACAATTACCGTTGGGAATAATATAGGTGATATTGATGAACTAGAATATGTAGCCACTTGCCTGTATGGTGTGGTAGATATATCAAATATTGAGAATGTAGAACTGTCTAAATTTTTACCTTCAGATACATCAACCGTCATTGCATATAAGTGGTCAGACTTTTCATCATTCTGTCCTTCTTTGATAGGATGTTCATATATCTTCATCTTATCATGTTCTGCAATTGGGTTCATGTACCTCAATTGTTGTAACTTGTAACCAGAAATCAAGGTGTTGGAAGAACCTAAGAACTCCGTTTCAAACTCTTGTGCAAATTGTCGTTCTGATGTATTACGGATAGTTTCTTCTTTCCATACATCATCACGACCCGGTACCATAGACCAATGAATTTCAAAGTTTTTATAGTTATTTCGTTTCTCTATTGAATCCATCCATAGTTTATAGAATAGATTCATACCATTTGGTGTAGAAACAATAATAATCTTTGAGGACTTACCAGAGGAGATTACAGGATAGACTGAGTTAAAGAACTCATTGGCAATATTGTTTGGCACGAAAGCAAATTCGTCTAAGAATACAATGTTAAAAGAACCACCTCGGATTGCAGAGGAGGAAGTCGAGGCAGCGATTACCTTAGACCCGTTCTCTAGTTCTACATTACCCTTGTTCCATGTCACCACACCTTGTTGGAGCCATTGTGGTAAATTCTCATATGCCAGTTGATACTTGGATAGAATATCTCTTGCAAGTGAACCTTTGTTTGCCAGAACGGCTACGTTTTGAGAATCGGTAAAAATAGTTGCCCAAAGAAGATAGCTAACTGTTGTAGTAGTTTTACCCACCTGACGAGGACATTTGGTAATAACGAAACGATTATCTTTGAATAGATTAAGCATTTCTTTCTGAAAGTCCCACATATTAAAGTTAATGAGGCCTTCATCCACGTTTACAATCTTAATGTAGTTCATACAAAAGTAAACAGGATCCTTAGAACACTTTACATATTCTTCAATCTGTTCTTTGGTATACTGATGGTCAACACCTACCTTTTTAAGTAGGGGGTTATCACGGTAAGAGTCTTTTTGGTTCATTAAAACAAATCCTGAATTTTTATCTTGGCGTGAGGTGAATTTTTATCACCATGGTAATCAGTACCAAAATGTGTAACCCATGTGTCGGAGAAATTATTTAGTGGTAACATATATCTATGTCCATAACCTGGAGGTATGTTCACAAACATATTGCCTAGATTGGCTGACTCACGAATACCCCATGATCCTTTTTGGCCAAACTTATAGTAATCCGATTCAATATGTTCTTTGACCAATTCTTTATCCATAATAAACATACCTTGATATGGTTCAGATAAAGAAATAAACTTCTGTTCTTCTACTGTAATTGTTGGTCGATGCCTTTGTAGATGTGTGCAATCTAAAGAATACACTTGACCTTCTGTATCTCTTTGAACACGGTGAACGGCAGGTATAAAGTTTAAATTATTCTTTAAAAATAAACTCCTAGTTTGGTTCCAGTAAAGAAATGTTTTCTTTTCAACTTGAATATTACCTTCCAAGTATGCAAAGTGTGTGTAGTCCGATTCTAAAAATTTTGGCATATACTTCTTATGTTCCCATGTGTGCCAGAATGGGTCGCCTAGTTCTGATACATGAATAGGCAAAGTAGAATCAAAATTAACATTACTGTTAATAATGAGTTTGATGTTTGGTATTTCAGATAATGTTTTTATTACTTTTCTAAACTGCTCTAATCGTTCTTCTACATAATAAAAACAAACATTCACCCAAAGTTTCATTCTTTTCCTTTGAGAAGTTTATTGAGTTCTGCTGTGCTACCTACAAAAATGGCCTTATCAATATTTGTGCCAGCATTCTTTTTCTTTTCTTCATCCATCTCACGCATTTGTTTTTGAATAGATAAAAGTTCTTTATTGGCATCTACCATATTTTTTAGTAGACCACCATAGACTTCAAATGCTCGTGGATGTTGGCCTGCTTTGGCAATGTTGAGTATTTCTTCCATGGCTTCTTGTCCTTGGTCAATAATACCTTGTAGATTTTCTTTTGATTGTTGATAGGCGTCTGTGAGGTCTTGTTTTAAATCAGGCTCATTATACTTGACCGACACCGTAGGAAGTTTTTCTTTCTTTTCTTCTGGTATTGGTGCAATATCAAAAACATCAGATAAAGTTTTATTCAAATCATTCATAGTTTAATATCCAAATCTTGCCTTATATGTTGCGTGTAAAGATTGTATATCTGCCAAAGACAATACACCATTATATACTTTTACAAACGCTATATTTCCTGATTGAACTTCTGTACCAGCTGAACGACTAAACAATCTTAGTTGATTAAAACCACCGCCACCAGCATTAGTTGCTGTGAATGATACTGCTGATGGTGCAGTGCTTGTTGATGCGTATAAATTACCAACGTTGGTAGAAGTATTCCAAGTAGCAAAGTCTAAATGCCAAACAGTATCAGCTCCAGATGATGGTAAGTTTACAGAAAAGTTTGGATAAAAAGTATTTGGATTACCATTATAAGCACCCATCAACCAATCTTTAACACCTTCATTTTGAGTGTTTAACAATCTACCTGCTGATGTTGCAGATAATTTATATGCCATGAATACAGTATAACTTTGTGCAGTAACATAACTTGGACCGCCATAGATGTAATCTGTTCCTGTAGAGTTTGACTTGGCAAATGTTCCACCGTTGGCACTATTCCAAGTAAGAGAAGTACCAGCATTTGATGTTAAGGTGTAAGTTCCGGTTGCATCTTTTGATACACCACTAGTTGGCACAGCAGAAAAATTTGCTGCATCCAAATCATAAACCAATGTTGCTGAAGCAGCTGCAACAGTAGTTTGTCGTTGAACATTACTGGCCATTATAGCCATCATACCACTCATTACGAAACTCCAGTACCGTTAATAAACCATGTGTTTGATGCAACTTGAATTAATGAAGCCATACCATATGTAGTAACATTTCTAGAAGCACTTGTTGTATTACCAGCAAAATACATTGTTACACCAGTATTTGGCGATACAGTTATGTTTGCACTTGATGATGTTCTTGAAACAATCATAATGGTTGAACCATTTGAAAATGCCACATTTGATGTTGTAGGAATGTATAGTATTGTATTAGATGCTTGTGTATAGTAAATGTGTTTACCAGCATCAGTTAACTGTAAAACATAATTTGTTGACTGTGCATTTTGTGGAACAGTTTGAGCAGCTGCATTAATAGAAGTATTTTGGCTGTTATTAATTGTTTCAATACTATTAAGTCTAGTATTTTGTGTTGTATCTACACCTTGTATAATTGTAATACTATTATTTTGATTAATATCAATTGTTTCAATACTATTAAGTCTGGTGTTTTGTGTTGTATCTACACCTTGTATAATTGTAATACTATTATTTTGGTTGGTGTTAATTGTTTCGATACTATTAATTCTGGTATTTTGAGTATCATTAACACCAGTCATAATAGTAATATTATTAGTTGCTGTATTGGCAGTTGTGCGAGCATACGAATCAATTGAACTTGAACCAATTGTATTAGCATAATTGTATGATGATTGTGCCAAACTAGTTGCTGAATTGGCAGTTGTTCGAGCATATTGGTCGATGTTATTATCTGTTACAGAATTTAATGTTGCATATCCACCAGGCGTTACACCATCGTGTACCGTGATTGTTTGATTTGTTGAGTTGATAATTAATTCACCGTTAGCACCTATTGTATTGGCTACGGTTGCAGAATTATATCGTCTGAATTGTAATGTGCGGGACATTTTAATTACCTTTATTCTAAATCTGTTGGATTTTCTTGTTCTATATGTAGGTCATCTCGACCAACTTGGTCTAATGCATCACCAGCAAAGTTCTCTGGCAACAATAATCCTTCTTCAATAAATGGCGCTTCTGATATTTCTGTAGTTACAATGTATGGTGTATTTACATTTGCATCAGTTGGCATTGGTGTCGTATCTATCTGAACCAACTTCTGTGCCACAGGATTAAATGATGTAAATGTATAATTGGTACTAGAACTAGTTGACTGAATAGGTAAATTAGAAACAAAGTTACCGTTAATATTTTTTAATTGTAATAGATTATTATTAAATGAAACTACTTTACCTGTTGCAATTGCTAAAGGTGCAGAGTAACCTTGATAGACTGTTTCACCAATCTGATAGGTACCTACACCTGAACTTGAATTCATTGTAAATTGTATTACATCATCTTCAGTAATTTTATTATAGATAGATGTAATTGAATGAGTAATTGGTCCGCCTGCCTCAGATATCTTACCATAGATGTGGCCTTTAACTGTAAAAGTTAATGTCCAAATAATAACACGAGTATCTCTTTCATAACCACCTTCATAATCAATATCTTGTGATGTTGAATTTAATACAACAGGAACTTCTTTAACGATACCCATTTCAGGTATCATATTTAGTTTCATTGTATAGTCTGGTGTAAAGTAAGAAAGAATGTGTTCAATAATTTGTGTACCATCTTCAATGTTTCTTACATACAGATATAGATTGAAATCAAAATTATATGGTACTGGATTGTATTGTGAAATTAATCCTGCAGATGTCTGTGCAAACTGTTTGACATTAGTATTTTGTTTACGACTAGAATCATAATTAAAACCAAGTAATTCAAATGACATTCTTGGTAATGTAATCTGTGTTTTCTTATTTAAAAGTGGATCAGTTTCTAAACGAGTAACATAATCTTCTTTTGGTGCATACACAATTGGCACAATCATACGTTGTGCTTCAGAATAGTCTGGATTATATCGCACCAAAGTAATGTCGTTGAATAGGTTACCAAAACCTACCACATACTTTCTTAATGCACGATTGTAAAATATATTAGCCATTAAATGCTACCAAAAGGATTTGTTTCAGCAAAGTTGACAATTGAATTTGCATTTTGTTCAATGATATAATTATCATAAGTATCATCTATTACATTATCACTTAATGGGTCATATGAAGATAATCTATATTGTGCATTACTTGTGGCACCAACAACTTTAAGTGGACCACCTTCAATGAATTCACCGGCAATATTAGAAATTGATAATGTGTTGGCTGTAGAAGTATTGGCACCACGAACCCACGATTGCACAACGGCCACGGCAGTTGCATTGGCTTGTGTATTGGCAGATGATTGATATACAATTTCACCGTATTGGTAGTCACCTGTGCCGGCACCAAGATTGAGGTCAATAGTGTATGTTGACTGTGTGGCTGCATCATCAATATCTCTAACACCAGTAGCAATAAGTTCACTGGAGAACTTAAACTTCTCTAAGTGTAGTTCATAGAAATATGGTGCTGGTCGACCAAGCATATAGAAGTCTTTGTCTTGGTCGGTAAATGTAATCTCATACAATTCACCTGTGCCATTTAAAAATGGAATCCAAATTAAATCACCTTCTCGTGGTCTTTGAAAAATATTTTGTGGTACTCTTTGTTCAAATGTTCTCTTGGTTAAAAGTACCTTAGTATGGTTCTTAATCTCAAGACCAAATTTAGAAAAGAATTCTTTTTCACCGGTATAGTTAAGTGCTTCTGAAAGATACATCTCAACAGGAAATGCCGATTGAAATTTCTTAACTGGATCTTCACCAAACAATAAATCACGAGCAGCATCATTGTCATTAGGCAAATACATTCCATCGAATCCCATAATTTTTATGGATTCAACGATGAGGTCTTCCACGAGCCTTTGCTCTTGAAAGCGAGAATTGTAATTATTAAAGTATTGAGAAGTAGCCATTGTGCCGTTTTCTTAGTTCATAAAGAATTCAAGAACGCCACCGTAATTGTTTTCCATATCTTTTTCGAGGTCATCGATTTCATTCATAGCTTCTTCAAAGATTTTGTCGCCATTCAATACGACACCACCTGGCAATTGAATGTTACCAAACTTTTTAAGATTTTCACCCCATTGACGTTTAATCAAAGCAGTTGCATAACGTTTCAACCAACGGTCGTCCCACATTCGACTGTATACTTCAGGATTAATAGTAGTATAACAATCAATAATAACTGGTTGGCCAACTGGAGCTTCTTGGTCACCCCATGCCCAATCAGCAAAGAGCTTTTGTGTATGACGCTGATAACGAATTGGAACTTCACCAGTAAATAACTGTTCAAGCATACGAAGATGCTGCATAGTCATGGTGTAGTTGATGTATGATGCAGATGTAAAATCGTAGAGTTCGTTTAGACGAAGTTGATACCGCAAGTCAAACATATTGATGCTTGATTGGGAATCTTGAAGTGGAAATATACGAGTAACACCTACAATTTCTGTAGCAACGTTGGCATTATCTCTTACACCAGTTAAATCAAGATATCTATTATCGACATCTTCTTGTGTAATTTCGTGAATGTAATATGTTTTCTGTAGACCATCAAAGTGATAGTCTGTCCAATATTGAAGTGCATCATCAATCCTATCGGATACTTGGTCTGGATCTACGTTAATTTCAATAACTGGAAAGCCAAGCTTGCGTAGGCAGTAGTCTGTAAATTGGTCTCGATTGGTAACTGTTGCCATGTTGTCCTCAACATTAAAGATATCCTGTATTTAGGTGATGAGGATATTGGTTTATTCTGTTATTTCTGTCCAAGATTTTGTTATTTCATCCCAAATATATTGTTTACCATCATTTGGCATGGGTGTCGGAGATTCCCATAAACAAGTATTTTCATTCAATATCCAAGAACCATATCGTTTTCTAGGAATAAAGGCGTCACGAACTATATCGTATAGGCCACCAATAGCCGCATAGTTTTTTCTGAATGAAATACCACCGTTAGTATGCATACCGCCTCTGCTGTTATAAGATGTTTGCACCCAAACGGCATTTGGTTCGTTATATAGGGCACGTAAAAATTCTATGCCTTTAGCTTCAGACTCGATGCCGTTATCTAAAAGCATTTCATTGCCTACAGAAACGACTTGTTCTACTATATTTTGAGAGTTTAATTTTGCAAAATAAGCCATATTTTTTCCTTAATTAAACTGTATAACTTCCAGAGTCATTAAATACTAAGTAAGTATTTGACCCAGCCGTAGAAATTGTGGAGGCTCCGCTAGATGTTCCTGAATATTGCGAAGTGGGCACGCTAATAATAACAACTCCTTTACCACCATTTCCACCTGTTCCAGCCCCACCTCGCTCACCACCGCCACCACCGCCACCAGTATTAGGCGTACCAGCGCCACCAGCGCCAGTAGACCCGTTACCGCCACCACCAGAACCACCAGCACCGCCTTGACCACCAGAACCTGAGTAACAAGACCCGCCACCTCCACCGCCTCTAGTTGTAGCAGTTCCGGTAATAGACGAAGATAAACCTGCACCGCCTACACCGCCAACAGTACCACTTCCAGTTTGACCGATTTGTCCTGCACCACCACCAGCTCCAGAACCATAAGAAGGACCTGCATGAGGGGGAGCAGACCCGTTTGATCCTTGTCCAGCAATGCCAGAACCACCTGCAGATGCTGTGCCTGGCACATAGTCAGCACCACCACCACCAGAACCACCATTACCACCAGCAGGAGGGCTTGCATTTTGGCCTGATGAACCGTATCCGCCACCAGTAGCAGTCACCGACATTCCAGTTCCAATAATAGAAGATGAACTTCCTTGCGAACCAACAGAACCTAATCCTGATCCACCATTACCGCCACCGCCAACTGTTACAGTAAGAACAGTTCCAACAGCTACGCTTGATTTTGCCGCAGTAGCTGAGTTTCCACCAGATGTTTCTGAAGCAAATGAATTTATATATCCACCAGCACCGCCACCACCAGCTTGGTAATACGCTCCGCCGCCTCCTCCACCAGCAATAATAAGTGAAGAAACAACTACTGGTGCAACTGGTGTTACTGAACCACTTGCAGAACTTGATGCACCACTACCAATAGCATTTGTGGCAAATACTGTAAATGTGTATGCAGTACCATTTGATAAACCTGTTACAGTAACACTACCTGAACCTGATTGTGAAACTGATGCAGTAAATCCACCTGGAGAAGATACTGCCGTATAAGATGTGATTGTTGATCCACCATTATTTGCTGGTGCAGTAAACGATACTACAGCTTGAGCATCACCAGCAACCGCAGATACAGCAGTTGGTGCATTAGGTACCGTTGCAAAAGTTGTAATTGCTTGCCATTTACCATTGAAATAAGATTCTACTGCACCAACGGTGGTGTTTAATCTTGTGTATCCATTTGCAGAACTACCCGGTCTTTGTCCTGATGTACCTGCCGGTAATGCAAGATATCCTGTAGAACTATTTGATTGGTCTGATACAGCTGCAATTGAATTTGGTCCAGTAGCACCAGCTGGTCCTGTTGGTCCAGTTACACCGGTAGCACCAGCTGGTCCGGTTGGGCCTGTTGGTCCATTTGGTCCTGTAGGTCCTGTAACGCCAGTAGCACCATTAGGTCCTGTAGCACCTGATATTCCTGAACCCGCAACAACTGATTGATAGATTGGCATTTATTATTCGTCCGCTGGTAATGGTTCGTTGCCTTCTGCAACCCATTTTAGATATTTTTGGTAATCTGTGTTATCTGGATCAAATGGAATATTCATTACAAATTCTGTATCTTTAAATAAACTTACCGATTCATGTCCCATTACATTCATTAATTTATAAATCATCATAACTCCGCAGATAAAGTAATAACATATCCATTGCCAGCATAATTAACGGACTGGACATATGGTCTATGCTGAGTTAAACCAGAAAAATTGTTTAATTGAATCCATGTTCCTGTTGTATTTTGGCCTCCAGCTGCTATACCTGTGCTAGATTGTTGCCATGTATCAACACCGGGTGCAGTCATATTAATAACTCCTGTTTGTCCTAAAGATGGATTTGCTCTCATTGCAACTTGGTATTGAATAGATGTATACATGATTGTAGTAGAAGCGCCCGGAGTTCCAAGAAATCCATTACATAACTGATAATACCGCTGACACATTCTTAATTCATTTCCGTAATCACGAGCTTCAAAAGTTGTTGATGAACTTCCTACTTCAAACTGAATACCAGTAATGTAGAATGTGGCTCCGTTTGTAGCTAATAAATTAGTTGCACCAGTAGCAGAAGTGTACCAAGCACCACCCCAAGTACCAGCAGTTCCACTACGAGAAGTTCCAGCACCTAAACTAAAATCAACATTGATGCCTAAACCATTAGTAGTTAGCCAAGTGCCTGTTGTATCACCAGCAATGGTAATTGATTTTTGTTCCCAAGTATTTGCTGATGAGATTGTATATGTAAATGGATAACTTCTATCATTAGCATTGTTGCCCAATGCACCACCAAAAGTTCCTGTTACACTAGATTGAACCCAAAATGACAAGGTAACGGATTTGGCGTTGGCAGTTCCCCATCCTAAATCGGCAATGTTGTAACCTTCAATTGGTTGATAAATTTGTGCTTTAGCAGTAGAAGTTAAAGAACCATCAGCAGTAGTAACAGTTATTTTTAAACTATTGTTAAATCCGGTTGGTGCAGTTGTAACTTGTTGATAAGAAAACACCGCAGAACCAGTATTGTTTTGAATAGCCCATCTGTCAATGTAGTATTGGTTTTTAGTGTTATCTATTGATACACTACTTGTGCCGTTATATTGGCTTATAACCATGGCACCGTTAATGATTCTATTTCTAAAAGTATATCCACTAGATGTAGAAGAACCATCAGCAAATGTTATTTTATCTCCGCCGTATTGTACCGACATTATGCAGCCCTCATTAAAATGCCTTGAAAGTATGTGTAAGGCGCCGCACCAGCTGCACCATAAACATACAAAGTGCTTCCGTCAGTTCTTCCGTAACATTCAACATAATCTGTTGTACCGTTGCAATAAATTACAGCAGAAATGTTACTTCCAAATTGTGCAGTAAGTGCCGCTGGTTGATACTTATAAGTTCCTGTTTTAGCAATAGTGCCATTTTTAAAAAACGCTGAATTTATTTCAGCCATTGCAACTCCATCTGCAATAAATTGGTTTCTTGCAGTAAACAGATAATACCCTGCAACTGTGGGAGTAAAAGTGCTTGAAGCAAAATTACTATTGGTATCATATTCTTCTGTGTCGTAAGTTATTTTTGTCCAAGTATTATTTGAATAACTTTGATGGGAAGTTTTATAAGCACTAAACGCTGGCATATTACCGCTAACCATAGCAGTACCAGAAGCATTAGGTACAGTTACATTAAAGTTACTTGCTGTGACCGGCACATCTAAAGTAACTGAACCACCAGAAGAAGATTGTAATTTAATTGGCATTAGGCTGCAATCTCCATAAGTGTAATGAAAGATGGAGCACTATCAATTTGAGCAATTATTGTTCCGCCATTGCTTGTTGTTCCACATTTTTGTTGTGTTTTATATGTTAAAGCAGAAGTGCTTGCTGGTGAATCCAAATAACTTAATCCAACAACCGCACTCATGTCGTGGTAAGGATAACTTCCGCCAGCAGGATTTCCAGCAGTTTGATTCATAACTAATCTAAAATCTTTTGCAACAGAACCATTTCTCAATAGTTGAAGATATCCATATTGAAATGCAAACTCTCTGTATATGTATAGATTTTGACTTATATTAACTAAAATTTTACTTGTTGCAAATTTAGGAGTAATGGTTGCGGATAATCCGGTATCTGTATATGTTATAGAAGATAAAGATACTTGTGTGGCATATTCTGCTTGAACAACTTGCAACACTTGGCCAGCACTAGCTTGTGTAGTGTTATTTGGAAATGTTAATCCGTTTGATCCATCAACTTTGAATGTCATTCTTTATCCTTAAACCACGGTCCAAATTGAACCACTTGGTACTGTAACAATCGCAGAGTTTGCTACTGTGATTGGACCAAATGAACCAGCATTGTAATTGTCTGGTACTGTATAACTTCTATTTATTGTGTTAGAATTAAGTATCAAACCATTCGTAACAACAACAGTATCTACCCATACATTACCTGTAACACCTACACCACCTGCAACAGTCAGAGCACCAGTAGTATTTGATGTTGATGTATTGGCATTAGTGATTGCTAAGTTAGCTGAACTGCTTGTTGGAAATACACCAGTAGCACCAGATGGTCCAGTTGGACCTGTAGGACCGGTTGCACCAGATATTCCAGAACCAGCAATTTGCCCTAAGTATATTGTCATGCTGCTATTTCCAATGCAGTAATTGTTGATGGAAAAGCATCTTGAAAAGCATTGAAAGCATATCCAGCATTTGTTGTTTTAATATAAAGTGTATAAGTTGTTGCTGATGTTGTTGATGGCGAATCGTAATAATTAATAGGAATATTAATAGCTAATTGACCAGAAATAGGATACATTCTTCCTAATAAACCTGAGGCTAAATTTGCACCATTTTTATAAATGGTTAAATCACCACCTTTATTTGCTGTATCATTATAAACTTCAACTTGTAAAAGTAATAAAATTTTACTTGTAACAAACTTAGGTGTAATAGTTACCGTTAATCCAGTAGATACAAAAGTGGTACTTGTTGTTGAAAAATAGGGGCCTGAATAAGTGCCATTAACCACCTGCAACACTTGACCAGCACTAGCTTGTGTAGTGTTATTTGGAAATATAACTCCTGAATTACCGTCAATAGTCGTTGTCATTCTGTGCCTTCTGCTGGTTCTGGTGTGTTACCTTCTGCAACCCATTTTAGATATTCTTGGTAATCGGTGTTATCTTTCGATAAAGGAATAAAATGTTTCATGTTACCATCAGTTTTTACAATGCAAGCTAATTTGCCACGAAAATTTGATAATTGATAGGTCATTTTATAACTCCGCACTTAAAGCAATAAAACAAGAAGCATTTAAAGTTCTAATGCTTCCGCAATAACCAGCAACACCGCCACTTAATGCCACTTTGTATGGTTGTGCAACATTTAAGCCAGCACCAAAAACACCACTAATATTGTCAAAAGTAATATTGCCACCTAATTTATCAAAATAATATCCAGAAGATACTGTTGTTGATGATGCTGTAGGTGCTGACCGCATCGTTGGAAAAAATACTACTGCATCCCATTCTGAAGTGTTATACCAAGTTGCAAGGCATAAACTCTTATCGTTGCCTGATAACAAAACTGTGTAATAGCGTTGGCATTTTGAATAAGTTTGAGCAATATTTTCATATTCATAACCTGTGGCCACACTTCCAACTTCCAACTGAACTCCAGTAATATAGAATGTGGCACCGTTTGTTCCTACTATTGAAGTGGCACCTGTTGCTGAATAGTAATCGCCGGTTGCCCATGCGCCAGCAGTTGTGCTTGCGGTTGTGCCAACACCAAGACCAATTCGTAATTTAATGCCAGCAGTATTATCTGTTGCCCAAGTTCCACTTGTATCACCTGCAACAGTAATTGATTTTTGTTCCCAAGTATTTGCGGCAGAAATTGTGTAAGTAAATGGGTAGCTTCTTGTTCCACCATTTTGTAAAGATCCGCCAAATGTTCCAGTTAAAGAACTACGCACCCAAAAAGATAATGTTATAGTTTTGGCGTTAGCACTTCCCCAACCTAAATCAGCAACATTAAATCCTTCAATAATTTGAGTAAGCATAAAATAACTTCCAGCAGATAATGAAGTTGCTGCTAAAGAAGTTACGCCAAGATAGTTTGTAAACCCTAATGGTGGTGTTACAGAACCAGCATTTTGTTGAACACTATAAGCAGAAGAAGTGCTTTGATAAGTATTCCATCGGTCTAAAGTGTAAGTGTTATTTGCTGGCGTAACACTAGCACCAGCATTTCTTTGGTCAATAACCATCGCACCATTGATAATGCGATTCTTCATAATAGAAGCGTTACCAGCACCAAGAGAATATCCTGTGGTGTTATTAATTTGGTCTACTGAGATTGAACCGTATGGCATTATGCAGCCCTCACTAAACAACCGCTAAAATATGTTATTGCTGAATTATTATCTAATGTGTATGCACCAGTTGACGTATAAATATAAATTTCAAAATAGTCTGATGAACCATTTGCATAAACTAATGAAGTTCCCATTAATCCAATAGTGTAACTTGTTTGCATATCCTGTAGGTGTCTATACTCAGCACCATTTTTATATATTACAAACATATTTCTTCCACCAGCAATAGTTGTATATTGCAATTGAGAAGTAAGTTGGTAATAACCAGCAACAGTAGGAGTAAAACGGCTTGAAGCAAAATTACTATTAGTATCAAATTCTTCTACTTGAAACAATACTTTAGTCCAAGTTACATTTGGAATTGATTGTGCTGAATTTTGATAAGCATAAAACGCTGGCATATTACCACTAACCATGGGTATGCCAGAAGCATCAGGAAAATTAACTGTCTGATTACTATTTGTATTCGGTGCTTGTAAGGTTAATGAACCTGAACCTGAAGGTCCTGAGCCTAGAATAATATTACTCATAGTACCACATACCTTGTGTTAGATGAAACAATAAGTTGAACACCTGTATTAACAGAGATTGGTCCAACAGAAAATGCACCACGACCTGGTTGCAATGTTGTGTTAGAAGTAATCAACGTATTATTTAAAAAAATAACATTATTGGAATCAGCAAACAAACTGGCACCAGTAGCACCAGTAGCACCTAAACCGGTAGCACCTGTGGCACCGTTGGTACCAGAAGTTCCTGTAGGACCTGTGGCACCAGTTGCACCTTGTGGTCCAGCATTTGTAGAAACTCTCCAAGTAGTACCATCATAAATCAATGTTGTCAATGAGTTGCTGATGTTAATACCTAAGTCATCAGCAATGCCTTGAATAGTAGAACCATTTCTTGCAACAAAAAGATTGTTTGCACCAAAGTTATAATCATCAGCAATCACTACCATAACACCAACTGATGGTGTACCTGGTAATGTTAGAGTGAAGGCACCAGTTGCTGTGTTGGCTAGATACTGTGTATTAGCCGAAGCACTTGTATTTGCGGAGATTCTTGTCCACGGTGCAATGACACCAGTAGCACCGGTTGGACCGGTAGCACCTGATATTCCTGACCCAGCAACGAAACTTTGATATTGCATTGATTATCCTAAATTATGATTTAGGGTATTTATCTTTGACGGCCTGAATGATTTCTGCCATGGCTTCAGGGAATACTCCTGCATGGAACAAAGCATCCAATTGGTCACCAATTGCTGGATATTCACCAGCACGGTCACGCTGATATTGTTTTGCTTCGTAGGCTGCTTGGAGTCTTACCAACTCAGCAGCAATTTGTGCTTCAGTTACAGGTGCAGTAGAAGGATTAATCCATTCTACTTCTTCACCACGCACTACTACTTCAGCACCAGGTGATAGAGATAAGATTGCATCAATTTTAGAGATTCTCATTTTGTTTCCTTTTTGTTAAATTAAGCTGCTATTTCCATAAGTGTGATTGTTGAAACTCTACCAGCAGCTTCTAAGTAAAAAGTGGCGGCATTTTCAGTCCGCATATACAATGTATAAGAAGTTGAAGAAGTTGTTGCTGGTGAATCATAATAAGTAAACGGAATTGGCATAACAAATGCTGCGTTTACATAAGCATTTTTTAAACCATATGCTCCACCTAAATTAGTGGAATTTTTATAAATTGTTGCATCAACAAAATTTGCAGCATCACTACGAACAAACGAATCTATTAATATCAAAATTTTACTTGAAGAACTTGTTGGTGTAATAGATGCGGTTAATCCTATAGAAACAAAACTTCCCGATGAAGAAGAAAACGAAGAAGTAAAAGTAGAACTAACCACTTGCAATACCAATCCCGGTACTCCAGTAATTTGATTATTAGTACCGTTCAATACAATAGACATTATTCAGCGCTCGCTAATTGTTCTTCTGTTGGTTCTGCCAATGTTGCATGATTCCATTCTCTGATGTAATCACCACGGCCGTCAGAATCATTCTGAAGCATAATTGTGCCACGACCTGGCATAAAATCAGCATCAGTTAGTTCTGGATAGATTGATAGAATTTTTTCGTATAAAGTTTTCATTTTGTTTCCTTTTAAATATTAAACAGCTCTTGCTAAGTAACCTTGAAAATAACCAGATGCACTATTTCCGCCTTGGATTGTTGCACCACCTGCGGCATATGCATAAAGTTCAACATAATCGGTTGTGCCATTTAGATATAACATGGAACTAACCACATCTCCTGCTCCATTATTGAATCCTGCAGAACTTATACCTAAATCTAATCCATATCTAGCAACACTACCATTTTTATACAAGGCTATAATAACTCTTGTTGGTGATCCTGAAGCCGCACCCCACATACCATTAAATTGATAGTATCCGGCAACAGTAGGAGTAAACCTATAATTTGTTGCGTTATCATAACAACTAGCTGTATCCCATTCTTCTGTACCACATTGCATTTTTGTAAAAGTACCTGAAGAAATACTTTGATTTCCTGTAACATAAGCACTAAATGCTGGTGCAGCCACACCATTATATTGTAACTGAATATTACCTGAAGTATCAGGAGTAATTATTAAACCGGCAGAGGTACTTGCGTTAATTGTTGTGGTCATGCTAACTGTTCATCCGTAGGTTTAGGTAATGTTGGGTGTTCCCATTTGGCAATATAAACACCATTACCTTCATCTTGCAACCTGATTGAACCCATAGACGGAGAAAAATCAGTAGCAACTAATTCTGGATAAAGTGCAACAATTTTATCATATAAACTCATTATGCACCTCTTAAAAAACAACCGTTAAAGTTATAACCATAAGAATTGGAACCCATATTTAAAGTGCTACCAGAATCTTGATATACATAACATTCAACATAATCAGTAGAACCATTAAGATAACAAATTGTTGATGCACATAAAATCATACCTTGTCCGTTATAAGTGCTCATTAATCCGTTGGTTATGCTTGTTGCTGCATTTTTTAGAAAAAATAATTCTCCGTTTTTACCAGATGCCGCACTTGGAAAATACATAGAAGCAGTTAATAGATAATACCCAGCAACAAGTGGAGTCCAGCGAGATGTTGAGGTATTAAATGAACTTGTTGTATCAAAATCTTTTGCTGCTAAATTAACCTTAACGGAAGCACCACTAGCACAACTAGTCAAAGCAGTACCATAAGCCAAAAATGCAGGACCACTTAGACCAACCGTGCCGGTTTGTGTAGGCAAAGTTAGAGTAGTTGAACCTGCAGCCGCTGGTGCCGCCAAGGTTACTGAACCACTTGTATCTCCAAGAATTACTAATGCTGTCATACGATTACCCATCTACTTCCAGAACCAATTGTTACATTGGCTGAAAGTGTTATTGGACCAACAGAGATTGCTGAATTGTTGGCGCTGATTGTATACGGATATGAAACAGTCTGTGTGTTCTCAATAATTGGAACACCAACTGACATAGCAGTATTTGCGGTGGAATTACCCACCATTGTTGCTGGTATTTTTGTGAGTGCCATTTATTTATTCGTCCGCTGGTAAAGGAGTATTGCCTTCTGCTACCCATGCAAGGTAGGCTTGGTAGTCTGTGTTGTCGGCACATAATGGAATAGATAAATTGCTATCAGTTTTATATATGCAAATTGGTTCATTAGTTAATGGGCTTGTTTGTCCTAATTTATACATTTATAACTCCGCAGAAAAAAGAATATAAGCAGAAGTTGAATTGTCCGCCCTTAAAACATAACCTCTAAAACCAGTAATGCTTGATGCCGTGCAAATTATATAAAATAGTTTTGAATTTGCTGTGCTACCATTTATTGAAATTCCAGTAACAGCTAAACCACTTGTATTATCAGGTGGTACTACTCTAAAACTTCCACTTGATGTTACTGAAGGAACAGTTCTCATCACTGTTGGTGGTGTGACTTGTGCATCTACCCATCCATTAGCTGAATCACCAAAGCCAAATCCTATTGCCGAATAAGCAACATCACCGCCAAATCTTTGTGCATACCTTTGGCACATTCTCAATTCATTTCCGTAATCACGGTATTCAAAATTTGTTGTCGTGGTTCCAACTTCCAGCTGGACACCAGTAATGCCCATGGTGAATGTTCCAGAACCACCACAAAGAATATTGATTGACAGTCCGTTAAGCACACCACTTGGTAAATTATTCCATGTGTATGTATATCTAACCCATGAACCCGTTAGTGTTCCTAAATTTTGTTCTGAAATGGTTGTTGTGCCACCAAAATTATCTGATGCAGTTGCATATGCCAATGATGCGTATAATGTGGTGGCATTTGAAATATTCTGTGCATAGAAACTAAGCGTAACACTTTGACCACTTAAATCAGAACAATTTGCCGCTTCAATTTTATGAATAGCAATTGGATTACCTGAAGTGGCAGTAATACTAATACCTTTACTAAATCCTGTAGGTAGACTAGAAGTTAAAACACTTGATGTGCTACAACCACTTAATTGCCAACGGTCAACAAAGTAACCTGAAGTTACACCTGATGTTGTGCCTCTTTGGTTAATAACCATGCCACCATTGATAACTCTATTTTTGTATCCAGTAGAAACACCAGAGGATGCTGAAGAAGCTAGTATTGCGGCTTGTGTCATTATGCGGCCCTCACTAGTGCGCCATTGAAATAACCAGTTTGTGTATTACCCGAATAAAAAATATTACTTCCAGCAGAAGATGAATTTAAATATCCGTATAGTTCCACATAATCGGTTGTACCATTTAAATAAACGATAGACGAAATGCTTGTATAAAATTCATAGGTTGTGTAATTACCTAAACCACTTCCACGTTTATAAATTGAACCATTTTTGTATATAGCAATTAATGAATAATTTAAACTTGTTCCATATGTGTCTAATTCACCATTAATTTGATAATAACCAGCAACAGTTGGAGTAAAACGACTAGAAGCAAAATTACTATTTGTATCAAATTCTTCTGTATCTAATGTTACTTTAGTCCATGTAGCATTAGAAATACTTGTTTGATTAACAGAATTATAAGCACTAAATGCTGGTCCTGTTCCTGCCACACCAGTTGCAACTTTAGTTTGACTAATAGCACCATCAGAAATCAATAAGTTATTAACTGCATTTGCTGTATTTGGTATTGCATTTAATACTGAGCTAACATAGAATGATTCTGTAACAACTAAATCACCAGCAGTTGCACCGCTTGCCAACACCACAGAAGTTCCGTTTGTCGCAGTAAAGTCTGCTGAACCCAACATGACACCGTTTCTGTATACTGATATAAAACCTACTGTGTAACTTGGTGGAGTAAATGTGGTTTGACCAGCCGTTGCAGTAAATTCGGTAAGTGTTCTGTATGCGGTAGTGGTAACACCTGATGCAGGTATTCCCAAATATCTTACAGAAATATTTCCTGTGGCACTTGGTGGTGCCGCTGAGAAGTTGAGTGTTTGTCCTGAAATAGAATATGTATCAGGAGATTGTAGAACACCAGATACAGAAACAAGTATGGAGGCAGGATTAGCTGGTGAGACCGACATGGTAAATGCAGTCGTGCTACCGGTACCGTTAAATAAATCGGTGACAAATGCTGATTGTGTAGGACTATTTCCAATGTATGACATTAATTATCCTTATAGAGCCGATATCACAAAAGCTAAAAGTTGGTCATAACGAACACCAAGTTGCGTAACTTCAACCGCACCTTCTGTGTCGGCTGTGTGTGGATCGGATGCTTTTCCAGCTTTACCATCAACTTCATACCAAGTATCAGAACAGAACATACCATAATGGCTGGGGTCTAAACCTTCTGCAATAAACGCAGATTGAACATCTTGTGCAATTACACCAACGTGGATACGAGCACCATCGCCTTTTTCAGCAACTGAATCATTCCATTTAAACGCTTTAATTAAACCTTTAATGCGTGTAGCCACTGCTTTTTCTTTTTCGTCAAGACTACGAATTTGCTGTTTTTGATTGGCATCAGAAGTATTAATTGTTCCTGATACAGCATACACAACAGTCCATCGATATGATGGATAACCTAATTTAGCTGTGTTATCTGGATAAGGATAAAATTGTGCATTGTCAGCAGTATATTGAATACCTGTTGGAGAAACTGGAGAAATAATAAAGTTGGCGGATTGATACCACGCTCTTGGAACCCCACCACCATCAGACAATACAATAGTATTGCTTGCTGTCCGCATATCTAATGTATTTTGGTTTCCACTAAAACTCCCAAGAAATACTTGGTTATAACCTGTTGTTACTAGATAACCTGCTTGTTTTCCAATAAAAGTGTTGGAGCTTCCAGTTGTGTAGTAACCTGATGTATGCCCAACAAAAGTGTTTTCAGAGCCAGTTGCAGAATACCCGCAATCTCTACCAATAAATACATTGAACTGTCCCGTAGCTTGAGAATACCCAGCGGTGTATCCAACCGCCGTGTTATATCCATTTACATCATCAGTTCTATTTGCAGAATATAGTGCTCTGTATCCTACAGCAGTGCTACCTCCTGCGGTGGTATTTGAAACGAGTGATTGATAACCAATTGCAGTATTGTTTGAACCTGTGGTATTATATGCAGCTTGATAACCCATTGCTGTATTAAAACCCCCAGAACTATTTGAGTTTAAAGTTCCTTGGCCAACCGCAGTATTGGTGGCAACTGAACCTCCACCATTATCTAAAGAGTTGGCAGTTATTTTTGAGATTGCCATTATTTGGCCTCCAATACTTCAATACGAGATTTTAAATCTTCTATAATTGCTTGTTGTTCTTGTATTGCTTTGAGAAGCATGGGCACAAACACTTCTTTCTTCAACATTTTTTGTGTTACTTCTTCGCCATTACCATCTTTATATGTTTGCTCATCAACCATTCCAGCAAAAACAGTTTCTACTTGTTGAGCAATGTAACCTAATTCTTTAGGTGCATTTTCTTCATCTGATTTCCAGTTGTATTTAACAACTTCAATATTCATTAAATCAGCAAGGTAATTTCTAGCTGGTTCAATATTCTTTTTAAAGTTTTGGTCTGATACTGCGCCTACAGTTCCGTTAGCATAAACGGCATATTTAACTGTTCTTGTTCCACCTATATCAGATGCAAAAGCATGAATATAAGCACCAGAAGTTCCTGTGCTTCTATAAGTTGATGTGTAATCAGCGCTTGCTAATAAGTTTCCATCTGTTCCTATTGGTGTTGTGCCGCCAACAAGAAAATTACCACCAGAACTAATACGCATCCGTTCTGTGCCGTTGGTGTAAAACAGAAATTCGTTATTTGACCAAACTCCTGCAATTGCATTATTGTTAATACCACTTGCTTTGCCAAAACGAACATCACCACCATAAGTAGTGTCTTTAACACCAAAATATCCGTCTGTTCCTCCAGCTGGCGTTAACATTGAAACTTGTGACCAAGGACTAGTAGCACCAATACCAATATTACCATTAGAATCAATTCGCATATATTCTACTGTATTACCTGAATTATTCCAGCGAATTGCACTACTTGTTGTGGGTCTAAAATATGGTCCAGAAGAATCTGCAGCTATAACAAGTCCTGTTCCAGCATCAGTCCTATTAAATTGAGAAATAATAGGAGTTCCGTTTTGAACAACATTTAACTTTCCTGTCGGACTAGCAGTACCAATCCCCACATTACCTGCTGTATAATTAATATCAGCACCACTTAAATTCCACAAAGAAAATGCAGAACTAATTTCTGTATTACTTACTGTACCAGGAGCCGGCTTAACCAAATTGGTTGTTGGACTTGTGTAACGAACATAGATGTTGTTTGTGCCACTAGGTGGTGCAGAAGTAAATGTGATTACATTACCTGATACTGTAAATGCTGATGATGGATTCTGTGGTACGTTTTCGATAACCACTTGAACATCAGCAGCTGAGGCAACATTTCTACTTAAAGTAAATGCAGTATTAGAGGCATTACCATTAAAGTAATCTACTTGTGGAACAAATGTTTGATTAGTAAAACTATTCCCAATAAAAGACATTAATTATCCTTATGAGATGACTAGTGCAGATGTAACAACATCCATTGAAGTGTTTGCAGATGACACCACTTTGAGTGCATCGCCAGCAACAAGAACAACCTTTTGGTCTCCGCCAACTACCACAAGAGAACCACCAATAGGTACTGTAGCACCTTTAACCAAATAATAATCTACTGCTGAACGAGTAATATAAACATCAGCAGTAATAGTATTTGCAGTAGAAATGTTTGCACAAGATAGGCCAATAACTGTAGTCTGTGTTCCACCAGAAGCGGTTACAACAGTTGCACCCGTAGTTGGAATATTCTTATTGAGATAACTTGTAAATGTATTGGCCATTATAATCCTTTTCTACTTCTATTTAGTTCGGCTCTTAACCTTTGTCCGGCGTTAATTTTTGCCCTATGCTCTGGTGAAATGACTCTTTTTTTAAGAGATTCACTCATCTTTTTTCTATACTCTGGTGTCTGAGTGTAAGATTTATCCGCTTTACGAAGCTTCTTTTTTTGTTCCTCAGACATAGGAATACCTTTATTAACCGCAGGTTTTCCTTTCATTGCAATTGATTGTTTTCTTTTCTGTTCTTCTGAAGCAGGAACTCCTTTGTTGGCCGCAGGTTTTCCTTTTTTCATTTTAGATAATTTTTGTTTTTGTTCTTCTGACATAGGAACACCTTTATTCCAAGGAGTTCTACCATTCATTTTTTGTCTTGTTGATTCACTAATGGTTTTATTAAAATAACCACCAGTATCCAAATTATAACCATTAGGAGATAATGTATCGAATTCAATTATACATTTTCGTTCCATAATGTTTAAATAATCTCTATCTGTTGCATATAACAATATTTCAAAAGTAAAATTATCTATACCATGTTTACCAATTGCATTTTGTAAATAAAAACATTCACCTTTTTTCTTGGTTACAGATGCTCTTTTATGGCTATTAAATCTTCTTTTAATATTTTTACTTTGACCAATATATTTTTTACCGGTTATAGTATTTGTTATGCAATATATTCCACTATTCATTTATCACCCCAAAGCAATTGAAAAGGCTAGACTTGTTCCAATAACTTCTTGACCACCAGAATAAACTGCATCTGCATAAACATTACCTGAAACACCTAAACCACCAGCACCAATAATAGAACCGGTTATATTAGAAGTAGCTGCAGTTGTGTTTGTTGTTATAATCTGTGCTGCTGTCGTGCCAGAAAAAGCACCTGTTGCACCAGTTGGACCTGTTGGACCGGATGGACCGGCAGGACCTCCAGGTCCAGTAGAACCGGTGGCACCAGTAGAACCTGCACCAGTCGCACCTGTTGGTCCAGTAGGACCTAAAGGACCGGTGGCACCTTGTGGACCAGCAGTCGAAGTAAGATTCCAAGTAGTGCCATCATAAATTAAATACACTAAACTAGTTGAAATATTTAATATTAAATCTTGTGCCTGTCCTTCAATAGTAGAACCATTACGAGCAACTGTCAGATTGTTATTACCCCATGCAGCGCCATCAGAAATAACTTCAATAGTTCCTAAAGATGGAGTTGCTGGTAGTGTTACAGTAAAAGGACCACCAGATGTATCAGCAATGTATTGTGCATTGGCTGTAAGATTTGTATTGGCAGTAACTCTAGTCCATGCGGTAATAGTACCTGTTGCACCAGTTGGACCGGCAGGACCTGTTGAACCTTGTGGACCTGTAGGTCCTGTTGGACCAGCAATACCTGTGGCACCTACTAAATTTGTGTTGGCACCAACCCACATACCGTTAGCGGCAATAACAGTATTAGCGCCTACTGTCAGGCCATTTTTAATTATGAAGTTTGAATTAGTTGCCATTATTTACTTTATTAAACTGGTCTGTTAGCTTCTTGTTGTGCTTCGTATGCAGCAATAACTTCTTCTGTCCACACAGCATTACATACTGCTTGAACTTTTGATTCTTGGTCAGTTACATCTTGACCTGGTGTTAATGTCCAACGGTGATAGGAAGAAGATAATTGATTACCATCTTCCATGATTCGTGTTACTTGACGAACCTGAACAATTCCGTTTTCTACTACTTCTACTTTATCGATTACTACTTCTTTTGTTAATGCCATTTTCACTTCTCCTTTTGTCCATCTAAAGAATCCACTTTAGATAATTTATAATTAAGCCGTAAAATAAGTTAATGTGTATAACAATATAGCGTTAGAATCCATTTGAACGGCAGTCCAAGTATTGTTATCTCTATTAGCATAAATATTTGCAACAGTATTATTACCGTTTGTATATAGAGAAAAGAAAATACTGCTTGCTGGAACGGCAATATTATACATCATTACGGTTCCAATTGGATTAATACCTGTTGTGCTAGAACTCGTAAAAGGAAAACCTCCAATCTGCATTGACCCTGTTCCTGTAGCAGAAGTCCAATCCATTTGGGCGCTAATAGTTACAACATTTCCAATTCTTGTATATTTTCCATATTGAGAACTGTAAGTTGTTGTTCCAGTAGAACTGCCACCATAAACAATAGGTGTAAATGTACCTTCTTCATAATCATCTAATGTATTAGGATCAGATGAAGCAACTTGTGCCGCTGGAAAAGCAATACCCATACCTGAAGATGGTGTAACTGTCCCTAATCCAATACCATATTGATTTGCCACAAATACAGAAGGTGATCCTGTGTTTGCTCTAAATGTGTGAACAGATGCATCATAATAATTTGTAGAACCGCCGGCATAACCAACACGAATAGAAGCACTCAATGGATTAACTACATGAAGTAATGAATCTGGACTTGTTGTTCCAATACCCACATTGTTTGCAGATGTAATCGTTACTGCTGTGTTACCATTTGTTTGTAGAGCCAATACTCCGCTATTGTCAGAGGCGTATTTAAGACCTACTGAACCTGATGATACACCATTGTCTGCATTGACGGTTGAAGGCATTAATTATTTCCTTTCAATGCGGCAATTTCTGCGGCTTGTGCATCTACTTTAGCGTTTAGTTCTTGAATAGCGGCAGTTAAAGTAGCCACTAAGAATGATGTGTCAACACCTTGTGGCTCAATATCTCCATTTTTATTTACGGCATCTTTTTTTCCACTTACTGCCTCTGGACAAACCTCTTGCAATTCATGGGCAATAAAACCTTCACTTGCAGAACCGTTAGCTTTCCATTTGTAAGTAACAGGTTTTAACAACGCTATTTTAGCCAAAGCACCAATCATTGGTGTAATATTTTCTTTTAAACGATAGTCAGAAGAAGTCACATAAGACGTAGATGATCCGTTACTTTCAATCTTACCTACTTGTGTACCTGTTACATAAAATCTTGTATATATGCCTGATGAATATCCGCTTGCTTTAGACAAATATAAATTAGCATCAGTATTTTCTTGAATAGTAAGGATTCCTGGATTGCCACTATCATTTAAACATATACCCATATTTACAGAACTGCCAGTAGCCATTCCTGATTCAGTTGTTTTACCAACAACAACAGCACCAGTAGATTTAATACGCATCCGTTCTGTAGATCCTGTTTGAAATGCTAAAACACCGCCTTCATTAACCAACGTTGTAATGTCTGTAGAAGAACTACCTGCTGCATAAACAGAAAGTCCTGCTCTAACATTTCCGTATCCTGTGCGATTTGCTCGAACTTGCAAATTTGATGTTGGGTTGGATCCAGTCACAAGAATATCAAAATTCTTTTCTGGACTAGTAGTACCAACTCCCACATTTCCACCAGAAGTGATACGCATGGCTTCGGTAGTTCCATTAATTTGGAACGCTAAGTTACCTGTCGTATCACCTGTGTATACGAGTGAGGTAGTGTTACTTGTGCCGGCTGATATTGTGCTCATTGTGTATTATTTATTCTGCTTTAGGATACTCATTCTTAACGGCTTGAATGGCGTCATAGAATGAATCAACTTTAGGTAATGCTCCAGTATCCATTGCGTGCCATAACATATCAAGTTGGTCCGCAATTGCTGGATATTTTTTTGCTCTATTTCTTTGATACTCATTGTTGTCATACTCAGATTCTTTTCTTGCAACTTCTGCTAAGACTTCTTCATTTGTTGGCTGAATATTATTTTCATCGTGCCATTCCGTAATTTCAATACCACTAGTGGCAAATTTACCAATAGAATTTGGCCTCAATGTTATGACAGCTTCTATAAATTTAATTGCTTGTTCCATAGTTTTCTTATTTAATAAAGTAGTAGATAACTGTCATTTTACCCCAATAGGTTCCGCCATAAACAGGACCAATCTGCATAGTATATCGTGGAGTGTCAGAAGTTGTCCAAGAACCGGTGCCTTTTACAGCATAATGCATAATACTTGGAGTGCTTGATGAAGCAGTATAAGAACCTCCTCCAAAATTACCAGAGTTCATGCCTTGAAGAAATATTGTATAGGTACTACTTGAATCTGAAAGGCTATTACCAATACCGTAGTTAGGTCCAATAGTATAATCGCCATAACCACCATAAGCATAAGGTGAACGCAAATATACATTACCAACCATTAATAGTTTAGAATAACTAGTTACAGGAGTAATTGCTGAACCAACAGTATATGAAGCACCTTCAGTTAAAGTACCGTTAAAATCTGTTTGACCCACAGCAACTTGAACAACACTACCTGAAGGCATCTGTGAGTATGCCATAGTGCCTGTAATTGATGTATTAGAAACAGAACCAATTTGTGAAGAAGTCATTGTGCCAGACAACTGTGTGTTGGCAACTACTGCTCCACTAATTGTACCGGTTGTGCCATCAAAAATGAGAGCCATGTTATTCCTTAGATTACTATCCAGCGTTGACCGCTAGCAAGAGTTACTGTGACATTGTTTGCTTGTGTGATTGGTCCAACAGACAAGGCATTATTGCCTGAAGCAATCGTTGTGTTTGCTTGAATAGTATCTGTGTGAATTACAAATCCAGTATATGAACCACCAGGACCTGTGGCACCAGAAGCACCATTACTACCATTTGCACCTGTAGCACCAGTTGCACCGGCAGGACCAGCAGTAGATACAACCTGCCATGTGTCGCCTGTGTATACAAAATAAACTAAACTGTTTGTAATATTGAGAGAGATATCATCTGCAACTCTTTCAATAGTAGAACCATTGCGTGCTACAACTAAATTGTTGGCACCCCAACTGTAACCATCGGCAACAGCAACTGTTGAACCAATGTTTGGTGTTGCAGGTAATGTTAATGTAAATGAACCAGCAGCTGTGTTAGCAATATATTGTGTGTTGCCTGATGCAGCTGTATTAGCAGTAATTACAAGCCAAGCTTGCAAACCACCAGTTGCACCAGTAGGACCGGCTGGGCCTGTAGGACCAGTAGGTCCTGTGATACCTGTTGAACCGACTGGACCTGATGGACCAGTAACGCCTGTCGCACCTTGTGGTCCTGTTAGACCAGTTGCACCTAATGGACCTGTTGGTCCTGTAGAACCGGTTGGGCCGGTTGGACCATCTGGTCCTGTTGAACCCGTAATACCCGTGGCACCAGTAGGACCTGTGGGCCCTAAAAGTCCTTGAACGCCTGTCGCACCTGTAGGACCTGTAACACCTGTTGCGCCTGTGCCACCTACTAAGTTTGTAGCAATACCAATCCAAGCTCCGTTGGCAGCAATAACATCAGTCGTGTTGACTGTCAGGCCATTCTTGATTTTAAAGTTTGAATTAGTTGCCATTTATTATTATTCTACTTTTTCTTTTTCTATTTTTACCGGCATCCATTTGCCTGTGTAACCCATTGCTGAATTTATATACCGCACTTGTAGTTCTTCTGAACCATTTTGCTTTACAACAATGCGAAATTCAGGTGTAGAGTTAGGATAAACCATATTTACTCCAAAACAGGCGGTTCAGGTGTTACTACGGGATCAGGAAGTGGTGGGATTTCAGGTGGTGGCGGTATGTATTCAGCAATTACCCCATATTCGCCTGCATTACCTTTAGCCCAAATTTCTTGTATATGAGCATAATGGTCAGTTGCATTTACACCAGTTGGATGTTCTTCGTTAAATTCTTCGTATTTAGCAACGCAAGTAAAAAAAGTGTGTTCTGTATCACACCATTGCAAATCTTTAACATATTGAATAGTAAACATTATTTTATCCTTTTAAGAAACTCTTACACATAATACTGGATTCCAACTAAAACTCCAATTACCGTCACCTTCTGAACCAAATCTGTTTTCATAACTTAAAGTTCTCCAAGTTCCTGAAAGCGATGTGCCGCCACCGTTATAACTTGGCGAATTACTACCTACGTTTTTTGTATACCAACTTCTAATTCCCGCAACTTCTGTATATGTAGGTATAGTAAAGTTATAGCGTAAATTTGAACCCGCAACTGTAGTATTTGCATTAGTTGTTTGCCATCCATATGTCCCTGGTGCTGTGCTAGGAGCATTAATAGCATACACCGCAACAATCACACTACCAATAGCATCTATGTCTGTATTAGTAATTGCACCAGTTTGTCCGTTAAGGGATGTAACTCCAACAGAACCGGCAGGACCAGTAGCACCAGCTGGTCCTGTAGGTCCTAATGGACCCGTAGGACCTGTAACACCTGTGGCACCTTGACCACCAGTTGGTCCTGTAGGACCAGTTACGCCTGTTGCACCAGTTGGTCCTAATGGACCTGTAGGACCGGCTGGACCAGATGCACCATTTGGTCCTGTGGGACCAGTAGGACCTACGGCACCTGTGGCACCAGAGATTGCAGAAGATATTAAGTTACTTAATGAGGTCATTTTTTATTTTTATCTGAATACTGCTACATAAACATATTCCGGTTCTTCAAAACCAGCACCAGCAGTAACAGTTCTAATTCTAAATGAAGATGTGCTTGCACCTGTTTCTGCTGCTACATGAACATCTCGAGCATTATTACCTGTTTGACCTGAAGTTGGTTTTAAACAACCGGTAATTGCATAATTACCATCTGGCATTGCAGTAGCAAAATTTACTGTGTAGTCAGCCGTGCCATTTCTGGTTACAGAACTTACATTTCCTGAACCGTTTCTTGTGCCATTACTTGCAGTAAAATGAACCCATGCACGACAACCATATGCTGCAGCGGATGAACCGTAACCTGAATTAAACTGAAAAACACCTGCGCTAGTAAAACGCCCTTGTTCCGTAAAACTAATAGTGCCGCCTGCTGTGCCTGACCCAGCGGTGTACCAAACATGACTTCCATTATCACCAGAAAGTTCATATCTATTAGCAGAATAACCTGAAGCAATATATTTCCATGCGTTTGTTTCGTTGTAACTATTCTGAGCTATACCAGAAGCCCAAGAATAACTAGCACCATCACCATAAACTGCACCGTTTTGCCCATAACTAATTGACTTAATATTGGTCCAAGCTTTAGGAGTTACACCAACGCCCAATTCGCCAGCAGAAGTAATACGCATCCGTTCTGTGTCAGCAGTTCTAAACAACATATTTTGTGAAGCAGTAGTTCCAGCATTAAGCAATAAATCTTGCGCTCCTGTTGTAGAAAGGCCATCATAATTTACAGAAGTGTAAGTAGTTCTACCATCATCGTAAAACGCTTTAAAGTTTGTACCGCTAGTAGAACGAGAAATTACAGAGCCAGTACCAGCTTTTACATCTAATTTGCTTGCAGGACTAGTAGTACCAATACCTACATTACCAACCGTGTAATATGTATCTGAGCCACTCAATGACCATGGTGATGCACCAGTTGCACCAGTAGCTCCATTGGTACCATTAGAACCAGAAGGACCTGTGGCACCTGTGGCTCCTGAGATTACATTACTTGCGATAGAACTTTGTAGTATTGTCATTTGTTATTATTTAAGCGTATGCTATTTCTTGTGCCGTGATTGTTGACGTATAACAACCACCATATACATCAGCAGTGGCATTTAAATATCCGTTTGCAAAATTTAATGCAAATGTTCCTGCACCACCAAGTTGTTGCCTACATTGTATTTTATATGTGAGTGCAGAAGTTGAAGATGGTGAATCTAAAAAAGTCCAATTAACATTACTTGGAGTATTTGTTCCAGCAGGCGAAGCAATAAAAGAATAATTTGGTCCTGTTGTTCCGCTTGTGCCAATACCTACAGGAGTTCCATTTCTTAACAATTGAAATGCCACATTATAGTTGGACTGTTGTGCATAAGTCATGCATACAGTAATCAATACTTTGTTTGCAACATTACTAGGTGTAATATTTACAGACATACCGGTAATGTCCACCATTGATGTGGATGTAGAAGTAAAAGATCCAGTTGTAACAACAGTCTGTTGAATCTGTTTTACAATTTGTCCACTACCAGAAATGGTGACTGACATTTTATTAGGCCTCTACTGAGATTGCTTTTAGTGCAGCTAAAGTTGTTGCTGCATCAGCTAACAAAGTAATATCACGAAGTCTGTTCTTCTCGGCAACAATTGCTGTAGTATCAGCATTAGCTTCTTGAGCACGTTGATATAACACATCTTGTGCAGTCAACAAAGGTGTTCTTTCTAAACGAAGTCTTGCCTTAGTGAGTTCTTTTGCTTTGGTAAGACTAACAGTAACAACACCGTCATCATCCATTTCCCAAGCATTGAAGAAATCATTGTGTTCGTTTGGTAAATCTGTGTTACTAACAATCTTAGCACCACGACCTTCTGGTACATCTTTTGCTAACACGGCTTCGATTGGCAATTCGCCTGTTGGTGTGCATACTGATACACCACCATTGTCGTTTGTAAAAATAATTACTTGTGTCATTTTTTTTCCTTTATAAATTATCTAAAACAAGTTACATTCATTTCGGCAGAATCAAAAAAAGTAGCGGCGTTTGATGCACCAAAAACTACTCTTACTGCACTTGATGTTTTGCCTGAAGCACCTGTGCTTGCGTCCCCGTAAACAGTGGCAATACGAGCAATCTCACCAGTATTATTTTCTGTGCCTGTTACATGAACTGCATAGTTAGCATCGGTTAAAGCGTTTGTAAAATTAACTGTGTAGTTGCCTGTGCCGTTGTCAGTAATGCTAGATACATTATAAGAAGCCCTAATAGCTACTGTGCCTGTGCCGTTAAAATTTACCCAAACCTTTGCAGAACCTTGAATGGCATTAGTTGCTGAGGTACTATTTGTACCATCAGATAATGTTGAGAGAGTTAGTGTGCCTGCCATTGTTTATCCTTATGAACTGAACACTGCTGCATAACCGTTATTTAATCCATCAATATAACTGCCATTACCACCAACCATCCTCATACTAAAACTACTTGTAGTATTGGTTCCAAAAACACCAGTTCCGTAATAAACACCACTTCCAAAAGTATTTACTGATCCTATTATTGCTGTATAATTTGCATTTGGCATTGCAGTTGTCATATTAATAGTAAAATTTCCAGCTGAATTGTATGTAACAGAAGAAACATTAAAGGAAGAAACTACAGAACAAGCCGATCCTGCAACAGAAAAATTTACCCATGCCTTAGCAATACCAGTCATGCCATTCTGAGTTGCAAGAACTCCTGAGCTTGTTTTTAATGTGTCTAATGTTAATGTGCCGGCCATATTTTATCCTTAAATGATTACCCAATTAGCATCAGTAGCAATCGTTACATTCACACCAGTAGCAATAGTCATTGGACCAGCATTGAAGGCATTGTAACCACCAGGAATTGTGTAATCTGCCGTAATTGTGTTGGCATTTAAAACAAATGGTGTAGAACTTGAAAGAGTAATTACACCTGAAGATACTGTTGATGGACCGGCAGGACCTGTGGCACCTGTTGCGCCTGCACCTGTAGCACCTGTAGGTCCTGTTGGACCGGTAGGACCTGTAGGACCGGTTGGTCCGGTTAAACCTGTGGCACCATTTGTGCCTGAAGGTCCTGTTGGACCAGTAACGCCTGTGGCACCTTGTGAACCAGCAGTCGTAACTACTTGCCAAGTTGTACCAGTATATATGAAGTATACTAATGTTGACGGAAGATTCAACGCCACATTATCAGCAACACCTTCAATTGTAGAACCATTTCTTGCAATAGTTAAATTGTTTACACCCCAATCACCACCATCGGTAATTGTTACTGTTGTGCCAATTACTGGTGTTGCAGGTAGTGTTAATGTAAACGCACCGCCTGTTGTATTAGCAATGTATTGAGAGTTGGCACCAGCATTTGTATTAGCTGTGATATATGCCCATGCAGCCGGCACACCAGTTGCACCAGTAATACCAGTAGCACCTTTTGAACCAATAGTTGCAGTTGTCTGCCATGTAATGTTATCATAGATTAACTGAATAGTTGTCTGACCTACATCACAGATTAAATCAGAAGCATCACCTTCAATTGTTTTTCCGTTACGACCGATTGTGAGATTATTATTACCCCAATTTCCACCATCAGTAACAACAATGGTTGTACCTAAAACTGGTGTAGATGGAAGTGTGAGAGTGAAAGAACCACCAACAGTATTGGCGATATATTGAGTATTTGCAACCGCAGAGGTTGTAGATGTGATATAAATCCAAGGTGCAATAATACCTGTAGCACCAGTAGCACCAAAACCAGTTGCACCTTGTGGACCTGTGGCACCTGTAGGACCAGTTGCACCGATGAGGTTTGTGTTGGCACCAATCCACGCACCGTTAGCTGCAATAACGGCATTTGCGCCTACGGATAGGCCATTTTTAACGACAAAGTTTGAGCTGGTTGCCAATTCGGTTCACTTTCCCCAAGGTTGGTTTATATTATATTTAGGCAGGATAATATTTGGTTAACCAGTCCAATTCGGTCCGGTTATCATTCTTTTCATACCATCCATCACCATTATAAACATTTAATACTGACTGAAAATATTCTTCATATTTCTGTGCTACCACATCCAGACTAAAGTTATTTAGTGCGAAGTCCCTACAGGCTTGTGGTTTAATGTTGTCAATATTCTTAGCTGCCCAAGTAAACTGTTCAAAGGTCTTGCACCTATACCCCGTAACACCATGGATATTGTTCTCCGTGAACGAACCCCAATCAGTTGTTATCGTAGGCGTACCTGAGAAAAGGCACTCGACCTGAACGCCTCCAAAAGGTTCGGTGTATAACGATGCCACAAATGCACCTTTGGCTTTGGACATCAACTTCTTTCTAGTTTCCACATCCGCATAACCAATTTCAGTAACATGAGATGGTACTTCTTTGTAACCCATATCTTTGAGTGAGTTCTGTCCGGCAATAATTAACTTGGCACCAATGGCTTCAGTTGCCTGTACCGCAATATTAACTCCTTTACCCTCATATACACGACCTAGAAATAGAAAGTAATCTTCTTTCTCCTCTGGTGTATATACAAAATCTTCGGGGTCAAAGTAGTTTGGAATAACTGCATCGTACCAGTCTTGCTTACAAGTACCTACTGAATCTAGTCCATAGTATGCGTGATAGATGGCATAAGATTCAAAGATTTTAAATCGTGCCCAATGGCCACCTGCATAACCAATTCCTGGTTCTACACAGATTAAATCTGGATGTGCATCACAGACTGGTCGAGTACCTGAACCCCAAAACGGAAGAATAAAGTCATTCTTTTGTTTGCGTTTACCTACTTCTTCAATAGCATTACGATAGAAAGTTTGATATGCATGGTCGTTGGTGTCAAACTTAAAGAAGTGTTTACGCCAGTCATGGTCACCATATGTTTTCTTCCAATCTTCAGTAGACAATACAGTAACGTGTTCTGTGCATGGTAAGTCCGATTCTTCATGGCCATAATGAATCACTTCATGACCTCTTTCAGTCATCATCTTACCAAATTTAACCACTTTCTGAGTATATGCACACGCATTATATTCTTTTGATGATACAGTATGGGGTAATCCTAAAATATGAAATCTCATTTCCACTTATCTCCTTCAAACCATACTGCAATACTATATCGTTTACCTTTTGTTACTGGATGTGCTTGATGTGGAATAAAAGACGGGAAGAAGATTGCTGTGCCTTGCTGGCGTAGTTCGTCTTTGTTTGGATATTCAGATAGTTCAAACAACTCTAGGTCACCACCCTCATACTCTGATGGGTCTGTAAGTTGAATTACACAGGTAAGTTTACGATGGTAACTATCATTGTTTACCCAAAACACATCATGGTGTTTCTTGTATTCACCTTGATATGATTCATCGTATTCGGCTAATTGAATATATGATAGATTGGTAATATGAAAATTGAACCAATCTTTATTGGCCTGCATACCCATTTTTAATAACTCATCAAAGAGCCACTTAAAATCGGGGTTATCAGATTGAATAAAACGGATTTTGGATTTGCGGAACGAATCATTACTATAATCATTCATACCGGCAACGCCTAACTTGGCGTCTTGTGCCGGTATTTTTAATCCATTTTCTAATATTCTACTGCACTGCTCGGGAGTAAAATACTTCCCAAAATAACACCATTCACCTCTCATAACAACCTCACTTTTTTACATGATAAAACTATTTATTATGCATCCACCACAGTTCTTAAAAGTTTGACTGTTGATACTGCATTTACACCAGTAAACAATAGACGAACTGTTGAACCAGAAATATCAGCATCAAATGTTCCTAAAGAAGAACTAGTTAATACTTCACCATATTGTGCCAAGAATACTGTAGTACCATTGTGAAGTAGATTTAATTCAATAATATGAAAATCAGTACCAGAAGAAATTTGAACAAAGTATTTGGCAGAACGATATGTGGCTGTTGGCCATGCATCAACAGAAACTTGTGATGTAGATGATGTTAATAATGTATTACTTGTGGCATCTACATGAGATAAACTAATTGTAGTTGTACCAAGTGTTGTTACACCAGTCAATGCACCAGTCATTGTATCGCCAGACTTGGCAACAGAAGCATATGCTCTTGTATTGGCCGTGTTGGCAGTATCAAAAGCTGACTGTGTATAATTTAGTATATTACGGTCACCAACAATTGCTGTTGTAGCAATTAGATTACCTTTTACATAATTAACATTTACATTGGATGTTCTAAATGAACTGTCAGCAACATTAATGTTGTTATTACCAGTAACTTCAGGAGTATAACCTTCAAATAGGTACCACTCTTTAGTGCCTGCTGCATCTCGGAACAAACCTGTATGAGCATTGGAACCATTATTATAATGTCCTGCAAAACCAATGTCTAATGTATCAGTTGTATAGTTTCCTGTTGCCAACAGAATCATTGGGTCAACTACATCAAATGTTTGTGTAGAAAATGATGTTGTATTTCCTAGAACATATAAGTTACCAGTAACAGTTAAATTATTATTAGCTGTAATAGTAACTGAACCATTAATATTACCACCAGAAGTATTGAACTTTAGATTGGCTGTGTCGTAGGCTGATTGTGCTAAAAGAGTAGATGCGTTTGCCTGATTGTAGGCCGATACGGCAAAACCATTTACTGCATTGGACGAATTAAAAGCAGCATTAGCTTTGTTCCATCCATTTTGTGCAATAGCTTCTACTTGTGTAGTATAAGAATATGCCGAGTTTGCCTGATTAAAAGCACCTGCAGCCAAACCATTCGCACCATTGGCAGTATTAAATGCTGACTGAGCAAAACCATTTACTGCTGTAATGTTGGTTGCATTGGTGTTAGCTTGATTGTATGCAGAAACAGCATAGTTGTTTACTGCGGTAATGTTGGTATTTTGTGTGGTGTTTACACCTTGAATGATTGTAATATTTGTGGCGTTGGTATTGGCAGCTGCAAAAGCACCGGCAGCTAAACCATTGGCACCATTGGCTGCATTGAAAGCACCAGCGGCATATCCGTTGACAGCTGTAATATTGGTATTTTGTGTAGTGTTGATACCTTGTAGTATCGATACGTTACTTTGTAATTGTGTTTTAGTAACAATATAGTTACCGCCAACAGTTGTGCCGTCATGGACAACAACGGTATCTTGGTCAGTATCAACAGTAACCTCAGCGACTGCACCTGTAAAGACTGCGGTCTGTGCGGTATTACCTTTTCTCAGTTGTAATTGTGTGGCCATCTTTATTATATCCTAAAATATCTGTATTATCTTGTATTTATCAGCTCACAAAACCGTAATCGTAAGTAGAAGTGGTTGCATCTAAGTCAAATCCGGCATCAAAGGTTGCTGTGGTTGGATCCGCAACGAAACCCATGTCACCAGTAGGAATACCTGCCGTTAGTTTGACTAATGCGTGTCTTAAATATGATACTGTTGTAGATGATTGTGTTGGAGTAATTTTGAGTTGAACTAAACCACCCGAAACACTTGCATCAAAAGTTGCCAAAACTGAGGCATTATATGCATCACCAAAGGTAGTAACTTGAGCACTACTTTCGGAGTTAACAATACTAATATTTAAAACTTGAAAACCACCTGGTGTTTCCATCTGAATCTGATAGAACGCACCACGATACAGTTCTGTGGAAAAACTATCCAAGACTTGTTGACTGGTACCAACCACAGTTGCACTATTCGCTGAGATATTGGTATTGGCTGTTACATTTAATGCTAAAGTTTTTAATGTTCCTGTTTCTGGAACATAAGTTAAATTATTACTAGAAGTATTAATGGTGCTGATTGCACCAGAAGTATTACTTGTGAAGTTAATAAATCTTGCTGTGTTAGATGTAGTATCATTTGAAACTGTTAATGTACCACCGCCACCACCTGGAATTGTATTTGCATAATTATAAGCAGACTGTGCTAAGTCAATCGCCGCATTGGCTTGATTGAAGGCTGCGTTAGCTGTATTGCGAGCAAACTGGTCGGTACCATCACCACTACCACCAGTAGCAGTAGAATTAATTGTAATTGATTTACCAACTGTATCTGTCGATATGGTAATATTATTACCAGGACGTATCGAAAGTGTATCAGTAGGTGATGTAGCAAGAATTAAAGAACTGTTTGCATTGATTGTTGCAAACGAATCTGTTGATGTACCACTTTGAATATAAGTGATGGTGCCATTAGCGGCCTTATAATACAGTTTTCCATCAGCGTAGTTTAACGCCAACTCACCATATGATAGTGATGATGGTACATTACCTGTTGCGCCTGATTTTTTTAACTGTAAAGTTGTATTTGCCATCTATTTAAAAACTTCCGCCATCTTTTGTTAGGTCATCTATGATAGGTAAAACAGAAGATTGTTCTATTACTTCTACCACTTTATTTTTTTCTTCGTCAATCTTTTTACGCTTGGCAGGAGTTAATTGCAAGTATTCAATTTGTTCATTCAATCCTTTAATAGTGTTTTCATATTCTTTACGAGTTTTTAAATGCTCTGCTCGTTCTTTAACCAATTCACTTCTAAAAGTATTTACATGGTCAACTTGATGTTTGACAGTTTCGTAATCACCTTTCATTTTGTTTAGTTCAGACAGCTGATTATTTAAACTATTAATAGTATCTAAATGACCTTTAATTGTACCGTCTTTACCAGAATTAACATTTTCCAAATCATTTTTTAATTTCTCAATTGTTTTTGATTGTTCATCAATTACTTCTTCAGTAACTCTTGCATTAGCCTGTAATGAAATATTTCTAATCACGGCATCAGTCATTGTGCCAGTCATTATTTCAACATAATAATTCAAATACTTTTGGTTATCCATCTCAAACTCCTATCATAAAAAATTATATAGTTACTATTTAGAACTGGCCTCCGTCTAAAGCAGTTGTCCATACAGGCACACCAGCATTAGTAACTGTCAGTATTTGATTTGACCAAGTTTGGTCTGCGCCACCTGCAGCTGATGTTACACCTAGATTTCCTGTTCCGTTACCATATGTGATACCGTTTTGTGTAATCGTTGAGAGTCCTGTACCACCTTGACCTACAGTTAAACCAGAAATTGCAGAACCGGTTGCAGCAGTGAATCTTCCATATGCATCAACAGTAATACTTGTGATTGTATTATTGGAAGCAAGAGCACCAGTTAATGTATAAGTTGTATTTGCGAGTGATGCAAATCCAGAAGGACCAGCAATTAACAAACCACCTGTTGTGTAAGTTGTGGAACCTGTACCACCACGAGTATAAGGTAATGTACCAGAAGTAATCTGTGATGTATCGATACTGATTGCAGTATTCGTTACAGAAACTACACGACCATATACATCAGTTTGAAATGCAGCAACAGAAGATGCGGATCCAAAAGTTTGACCAACAGCAACAGTTGAGTTAGCAATCTGTGTAAGACCATTTACACCAGAACCAATAATAATTTGACCAGAAGTGAATGATGTTTTACCTGTACCACCATTTGGTACTGTAAGAGCATTGGTGAGTGTTAATGTATTTGCAGTAATTACATCAACTTGTAGGTCATCAATTACAATGTCTTGAGCAACTACTAAATTACCACCAATTGTTACATTACCTGTTGTGGTGATTGTATCGGTTGATATTGTGTTTGCAACTACATTACCTTTAAGGTAGTTAACATGAACATTTGATTTTCTAAATGATGGGTCGGTAATATTTACGTTGTTGTTTGCATCAAGGTCGGGTATATAACCTTCAAAGAAATAATATTCTTTACTAGCATTAGAATCACGAATCAAACCGGTGTGAGCATTCGAACCATCATTATAGTGTGCTGCGAAACCAATATCTTTTGTATCAGAAAAATAGTTACCAATACCAAGAACAAGTAATGGATCTTGAATAGCAAATTGCGTAACGTTTTCTGATACTACGTTACCTGTAACGATTAAGTTACCCGTAACAGTTAAATCTTTTCCTGAACCAATCGTTAAATTGGTGTTGATTGTCTGTGTGCCACCAGTAAAGGCATTAGAACGAACAACTGTATCATCAACATTAAATGTGACTGTATTGCTAGAGTCTGATGTTGTAATACCTTCAGCACCAACAAATCTTAATGTATCGTTTAATAGATTAACAGAACCAGTTCCAGAATCAGCAGCAGTAGAGAGAGTTGTAGAAATGGTTGAAGTTGTAACATTCATTACACGACCATTGGCCGCCACTTGAATGATTGGAATCTGTGTTTGAGAACCGTAAGTACCAGCACCGAGAGAAGGTACTGCATTAAGAGAAGCACTTAAAGTGACAGCGGCCGAACCATCAAAACTTTGTGCTGAGGCAGTGATATCACCACCAGAAATAGAGAAGTTTCTTGCATTGGTAATTACATCAGCTTTACCAGCAATACCATCTAACCGACCAGAGAATTGACCATTCGCATTACGCTTGACTAATGTGCTAGCAGTATTTGAACTGGTAGCTGCATCAACTTGAGAAGTATAATATTGACCTCCAACGTTAACAACACCATTTCCACCTGGTGTTCCAATAAAGATTGTATTGGATAGGTATGAATACGCTAACTCACCAGCTTGTAAACTGACGGGAACGCCAGTTGTGGTCGAGCGTTTAATTAAAATATTAGTATTGGCCATCTATTTTCTCTCTTATTATTATGGTACCATCAGTTCTATTTATTAAAATCCACCACCGTCTACCGTATTAATGGTGACGTTGGCAATATAATTTGGACCGCCTATTTGAATGATTTGACTATTCGCTGTTCCAATAAAAAGCGTATTGGAAACAAAGGAATACGCTAACTCACCATCTTCTAAACTTTTTGGTGCTGTATTGGCATATGAACGAAGAATCTGAACGACTGTATTAGCCATTAGAAGAATCCTGCATCTAAGTCCACAGCATCTTGAACGGATTTAACAATAAAACTATTCGTATTTGCTTGATAAGCAATCACATCATCGTTTTGAACGTTGACCAACGAAAGGTCTGTAGAACCTTGTAATGACCGTATACCATAATTTAACTGACGAACAGTCTGGTTTTGTTGTTTGTTTACTTGAACATTAACTGTTCCGATTACTTGTCCTGGCATGAAAGTTCCTTAAAACTTAGTGACTTGAGGAATAACATTCACGACTCCTTCTAATACTCTAGTTACAGTATTAGCGGTATCTTTAATTGCTACATCATATACATATCGGCCAGCCGCAATATTGGCTGTGACTGGTGCTGATAAAGACAATAGAATAACTCCTGTATTAGGAGAATTAATAGTGGTAGTAAACTGAGCGGTTACATTGGCCGAATAGTATGACTTACGAATCTGACTTTTAGCGATAACATCAGTCAAATTGAAAGGGAGTCCATCAATATCATCTAGTGTGATATTGGTGGTAAATGTTGTACCTTGTTCTAGAAATAGTTCTTGATATGCTGCTGCCATCTTATATCCTGTATATAATGTTTCTTAGGTATTTAGTTAGTCTAACTCCATGGAGTAAAATCGCTTTTTGGAACTTTGAATCAGCGGCAAAAAATTTTGAGGCCGGAACGCAAAATTTCGAATTTTAGGATTTCTTCAAACCATCTATCTCCGACTTCAATTCCTTGATTGCTTCAATTAACAAAGGAACTAATCTTTCATACCGAACTGTCATATACTGAGGATCAATTGGTGCAGGCGCCACAACCTCTGGTAGAACTGCATTGACCTCTTGTGCTGACACACCGACCTCACGAACTACTTGATAACCTAATGCTTGTGCTGTTTCATTGGCTTCATGGTAGAAACCATTTAATGACAACACTTTATCTAATGCACTCTCAATATTGCCTAATTTGGTTTTAAGTCTATCATCTGAGTAGTAAGCAGTAATGTTATTGGTAGCACGGATTTCACCAGTTGTGCCGGATGCAGCTGTACCTACGCCAAATGAACCAAACTGAACGGATGCACCAGTATTAATACTTTGCGGTAAAGATAATGTTGGTGTAGTTGTGCCGGTTACAGTAACCTGATTGGTTGTACCAGTAATTGAAGCGACTTTGGTGTTAGCAGCTGCAAAAGCACCTGCGGCCAGACCATTTGCACCATTAGCAGTTGTATAAGCACCACCAGCAAAGTTATTAACAGAAGTAATATTAGTGTTTTGAGTGACATTCACACCTTCAATGATACTCATGCGAGTATTTTGTGTGTCATCCACACCTTGAATACCAGAAATCTGTGTATTTTGAGTATTATCTACACCTTGTGCAATAATGATTGATGAGTTCTGTGTTGCATTAATGCCAGAAATTAAACCAAAATTGGAATCCACATAAGATTTCATGGATGTGTTGGCATTATCTACATACGACTTCATAGAAGTGTTTGCAGTAGTAATAATGCTCTGCAATGCAATATTTTGTGTTGCAATTGAAGTGTTCAATGTATTAGCTGCTGATGCTGAAGCCGCTGTATTAGAACTTGTAGATAATAATGACGATGTTACATCACTAGTTGTTAAAATCTTATAGTATGTTGAATCTGTAAGATTTAAAATTTGCCATTGGTCAACACTTTCGTTCCATAAAATAGAAGCATTGGCACCAGATGAACCACGATACACATTGAATGTTGTATTACTACCAACAATATTATTTGCATTTAATGTAAAACTATTAGAACTATTGATGGTACTACCTGTAATAATAAAGTTTCCACCAACAGATAAACTACCACCTACTACCATATCACCAGTATTGGTTAATCCTAATGTAGTATTTTGAAAAGTAACTTGGCCATCAACTCGCAAGTTGTTTTGAACATAAGCACCAGAACCAGTACCTTGTACCTGTAATTGACCAGCAACAATGGCATTATTTGCTACTTGTAAGCCTAATGAAGGTGAATTTAAAAAGAGTGTACCTGTTGGCTTAACATAATTATTGGCCGCAAAGTCGTTACTCTCTCGTGCCAGAGAATTCGTTACAACGACCCAATCACCAAATGTATTAGCAAAACTTAGATAAGAAACTGTATTAGCCATTATTGTTTTCCAGATAATTGCATCAATAATTCTTTGATAACTTTTACATCACCTCGGATTTCATTGATTTCATTTTTTACTTTATTTATTTCTGATTTTTGGTTATTAATCAGAGTCGATTTCATTCTATAATCTTCTAATCCAGCAACATCGGTGTTAATAAGAGCCATAGTATTTGTATCCCTTACATAAGTTGTGCCAGGTATTTTTACAATTGCCATATTACACCGCCGATGGTAAAGCGATTGCACGAATATCTGATAAGAATGGTACTGCTGTCTTATCAGATGTTGCCAATACAATCTTGATTGCAAACTGACTAAAATTGTTGTATGTTTGACCTGTTACACCACTAGTATATTCAACATAGTTCTGTGCAACACCATCAGCACCAGGTGCAGCTACAAATTCATAAGTGCTATCTCTTGTTGGTGAATACAATGAACTAGTGTTATTAATTAACGACATTAACTGCCAGTTGCCTGAATCAAATGTCTGTGTATCACTTCTAGAAAGAATCTTATAGTAAACATAGATGTTTGTATTGACTGGACGATAAGCAGTAAAGTATACTCGTAAATCACCTGAATCAAATCCTTGATCCAAAATAACTTTCTTAGTAATGTATCGTGTTTGGCCGTTACCACCAGCTGGTGATGTTTCGCCTGCTACTGTAACTGTTGCACCAATTCCTGGTGAGGAGTTGGCATCTGCAACTGTAATCACTGGTGTTGTTGCATAACCAGAACCACCATTTGTAATATAAATGTTCTTAATTATTCCACCAACTACATTGGCAGTTGCTGTTGCACCAGTACCTGTATTAGATGTAATGGTTACGGAAGTTGTATTGACATTGTAACCAGAACCACCATTGGCCACAGTAATCATACTATTAGATAACTCTAAGTTATTAATGTTCCATGTGATAGTATATACACCTAATCCATCATCTGAAATCATTGGTGACACAGCATCATCTACTGTGGTCATGTTAGCATACAATGAGAATGATGTATTAGAGTTAGCTGCCAATACACGCTCACCTAATCCATCATTTAGATAGATGTCATCATACATTGGTGTACCATATTTACCAGGAGTAACTGACTGTGTTGGTGCAGCTGTCTTAGTTGAATTTAATGTGGCACCATATGTGTAACTGAGTGATGTGCTACCCGGCACAAAGTCAGATGTTGAAATATTAAATGCATCAACGACCACATTAGTATTGGCTGCCGAGGAGATGGATGTATTAATCGTGTTTGGACTTAGATAGTATGAAATATCTTGTTCTGTTAATTTACGATATGGTAAACGATTTGGCACTACAAACTGTAATGTAGGTTGAGTGCCAACAGAGAACACACAACGATCCATTGTAAACATCATTGATTCGTTTTGATCCGCAGTCCATGTTTGTGAATTCTGTGATAAGAATAATGAACCAACATATGGTGCAGAGTTAATCTTTGTTATTGTTGTTGGTGTTGGGTCACTTGGCAAATTCTTAACAGAAGATGAAATTGCTGTGTCACCATTTTGTGCAGTATAAATTGTGTAATCATTAGATGTTGGACATTTTACAATAACAGCATATAATTTGTTAGATTCCAAATATACTGGTGCTGGGAACTTAAACACAGTATATGTGGTAGGATCCAAATAATGTGGATTGCTTGATACATTAATATTCTCTGATGTCAATGTAACTTGAGAATTATCCAATGTTTCACCATTTGGATATCCGTTTAGTGTACCAACAATAGACAATGTTACTGGTGAGAACTCATCAGCTTTTGTTGCAAAGAATAATTTAATTGAATCAACAAAGACACCATTTGGATAGTTTTCTTTATCAATAATAAATGTTTGTGCAACTGGATCCCATACTGTTGTGTAAGTATAAGAAGTGATGTTGGTTCTTTCATTACTTTGTGTGAAAGTATTCTTGGCAGAGTCAATTGAAGATGCATAGTTTACACCTTGTTTAGTCTGTTGTAAACCAGAAGCATAGAATGTGGCCTCTGCAAAAGTCTGTGCAGAACTAATATTACCACCAATTGAGTTATCAACTCTAAATGTTCTTTGACCTGTATGGAATACTCCGCCTGGTAATGCAAAGATACCCGAAATCATACCCGCTTCATTGGTTTTCATTGTACCAATTGAATAGATGTCGCCATTGGCAGTTGTAATAGAAGAACTTAGGTTTGCCAACTTAGTTGCACCATTGTATGCAGTAATAGTTGCAGATTGGCCAACACCCGTGCCATTAATAATATAAATTGTGTTACCTGTATAGATATCAGTTGTAGATGCTGTGGCACCTAATGTAATAGATGTTGATGTATTGGCATTAACGACTTGACCAGAGTTATGTCTAAACGATGCAATGGTTCCTTGTGCTGTAGTTGACTGATATTGACCAGCAGCATTAAATTGAGCATTTTGTAATACGCCACCCGCAGTAAATGTTTGACCAACAATATCACCAACAACATAGAGGCGAGCAGTTGTATTGGCAGCTGGATTAACATAGTAAGAAACAACTTTGGCAGCAGGTCTAAAATTACCAGCAGAATAATAACCAATAATATCACCGTCTTTAAATGAACCAGTTACACCGGTCAATTCAATGATATTTGGTTTGCGAACATACTTATTAACACTTACACCATCAAAATACGCATTAACATTGGTATTAACTGTTAGACCATAAGTGTTAAAGAATAAGAATTGTGAACGGATATATGGCAAAATACTAACATCAGTAATGAAACCAGCAGTTTCAACATAACTCGAATTAAGTTTGTCGTAGTTACCTAACACAACCTTTTGTTGTTCTGTTGTATATGTGGTAACCTGATTGACACGCCAGTTACGACCAGCCGCAACCACATTATCGGTTGATGTTGCAACAGTTGTTTTCCAATCACCTACTTGTAACACATTAACTTGGTCACTTGCACGATATACTTGTAAATTTGGATCTACAATCAACAGGTCAGGTGATTTTTGTGTATCAACCCAATTGTCCATTGGAGGACTGAGTGTTAATACACCAGAATTCAATGATACAGAGAATGGGTTTAAATTAACTGTGCGTGAAGCAATTCTTTGTGTTACCACATTAGATGTGGAGTATGGTAATGTAAAGAAGTTTGATGTAGAGCTCTGAGAAATATTATAACCAAGATTGTTTGCACTTGTAGCATCCAACTGGCCCATATTATATACTAGTGACAATGATTGCAATGGGAAGTTTTGCACATCTTGTGATGCAGTCATCTGTTTTGTTCTACGATTGATTGTTGCCAAATAATCGGAACTAGCAGTATCAGCTGCAGCATAACTAGAGAAGTCATCAACTAAAATACCATTTTTGAAACGATTTAATCCGTTACCATCAGGAATCTGTAAAGAAGATGCACCTTTTTCTAACATATTGAGTGCTGTGTAGTATTCAATATTGTTAACACGAGTTTCTAAATCAGAAATATCACGCATCAACCAACGCTTGTGTTTAACACGCTCAATAGATAAACTTGGCAATACACCTGTGGCTTCACCTGGAATATATGCGGTGTATGGGTCGTGGTAAAGATTTGCAATCACCAACGAACCATCTGGTTCAATTGGTAGAATTGGATTGGTCGATGGTGTGCCTTGAACAATTTCAAATGCACGGTCTTTACTTAATACTAATTTGTCAAAACGACCAAGATAGAATCCATAATCAGATTCAAATTCAGTTAAATCTACAGGAATATATGCGCCTGCTGCACCTGAACCAGAACTTGAAGTCCGGATTATAAATGAACTCTGAGCATTAATTAATGATGGTCTAAAGTCCAAAGAATCTCTTAACTGATAGTAATTGCCACTAGAAGCCATGTAAGATGGAATCTCAGCATAACTCTCTGGTGCAGATGATACTGGTGACAAATAAGACATGACAGAATAGTATCCGTCACCACCAGTGGTCGAATAGTAATCTAATATAACCAATAAATTACCATCAATTTGTGGTTGACCCACGCCTAATGTAATACTAGCGAAGTCATAGTATGAATCTCGTTGACCATTATCAAATGTGAATCTAGATGTAACATCATAGATTGGATTGGTCAACATGGCATTTGTTGCAGCTGTGCCAGGAGATTTTGTATCAATAATTTTAACTATACGTTTTGCATCTGTAATGTATAGTTTTTGTGGTTGACCAGGAGCAACAATTCCAGTATTTGCAACATACACTTGACCATTTGTTAAATCAACTTTGGTATATGTTTCAACAGTTGTGCCTGTAATGTTTACGCCTGTTGTATTACCTTCAACCAGATTTTTGGCTTTCAATACAAAGTTAGTGTCATTACCATTACTAACAAAAGCCTTAGCAATGATTGTTGCGGTGAATGGACCTAAATCAGATGTTGGTGTTGTGAATGTAGCTGTACCACCTGAACCTGTGATTGCACAAGTTCTACTACCTTGATTCCATGGTAACAATTGACCAACTCTTAATCCACTTGATAATGGATTAGTAACAATAATTTGAAAGTTTTGTGACACAGCATCAGATGATAATGTGCCGTTACCTAAGAAACGAAGTGTTGATGTAGGTGCAGAACCAAATGTTAGTTGAGCAACAATGTTTCCGCCTGATGTTGTGAACGAAACATTACGGAACACCTGTGATGTGGTGTATGAAGAATTGTTTGCATACGATACAAAAGGGTTACCAATTGTAAACAATAGTTCTGGTGCATTTGGGTTTTGTAAAACAACATCACCTTCTGCAACATTGTTTACTTTATTTAAATTATTAATTGCAGCATTGGCTGTAATAGAATAAGGTGTACCAGAGGTACTCTTAATCATTGTTTCAAAGTCAGTAGTATCAAAACGGAGAGTAAACACCGAGTTGTTGGCCAATGTTACAGTAAATGGTTGGTCAACATATGCAATTTTAGCAGCTGCATCGTAGGTTGTAATTGTTCTGAAATCACCAGCAGAAGTACCTGAATCAATACTGACTGTTACTCCAGTATAGGCATTGGCCACATTTGAAAACTGATTGGTACTAGGCAATCTTATATAACTATTGTTTGCATTGACTGGTGCAATTTGTGAAACATTGGCTGATAATGTTTGATTTTGAATATTGTAAACATACGCCTTATAAACATATGCAGAACCATTGGCTGTGTTTGATGTGCTATCATACACCATGCTACGAATATAAGCTGTAGCTGCACGAGTAGAATTGTATGATGATTGATTTGTTGTTACGATAGCTGTTTTGTCTACTGTGTGAAAATCAATTTGAGGCGAAGTTGTAACATCAAATACACCATTGGCTGAATTGACATAGAAATAGTTACCATAGTCAACAAAAGTTGGATTGTTGGTTACATCAGATTGTAATCTTGCTCGGTCGTTTGTTAGGGTTACATCAGATTGATTTTCTAAACGATATCCACGAACATAAGAAATACCTTTTGAAATACCTAAATCATATTCGGCAGAATTAACTGTATTGGCTTTTGGTGTCAAATTATAATCATTAACAATGAAGTCACCATTAGTGTCATTGGTACGCTTGGCAAAGTAATCATCAATTACATTGTAAACTGTTTCATTAACCAACTTGACAGTCTGACCATTTTCAACACGAAGTAATTCAATAAAGCTATCATCGTCACCAAATGATAGTGAACGACTTTCTAATGTTAAAGTAATTTTATATCGGTCAGCACCAGGCGCCTGATAGTTAGAAGCACCAATAGCAGGATCTAATAAAGAAGGATCATTAACATAATCAACAATTGTTTCTGTAATATTTAAACCAACACGATTTGTTGGTGTGTTGTCATATTTGTCAACAACAATTGTTTGAGGATTAACTTGAACAAATGCACCAGTAGAAATTGTAATACCATCAGACCTTGTGTAGTTGTCTGAAACATAGAACACACCTTGTGCAATTGAAACTGCTGAACTTAAACCTGTAGCATTAGCGCTGATGGCTTGTGCAGCCAGATTGGATCCATTGTCATAGATAACATCATTGCTTTGAAACTGTTCACCTGATTTATACGAAACAATTAATGTAGGTGGATCACCAGCACCGCCTGTACCGGTGGCTTCAACAACTGCAATAACTTTGGCTAATACTGAACCAGAAGCATTTTGAATAACTTTATTGTTAAATTCATCAACATTAATGGCTGCATTATTATAAGTTTCTTGTAGTTTAATATAACTACATTGAAAATTGGTTGTTAATTGTCCGCCAGTTACAGGTGTATTCTGTTTAAAAATGTTGTCAGCAAATTTAGTAACTTGGTCTTGTAGAATAGTCTGTGATTGTGTTAGTTCACGAGCTTGAACGGCAAAACCAGGTTTGAATAGGATCCTGTGATAATTTTTGGCAGGATCAAAGTCATCATAATATGGTTCAACATTAAAATTAAGCGGCATTTTTTAGTATCCTAATACAAATTTAAATTGTTCTATTCCGTCTGCACTTCTCTGAATACTTTCTCTATTTTCAATATATGTCATGAATCCGGAGAAAGTAATAAAATCTGGGGTGCTAACACTTAATACTGTTCTTGCTGTTGATGACGAAGCACCAAAAATTGGTGCATTGAGTGTTTGTGTACCTGATGTATTTATCAAGCGTAATACATTGGATCCTGCATCAAAGCTTAATACAGTACCAGTAAATGTTGCGGTATTTGCAGAAGAACCTTGATAAACAACTTCATCAGAAGTATAACTACCAAATCCAGGTGCCACTACAAAGTCAGTTGAAGTCTTATAAATGCTGCCGTTGGCTGGATTGGGGTAGGTACTAAGTGCAGTAGGATTGACCAACAAACCAACTTGCCTGAAATCGATGTCTGTTGGTATTAATCCATCTTCACTGCCATTAAATTCAGCAGTCACCATTACATGAGAACAACCCAATTCAGATACAGAATCGTAACCATGACCGCCAATAGGACTGACAGGAGCGATGAAGGTTGCGTTTGAACCTGCTGCTGAAGTCACAGACACATTTGCAAAAGTGTAATCGGATCCTGGATTGGTTACAACAATATCAGTAATGATACCATTAGAAGTTGAGATAGTACCTGTGGTGCCGGTTCCATCACCAGTAATAATAAGATTAACAACAGAGTTTGCTGGATCATATCCAGAACCACCAGTCACCACATTGATTACTTCAATGTCACCATATCCCGATGATGTATCGTTTGGTGATGGTGCTGTTTTGACCACAGGAACTGGCATCCAAGTTGCATCCATAAATGTTGTTTTACGACCCACATCAATGGTATACATATACTTCCACTTATAACCATCAGCACCTTTATAAATGTTATTGGTGCCGTAAGTACCTGGTTGGAAAAATGGTTCATCGGTTGAGTCAGCATCATTGTTATTCCACAAACACTTAAACACTTGGTCATATCGATTACGAATATAGAATCGTTTTACCAATGTGCCTGATGGATTGAGTGCAAACATATCAACATCATCTTGATAATAATCATATTTTTCACCAGAATCCCAATCAATCCTTTGAATAACAGGACTAATACCTGATGAATTAATTTTTTTAACGGCAAATATATTTTTGTAAATTTGCTTTAATGATTTTTGGTCTTGAGTTGGTTGTGGCGGATCAATATCATTTGTCCATGGTAAAACACGGGACATAAAACAATAGAGTGTGCTAACTGGTGTGGTAGTACCAGTAACCGAGGCCACAGGAGCAAAATAGTCCTGCTCAACTTGAGTTACTTTTGCATTATATGTTAGAAGGTCTTTATTTGCCATAGTATGTATTTATTAAGCGTGTGTAATAGCTACAAAAGTATTTGCTAATGTTCCATCCATACACCAGTATTTTACAAAAATAGTTGATGTTGCCGGAATACTATATGTAGTTGAATTAACTGTTGAATTAGTTGCAGAACATCCATGAGTAAATGTTTGACCACCACCAGCAGTATTAGTAATCCAAGCTTCAACTGATTTACCTACAACAAAATTTGAAAGTGTTACAGCCAAGCCTGCTGAAGTCTGAGCACGAACAACTGAGTCGTTTGCAAAGCTTATAGTAACTGCCGTTTGAGCACTTGGATATATGTTTGGTGTATAAATGAATCCTTTTACTGGTGCCACAGTACCGGTGAAAGTTACAGAATCACCATTGAATGAAGCAATTTCATTAACAACATTTGAACCCGTTGGTGTGTTCCAAAATCTTATTCTGGACCCACGATTTGTGTCTGAATGATTTTCAGTAGCAACAAAATCGATTCTTGCATCACCAAATGGTGCATATCCTGTATCGCCATATGAGTTACCAGCAATACGCAACAGAATATCATTGTTCTGTGTCGCTGTTGGTGCACCTACTGTGCCTCTGGCAGTTCTACCAGCAATAAGAGAATATGCCGTATTTGATATACCAATGGAATCAATCAATATCCTGGCTGGCGTGTTTGCTTTGCCAGTCAATTGCATTAGTGTGCCGGCTTGTGTTGGAGTTTGTGAACTTCCTGATGCGGTGATTCTAAAGGCAGCTTCTGTTGCTAAGAAGTTTGAATTGGCTAGAACAACGGTGCCATTGACTGTTGCGTTGCCTTGAACATTTAAATTATCAGCATTGATATACTGACTATAATCAATTGCGTTTAGTGATGTACCACCAAAAGTAGAGTTTGGTTTATCATAAACAGAATGTAGTATGGAATAAAATCCACCAAAACTGTTTCTTGATACATTTGAAAGGTCTGGTATTAGTGTCTGACTATTATTTAATGTTAATACCGATCCAGCACTTTGTGTTATGGCATTAGCTATATTAGTGGCAGCATAAATCAGCGTGTCAGAAATCTGCATTGTTCCTGCCGTCAGCGTCACTGGTCCCATACTAACAACTGCTTTGGCCAAAACTGATGCAGCGGCATTATTTACAGTAACGCTAAAATAATTACCACCAACCATTACAACTGTACCAGTACCAGTAATACTTAATGTAGATGAAGATAAATCACATCCTCTAAAATTTGTATATGCAGATGATGTTTTTGTTGCCGCAGTCGTTACTGTGCAACCAATAATATCAACCGAACCATTTGCAGAAGTTCCTGAAATAACAAGATTGCTCATCTTTAGACCATCAACGGTACAACCTGTTGTAAGAGTTAAAGTACCAGAAAGAGTTGTGTTTTTACCTATTAACTCATGTGTGGTTAAAACGGTATACTGAGTATTAATTGTTACATTTTCTGCATAATCGCCTGGATGTAAAACAATTGTTTTTCTTTGATTAACAGATGTTGTTTCAAAAGCAGGAGCTATTAGTTGTATTGCTCGAGCAATTGTTTTTACTGGATCACCAATTGTACCTTTACCACTATCATTAAATGCCACGGGACTCACATGGATTTCTTGACTATATCCTGTTATGTAAGGACTAGATGCATCAGGTGTGCTAGAGTAAGTAAGTGCTTTTGTGGTTGGATTGTATTCTACAAGATGTTTTGATGCGTATGCTGATACATTTCCATTTGCACTAAGAGTCGGAGTTAATGTTCCGTTGATTGTTGCAGTATTACTAATTATTAAATTGCCAGTTATGGTTAAATCACCAGCAAAAGTACCTGATGTGTTAGCCAAAGCATTATTGGCTTTAGTAAATGCTGCCCATGCATGATTGTTGGCTGTTGTAATGTTCGTATTCTGTGTAGCATTGACACCTTGAATAAGAACTGTATTAGATGATGCTGAGTTGGCGGTATTATATGCACCTTGAGATAAACTTGCTGGTGCAGCTGCAACAGACTGAATAGAACCATCAGCAAATTTAATGTAACTTGCACCATTCATTGAAAGACCATAACGAGAAATAGTAGCCACAACATTGGCAGACTTTTGACCGCCTACAGCAAAGACCACATTGGCACCAGATGATACGGTACCAATAATTAAATTACCATCAGAAGATGAATCGACTGAACCGTGAACATACAAATAACCATCTAAGGCTTTTTGTGCAGAAAAATTTGGATCATTATATAATGAATTATTCATACCCATATCAATAAAGTTATTGGCAGTTGTGCCAATATCAGCAGTTGCTACATAATCTATTGAACTGTTTTTATCAGTATTCTGTGCATTAACTTGTAGATATGGATTACCTGAACCAGCAAATTGTGCAATCACATTTGGAAATATAATATCAGGTAGACCAACTTTAAGAGATTTGTTTTCATACAGGCCGTCTGCAAGAACGGTAGCAGAAATTCTTCCTGTGACATCAGATGATAAATCTACACCAACAAGAATGGTGTTGCCTGTATTGGCATCTAAACTTGATATGACTGGCAGGTCTGTAATTTTTACTGTGGACATTTGTTACCCTAGTGTAATGACGTTGTTATCTTGTGTTGCAATTGTATCTCCATCCTGTGTAATTAACTCAGGTGAATATTGTTGGCCAACAGGTCCGTATATAATGACATCTGTTGTATTAACTGTTCTCTGTACCGACATCAATGAATTAACTGTGTTGGCCAAATTACTGGTCAAAGTAACTGTACCACCAGTCCAGTTAACACTTTGTACCGTTTTTTCAGTATTGTTGGCTACCAGCACTTTATCACCAGCAAACACGATATCTTTAAGTGGATACTGTGTATTACTGTAAGCGCCACCGTTAACAATGTTATAAGAACCTGTCAATGATGTTATATTTATGACGTTACTACCAGCATTTGCTGTCACATAGGCAACATTTGCATAGGTCAACCAAACATTATCTTTGAGAACAACATTGTTGGCTCCGTTACCATAAATCTCAGCCACTTCAGAGAATATTTGGAATCCATTGGTCAATGTAATGGCCAAACTACTATTTGGTAATACAATATTTTGTAAGTTGGCACCAACAAGTGATTTAAAGTTAACAATATTATTACTGTAATTCGTCCATGTTGAACTCATGGTCACATAAGAACCAGGATCTCCAGTATAATAACCTAATGGGAAACCTGTGTCTAATGCTGAAACGGTAGTCAAATCAATTGCATCATTAGATTTCATTGCATACCGACCAATGACCTTCATACCAGTTGGATGTAGTAAGTTCAGCAATGTATCTCTATACTTTGCAATTTCTTTTTCTAATGTAATTTGATATGTAAAATTGTTATAGATTTCACTTTGTAGAACATCAAATGAACTTGGTTGACCAGTTGTATCAAGGTATTGTCCTTGGCTAATTACCAGACCATTTAAGAATGAAGCATCTGCACGACCAGTACCATCACCATATGTAATTAAACCTGTAGAATCAAATCGTGTTGCAGTATTGATGGTTGAATAGGCACCAGTCATAGACATTATGGTTGAACTATTTGCAATACGAATAACTTGACTTGGATTAGGAGATGCTGTATAACCATATACTCTTAAACGGTATAGTGATTGTAATGGATTGCCAAAAGGTGTTAATAATGAAGTTGAATCTACTGTGGCCTGATAAGTTGAGTTAGCTAATGTTACACCTTGATATACAATATCACCAGCAACAGGCACAGTATTAATTGTTAAATTGGCTACAACAATGTCTTGAATTTTAAGTGAAACATTTGGTGTAGCTACATAATCTTCACCAGCATTTAAAATATTAATTGATGTAATTGAACCAACACGATCCACAATTGATGAGAAAGTTGCTCCATCACCTAATATTCCAGGAACTACCAATACAGCATTTGCAGCTGCAACGTTGGCAGATGATACAGTTACAGATGGCAAAGCATCACCACGATAACCTAATCCACCTAATGGATATGTTAATCTTTGTGATGGGTATGTGTATTGAATGGATAATATTTGTCCATTACTTCCTACAGAACTTACTTTGGCATTGGCGCCTAGCCCAGAGCCACCAGTAAATAGAATAATATCATTGTTTTGATAACCTCGACCAGCAGAAATAATTTGTATTGGTGCCAAAATACCTAAATTTTTCAAGTTAGCTAAACTACCCGACACATCGGTTGTGTATTGTGAGGTAGCATCAATTGATGGTATAGAAGAAATTCCTCCACCAGAGTTTTCTACTAAAACAGAAGAAATAGGAAATGCAGAAAATCCAGTATATGTAAATGCATTGGCCAATGTGGTGTTCGCATTAGCCAAAGCCACATTAGAGAAAGCATAATCTGCTGCACCTATCTGTGTTAATCGTTTTAAAGAAATAACATCTGTTGGTACAAAAGTAACATTAGCAATACTATTTGCTGAGGGACTTAAACTTCCAACAACTGCAACGGCACCAGGAGCATTTGATATTGTAATAATGGTGTTTGGATTACTACGATAACCATAACCTCCAGTTTCTAATTTAATACGCTGAATTGATCCAGAAGTAGTTTCACCTACAGTAGCCGTAGCACCTTCACCATTAGCCGAATTCAATCCTCCATATACAATAACTGGATCACCTGGTTGGTATAATAACCCACGATAATTTGGGTTAATACGAATTTGACTAATCTGACCTACAATTTTTGCGATGAGTGGTTGACCATCAAATAAGATATCTTGATTATTAACATCAACTACACGAACAAATTCACCAGACTGAAACAGTCGTTGAATATCAGAAATGAATAATTCTATTTTGTTACCAGAAATAATTGCATTTTCAATTGTTGCAATAGACTTAGATGTTTCACCAAAGATTCGATAATTGACACAATCTAAGAAGTTTACATTATCTGAATCTAATTTTAAACTTTTTGCAATGTACCATTTACCTGATGATGCACGAAGAACGGCATCTTTGGTATAAAAGAATTCCACATCAGTATTGTATAATGTTCTGAAAAGAAAACGATATGCCGCCTGTGTACCTTTTGACTGATAAAGGTCTCTTGCAATCTTAGCAACCTTTTGTTTGTCTGCTAGAATTTCATCAGGAAAATAAGATAGAAAATCTTCATAAAAATAATCTAAAAATTCAGCCGATGTTTGGTCAATATCGGTATAATTTAAAATGTTCTTTGTTCTATCTTCTACATTATTATTTTGTTCCAACCATTCATAGTATGCCTGTAGAAATAATACAAAATTAGCATACGCCGGGTCATCCCGAACAAATTCGGGAAGCTGTGATGGTATTAATAGTGATGTTTTTTGGCCGCTAGCAATAGTCATGATTTGGCGGTAACGTTAACGGTTATTGCTGTTGGATCAAAAGGATCAACAGTAATAATTCGATTGTATGAAGAAGAAACAATTGTTGTAGTTGGTGTGGCCATTACAGATAGTTGACCAAAATCATTATCGATTGTAAGGGGATTAAATGAGTTTAATGTAATGATACCTTCTTGATAATCAATTGTACCAATATTTGAATTGAAAATAGTTTTAACACCAGAACTATCAAAATAATATGTTCTAAGTGTGCCATAACGGCCTTGCAAATTAACAACAAGAGATGCTAATTGACCTGTTGTATCACCGGCAGCCGGTGTCACCATTGCAATTGCACTGGTATATCCATTGCCTGCATTGGTAATTTTAACACTTTGTATAGAACCACCAGATATTTCAGCTGTTGCTGTTGCACCTGTACCATCACCCATGATAGTAACTGTTGGTGCGCTTTGATAAGAAAAACCAGGATTTAAAATCGAAATCGATTCAACTCCATTGGTTGATGTTGGTACTTCTTCAATGTAAACACCGTCAATGGTGTTGGCCAAATTGGATGGATCTCTAAAACTCATTCCAGGTGAACTACCCACACCACTCAAGAAACGACCTGCTTGAAGTGGAGTATTATAATAAAGATTATATGTTGTTGGTGTAGTTAAATTAGGTAAAAACTTTTTCTCCAGTTTCATGGAGTATTCACTAGTAATTACAGAGGTACTGTATGTTTGAATTGTATTCAGTAAATCGTAAGTATTGAATGTAGAATTAAAAGTATTTAATGTATTATTTGTAAATGCTTGTATTGCTGATTTAATACCTGACTGTAATTGTGTTGATGTTTGATTTGTTTTGTTTGGATCATATATTACATTAACTGTTAAAAGAATGTATGTATAATCAGGATCAACAATTGTAGGTGTAACTGTTACTACAGAAATAGGAATTAAAACTTGTGATGTAATTTGTTGTTTCTGTGATTGAGTTAAACTAAAAGCACCTGTTGGCTTTAAAGAAATAAACACTTGACCATATACAGGAGGAGAATTTTCTTCACCACCCCATACACTTACCGCATCAAATGAGATACCTAAACTATTCTGTTGAATGGCGGTAATATAATCGTTTTTAGTGACGGCACGGTTTTGTGCTGCATAAGATTTAGGTGCCTGAAATTTAATAGATTCAATTGTTTCTCTATCGTTACCTGCTGTTGCTGCTGTTACAGGGAAAACAGATGTATTTGAATAACCTGAAATTGAATCCATCAATACAAAATTATTGGCATCAGCCGCAGAAGTGCCTGATGTTACTACATACGATACGACTACAATATTACCATCAACTAATTTATTACCAATAATACCATCACCAAAATAGATTTGATAGGTGTTTGTTAAACTCTCTTGTAAAAAGTATACTTTAGAATCGCCTGTGAGTGCCAAGAAATTAGTGGCCAAAATATATACTTCAGAGGCAGCATTTGAAGATGATTGTTGAACTGTAACAGTAATTGTTGATGTATCTACACTCTCATCAGGTATTTCAAATGTATACGATGGGTTATTGATAGAATCAACAGTAAAGTTTAATGTTGTTGCCAAACCTTGTTTCAAAGTAATATTATTAAAATTGACCACACCACCAGAAGTATTTTCTGTGTATGAATCAGCAGTAACAAAGTTATAATTTACACCTTCAATGGCTTCTGACATAAACTGAGTAAACTTTGGTAATGTCAATGAAGATCCAGTTACCTGGTTTACTTGTAAATCAATTATGGCTGTAGGTGCAATGGCTGACCGTGGTGTATAGTTTAATAGTTTGGCATGAGAAATGACTGATCCTCTTTGGATGGCTGTGTCCAAAAACATCTCATTACCCACTTGATTCAAATAATATGCACTATATTGTGTATTATAAGCAAGAATATCTAATAAAGTAGAAAGTGCAGAACCTTCATAGTTATAATCTTTTAATACATCTTGCGATTGTAAGTATGTCTTTAGATTATTCTTAATTGTATTGAAATCCAAATCGGTCATTTGGATGTTGGAATTAGCACCTGCCATTTTATCTATTTCTCTCTAAAAGTAGGGTTACTGTTGTCGGTAATGTGGCATTCTCAATATAGAAACTGAGATAGACATTATAAGCATTATTGTCTGGAAGAGGAGTCACAATCACTTGATTTACTCTGGCTCTTGGTTCATAATTGTCAATCATCGTATTGATTTCTCTTTCCAACGATGCGGCCGTTAGAGGTGATACCATTTCAAACAGTAAGGCATTAAGATTTGAACCTAAATCTGGATTAAAAGGTCTTTCAAAGTGATTCGTCAACAATAGGTTACGGATAGAACGAATGACCGCTTGGTCATCGTAACTAAGGGCTACATCGGCCGTTACCGGTTTCTTGGTAAAAGTGAAATCGATATCGGAGTATATTTTTGTTATTGTTAGTGCCATCTTCTTATTTATTCTGCTCTAGGAGTAAAATTGCTTTTTTTAGTATTTGAATTGACGACAAAAAAATTCGAGGCCGGAACACAAAAAATCAAATTTTGCTTTATTGAGGATTTATTCTTTCTTTTATTTTGTCAGTACCAACAAAATTGTTGACCAAATAGGTCTCCGTTTCACCCATATTACTGAATTTTTTGACGGAATTGTAGTTGTCTACAAAACTACGCAAATTAGTATAATAGGTTACATCAGCATTTTGTCTGGTTACCAAAAGTGTGTTAGTATTTGATATATCAGATAGAATCTGTGATATCTGTGCCTCTGTTAAATTGTTGGCCGTTACACCATTCGTCAAAGTTACAAGATTGTTGGATAAAGTAACATTTGCTGAACCTATTTGTGGTCCAATCAATATACTAGTGAAACTACCTAAAATGGGTGAAGTATTGGTTATATTGTCAGTTTGATTGGTAATATACAAGGCAGTTTTACCTAATCCCATAGCCGTATCATAATATGGATTCACAACATCTTGTCCTACAAATGGTGTAACTCCTGATATTCTATTGGTGTGAGCTAAAAAAGAACTCGTGTTATTATACAAACCATTTGCAGCTGTAATAATTAAATTACAATTTGCAATGTTTTGACTGGCACCAGTATTTGCCACAATTATCATGGTTTGTGAAATTGTAATGATTGAACTGGTATTGGAATTCACAGGATTTTGATAATAACCACCAACTGTGTTGTTAGCTATGTCTTGAGCCTGCCATGTTTCAATAAACGCCGGCATCGAATTAAGATGAGCCACGGTGTTTGCAGAGAGATTTATTACATCACTATTTGGGTCACTAAAATTATAACCTAGTGTTGCAAATACTCCTGTTGCATTATTAACTGATGCCATTATCTAAACTCCAAAAAAAGGTGTCAAAGGTGGACTGGTCGGTCCTTTTGGTGAATTGTGTATATGTGTATTGTAAATACCTTTATTAATAATATCAGACATTAATACGGCATTCATAATACCAAATTGTGCAAGAGGTGATGTCACCAAAGTTAATGATGTAATAGGACCTAAAGAATAAACTCCTAAAGGACCTGCATATACACCAGTACCAGCATTGATACGACTTTCAGCCGTAACTAAATCGGCTGCAACAGAGCCAGCTACCACCAAATCAGAATCAACAAGAACATGGTCAGATGCCGCTATACGAACTGAACCTCCAAAGTTTTCATTGGCCGCAATCGATATGTCATCATCACACGATAAAGATATATCACGCACAGACCGATGATTGGTTTTACCACCCACTAATACATTGTAATCACCTGCCACCTGTAAATTATAATCACCTTTAACATCCATATTGGCATGACCTTCAACAGTAATATTACAAGTACCTTTAATCAGAACATTTTTGCCTTTTAGATGTATTTCGTAACCAGTACCATACACCTTATGCACTTCATCACCATTAGGATGCATTTCTAAAAAAGTACCTGAACGGTGTTGTAATCTTACTCGTTCTCTCGTTGGAGTGTCATCCATCTCAAAGGAATGACCAGACTCCGTTTGTTGTATAGTATTATATGGATAAATTGGTGGGTTTTCAACTGTTGCGGCCGATTCTGGCTCGGTCCAAAGATTGTCAGATGGTGATTGTGGTATAGTTGCCATAATTAAGGTGCCGAATCTTGTATAATTTTTGGTTGTGCTGGAGCTTCATATGCTGCAATGGTCGCATTAGCCGCATCCAATTCTGCTTGACTGGTTGGTACTAAAAGTCCTGCTGTTGCTGAACCCACTATTGCAACTGTGCCAGCTCCTACAGCCGCAGTTAATTTTACTGTATCTCCGACAGTAGTTGCCAAAGATTTAGCCTCTTTAAGTATTGCATCAAAGTCACCAGAACTTTGTAAACCATCTGAAAGACCAGCACCAATATCTTTAAAAACATTTCCAATAGCTTTAATTATTCTTGCCAAACAATCTTGTAACAATGCTAAAAATTTAGCAGGCAAACTTAAAATCCATTGTAAAATTTCTCTCAATTTTGCAATATAAGCCACAACATACTTCTGAAAATCCAAAATAGGTTGTAAAATTTGTTTATTAATATAATCAACTTCTCGTTTAATTGATTTGAGTGTATTTAATAACCAAGAAGTTTGTCCTGTAGCATCTCCTAGACCTAATGCTCTTAAAACGGCACGAATGGCTTTTCTAATTTGTTGAGCTATAGCTTTAGTGTATTTTTTAAGATTAATATTTTTTTGCATATCACCCACAAAATCACACACATGAGCTAAATTGTCGTTGGCTTGTGAAATGGCTGTATTTGCCACAACACCTCGTGCCAACGGTGCCAATGTTGGTTGACCCACTTGATATTGTATTTGACCTGCTGGCGGTGTTGCTTGTTTTAAATTACTTTGAGGTGAGAAACCTTTTGATTTATCATAAGATGCTTCAAAACCAGGAAACACGCCCATAATGACTGGTGCCTGTGCTGACTCTCCATCAGAAAAGAATCCCATGACATAATCACCTAATCGTGGTGGACTAAATGTCTTTGAATTACTAGGTGATAATGATGGCTGAGCCCATGGTAAATCTTTAGTGGGTAGTTCTTGTAGGTTGTCACTATGATAACCAAATATACGAACACGCACACGACCAGCCTTTAAAGGATCAGCATTGTCCTCAACGACACCATACCACCAATTAAATCCGTCTTTACCTAAAAAATTATTCATCTACCGCTTTCCTAAATTCTGGACTATTATTATTAATCTGTGAATACGCTGTTGGTGAACTGTCTTTAGTAATTTCTAAAACTGTTTGATATGCACCACCAGAACTAATAATATGTCTTACAGCACTCACCAAATATGTTCCTGAATAGTATCTATCCAACTCTTTTTTGTTGCTTGAAGGTTTCAATGTCAATAGATTGAAATTAATAGTTCGACCAGCAGTAATACCAGGATCACCTGGTATGGTAATCTTAACTACAGTATAATTCGCCAGACCAAGTTGTGCTGTTCTTAAAGGTATATAATTTTCAACGGCAATATCTTTTGCAACAGAACCAGGAATATTTTTAACATATTGTAATTGATTCTGTGAAGCATTAGAAGTTGATACTTTGATACGAGAATCATAAGATTCGTTTTGTGTTTTACCTAATCTATTTTTTAATGGCACCAATACATCATTTTTATTAAGAGAAGATGTTTTTTTCTTTTCAAAATAATCACTATAATTGAACTCGATGGTTTTATATGTTCTTGCCAATGGGTCAATTGAAATTAATTTATTGGCAAATGTACCAGAATTAATATCTTCTAGTGCATCATAGGTTTTGACAAATTCATAATCCAATACTGTGATAGTCTTTTCTTGAAAGTCCTGTATTGAATCTTCAATGTTCTTGGCCTGATATCGATAGGTACTATAAATTGGTTCTTTGAACATGGACTGTAATGACCTGTAATTAAAACCATTCTTGGTTTCAAAAAATAACATATCAGCACCTATTGTGCCTGTTATCTTTGGCCTTGCATAAGTGGACAACCAACTAATAGCTTCAAATGGTTTTAAACGAGGCAGAACAAAGTCATACATACCAATTGTCTGTTCTATTACCTGTATATTTTTCTTCTTTACTTTTAATTTTTCAACCAAAATATTTTCAATGATTTTGGATATTTCTGTGCCAGTATATGATTTACTGATTTTAGTTTGTTCCGATAGTAACAATTCTTCAGAACAGAAGTAAAGAGTGTATACCTCACTATTCATGTTACCACTAGGTTTTCTATCACTAGTTTTATAGATTCTAAACAATTGGTCGGTCGAGTTGTCACCTGTTCGTATTTTACCAAAGTTGATTTCAATATATTCATTACCGGTTAACTGAAAGAGTTCTAAGAATCCTTGTGCATCAACCAATGTAATATAACCAGAAGTAACAAAACTGTAAATGTCCTCAAAATATGACAGTTCAACCATTAGTTTCTTTAACTCAAATCGTTGGCCACTAGCGGTCAACAGATTGAGTGTCTGTATCGAAAAGTCTTGAGGGTAATAAGCACCAGGAGATTCAACTACTGGAACTTGTTGATTATTTTCCATATTATTGTGACATCAATGATTTAAATTGTGATTCCATTTGGTCAACATAGACCGAGTTCAATATGTTTATCTTTCTTTTTGATTCGTTTAACTCATACTCATAATCATAGATAGTAATGATTCTTTTTGTGGTTGCAACAGTCACAGTAGAATTACCGATAGAATATGTTTGTGTATTTTCAACAATGGTATTGTATTCTGTTTGATTTACATCAATTGTGTTAATTGTTACTGTATTGGTAGAATTATCTGTTTGAGTTAATTTCTTTTCATAACTGTAAACTGTAGTTGTTGTATTACCAGACGGATATTTTTCTGCCATGTAGTTATCAAATACTGTAGAATCCATTGGCCATGACCATTGTGGGTCTAATAGTTCATTTGCAAATAGAACAATCCAATACCGATAAGAATCACCATAGTATTTGTATGCAATGATTTCTGGTGTATCACCTTCTTGTATATCATATGAGTAGTAAACAAGAGGATTCTTTAATACATCAGGTATAATACTGGCTCGTGCCATAATATTGGTGAATACCCTTGAAACTCCAACATTGTCGGTTTCAATTATTTTTGGTAAAGTATCAAAATATTGCATTAATATCCTGCCTTAATTTTATCTTTGTCGATGAGTTCGATTTCTTTAAAATTGATTGTTAGTGTTGTTTGTACCGGAGCACCATCATCGTGTGCAGCCCAACCATTAGGTGCATAGTTCACATCAATATTTTCAATGACGCTTTCTGCAACTCTTGTTACATTATTGTTTCTTTGGCCATTAAACAAAAAGTCCAAATCAAATGTTGATGGTGGTACAAAAAACATACCAGCAGCTGCCGTTGTGATTTGTGGTGCAGCATGATAACGGAACAGTTTGATAATTTCTTTCACAGTTTCAGCTTCTTGGCGTGAATATGGTGTGAAAGTAAATGCCATTTGATAGGTTCTAAAATCAATACCCTCAAATAATAATTGTTGTTGTGGATTAATTGCAAGGCCTTGTGTAGAGAGTGCAAGTTTGGCTGCATTAGATTGTGCAACTGTTAGTCCAAGACTGGCTATTTTACCTAAAGTGCCTACTACTGGTACATTTGATACAACACCAGCCACTTCATTTGCTACTTCTACTAAACTTAAATTACCATAACCAGAAGTATATTGAAAATTTAAGGTATCGGGAATATATAGAGAAATGGTTGCAACTTTTCGTTTCTTCTTTGGTTTGAAATTTAAAGTCTTTTGTGCATCACCACTAAAAAAGTTTTTAATGGAATTAAATTGTTCTTTTACGCCTTCAATTGATGTTGATTTATTAATAAATGTTTTGGCTTCTTCATAAGTAATGGGGTCAATTTCATTAACTGAAAATTGAACAATATGACCTTTTGTTGCTGAACCTAAATCTCTAGGATATTGATAACTGTTTGAACGAAATTTATTACCAAACAATGCTCCAAGGGGACCATTAATGATATTACCTGGTATTGATACACCACCGATGGATGTTGGTATAGAAATGATAGCCATTAGGTTGTCCTAAAAAGAAAGATACATAATAATATATTTATGGCGTATTCCGGACGATTTACACCCTCCAACCCTCAAAAATACATTGGGGATTATAACAATATCATCTACCGCTCATCATGGGAAGCAAAGGTGATGAATTGGCTCGACAAAAATCCAAGTATTATCTCGTGGGCATCTGAAGAATTGATTGTTCCTTATCTTTCACCTGTTGATGGTCGTTGGCATCGTTACTTTCCAGACTTCATTGTAAAAATGAAAACCAGAGATGGTAAACTGAAAACAATGATGATAGAGGTCAAACCAAAGAAACAATCACAACCACCAGAACCACGCAAACGAATCACTAAACAATACATTCAAGAGGTGGCCACTTGGGGTGTCAATCAATCTAAATGGAAAGCAGCCACCGAGTTCTGTTTGGACCGTGGGTGGGAGTTTCAAGTTCTTACGGAAGACCATCTAGGACTGTAACTAAATAATAAATGGCATCTAAACTAACACAACTCGCAAAACAAAAAACTGCTTCGGAACTTCAAACGATGAGCCGTGACTCTTATCGTTGGATGACCAAAAAGATTGGTGACCTTAGTAATCCTACAGGAATCGCTTCTACGATTGCTCGGGAGAATAGAGGTAATCATTTTTATAATGGCGGATTATATTTCTTCTATTATGATCCAAAGACAAAATCAGATTTACCATATTATGACCGATTCCCTTTGGTATTGGTATTAAACATTGAGGCAGATGGATTTACTGGTCTGAACCTACATTATTTACCAATTCAGTATCGAGTCGCCTTTTTGGATAAATTGATGGATTTTGCGGTGGTTGACGGCAATAAAGATATTCAGCGTATGAATGTGACCTATGACATATTAAACGCCTCCAGACGGTTTAAAGAGTTTAAACCATGCTTTAAAAAGTATTTGATGAACCATGTTCAATCAAAAATACTTGCCGTGCAGCCAAATGAGTGGGACATAGCGGCATTCTTGCCAATACAACAGTTTAGGAAAGCTACCGCTGCTAAAGTATGGCAAGAATCACTAGAACAGATACGATAAGGAACTAAAATGGCTGGTAATATTAACGATTTTAAATCCAGTTTTCAAAAAGATTTATCTCGTCCACATAAATTTGATGTGAATATTCCTATTCCTTTGACATTGATACCATACATTAAATCGGCTAAATCTCTTAACTATCGTTGTGAAAATGCACAATTACCTGGTAGAACATTTGCTACAGCTGAACAAAAAACATACGGACCAATTGAAAAGTATCCATATCTAAACACCTATGGTGATATTGATATGACATTTATCGTTGATGATGACATGACACAAAAGATTTTCTTTGATGCATGGTTAAACTATATCAATCCTTTATATAACAACAATATGCGATACAAAGGTGATTATTCAACAGTCATCACGGTCAATCAATATGATGTCACCAATCAAATATCTTATTCTGTTAATCTTTATGATGCTTATCCTATTTCGATAAATCAAATGGATTTAGATTGGTCGTCTGATGGTTACCATAAACTCAATGTAACTTTTGCATATACCTATTGGCAGAACAATTCTCTACAAGCACTTGGTATGGAGTTGGTCGATGCTGGTATCAACGCAGTCAACAATATTATTGGTGGTCTTGGTGGTAATGCTGTTGGTGCTGCTGGCACTGGAGTAAATAATCTTATAAATGATGTAGCATCTACTTTCCGTAGATAATTTTAAAATGGAGTGAAAATAAAATGGCTTTACCCAAGTTAGACGTCCCAACATATGAAATAGAATTGCCAATATCAAAGAAAAGAATCAAATATAGACCTTTTCTTGTAAAAGAACAAAAGAATCTTTTGATGGCAGTCGAATCAAATGAATCAAATACAATTCAACAGAATGTGAGAGATATTCTTTACAACTGCACCTTGACAGAAGGTGTTGATATTGATAAACTGCCTATCATTGATGTAGAATACTACTTTATCAATCTTCGTGCCAAATCGGTGGGTGAATCGGTACAATCCCGATATCGTTGCAACAATGAGGTGGATGATAAAGAGTGCGGCAACATCATGGAAAAAGATATCAATCTGTTAGAACTAAAGGTGCAGATTGATCCTTCTGTTAATCCTGAAATTAAACTAACTAACACCGTATCAATCAAAATGAAATATCCTGAGTTTGGTATGGTACAAGATTCATTAAAGTATGAAGATATTACTGATATTACATTCAACATGATTGCTAATAGTATCGAATACATTTATGATGGCGAACAGTTCTATTATGGTCATGAAGCACAACCGGGTGAGATGTTAGAGTTTGTTGAAGGTATGAATCAAGAACAGTTTGCTAAAGTAGAAGAATTCTTTAATAAACTACCAAAGTTAAAAGAAACATTGGATATTAAATGTGGTAAATGTGGTTTTCAACATAAAATTGAAGTAGAAGGACTTGAAAGTTTTTTCGGTTAACATTTCGTCATGACAATTTAAAGAATTACTATAAAACGAATTTTTCGTTGATGCAACACCATAAGTATAGCTTGACCGAACTTGAAAACATGATACCTTGGGAAAGGGACATTTACATTTCCTTGTTGATTTCGTATATTGAAGAAGAAAATCAAAAGATAAGAGAAAGACAAAAGAAATAGTAAATGGATTACGAAAAGGCTGAAAAGATCCGTAAACAGTCCTTCGGTTCACTTCTAGGTGAACAAGAAGGTGGCCTTGGCGCATCTTTAAAATCTGCAATCTCTCAAAAAACACAAGCTAAAATGACTGGAATCAAAGAGAAATTTGATCCAATGAATATTGCACGTGCAGTTGGTGGTAAAACTGGTGCAGCCATTTATGGTAAAGTATTTGGTCGAGACCAGGCTTCGATGGAAAGATTTGCTGATGTCAGAAAAAAAAGAACCACCGGTCTTGGTGGAATAGAACAAGGTGGTGCGAGTTCTTCCGTTTCGGATGCTCTTGGTTTAATTTATAGAATGATGATGCGAAATGCAGAAGATGAAAAACTACAAGACCAACTGAAACGCAATCAAAAAGAAGAAGAATTCAAAGAAGAAAAAGACCGCAACGAACAGCTGATACGAGCTCTTACTGGTAGAAAAAAACCAGCTGCCAAAAAAGAAAAGATTAAAGAAAAGAAACCTGAAGCAGAAAAACCTGCAATACCATCAGGTAAAGGCAAAGCACCAGCTAAAGAAACACCAAAAGCACCAACTAAAGCACCAGAAGTAAAACCTAAAGCAGAAAAAGCACCAGAAGTAAAACCTAAGGTCGAAAAGGCACCAGAGGTTGCAGCACCAACACCTGCAAAACCTCCAGCAGTAAAAGCACCAAGTAAAGTTACTCAAGCACCTAAGATAGGTAAATTACCAAGCGGTGCTGGTACAGTTGTTTCTGCTTTGGTTGCCGCTGGATTATCAAGTAAGGCACAGGCCAACATATTATCTCAGGTTCAAGCCGAATCTAATTTTATACCAAGAAGTGAAAATTTAAACTATTCTACTCCTGAGGCTATACAAAAAACTTTTGGTAAGAATCGTATACCGTCATTGGAGTTTGCACAAACCCTTGTTAAGAATCCTGAAGCTTTGGCTAATCATGTTTACGCAAAGACAGATGGAAATTCACAACCGGGTGACGGATGGAAATACAGAGGTCGTGGATTTTTACAACATACAGGCAAAAACCAATACGAATCAATTAAAAAATATACTGGTATAGATGTTGTTAGTAATCCTGATTTATTAAATGATCCAGCAGTTGCTGCAAAGGCTATTCCTTGGTTCTTTTTAAAATATAAGAACAAGAAACCTGAGCAATTAGAGAATATTTCCGAAGTAAATAAAGCGGTAGGTTTTGCCGATACAGATGGTTCAAAAGCAATCAAACGTGCTGAAATGGCCGAACAAATTCAATCACAAGATTTACAGGCTTTATCTAATGTCGATGTAGGTTCACAAATTGATTCCGTTTCAAAAGAAAACAAAGATTTAAAAGTTAAATCAAATGATAGTGAACCTCCAGTCATAATTAATAATAACACCAATACACAACAAACAACCAAAACAATACCAAGACCACAAAGTGGTGATGATAAAAGTGCATATCAAAAGAAAGTTCAAGGATAAAAAATGGATATGAATTATCAACAGGCTGAAGGAATTAGGAAGAAATCTTTTGGTTCTCTTTTAGGTGAACAGGAAGGTGGTTTTGGTAAATCACTTAAAAAAACCATTTCATTAAAAAGTCAAGCAAGAATGAAAGGATTCAAAGAGAAATTTGATCCTTTGAATATTGCCAAGTTTGTAACTGGTGGATCTAATTTTGCACCAGCAGCATTAGGCAAATTGTTTGGTCGTAGTAAAGAAGATATTGCTCGATTCTCAGGATCAAAATTAAGAGATGATAGTGGCAGCACAGCAACAAAAATAGGAAAACTGGAAGGTGAGAATGAAACATTAGATATTCTAATGAAAATTTATGAGTTTATGCAAAAATCAAATGAAGAAAAGATTAAACAGAGAGATTCTGAAAATTCTTTTGCTGAAGAAAACAAATTAGAAAAAGATAGGCAACATAAGGCTTTGATTGCTGCAATTACAGGTAAACCTATTGGAGTTAAAGAAAAGCCAACAGCTGAAAAAGTTGAAGAAAACAGAAATAATTTTTTAGATGATGTGTTATCGGTATTCGGAGGTTTATCTTTAGCTAAAACCGCATTTACAACATTGGCTACTGTAGCCAAATTCTTTGCATTTAGTCCTGTGGGATTAGCCATATTAGGTTCTGTTGCATTAGGTGTTTTATTTTGGAAACTATTCTCTGATAAGAGTGGTTATGAAGATGCCAATTCAGAGTTAAGTATGGGACTAAAACAAGCTGAAAGTGTTGGTGGTTTGGCTGGTGTTAAAGATGAAGCTGCAGCACGCAAGAAGATGCCAGAATATGAAAGAACGATGGCTGAAATTCAAGATTTTCAGCAATATCAAAATGAAGGTGATAAACTTAACGACCAACAACTACAAGGCTTTGCTAAACGAGGACCTGGTGCTTTAGAAGCCGTTGAAGATTATAAAAAACAAAGAGATACTTACGAAAAAATTTCTGGTGTAAAGACACCAGAACCAATCACATCATCTCCAAGTTCTGCACCAGCACCAAGTGCTCCTATGGGTGAACCACCAGCAGTTGAGAGTTCATCTACAGGTCAAGCACTAAATGTTGCACAAAATCAAAACTTAGACTTGAGTATACCACAAAGTAAAACTGATCCTACTACTGTTGTAAATAATAATTCAGTCAAGAGTTACGATAAGACTGGTACAAAAATTTCTATGCCATCCGTTAGAAATCAAGAACCGACATTTCAGAGTATGATATTATTCAGCACCAGAGTAGTTTAACCAATAAAAAACCCACCTTTCGGTGGGTCTAAACCAACTTCTAAGGAAAGGAGTTATGGTTTAATCTTCTTCAGCCAACTTCGCAAAGTAAGCCATATCATCATCTTCGGATGATTCTTTGAATGGTGAATCTTCTGCTTTTGCCTTAGGTGCATCAAAGGTTTTTGCTTTAACTTGTTCTACAGTTGTCTTTGGTGCTTCACCATTCAAACCGAGTACCTTGTCAAGGCGTTGCTTCAAAACATCATAAGACTTAAACTCTTTGTCATCAGTCAATTCTTTAAGTGAGAAAGAATCCTTCCAGATTTGTTCCAACTTACCATCATCATCAGATAATGCAGATGGTGAATCAAACTCAGACTTATCATAGTTCTGATAACCTTCTACCTTACGAATCTTCAACTTGAAGTTAGCACCTTTCCATAAATCAAATGGATTGATTGGTGTTTCATCTTCAAACTGTGGATTCATGGCTTCAGTAACCTTATCAAAGATTTTCTTACCAAACTTAAACAGTTTGATTTTGCCTTCGTTTTCTGGATGCTTAGGGTCAGAAACAATATACACATTGGCGATGTAATTCAATTTACGCTTTTGTTTACGAACTACATCTTTGTTCGCTTCGATGCCTGAATTCCATAATGTAGAGTTGTGTTCACACACAGGACATTGTTGATTCTTTGTTGTCAAACAATTATCAATTAACCAACCACCAGGTCCTTGAAAACCATGTGAGAAGATTTTTACCCAAGGTAGACCATCTTCACCATCTTTTTCGGATGCTGGAAGAAAACGGATAGTGGCCATGCCATTACCTGCTTTGTCTACTTCTGGACGCCAAAAGTTATCAGATTTCTCTGAACTGCCTTCGGATGTTTGGGAGAGTGCCTCGATTGCTTTAGATAATTTATCGAGATTGCCAGATTGGCGTTTTAGATTTGCAAAACTCATGATGTTGCCTTTCGTATTAAACGGAGTATTAACGGAATATAAACTACTTTCAAATTACTGCTCATAATCAACTACTATATCATAATATTTATCCATTGTCAAACATACATCTTCAAAATATTAATGGTTGTTTGTGCATCGGTATGAAGTATACCAATACCACCTTCTCTACGCCATTGGTCGATATTTACCGGAGTATCATCAATCAATAGGGTATTTTTGTTTGAGTATTCCTTCTTGTGCCTTTTACCTGGTACAATGATGGCAGGAAACTCAATGTTGTGTTTCTTCAACCATTCCATCTTTTGTGGTCGAATCTGTGGATCTCTTTTCTCTGAGGCACTAGATGATAGAATCTCGGTTGGTACTTTTAGACTTCTCAAATAATTGATTAGTTCCATGGCATCAGGCATTAAATCCAATGTTGCAAATTCTTCATCATTAATGAACTGCGTAAAGAACTTATCAAACTCTTTGTGTTGTTCTGCCTCTCTTGGTTCCATTTTATACCGAGCTTTGTACCTTTTGTCAAAGTCGGCAATCACACCGTCCATGTCTAGGTAAATCTTAGTAATCTTAACTTCAGGCATATTGTTTAATCTTCTCTTTTAACATTTGTTTACACTTTTCTTTATCGTATTGTATAAACGGTGTATATTTCTTTATAATTCTTCGGTGTGTCGGCCAAATAATATCTTCGGTAATTTGTTTTTCCCATTTTGGCATACAACCAAGTATATCAACTAACATACAAACTGTTTCTAATGAAATCTTTTCGTGCATCATCTTGGTAATTAACATTGGCCAACCACCATCGATGGGTTTGAAGTAATCATCAATGTGCCAGAACTCAGCGCCATCAACACTATCAAACATATAGATTATATCATTTTCAAAGGTATATGTCAAGCTCTGTTGGGTTTTTTGCCACTTGGCATAGTTCTCATCACCATCTTGCAATAGGTCACCTACCCAATCACCATTGCCCTTTATAAAGTTGGCAATATAGAAATTCTTTAATTCTTCCAAATCGTATTTACGAGATAATTTATAGAATTGGTATTTTGATTTGTTGGTGGTAAATGTCTGCTTAGATACATTTGTTTTTCCGTTATACTTAAAGTAATCATAAGAATCGGAAGTAAAATGTAACTTTAAAGCATTCCACAAAGAGTATGCCGCAAAACCTGTATTTTCTGTCATAACGATTTAATCAATATAATCTTTTTGTTTTCGCCTGTTGGCTTGACAAATAACTTTTTCAATTCAGCATTATCATGCCATTTCATAGAACTGCTTTTGTGTGCCGGCAATCCTGCCGTTTCACCAATCTTCTTCCAATTATCTGCCAAGTATACTGCACCATTCTTACCTGCACCAACAAATGTAATGATGTGTTTTAAATCATCACCATACTTTTGTTTCCAGGCGATTGGTGCCTTCTGCCGTAGTTGTTTTAATACTTGTGTGCCTGCGTTCTTAATCGATTTGGAGAAACAGAACCTCCAGTTGTTGGCGATATTATTGAACTGGTCTTTGTATTGGAATTTTGATACACCAAGATAATTCAGTATGTCTTTGGGTGGTGGGTAGACAGATGAACCAACACCAATCATACCAATACACTCACCCAACATACCATCATCAATATAAATCAGCCAATCTATTCTGCGACCAACCGATGAATTGGATGCCACATAAGAGTGATGAGTTTCAATTATTTCTTTGACAATATTCTTTTGTTCTTGTGTGGTAACTTGTACCAATTCAATCATATAGGTAGCTTTGAACTTTTCTTAATCAAATTTAATTCTTGTGCTTCTTCTTTAATCTTTGCTTTCAATGCAGAAGAAATTAATGTGGATGCCACTTCAACTTCCAAACCAGTATCTTTACAATGTTGTAGTATTGCGTCCATTCTATTGCAACGATATCTGGTTGAAAGTTCTTCTACTAATATACTAAAATCACGGATCTCATCTTTAGTTGGCATATTAAATTCTATTCTTCTCTTTGTAAAATATATGGTTACCAATCTGTGTAACCTTTGTCAAGTTCCAATTGGGATTAACATAATTGGCATGGAAATACATTGCTTTCGAATGATATAGTGTATCATGGGCAATGGCGGATGTCAAGGCTTTTCTCGCAACCACCAAAGATTCTTCCCATTGGTATGGGTTACGAACCAGTTTGATATATGCTTGATTACAAAACCAAGAGAACTGGCATACCATTACACCATTGATGACGCTCTTTTGTTTTACCACACCACAAATTGTGGATGGAAATTTACCAGAGTCTACACGGTTCATTGTGACCTGTGCTACTGCTAGTTTACCTTCGAATGATTCTTTGGATGATTCATAGTAAACATTTTCAGCAAGACATTGTAGTTCTGAATTGAAATGGGCACTAACGACCTCAGATGAGGTTTCGATATTTTGTGCATACGCTTGGGCAGCAGGTACCAATAAATTAATTACAATTAAAAATATTGATGTGCCGATTAAAAACTTGTTTGTTATTTTTTTGTTGAAATACATCTTTCTTCCTTTTTGATTACGGCGGCCAAACATCTGACCGCCTTGGTCTCCAATTACGAATTTGTTTTCGATTTTATTTTAACTTCAGGTTGTGGAGGGGTTTGCGAAACGAATAGATTGAGGGCTTCTGCCTTCTTAACTATATCTGCTTCTGTTGGGAAATTTGGCAATTCGGGAATATCAGGTGATTCTAAACCGGCAATCTTTGCGGCTTCGACCTGTGTGTGCCATTGTTCTAGTTTAGCGCTTCTGCTGTATGAATACTCATCAGATACTAAACCTTGCGCCATTTTTAATAATTCTAGGCGAATTTCATAGGGTGTCATATTGTTACTCCTTTGTGTGTTGTGTGTATACCAGCGGTTTGTGTGTTGCTGGTGTTTTATTTATGCTTTGTAGAACTCTCTTTGTAATAATTTATTGCTTTCACCAATCCAGGTATGTGGTCAGCGGTTTTCTGTTTAAATATTAATGGCAGGTCATTCTCCACAGCCATAATAATAATGATATCATCAATAGGTGTACCAATCATCTCCTCATACATCAAGGCATATGCGGTTGTTTGCCAGAAGTAATCCTCAATGTGTGCCTCTGTCTTGGCACGCTTGGAGGTTTTAAAGTCAATCACAGATAACTTGCCATCGAACTCAGCAATACAATCGACCCTACCCGCCATCTCCAATTGTTTGGACCACAATGCACACTCTTGGTAATGTATGTTGTTGATACGATTAAGTAATGGCTTGAGAGATAGGAACATTTCAAGTGCATCTGGCATTGCAGAACCTAAATCATTATTGTTTAAATAATTCTCACATAATGTATGGACTGCGGTACCACGACCTGTTGCAATTCTCGATACTCGGTTAGCTTCTTCTTCACCCACCTTCTTACGCCATGCCATAATACCTGCCTTCTTTTGGGCGCCAAGCACAGTAGTAACTGATGGAAGTTTTGTACCATCTTCCAATGTATAGTATCTCTTGCCGTCAGGAAAGGTTTCAGATTTTAAGTCTGGCAATGATTTAGGTGGGCAGTAATTAAATGTCATATTATATTTTTCTTTTGGTTAATAGTGCCCACGCTTTCACATCATGGCCATCTATTGTTTCTAGTGTTGTTTTGTTTAAACTTAAAATTTTTAATTTTGGCTCAACCATATTGATTATTTTTGTTGCCGACCAAAACCATTCAAACTGTTCTTTACTTCCAATCAAACTTAACCAAACTCCACTAGATGTCAAACACTCAATCAATTTAGAGGTATAAATTTCACATTCTAATTCATTAAAGATATGAAAACAACCTCGGTCAAAAATAAAATCAAACTTTTTTTTTGGCCATTTTTCTTTAATCAAGTCTATTTTTAATAAATCAATTTTTATTTTATTTTCTTCTGATATTTGTTTTGTTTTTGATAAAGCTGAATCATGAAAATCTATCGCAGTAACATCACAACCTTGTTTGGATAACCAAATAGAATTGATTCCCGAACCACATCCTAATTCTAACACAGTTTTTGGTTTAATTTTTTGCATATTAAACCAATCAATCAAATTTTTATCAACTGAACCTATATCCCAAAGCAACTTATTATTAATGCAATCCCAAGGATCAAGCACATCAATTATTTCAAACTTACCATCAATGCATTTAGGAATTAACATAATTTATTCCTTCTTTAATTGTCTGCCAACTTTCTTCGGTAAACATACTAAAATTATTTGTAATCAACTTATTTTCTAATCTCATTTTTAATTTTTCAGGCATCTTATTATCTTTTTGAAACTCTGACCAAAATTTACTATCAGTTCTTTTTGTCATGTAATGATAGTATAAGAAACCTAAAATATCTTCATTCATTTCTTTCATGTCGTGGTTCAATTTTTCTTTATTGCCATCACATTCAATAAAAGTATTCAATGTTATAATCTGAATCCATATTGATGTAGCTTCTAGTGGTTCAATAAAACCAGAAGATAAACCTACACCTAAACAATTGTTAATCCAAACATCTTTATAAGAACCAGCATTAAAGTTGAATGTCTTGGGTGATACAAAATCGTGTCCGAGATAATCTCTTATCTCTTGTTTGGCTTCTTCATCTGTAGTCTTTGTGCAATCAAACACATAACCACAACCATATCGACCTTGAACAGGAATCTTCCATATCCATCCATACTTCATTGCAACTGATTCGGTATACTGAGGCAGATTGGTATTATCATTCGGTAAAAAGAATGGTATTGCCCTCCTACAAGGCATATTATACTCTATCCATTCTGATTTGTAAAGCCCTCCGATAATTAATCTCCTAAATCCAGAACAATCAAAAACAAAATCGGTATGTTCCACATTACCAGACTTCAGAATAAAACTTTCCACATCTTTATTCTCTTTACACTTTATATCTACCACTTCATCATCAATTAGTTTCACACCACGGGAGATAGCCAACGATTGAAAGTATTTGGCCAATAAACTGGCATCAAAATGCAAAGCGTGTAAATCAGGACCTATACAGTTAAAGTTGTGATAGTATTCATCACCTTCGCCATTCCAATTAGTGAATTTAATTCCTGTTTTAATGGTTGCCTTACAGTTTTCATAGATATCTTTTTCATCGATACCCAACTGATTAAGAAAATTTATAAAGTGTGGAGTGGTGCCTTCACCTGCACCTAATATTCCAATTTCGGAACTGGCTATTACAGTAACATCATCGTTTGGATAATGTTTATTAACAAATAGTGCGGTCAACCAACCTGCTGTGCCGCCACCTAAAATTGTATATTTCATTCGAACCTCGTAGATATTGCAATTGATATTCTGATTTCATTACTTAGATTTGTTTCAACCGAATGTATTACATAACCAGGAAATATTAATAATGTACCTGGTGTCGGTGTAATCTTATGGTAAGGTCTGTGTGATTCCCAAGCAACATCAGTTCTTGCTTGTGGGTCTGACCACAATATAGAACCTCTTGGGTCATGTAGTAAAATATCTCCTGATTTTTCTGGCACCTTAACATAATACACAGCAACTAACTTACAATCAGGATGATGGTGTGGTGAATTGTTTTTTCCTGGCATCATTGGGTTCTGACGACCAGTAAATTTAAAATTGGTAGAGAAACCACATTCTGTTGCCACATCAGATAGAGCGGATTGAATTTGACTTTTTAATTGTAACACCGACTCGTTATTCTGTTCAAAATAATCGGTGCCAACTTTATAGTTGCCTGCAATTGAAAATAAGTTAGAATTTAATTCATCATCATTTAACTTTATTGTCCAAACAGGTGTGGAAAATAAATTGATTCTACTCATAGATTATAAATTTCCATCATAATAGACAATCTCATTTCATTACTCATATTGGTTTCAACGGAGTGAATTAAATAATTTGGGAACATCAACAACATTCCTGGTTTTGGTGTGATACGATGATATGACCGACAACTCTTATGTGGTCCATCATTGACAACTTGTGGATCAACCCAAAATACCATACCACGAGGATCGTTCAATATGATGTCACCTGATTTTTCTGGCACTTGAAGATAATAGACGGCAACCATCATTGCATGGTGATGACCATGGGGCGTATCATTTTCTCCTGGAAATATTGGATTTTGCCGACCAACAATATAAGTGGCTTTTTTATTCCAATGATATTGTTCGGCTATTTGGTCACAGTAAGATTTTACTGTGTATTTTAATTTGTTGATTTCTGGTGTATTGAGGTCAAAGTAGTTACCAGTTTTATATGGTCGACCTTCTTCTTCCAGTTTACTATTTGATATATCTAAATCGTGAATCCAAACCGGTGTACCAAATAATATTTTCTCATTGTGCATTATTTTTTTCAATCATATCCATAAGATTATTTACAGCCCACTCATGACTAGTTTCAATATCATAAACTAATTCTGTTACAGCAAATGAAACAAAATGGTCAATAATTTTATCACTATTAACATCAATATATGCTTTGACAATTACTGGTCGTTCTGCTTCTAAACTTTGTTTTAGACTATCATCAACAATTTCTTCAATAACAATTCGTTTTACACCATCTACCGATTCAAGTTTTGTTATTAACTTCTTTAAATTTTCTGTTTGTTCAAAAATAGAAGGTGCTTCGGCATCAATTAGTTTTACCAAGTATTGGTCGGACTCACGAACATAATATGTCATTTTACCAATGTTATCAAATACACTATAACCACACATATGACCAATACCATCTTCAACCTGAGTGCAACCGCATGATAACAAATCTTTAATAGGAATATGTAGTGAATCATCAACATCATCAACTAAAACTTTTGGTACTACAATAGCAAAAGGCATTTCACCAGATTTGGTTTGAATTACAAAATCCAAATACACACTATCTTTATTTTCGATTTGGTCTAGTATGTTTTGTGGTGGTTCGATAGCCTGAACAGAAATAACCTCATCAATAGATGAAGCTATCTCTAGTGCTTTTTGTAATTGTGGTGATATAGTTAACGACATTTATGCCTCTACTTTAGATTTACCATAAACTTCAATTTCATCAATTTTACCCACTACTTCCGAAATCACTTTGATTGGAATAATTTTTCTTTTAGTTTTTTCTTGGTGTTGCAACATTGTTCCCCAAATATCTTGACGATCCTTTGGTAATCTATCATTCTTAATTAGAACAGGTACATAACCTGTCATTTTTTGGAATGACAAAGCAAACAAAGCAACAGCATCAGAGTAAGCATTATTACATGATGTTTCCCAATACTTATCATCGAGGAACATACATGAACCTTTACAGATGTGCAATACAGGACAACTTGCACAATCAGCACGATTCATCCAATGTGTGGCTGATTTGATTTCGATATCATCAATGTTATCTAATGTGCCGCCAAAATGACTTTCACCATTCTTGGCTATTTCTAATGGACTCACATTCTGACAAGTCATTACATTACCACGCAAGTCAACTGCCATGACATCAACATCATCCATGCCACATTTTTGACCCAAATATTTAGATTCAGAATGTGATAATACATTAGTTGTGAACTCATCAATCTTAGATATAATCATACCAAAACCAATGTTGCCGTTGTTTGCATGAATGTCATTGAAAGCCAGTTTACGATATTCAAAATGATCCTGATATGAATCTAATGAATTTGTTAGGCCATCTTCATCGTATGCATCAACAATGGTGCCTTCACCCAAAGGAACATTAGGATCACCGGTGAGTTTGATAAACCAATCATGAACTTCTTTACGACTTCTATTTTTATTATTCATCATAGAATTAAAACTAATTCTTTTCTGCTTATTCATAATCTTATAGAAGTCGAGAATAATTTTCTTTTGGTCTGGATCATCAAATGGATCTGGACCACGAACTGCTTGACCTGGACCATCGTGTGAAATAGACACTTGAAATCCCATGTAATACAACCAAGCACAGATTTCTTTATTAAGAATAGAACCATTGGTGATAACAGAAAATACCGGTTCTTTTTGCCAATGGCTAAATTTCTCACGCAAAGCTTCTGCCAAAGGTTTTAATGTTTTCCAATAAACAAATGGTTCACCACCCCAAAATTCAATCTTTAGACCTTTTTCTTCACTAAATTCCATTTTATCAAACTTGGTCAAGAAATCATCAATATCTTTTTTACTGGTTTCTGGTGCTCTTTCAACAAATTTTTGAGAACAATAATCACAGGAATAATTACAAGAGAGACCTAACTGAATCTTTAGTAATTTAATTGCTTTGGATTTTTTAAGTGGAGAGTTTTTGTCAAACGGAACTACAGGTTGTTTGTCCTGTTTCATTCTCTTTTCTTCTGGATATTCAAATACATTTCCATTGGAGTCTTTGAGAATATTAAATTCGTTATCATAATAAAATGTGGCCTTGTCGCCGCCAATTTTTTCAGCCAAAATTTCAAATATCATATTAATCCTAATTTTATAAAATAATTACCAGCAAGCACAAGCGCAAACGAAACAGGCACAAGCACAAGCGCAGTTACAATTGTATGAGGTTTCTGATGTTGTGCAATTATAGGTACAAGCACAGTTACAGTTTCCTTGTAACCAAGATTGTGCATCACAATTGGTACAGTTTACAGTAGCAGCAATCAAACAATTATTACATTGAATATTACCACAATTACAATTGGAAGTGCAGTTTCCATTATTACAGTTGCCATCAACATTTCTTTGATAATAAGCCCTATCATATAATTGACCTAGTGCTGTGGCATTATCTTTTGTATTATCTCGTATCCAATCAAGGCCAGTTGCCGTACCTGAACCACGGCCGGTTTCGATATTCACATCATTAATTGTTAATGGTCCAGAAGAAGGTAATGTCATTTTAATCTCTTTTTTTCAAATATATTGACTATTTATATATTCCCTCAAACACCAAACACAATCTAGGTACATGACTATTATGAACTGTTACTGCATGGGGAATTGTAGGAGGGTGTATTACTAGGTCACCAGATTCACATTGCATAATTGTCATTTTGGATTCATCATATTCAGTATACTTCTTATTAAACTCACCACCATCAATAAAAACTAATTGACCACTATTTTCGGGAATGTGGACATAAAATATTGCAACAAAATCCGACTCAGAATTTTTAAAATCTGGATGTGTATGTGCATGGACCAAACCTTGACTGCCATAAAACATCTTATTAGCCCAAGATTTTATATAATCTACTGATTTACCTGGTGGTGCAGATTCTTGAATTCTTGAAGTAATCCATATCATCAATTGTTCTGCACCAGGCAAAGTTAATACATTTGAATATTCGTTACCCACAGATGTCAATATTTCACCGTGAGCAGAATCATATTTTGTTCCTTGAATCCGACAAACAACATCAGGTAAATCTAGTAATAGATTAATACTTGATGCTAGTATTGGATTCTCGTATAAATTTTCATTTTCACATTTATATTTCTTTACATCATCTAGGTTCATAATTATGTGAAATACGAGCTTTCGTGTGGATTATATGATTTTAGACTACTTTTTTCTCTTGCTTTTTCTTGTTTAACAAACTCAACCAATTCTTGCCTTACTTTGTCCTTGTTTTGATACTCGTAATATAGCCGCTGTTGTTTGGACATTCCTCTTTTTTTGCTCATCAAAATTCCTCTTATTATTGTTATCATCGGATAGTTTTTGAGCTTTAACTACGGGGGCAACTTTATTTTCAAGTTTAACTCCTTTGTAGATTAGTAAGGCAGGTAGATTATTGATTACCATTCTCTTGGCTTTTTAGTCTTGTGACCAGACATTGTATTACCAGGAATCGTTTCTTTCATTCTTTGAATTACACCAGTTTCGAAAGCGGCGTGAGGCTGTCCAATTCCTGGTACTGACATACGAGAACCATCACCAAAGACTGGAAGATTTTTCGCTGAGATAAATCGTTCTAGGTGTGGATTATCCACTTTGAATTGGTCATATACAGTATAACTCATTATGTGAGTTTCAATTTCATTTGTATCTTTATTTAAGAATTCATATGCAGGCATTAACTATATCCATAAGAAAGTGATTCGAGAACTTTTTGTGTCCACTCTTTAAACCACGGTGGTGGTGTTCTACTATTTATCTTGCCTTTCCATGACCATAGATGTTGTTTGTTCATAACATAATAGTTACGATATGATTGTAAGGCATCACCAGGTACTTTACATTCATCAGGCATAGCAGGTGTGGGTTGTGTAAAATTGACGGCTTTTGGTATATTGTTTGGTAAATTCCAATATAATGCTTTTAACAAACCATCAGATTCTACTTTATGAGTTTTACCATAACGATAGGTATATTCTTTACACAACTCACGCAATAGATTGGCTAACCAAATATAATTTGAATCAGATTGTCTACACCATACAGCAGAAGGATGATTAATATGGGTGGCAGAATACAATATCGTATCACGGCTATCTTTGAGAACATATAGCTTCCGTTTGCGACCAGACTGAGATACACCATCAGTAAGAACACCGTCAAGAACACGGTGTGCGGTAGAAAGTAATTGAGCATATTCAAGTATCATCTTTATGCAATGTTTATCAACGTGCATTTCTGCACACTTCACAGGATCATTATCAAGGTAAAAAATATTCATAACATTCTTATTAAGCCGATTGTATCAATAGTAGTAAGTAACAAGTAATTAGCAACCATCCCAAAAGATTTGCGAGTAAAAGCAGCCCACAAATACAAAGCACAACCGAGAATCCAAATTGGATATAGTATGAGTAACGGTGGGTGAGGAACGGTGAGAGCCATTGTAATAGAGCAACCAATGGAGATTGCCCATGCCAATATCTCAACAACGAACCTAACCTTACCTGACTTCCAATCATCACGAATCCAATCAAATACATTATATAATAAATCGTTCATTACAACTTAGGAATATCCATTGTTAAATCTTTGATTTTTGTTTTACCAAACTTCTTTTCAATATCTTCCGTTGATACTGTTTGTAAAACAAACTGTTTGAAGAGGTTATAATCTTCTTTTACACGCATTGATACTTTACCGCCAGTACCATCAGCAAAGAAAATTGCACAACCACCAATTGCTAAGGGTGCAATCTCAATAACTGTATCTAAATTGACAATCACCATACATTGTTTTTCAACAGAAAACACTTCAACAAATAAACTCATCATTACTCTCCTTTAGGTTCACGAATTTTTGCAAACTTTGCTTGTTTCTCAGCCAACTCTGCTTCAATATATAGTTTCTTCCATAAACCACGAACACTTGATGACATGGTAGCTAAACGTCGCTTTGCTGATTTACTTAATTTAAAATCTTTATTTGGTTTCATTTCTTATCACAATCATTAACACGGATTAAATATACAGTTTCATTTGAAAATGGTCTGACAAAAAAACATTCACCTTTAGCTGACCAAACTAATCGATGTTGAATACTACCTTCAATAATATTGATAGTTGCAGGTTTACGAACCACATCAACCAAATTATAAACCGTAATAATAGCAGATGCTAATATTAAAAAAATAAGAATGTTAATTGTATTCTTAACAGCCCAATCGTGTAATTTATCAAACATGGAATATTCCTTTATTGAATAGATATACTATTGTAACACAAAACACAACCACAGTCAATAGAACTATGGTAAACTTTACTGATAGTTCACGGAAATGTTCCACTTCTAATTCAAGCATATCTTTCTGTGCCTCTAACATATAATTGTTAGGGTCATCCATTAACTTAATTGTTTCTTTTGCCAATGCCAAAGACTTCTTAGCCTGAACATATCCAATATACGGTATCATAATTAATCCCACAAGTTTTGGTAGTATCTACCAAATAATCTAAAACCATTTGCCTTTCGCTTTTGGTGTGATTCTAAACCTTCTGTATCCAGTTTCAATTTACTTACATACTGGCCATCTTTATTCCATGGAAACTTTTCGTCACCACATTCCGAATCGTCAAAGAATTGTGATTCATCATCATCTTTGAGTTCTTGTTCAAATGCCCAAATCATTTCATTGAGAATCCAATCCCAACGCATGAAATGTAAACTGTCGGTATCCCACTCATTCTCTTTTGGTTGTGCCATGTGGCTACGCAAGTATTCTGGCACATCTTCGTCATCAGTATAAGGTGCACCGTGTTTAGTTTTATTTAATTGAACTAGCATTGGATGGATAATATAGGCCAAGGTGTGGTCCATTGACCATGTATCCCATCGGTCAATTTTTACATAGTTAAATCTTGGATGAATGAAGTCTAAGAACTTCTGCCACACTTCACAAATAGGATTTAAAAAGTTAACCCACTTCTCATATGGATTATTCACATCATCATTTAGATTATAAATTCTATCTTCATCTTTTTCCCAAAAACAAATTGTTTTGAGAATGACATAAGGTGATAACCAATGGTTACGGTAATTACTTAAATAAACTTTCATCGTTTCATTAGTTCCTTAAAGTTATACAACTCTTTCATATAGGATGATACATTGTCCAACACACTACATTCTAAATCACCATCACGCCTTTGGCAATAGTTTATATCAAATTTACAATTGTTTACCTCTTGGTATGTGGTTGCCATCTCCAATACCGAATGACCAACACCATGACCTAGATTCTGTAAACTATTGGCTGGTGTTTCGATTGCCAACTGAATTGCACGGCATATTTCCATAACATGGACATAATCTCTAACACAAGTACCATCAGGTGTATTGTAATCATTACCAAACAGGTTAAATGTGCCTGTTTTTTCTGCGTTCATTAGATTAGAAAACAAACCATCGGGATTGGTTGGTGATACACCATCAGTACCAATCACATTATAAAAACGGAAGATTGTATAGTCTTTATCTTTTCTCCATTCTTTTACAACATCTTCTGCACATCGTTTAGATAACGAATAGGACACCACAGGATTGGCGGCCGCACCAGTTGAAGCAAAGATGAAGTTCTTACATGAAATATCTTCCAATACATTGATGGTGCCGTTTAAATTGGTTGTATAGTATTCTGTTGGTTTCTCTACTGATTCATTCACTCGCACCAATGCAGCCAAATGAACAACAGCATCATACTCATATGACCAATCATTCAATGTAAACATCCATTGTGGTAAATCATAACGAATATCAAATTGCAAAAAATTATCACGGTGTAGATAATCATTCCATGCTCGAGATTTATCAATACCAAAGACCTCGTATCTTTCCTTTCTAAGGAGTTTTACAAGGTGTTGGCCGATATAACCGGAACTTCCTGTCACCAATACTTTTTTCATTTTTTAATTTCTTTGATTCTTAATAATTTACCATCCATAAACAAGGCAGAATATTCTATCCATGCGTCCTGTTTCCATGATTCATGTTTATCTTCCAATGCAGGCCGATAGAATCGAATGTTACCATCAAACTCATGACAACACACCCAGCGTTGATTGTATTGTTTTACACTACCACCAAAAAGGCCTTCATCATCAACCCACTCAGAATCATATTCTGAATGCCATAAGTATTGGTGACCAGAATCTTGGTCGTGTTCAATCTTATAATCATCCAATGATTGAGCAGGAGTATCTTTTGTCTGATACTCCCTTCCTTCATAATGTATATAATCAAACATTCCCATTTAAATCTCCATATACTTTAATTCAAAGCTAAGTGCTTGTTGTTCATGGCCAATATAACCTCTTGGATTACAAACAACTCTAGTTTCACCAATCATGTAATCTGATACATTGTGCATATGACCATGAGTCCACAATTTAATCTGTGGTCTATCTAAAATGAAATCAGTTAAATCGGATGCAAAGGCACCATTCATTAAATTATCATGTTTGAACCATTCCGCAATACTTAATGTTGTTGGTGCATGATGAGTTACGACCACAAACTTCTTGGGTGTACCACCATAATCAGCAGTAGCAATCTTTATGTAGTCCAACATCTTATTATGGTCTTCCACAGAATCTTCTGGCGACCAACGAGAAGCATAACCGCCACCCGAAATGCCACGATTGCCATTCTTGATTAACTGAAAGTCATTCATTCTTTGACCAGTATGCCATAAAGTCAAAGAATCACCTTTGTTCATATTAGTCCACAATGTACCACCAACAAAGGTAATGTCATCATGTTCCCATGTTTCTTTTTCAAGAAAATGAATGTTTGGCAAATCGGCCAACTCTGCTTTTAGTCTGTCATATGTCTTAGCAATATCAAAATCATAATGCTCATGGTTACCCATTACATATACAACATGAGGAAATTGAAATGAACAACGGCGAAAGAAATCCTTAACCATTGCTCTTTCTTTTGGTTTGTGTTTAAAAACTTTAGCTGTGCAGATATCGCCGCTCAGTATTAATACTTCGGCATTTTTTTCATTCTTCAATATCAAGTCACCAAACTCCAAGTGGATGTCTGATGCTAAAGCAATTTTCATTTTATGTCCAAGTTCTATGTTTTTCTGCTACCCATTCAGCACCATCATATTCATCAATCTGCCATTCTACATCATTTGGAATTTCAACTACTTTCAATTCAGCAAAACTACCAAAAGACTTTTCACCCATTGTTTCCACAATATCTACCAAAATAGGGTCATCACGGGGAATCATTCTACTCCACCAAGAATCATCACTGGTAATTCCTTTTTTAGTCCGATAGACTTCTTCCGCTTCTACACTTAGGCCAAAACCACCATGGCAAGAATTAATTACAATTTTCATTAATGTACCTGTTTATGTTCTTCTTCTGATTCCAAAATTTCTCTTGGTGCTTGAAGCAATGAAATAAAATCTTCTTTACAGTCCGTTTGTTTTGCTAACCATGTTAATCTTGCTAAGATGACGGCAGTAATATTTAATGGTGGAACTTTATATTCACTTATCCATTTTATTAATGCTGTATCAATTTCTTCTGATAGTTCAGCTAACATAGAATCTTCTTGTGATGAGGCCATTTTAATTCTCCTCTACAATCAAAGCATCTAATTCTTTTTTCAATTCTTCCAATTTCAAAAATGACTCATGTTCAGCCTGAGTAATACCACGCCACTTACCAACATCTTTGCGTTCTTCGCCTTGGTCATTTAACCATTTCTCACCGGTCCATGTAAGTCTTGATGGGAAAGGCCACGCATTTGGTTTATCATATTGAATATCATACAAACCAGTATGAACAGGTTTAGTTTTAACATCAAACCATTCTGTCATTTCATATTCTGGTTCTTCATCTTCTTCATCATCAGAATCTTCTTCGTTCTCATCTTCCCAATCACGCTTGTATTGAGCAATATTAAACATTTCATCCAATCGAGATGGCAATTCATCTTCAATTTCATCAGCAGACATATCAGCGTAATTGTAGTTGTTATCTTCACCATCGATAAACCAACCAGCGAATGCCATACCTTCTTCATTGTAGAAAGCTTCTACATCGTAACCATTTTGATATAGAAACTCATAGAAACCAATTGGAGGTCCCCATGCCGTATCGAATGAGATATACAATCTACCATCTTCTTCCATGTGGTGGTCATATACGGATGCATCCCATTTAGTTCCCCAATTAGAAGTGTTCCAACCATACCAATCTTCTTCGTGTTCGGCTGGTCGTGGGCAAAGCGAATTGAATAATTGAGGTTCTTTCTTACCCAATTCTTCTACAATGTAATCAATCTTATCATTATCTTCGTGGTTAATGTAAGCCACATTTTGACACCAATTAGGCATTTTATTTCTCCATAATATGTTTAAGAACAGTTTTTGATTCAGCCATATCCGACTTTAACACAGCTTCATCAATCATGTCAAGCTGAGTTTGGTGTAAATGGTTTAAATGTAAGGTAATCATAATATCTTTTAAATTCCGAACATTTATGGCATATAACATTTGTCTTGGTGAATGATTCATTTCTTTTTACCTTTTTCTTTTTCTGCCAGTTGTTCACGCAATGCGGTACATTCTTCATTCAAGAATTTGTTATCACGAACCAAATTCATATGCACTTCTTCAAACAAATACCATAGTTTATGGAATCTTACATCATACGAATTGGCAATACCAAGAATTTGGGTTGATATCTCATCTTTATTAAAACTTAACCACTCCTCAAAAATACCTTCATCGAGGTCTTTTAAATCGTCCACTACACTCCAACATTTAACTATTTGCTGTTCGAAATCAAATCTATCACTCATGAAATCTCCACACTTTTAATTGAATCCCAGCGGAATGACCGCCAACCATTTACTTCAACATCATAAACAGGCAATACATCAGGTGAATGTGTTTTCGTTTTCTTTATTGCACCCTCAACAATAGGTTCTTGTGGCACCAAATCTCGCTTTAGTGTGCATTTCATTACACGCTCTGTGCCATCATTCTTTTCAAACTTTACGACTGCTACACCATCACGCAATACAGATTTTAACCAATCTTTACCAATCTTACTTCCATCAAACACATTCTTTTGTGTAGTGGTTATTGATTCATCTTTATCAGAACAAAATTTAGCAAAATCTTTTAAATAACCACCAAATTCCAATTCTTTTTTATCACCACTCATACCAAAGAAATTACAACCACAATTATATACTTCAATATACAGTCCATCTTTATTGTAGATGTGATATTCATAATCTTGACCACAATCGGTTACATCGGTTGGATGAATATAGAATCCGCCAGGCGATTCTTTAAAGTGAGCAACCATGCTTGCTGCCAAACAACCCATGCCGTTGAAAACTATTTCTTCAACTGTTTCGGTGTAAATCAATCCATTCACCAAACGACCACCATTTAAAAACTCAACTAACTCGGCACCATGTCCCGTAGGATAGCCATCGAATTGACGATACATATTACACACAGGTTTTTGCACTTCGCCGTATTTTTCATAAACAAATGTAAGTGACCTAGTTCCCATAATATTCTCCATAATAAAAAAATGCTAGTTTTGTTTCAAGAGTATCACTAGCAAAAACTCATGCAGGTTTTACTGGTCTCATGGTGCCAGAAGGAACGCCCGTCCCTATTACAACCTTTAAAATACCATTATACAGGTACCACGGTGGATTGCAAGCGTTATTTGATGTTTGTTGCATGGATACAACAGGTTTAGTCTAACCAAATCGTTGTAGGAGAGAGTATACCAATGACGATGAGACCTAGTACCAAAGAACAAACCAGAAGCAATCCAAGCGCTCCTGGTGAGTGTTCTAAGGTGCCTTTGGACTCATACTCACGACCAGCTCCAAAGGCACAAGCAATACAGAATATTAAAAGAATAATGGACACTACTATTTTCCTGATTGATTGAGCTTCATTGAAGTCCATGCTAAAAAAGCAATAATGGCAATTATAATAATACCAACAATAAAAGTTTTCATTATCTCACCGTATATGTTTTATATATTAATTTGTTTTGATTCTTTGCATACTGTTTGAACTCTTTTGGTTTACAAACTGCAACCAATTTTGTATCAACTGTATTGAAAACTCCATTGTAGTAAATTGCCTTAGAAAGGCAATCTTCTCTCAATTTATAGTCCGAATGGACTTGATAATTCAATGGAGTATTGAGGTAAAAAACTAGAATCCAGTCCATGATTAAAACTTTACGCCATGTAAAGCTGTTGCAACGATAGATTGGAACAATTCAGGATTGGATGTGCAAGCACTTTGAGCATAAGAAATGATAGATAATCTTGTTGTCAAGTCATCATGTTTTTTCTGCTTTCGGTCTGCTTTGTATTTTGGTGCAATAGTCTTTTCATAATGTTGTGCGTTACCACTACGAGTAGTCCATTCCAAATTGCTGAATTTATTGTTTAACTTATCACCATCAATGTGATTGACAATATTGCAATTCTTTTTCTTACGCAAGAACATCATAGCAACCAATCGGTGCACCTGAAAGTTTCCTTTGCCTTTCTTGCCTTGCAAAGATACCTTTTCGTAACCATTGCTTGTGGATGGTGTTAGAGCAACACCTTCAGAATTTCTACGATAAGAAATAACTTGACCATCTTTAGTAACACCATAATCAGAAAAACCTGTAATACGTTTGACTTGAGATTTCTTCATAACATCCTCATAATATAAAATATAATACTCACACTATGGTACACACCATATTGAAGCACTTACCGGCGTTTCGCCTTGCTACCAGAATAATCGGTTCGGGTAAATGCTTCAATATGGCGGCCTCTCCCGAGGGGCCATATTTTACTTCTTACGCTGTAACAGGTTGGACTGTTGCGGGTTTTACTGAAGCAACAGGTGCAGGTGATGCCTTAGCAACTGTTTTGCCTTGGTAACGGCCGTTCTTGTCGAACTCTGTGAAGTTAACCAACTGATAACCTGTCACCTTACGGCCAGATTTAATAACTTTCACAATACCACCATCTTTACGAATGTTATAGATGTTGGTCGAGAGGCGGTACAGCACGCTCTCTTGGTCTGTGCCTTTAAACACAGCCATGATTTCGTCTGGTGAAACAGGCTTACCACTCAATAATACTTGGGTAATTTTTTCATGACGGTTGATTTTGCCTTTGCGAACTGTTAATGCCATTGTATAATACTCCTAATCAAATTAAACATAATATAAAATACTACTTGAACTGCCATTGTAACACAAGGACGGTTGGTTGGCAACCAGTCCTTGGTTGTTTACCACTATTGTTGTACCGGTGTTTCGGCACTTGCAACTGTGGTACTTGTATTCGCTGGTGATTCGACAGTAGCATCCACTTTTGAATACAAATCTAAAAATGCCATTTTTGTTTCGGCATCAAAACGATTCACGCACAATGTAATTGCTTTCATGCGGTCTTTGAAAATTCCATACGCTTTGGCAATATGTACCAATCGGCGAGTAGAGATAATCTCGTCAGTAGCACCTTGGTCAAAAGTCTGGCGAACCACATCTGCCCATTGGCAAAGGTTCTCAACAAATTCTTTATCGTCAATTAACGGTGTAAGAATTTTCTTCTCAGTTTTGGCATCAGGATATTCCTGTTCTACGGTGATTGGGAATCTTTCTAAGAAAGCATCGTCAAGCACTTGCGATAGATAACGACCTTCTTCACTACCACGACCTTTGGTATTTGCCGTTGCTACTACTGTGAAACCATTGGCAGGTGTTACCACTTCACCAGTTTTCTTATTGTAGTATGGTTTGCCTTCAAGAATGCCTTGCAAACACATCAACTTATTAGAACCACGGTCTACTTCGTCAATCAACAATACGGCACCTTTCTTCATCGCCTGAAGAACCGGACCATCACGATTGACCACATTACCATTGATAAGAGTAGGACCACCAAGTAGGTCGGTTTCATCTGTTTCAATGGAGATATTCACACGAATACACTCACGATTCAATTCAGCACACACTTGCTCAACCATCAAGGTCTTGCCGTTGCCTGATAAACCAGTAACGAATACAGGATAGAATGCCTTGCTATTAATGATATTCTTCATATCTTTATAGAAACCAAATGGCACATAATCAGGCCATTTAGCAGGCACGGCAGAATCAGATTCATCAATCATTTTTGGTTGACGGAATTCTAACACTTGAGCCTGAAGCGCAACTTCTAATTCTTCTTCTACTACAGGTGCCGATGCTTTGGCTGTTTTCTTGGTGCCAATATTAGGCAACAAATACTCACCACGGGGACCATTACGATATTCTGTTTTGGTAACAAACCAATATGGATATGGTACGCCAGTTTCACTCACCACGTGAGCGATACCATCTCTGGTCAATACTGCACCAACACCAAAAATCTTTTCAGCAGCCTGCACAAAAGCAATGCCGTTTTTATTTAAATCTGCCATATACGCCTTTCACAATAATCATATTTAATGTACCATTATACAGGTACCGCACCATAAGTCAAGAAATATTTTCAGTCCGTTGTTTTCAAGCAACACATTCCTCATCTGCCCAATCTTCCATAATCATACCATAACTAATCGATTCACCTTTAGGATCAAACTTTGAATACACCTCAATGATTTTATCTAATGGTACTCCTGCTTCTCTCATGGCACTACACATACAACCTGCACCATCATCGAACCCAGCATTATAAAAACTTTCTGCTTCATCTTTAATAGACGGATTGCCATAACAAGATTTGAAATTATTAAACCAATCTTTTACAGTCTTTGAGTATTTTCTAGTTTTCATATTATCCACAAATGGCATATTCTGCCAATTCTTTCCAATTATTATTAGGATTAGATTTACGAATCTTGGTTACTTGAATCAAAGTCCGCAAAGATAATTCTTTTACATTGTCAACCAACTTGGCAATCAAATTCAAAGCATCATTCTTTGCAACCAAATCAAAATCAGGCATGAAATCTTTTTCTTTCACCAAGAAACGCATACGCTCTACTTTTTGTGTTGCTGTCATTGTCACATCAACTGACATAGACCGTGAAATGATTGCTTGGTCTAATTGTGATGAGGACATATTAGAGATAAACACCACACGACCTTTAAATTCAAATGAGGTCGGTAAATCTTCATCTTTAATATCTGCACGCCATGAAATGATACGCTTTGAGTAAGAATCTAAAGCACCTTTCAATATGTTCAATGATACAGGATCTTTTAATACTGAATCACAATCATCAAATACAATAATTGAATTACGGTTCTCATACAAGGTACGATACAAACCTTTAGGTGTAGAATAACCTTTAATTACAACAAACGCATTTTTTGGTACTTGGGCGCCAATCTCATAGTCATCAAGAATGGACATATCTTTGAGTCCAGCTTTTCTCAATGTAGTGGTAACTGTATGAGATTTGCCCAAACCACCAGGTCCCGTTACTACAACGGAGGGTTGGTCACCTTTGGCAAGCATTACAATCATATCAGATAAAAAACCAAATCGTTGGTTGATTGTAAATTTTGATTGTGTTGGTTCTGATACAGATTGTTTGCCTGCTTTTTTGAGGACATATTCTAAATGCTTCAAATTGCTACGCTTCACGGTTTTGCCATTAATTGTGGCGGTGTATTTTCCATTAACATATTTAATTTCTGACATATTATTCCTCACTCACTAAAACAACCATTATACACGAACCACAGAATACCACAAGCATTATTTACCAGACTGTTGTTTCCTAGCAACATCTATATGCTTACACTTTCCACGATAACCAAACCCCACGCAATTACACCGATAGTTTCCATTACTTTCCGTAATATAGTAAGTCTTACCACTATCGGACTTCACAGCAATGCCTTCGGGCGCCTCCTGCACGCTCTCCAATGTTTTACCAAACGCTTCCAAGGCACGGTGTCTGACCTTCTCAAACTTACGCCTACGGGTATCAATCTTCATTGGTTTATTCATTATCACCAACTCATCATTGCTCGCCTTGGCATATGCCAGAATATTGGATTTGCCATCAAACAAATAAGTATGGTTCGGCACCACAAACTCCGAATTATCCCATTCTGTAACTTCTTTATATGCACTAATACCCATTATTCATATCCTTCAGCCCAAGTAATTTTTGGATTTACTCTTTCATACAATTCAACCAAATCTTTTAAATTCCACATTGCATCAGTTTCAAATGTATTCAACCATTTAGTAAATCTGACCCAATCTTCGGTAAGCATTGGTGCCAAATATAATTCTTCACCGTATGGTCCCAATCCTTCACCACGACAATCAATACGACCTGCGGAATAAGTCCACAATTCAAGGTCTCTATCATTGTACCATTGTTTACTGATTGGTCCCATCCAATTGGTAGAATATCTAATTGCCATTATTCTTCCCACTTACTATAAACTTCTTCATAGATTGATTTAATAACTTCACCTTCATGCTCATCAGCACAATATTCCAATACATCTTGAACCGTATATTGGCCAATATGAATAACCCTACCCGATTGAAATTCAACCATGTAAACTCTTTCGAAATCTGAATCATAACTCATACAAACTCACTTTCATCAATTTGCCAACCTTCAGCACGCAACTGTTCACGACCACTTGCCGTTTTCTTCATAGCATCAAAAGCATCATGGATGCCATTAATGCTTTGTATCAACCACTCACGATTAATCCATTGTTCTGGTGTTGCAAAACGAGGACGAAAACCATAATAATCTTTATAGAAATCGGAGAAATACGATTGTAATTCGTCCACACTCATACCATCAAAATGATTACCACTCATATTACACCTCTAATGTTAATGTTTCAATATGCACATCTTCTTTTTCACCTAAATCTTCTGGTTTAATCTGTTTTTCAACTGACCACATAAATTCTTCTGCCTTATCATAATCAGTAAAAGCTCGGAGATTCAACCATTCCCATCCACTAAAATCTACCAATTGACCAGATTTTACAATATATACATTATTCATCATTTTCACCTGTTAAATAGTCAATCGTTTCAATAATACAGTCATCAGCACAACTCATCAAAGATGCAACATGAGCACTTACCTTCAATTCACCAGCACCTTTGGTATCTGCCCAATGATAAACATCCGAAAGCAGGCTTTGTGCCTGTTCTAACTTTTTAATCAATTCGCTTTGTGTCATAATTAATGACTCCTATTATTTGCCCAACGGACACCACGATTAAAGGCATCACGCTCAATACGAATTTCTCTGGTATCACGGTCGCTACGCTGGTATACATCAAAAGCATAAGCATCACGCTTACGGGTAGAATAACTACCATTAAAGCGGGGACCACGAAAACAAACATAATACTTGGTAAAATCAATAAACCGTTTCACTTCTTCATATAAAGCAATTGGTACTGCCTTATAAGTGGAACGAAAATTGGCTGGTGCCTGATAACTCTCTAATGCTTGGCACATCGCTATTTCTTTTAAACGAAAATTCATTGTATTCATCCTGCATTCCTTACATAAGTGTGAAAAACATTTTCATACAATTCTACAATAGTATCATTATGCAATTCACGATAATTATTCTCTAATAACTGAACCGTCAAAGTAAACAACTCCGCCTTTTTCAGCTTTTTAATATCTTTGACATCTTCAGCAACCAATTCAGTAATAAAATGATTGATTTTTCTACTCATTAGTAACCTCTCACTCACTTAAATTGATTACACGAAAATCAAATTCCATAAAACTGGTTTGGTGTGGTACAAAAGCAATCTGCTCAACACGGTTTCTAGCAGAAACTTTGGTTTCGTATTTTTTAAACTTATCGACCGTAACTTTTATCTTATAAGAACTAAAACCCGATTCATTACTATTAGCATCAATTACAACACCTTCAATAAAAGCATCATCACGACCTGCCATTGGTTTAAAATCGTATGCACGAATAATATCACCAACTTTTGCAATACCTTCAAATTTCAACATATAATCTCCTAATCAATTAATAAAACCATTATACAGGTACCAATGAATACCACAAGCGTTTTGTCATGTTAGGCATGGTATACTTGGTCTTTACTTTTGGTTATGTTGTATCCACGCAACAGCTTCTGTTCCACAAACAATTCCGCAATCGCTTGGTCATCATTAAAACCTTGTTGGAGTGATTTTAATTCACTTACCACAAATTGCCATGTATTCATTTTATTCTGCCTCTACTTTATTTAAATAATCTTGCAAATGACCTTGGACTCTATCATCTTCAGCCGAATAGAATACAAATTCACCCATTTCATGCCGATATTCAGAATCAACATATTCAAAACCACCATAATACTGTAAGGCACGGTCATTTGCTTTATATACAGCAATACAATCTGCATTTGCAAACAGTTTACCGCACCGATGGTCAAGACCTAATTGTTTTGCCGGCACTTGCCACATTTGAGCAACATAATTATCGGTGATTTCTGTCACCTCATCAATTAATTCAAATAAGTCCATATTATTCTACCTTTTCAATACCAAGGATAATGCCTTGGGTCATATAAACATGGTTGGCGTATTGAATTGCCAATTCTAAACTCTCCCATTCTTCACCACCACAGCAATATACAGTTTTCATACTACCTCCTTATAATAATCTTACTAATAACCACTATATTGTTAGTGGTTACTATAAAACTATTAAGCGGCAATCTTAATCGTATACTGATAATCATTACCTACTGGATATTTTACGAAACCGCTAATATCCTTCTTTGCCTTACCTTTGGCATATAGACCGATAACACTATTCTTTGGATCAAGAAAGCGTAAATCAGACTCATCACCATTAAATACGGTCATATTAGAATTAAAGAATTTCTCAGGCATTTTGGTGCCTTTCTTAATACCAAATACAACCGCAATATTAAGACCTTCAATAACCGCCTGTTTACAATCCAAGTAATTACCATCTGCCATAGAGAATGTAAGGTGATAATTAGTAATGCCTTTTACTTTACGACCGAGCACCTTGGTATAATCATAAAACTGAATATTAGGGAATGCCTCGAATATGTTAGTATATACTACATTACCTAATTTTGCTGAATACTTTTCCCATGATAAATCAGAGGTGCCATTTAATCTGAATACAGGAATAAGACCTTTTTTCTCAGATTGCTTAATGGCAAGTAGAATATCTTTTACTAATAAAGACATAAACTCTTCCCGATTATCATAGAATAATTGAGTTTTACGAATTCTCGCCTTTTGAATAGTATTAGTATTCTCGCCTTTTTTAAACATACCACCACGACCTGCCGTATTAAGGCAGGAATCAATACAACCAATGGTTGCTTTAGGGCAGGTATTATGACCAGATAATGTATATGGTGCTAAATGAAGAATATAGGTATTATAACCTTGCTTCATTCCCTTTAAGGTCTTGGGATTGCCGACCGATAATAATTTCATATATTTCCTATTCTCAAAATTTACAATCGAGTAATGCCGTATTTAAAAAACCATTATACAGGCATTAGAATAGACCACAAGCAATATGGCATATTCTAATGACTATTCTTGGCGAATAATCACTAACCACTACTTTTCTGTTGTATCCTTACAACGGCGCCGCTTTAATCTCATTATGTCCCATTAATATGGTATATACTGGATCGGAGCGCCACCTTAATGATATTGGAGTATCCAGATTAACCGTATATACAATACGCTTACCATATATTCTACTGGATTCTACTGTACCGATAATCGCTTCATTTTTAAATAAACCAATCACCCGTGTATTATCTGCAATAAACTTCATATTATATCCTTTCAATACGAGCATTACTAAAACCATCATTAACCAGTGAAATATAACGATTATACGCTTCAGTATAATTATCATATAATACCGACCTG
>Ga0209087_1000004_pt1 | contig 216575 bp, 270 predicted proteins | sample S_130805_EF_Meta_FD_187321 | JGI IMG/M metagenome (GOLD analysis project Ga0209087, IMG submission 187321) | Freshwater microbial communities from Lake Simoncouche, Canada to study carbon cycling - S_130805_EF_MetaG (SPAdes) (version 2) | ecosystem: Environmental > Aquatic > Freshwater > Lake ... | reverse complement strand
TAATATTCCAAAATAGTTGATTTGTTCTTCACCATCGTAAATCAACAACCAATGGTTACCATTCGATTTAGGGTTCAATAGTAATCCACCACAACTACGACTTCTGTTGCTAGGTTATATGTCTGCCGACCCCCCGTTTCCGTATCTTAATTAAGCTACAGTAACTTCTTGAGTTGAGATAAGTCCCAAAGTCTCAAGGTTGTTTAGCACATTGCCAGTTGTTTTTTGAATCAGTTTTTAACGAGATTAATTCAGTCCCGACATGCTTCTTTTATTCAACCAACGCCCGTCAATTCCAATATAGGCCCATATATCTTAAATGACTATTTTCAAAGAACTATAAAACAAATATAATACAAATATTTGTACTTCACAATATATTTATAAATATATGAATAAATTTTCAAAAATTTTTGAAGAAGAGGAAGATGATGTTGAATTAACTGACTATCAAAAAATTCTTGCTATTAACAAAAAAAAGATTGACCCTTATTATACTGATTTTGATGAATGTGATGGTGAAGATTATTCAGACTTTTATGAAGTAAGTTATGATGGTATAACTTTTACTTTCCATGAAGGATTAGAAGACTATTTAAGATTTTTTTTCAAAGAAACTTATGGTGATGAAGGTAGTGACGGTTGGTATGAAGCAGGATACTTAGATTCTATGCGTAGAGGTTCATGGGAATGGGATTATTGGGATAGAGCTAGTGAAGATTGGGACGAAGGATATGTGTTAGAAAATTTGAAGGGTGAATCATTAAAAGTTTTATATAACATATTAAAAATATATCAACCAAACTTATTAAAAGAATTTGAAGTGGTTAATGACCAAATCAAATGGAAACAAGGTAAAGAGTCAGAAAAGATATTAGACTTTATTGAATCTGTAAGTAATAGAACAAAAGATGATTTAATTGAGGCGTATGCATACGCAAGTGAAATGGCAACAGATGCAGCAGTACCTAAATATATTGATGATATATATTGTAATTGTTTATCTGTTGTTGGAATCGAAAACCAATCAAGTAATTGTTATTGGAAGTATTTTTTAAATTGGGGGGATGCAATTATGTTATTTGTAAGATATGGAACACCTGACGATTGCTTGATGGATATATTATTTAAGGCGATAGAAAAAGAAGTTAGAACACACGTTCCTGAATATTATGAAATTCAATATGAGGCTTGGGATGCTGATGTTTTTTATAACGAATTTAATAAAAGAAGTGTAAGAGTTTTGGAAGGATTAGAAGAAGAATTGGAAAATATGATTGAAGAAGGTGGAAAAGAAAAAACGAAAAAATACTTTCAAATAATTAATATTATAAATGATAAAATTGGATTTAACACATTTAAACAAATACCAGGAGACTATGAAATTAGAATATTAAATGTCGATAAAGATAGTTTGATGGTTAATTATGGTATACGTAAAAGAAGTTCGTGGAATCCACTCAAAAAAGGTTCGGCACCATTAAAATATATTTTAAATATGTTGAATACCGAACCTTTAATACCTTATGTTGATTAATATTTTTTAATTAATCTTTCTTTAATAATTTCATACAAATTTTCTAAATCCTCATCAGGGATAAACATAAACCCATCATCATAAACATCGGTTAGTGTGATTCCGTCTTTTTCCTCATATACGTCAATAGTTTGTAAACGATGATGACTTTCTATTTCTTGTACTTCAAAAAAATCTAAATCATCATCAAACCCTTCCGCAAATGAGTTCATGATTGTTGTTGGTGTATAAACTATTGGTTTATATTGATATTCATATTTTTTATGACCCAACTCTTTAACCATATTTTTTCCTGCTTCAATTGCACATTTCACATCTTCAATCGAAATGAACTCTTGTGGTGAATGCATATTGTAATAACCACAAGACATGTTGATGCAAGATACATCAATTTTTTTCTTTAACTGTGAAATATCAGTATAAGGGTGTGATTGAACTAACATTTCATTTCCAAAAGATTCGGTAATAACTTTTGATGTTTTTGTAAAAAATTCACTATCCCGTTCAAATAAACGAACACCTGAGCAAATCTCGGTAATTAAATGGTTGCCAGGAGCATCGTATTGTGTGATATAACCTACATCTTGCAAAAAAGTTTCATCACATTTTGATGAACCGTGACAACCTGTTTCTTCACTCACAAATAAACCAATTTTTACTTTGTCTAATTGTTTAAGTAATTCTAAACAAATAAAAATGCCACATTTGTCATCACCCCCAATACCTGTTGGTAAATTATTAACGTCGTATGCTTTTAATACGTCAACAAGAGTATCGTCAAAATTTTTACCAAAAGTGTGTGGTCGTTTTAATTTTTCTTCTTTAACAATAATCTTATCTATTTTGTTGTGAACCGTATCAGTGTGAGCAATAAACATGGGATAAAATTCACCTTCTTCTAATATCCCCTTTGTTGCATATATGTTCATCATATTGTCACGATAAAACGTAACTCCATGAATTTTTTCCAACTCATCACAAATATGTTCTACCATATCTTCTTCTTGATATGTTTTCGATGGTACTGAAAGGAGTTCTTTGAATTTTTGTAGGTTCATTATTTTGTTTTTTACAAATGTACAAAAGTTTTCAACATTTGCAAAATTATTTCTTTCGTTTTGTTGGTTTTTTTATTTTAACTTCTGTTTTATTATTTTTTTCATCATACGACAGTAAGAATGTGGAGTTTTTTTCTGGTTTGTCTGAAAGTATTTTTTCCGTAATTGCATCATCTACCCACTTTTGAACCGTTCTTTTCAAAATACGAGCTCCAAATCTAGTATCAGTACCCACTTTAATTAAGTGATTTTTTAGTGATTCATCAACTTCAACATTAAATTCAAGGTTAGAAACTCTTGTATATAATTTTTCAAGTTCTAAATTCAAAATTTTCATCAAATCATTGTCATTCAAGTCTTTAAAGTATACAATATCATCAAATCTGTTGATAAACTCAGGTGCAAACTTTTTGAAAAGTTCTTTTTCCAATAAAGATTTTATTTCTTCATCTTTTGTTTCTTCTTTATGTGATGTTGAGAACCCAACACCTGTACCAAATTGTTGAACCACTCTTGTTCCAACATTTGATGTCATAAGAATAATACAATTTTTAAAGTTAATTTTTCTACCGTGACCATCTGTTAAAAACCCTTCATCTAACATTTGTAAAAATACATTAAAAATTTCTGGGTGAGCCTTTTCTATTTCATCCAATAAAATAACAGAATAAGGTTTGTTTTTAATTTTGTTCAAAAATGGTGAACCGTCTTCATACCCAACATATCCTGGTGATGTCCCTGTTAATTTTGATGTTGCTATTTTATCTGAAAATTCACTCATATCCAATCTAATAAGTGCGTCTTCACTATTAAACATATGTTTTGCCAACTGTTTTGCCAATTCAGTTTTACCAACACCTGAATTACCAATTAATAATCCACTAAATATTGGTTTTTTTGGGTCATTTAAACCAACTTTATTTCTTTGTATTGCTCTTGCAATTTTGGAAACCGCTTCATTTTGACCAATTACTCTTGTATTTAATACTTCATTTAATGATGCTAATTGAATTGATTCATCGGTGGTAATTTTATTAATAGGAATTTTTGTCATCAAAGAAGTAACATCATAAACAATTTCTTCTGTAACTTCTTTTCGGTAAAGGTCTCTGTTTTTTTCAAAATCTTCCTTTTCTTTTTGAAGTTCTGATAAAACTTTTCTTTCTCTATCTCTTAAATTTGCAGCCTCTTCATACTTTTGTTTATTAATAACTTCTATTTTTTGTTCTTTTATTTCTTGAGCTTCTTTTTTTAATTTTTCAATAGATTCAGGTAATTTGATTTCCACCTGACTTCTTGCCCCAACCTCATCAAGTATATCAAACGCCTTGTCGGGAAATTCTCTGTCGGTAATATATCTATCGGCCAATTCAACACATAGTTTTAAAATATCTTCACTATATCTAACTTTATGGTGTTTTTCGTAACGGTCTTTGGATTGTTTTAGTATTTCTAAAGTTTCTTCTTTAGTTGATGGGTCTACAACAATTTTTTGAAACCTTCTTTCAAGTGCCCCATCTTTTTCAATATTTTTTCTATATTCTTCTAATGTTGTTGCCCCAATACATTGAATTTCTCCTCTTGACAATGCGGGTTTAAATATATTTGACGCATCCATGGAACCCGATGCGTTTCCAGCACCAATCATAGTATGGATTTCATCTATAAAAATAATTATGTCAGGATTTGCATATAATTCTTCAATTATAACTTTCATTCTTTCTTCAAACTGACCTCTATACTTTGTTCCTGCAACCACAGAATTTAAATCTAAAGAAACTATTCTTTTACTAACTAAATTCTGAGGACAATCACCCTCAAATATTTTTTTGGCCAATCCTTCTACAATTGCAGTTTTTCCACAACCTGGTTCACCAATAATAATTGGGTTATTTTTTTTCCTTCTTGATAGAATTTGTGCAATCCTATTAATTTCTTGTTCTCTTCCAATAATAGGGTCCAACTTACCCTCTTCCGCGGCTTTTATTAAGTCTCTTGAAAAATTATCCAACACGGGTGTTTTACCCGCGGTTTCAGTTTTTTTTCCTTTGTCTTTTTCGTTGTTGTCTGCTGATTCAATCATATTGTTTTTTTCTTAATAATAATAACTTTATTTTAAAAAGTCCATAATTGTCATATTGTCAGTTTGATTTATTAAATATTTTGATTATACTGACATTTTGTCATATAATATTAATTGGTATAATTTTTCATATAAGAAAAACCAAAATAAACCTATAAAATAATAAAAAATGTTTAATTGGAACGAATTTGATAAATTATTTAATGAATTTTTTTCTTCATCATTTGATGATAAAAACTGGACTAAAAATACTTATAGTTCGCCAGATGGTTTGTATTCTATGTCTTATATGACAAGAAATTTTAACAATACAAGTCCGTCAGATGAATTATATGTATTGAAAGAAAAATTAAGCTTGGCAATTAAAGAAGAAAATTTTGAAGAAGCAGTAAATTTAAGAGATGAAATTAAAAAGTTAGAAAAGAACAAAGAAGAGCTATCAAAGTTAAAGTTTAAGTTGGGCGAATGTATTCGAAACCAAGACTTTGAAAGGGCGATACAATATCGTGATAAGATTAATTCTCTCAAATAATTAAATCCACCTTCGGGTGGATTTTTTGTTTCGTATATTTATAGTTATGGAAGGATGGATAAAATTTGCTGAGTCTTTGGAACTAACAAAAGAGTTAGAAGAAATTTATTATAATATTAGAAGATTTTTTCAAAAAGAAGGGTGGACACAAAAAGACATTGAAAAACCACCATATTATCATGAAGAATTAATGTTTTTACACAGAAGTATGCAACCATTGATTCGAGAAATAGACCAAACAATTAGAGATTATGGTTTTGATGTTGACGGAGACGAAGTTGGTTATTATATTATGGATAAACTTCGTCATATAGATGACATAACCCCATTAAGAAAACCAAATGGCAATAACTAGAACAGACATAGAAGGAAACAAAATTATTTGTGAAATAACATCTTCTAATTTAAAAAGAAGTGAGTATGATATTGAAAATAAAACATTAAAAATAACTTTCAACAATGAAATGTTATATGAATATGAAGAAGTCCCCCATTCAATATATTCTCAATTTAGATTATCAGATTCTCAAGGAAAATATTTCAATCAAAACATATCAAAAAAATTCAAATACAAAAAACTTTGAAAATCATATTGATAATGTATTTATTAATATGAAGGAATTTAAAAAAGTTATAAATAGCTTTTATTTACAAGACAAACTTAATCCCGAAGTTTGGGAATTACCCAATGAAAAATATATGGGTGACAAAGACGCCCAATTCTATAAATTAAAACCTGAAATTAGAAAAAAACTTTTACAAGTTGCTGACGTTTTTTTAAAAACAATCGACCAAGACATTTTTATTCAAGACATTATACTAATTGGTTCTTTAACTGGTTATAATTGGTCTGAGTTTTCTGACTTTGACGTTCATTTATTATATGATTTTAATGAGGCTGGTGAAAATAAAGAATTATATGAAGAACTTTTTCACCTAAAAAAAACATTGTTTAACGCATCTCATGACATTAGAATTAAAGGTTATGAAGTTGAGGTTTTTATTCAAGACTCAAACGAAAAAGAGAAAAGTATGGGGTCTTATTCTTTGGTTTCTGATACATGGATTAGAAAACCAGAAAAAGAAAATTTTGAAGTTGATGAGAAAAAAATTAAAGAAAAAGCCCAACAATGGATGGATATAATAGATGGTGTTTTGGAAAACGCAGAAGATGAAGATTTAAAAGACGCCATTGACCTTGTTAAGAAATACAAAGAAAAGTTAAGAAAATACAGAACTTGTGGATTAACAAAAGAAGGTGAGTATTCATATGAAAATTTGGTGTTTAAGTTTTTAAGAAGAACGGGATATATAAAAAAACTTGAAGACTTCAAAAACAAGATTACTGATAAAAAATTATCATTAGAAAACTTAAATATTGAATAATTAGTCAATTTATCTATTAACAATATATTTATTATTGAGTTAAACTATCTTTTTGGATATTTATACTAAAATAACATATAAAGAAAAAACAAAATGGCAGATTTGAAACCACTTGGAAGTGAAAAATTAGAAGGTATGGACAAAATTAGACGTATCTTAGAAATTGCGCATTATAATGAAAAACCAAAATCACAACTTAACGAAAACGAAACTTTGAACTATACCATTCAATTAGCTGATGGTTACACTTACGGTATTGTTAAAGAAAAGTTAGGTTATATAATTAAAAAAGGGATTAATGAATCTGTTTTAGATTATTCAGACCCAATTAGACAAAGAAAATATTTTGATTCGTATTCTCAGGCGATGAAAAAGTTGAATCTTCACGCTAAAGAATTAAATCGCATTCATGAGAATGACGAGGAGATTCCTTTAATTGGCGAGCAAACCGCTTCAAAAAAAAAATTCGTTTTAAAAACGCCTAAACCCGCAACGGAACCAACACCTGACGCGGCACCCGCTCCTGCACCCGCACCTGAAGCATCACCTGCTCCTGAAGAAACTCCTGCACCACCAGCACCTGAAGAAGGTGGAGAAATGATGGGTGGAGAACCAATGGGTGGTGAGCCTATGGGTGATGAAATGATGGGTGGAGAACCAATGGGAGGTGAAATGATGGGTGGAGAACCAATGGGAGGTGAACCAATGGGTGGTGAGCCTATGGGTGGAGAACCAATGGGAGGAGAACCAATGGGCGGAGAACCAATGGGAGGAGAGTCTGAAGAAGGCGGTGGTTTCAAAACTATCCAAAGACTTACAGGTAAATTATCACAAAAATTAAGAGCATATAACAATCAAGATGAAGACGGATTGGATTCACAGGATATTAAATATGTTATAAACATGGTTTTATCGGCTTTAGATTTAGAAAAGTTGGACGAGGATGATAAAGAAGACATTTTATCTAAATTTGAAGAAATTGATATGTACGGTGATGAAGGTCCTGAAAGTTTAGATTTTAGTGGTGAAGAAGATGTCAATTTTGGTGGTGATGAGTTTGGAGGTGAGGAATTTGGAGCAGAACCAATGGGAGGAGCACCTATGGGTGGTGAAGAACCAACACCACAAGAACCAACAGAAAATGTTTTTGGAGAATCAAGAGTTGAAAATGTTTTGAAAAAATATTTTGTAGTAACAAAAGAAGAAGCTCCAATTTTAGAAGAAAAAAAACAAAAAGATTATATTAAAAACAAATTAACACAGATAAAAGTAAAACAAGAGTTACAAAATTTATCAGAAACTAGTCGTCAGTTGGAAAGAGCAAATAGACTTTTATCTGAAGGAGCACAATTTGTAGGTAAAACAAATTTAGATAATTTAATTTTTAATAAAAAAGGTAAACAAATTAAAATAGACACAAGAGGAAACATTATATGAATTTGATTTATATAAATGAGTTAGGTCCAAACTTTAGAGGAGACAATATCTATGAATTTATTTTTTCAGATATTGATGACGCATATGGTGAAGATTGGGATATTGAGCCAGCATCTGGACGACCACAACCACCAAAAATTGAATTTATTAAAAAAGTTGGTATTTTAAAAAACTCAGATATAGAATTAGAATTAGTTCAAAATTCAGACTTTTTTTGTGTTTATGATGCCGTTGATGGTGTTATTTCATTAGGATGGGAAAAGTCGGATTCGGATGAAATAATTGTATATAAAAAGAAACGATTAGTTTTTCAATACGGAGAAAGTATTGAAAATGTTGAAAGTAAATTATACGAAAGAGATGTCGTATTAAATTGGGAAAAAAATTTGATGCTAAATGAAACACATGAATTATAAACTTCAAAAATTACTTCATGAAGGGTTTTCTATTAAAACATTAGAAAATCTTTCAGAAAAACAACTATCTTCTTTATACCGTAGAATTATAGAGCAAGAAGGGACACTTAATGTTAAAAAAGGTTCCCCTGAAGAAGCTAAAGCTAAATCTACCGGTAAATCATTTGTTACTTATGAAGAAGAACTTGAAGAAGATGACTTCGCATTAAATAGAATGGCAGGAAACGACCCATATGAAACAGGTGATAATTATTCTGGTCCTGGCTCAGATGATGGATTTGGTGATGAATATGACGGAATGTCGAACGAAGGAGAACTTGAAGAAAAATCGGTTTCTAGACAACAACAAAAAATTATGGGATTGGCTCTTTCTGTTAAAAAAGGAGATACTCCAAAATCCAAAGTTTCTAAAAAAGTTCAAAACATGGCAAAAGAAATGTCTAAAAAAGATTTAGAAGATTTTGCATCCACAAAACACAAAGGTTTACCAAAAAGAGTTGAAGAAGATGATGAGGTAAAAAACTTAGAAGAAAGTATTTTATCAATAGTACAAAAACATATACCAACTCACTTTACAAAAGGAGAACTTTTAAGAAATTTTAGAAGTAGAATTTAAAAATGAATGTCACTTTCAAAAGAACAAATATTATTAGAATATGCTAAATGTGTAAATGATACACCATACGCTCTAAAAACATATTTGCAAACTTACGACAACACACAATCAAAATACGTACCGCTAGAACTATTTAATGACCAAGTCACTTTGGTAAAAGACTACGATACTGCTGAAGAAAATATAGCACTCAAATATCGACAAGCTGGTGTATCAACAGTAACATCTGCATGGGCATCAAAAAGATTAGTTTTTGCAAAAAAATCAAAACCTGAAAAAATTCTAATTATTGCAAACAAACTTGATACTGCCGTTGAAATGGCAAACAAAGTTCGTTCATTTGTTGAGCAATGGCCTAACTGGTTGGGTGTTGGATTTTCTTCTGAAAAAAATGCAGCAAGACATTTTAAATTAACAAACGGTTGTGAAGTTAAGGCGGTTGCAACTTCAAAAGATGCTCTTCGTGGGTATACACCAACTATTCTTATTTTTGATGAGGCGGCATACATTGATGCTGATGAAGATTTTTGGTCAGCGTGTATGGCATCCCTTTCAACAGGGGGTAAAGTAATTGTTATTTCAACACCCAACGGATTTGACCCAATTTACTACTCAATTTATGCTCAGGCGATAAAAGGAATGAATGACTTCAAAATTACTGAGATGTTTTGGTTTAGAGACCCTAGATATTCCAAAGACTTAAAACTAATAAAGGTTGATGATATAATACATTACATGTTAAATAGAACTGACTATAAGGATGATGAAATAACTATCGATTATTCAAATATAAAAGTATCAGACAGAGATTTTGAGGATATTAAACAAAAAATTGAAAACGGTTACAAACCATACTCGTCGTGGTTTGAATCGATGTCAAAAAAATTGAAATTTGATAAACGTAAAATATCACAAGAGTTAGAATGTAACTTTTTAGGGTCAGGGGATAATGTTATTCCTCCTGAAACTATGAAAAAAATAAAAGAAAACCATATTAGAGAACCTGAAAACAAATTTATGGGTGGTGTTCTTTGGCAATGGAAAGAACCGATTGTTGGTCACAGATATATTATGGGAATGGACGTTTCGAGAGGGGACAGTGAAGATTTTACAACTTTTATTATAATTGATTTTGATGAAAGAGAACAAGTCTTAGAATATATTGCAAAAGTTCCACCTGATATTGTAGCGGAAATAGCATATAAGTGGGCAATAATGTATAACGCATTTATTGTAACCGATATTACAGGTGGTATGGGTGTTGCAACTTCCAGAAAACTTCAAGAACTTGGATATAAAAATTTGTATGTTGATGGTGTAAATCCCGCGGACAAATGGAAATGGGACCCAAAACAAGAAGATAAAATACCAGGAATAAATTTTAACTCAAAACGAGTTTTAATTGTCCAAGCGTTTGAAGAAGCTTTAAGGTTTGGGTTCGCAGTTAAGTCCCAAAGACTTTTTAACGAATTAAATACTTTTGTTTATGTGAACGGAAGACCTGACCACCAAAAAGGCCAACACGACGATTTAATTATGGCAATGGCTATGGCGATTTATGTAGGGGAGTCATCTTTTTCTAAATTGGAAAAAGCGACAGAACAAGCAAAAGCAATGATAGAATCTTGGACAACAGACAAAACTATGTTCAAAGATTCGTCACAAAATTTTAATCCTTCAATTCCGGTTCAAAATGATATGTATAATAATAGACCATATACTGGACCAACTAAAAGTGACTATGAAAATTATTCTTGGTTATTTGGAGGAAGAAGAGTTTAGAATATTATAAAATGAACTATTTTAAAAAATAAAATGGCAGAAGAAAAATATACAGTTTGGCAAAGATTAGGTAGAGTTTTTGGACCTAATTCAACAATTGACCAACAATCACCGGTTTTTAAATTCGATAAAAAAGAATTATTAAAAACACCAAACAAACAAGAATTTGAAAAAGAAAAACTTCAAGCTCAGCAGACCATGTATATTGGTCAGCAATGGCAAAAAGTAGAAAGTAATCTTTATCAACAGGCGGTTTATTATGAACCAACAAGAATGGCATCATATTATGATTATGAATCCATGGAATATACTCCCGAAATTTCAGCAGCATTAGACATTTATGCTGAAGAGTCGACAACACCTGATAAAGACGGGCACATTTTACAAATTTATTCTGAATCAAAAAGAATTAAATCAGTTTTGACCGATTTATTTAATAACAAATTGGATATTAATACAAACTTACCAATGTGGATTAGAAACACTTGTAAGTTTGGTGATAATTTTGTTTATTTAAAATTAGACCCTGAAAGAGGAGTTGTAGGTTGTCAACAATTACCTAATATCCAAATAGAAAGATTAGAAAAAGGAATGAAATTCCAACCTGAAAAATATTCATCAGAAATTGAAAATGACGCTCTTAAATTCACATGGAAAGAAAAAAACATGGAATTTAACACATGGGAGATAGGTCACTTTAGAATATTAGGAGATGATAGAAAATTACCATATGGAACATCAATGTTAGAAAAGGCTCGTCGTATTTGGAAACAATTACTTTTATCTGAAGATGCGATGTTAATTTACCGCGTATCAAGAGCACCTGAAAGACGGGTGTTTAAAGTATTTGTGGGTAATATGGATGACAAAGATGTGGATGCTTACGTACAAAGAGTTGCTAATAAATTCAAAAGAGACCAAATTGTAGACCAAAAAACAGGAAATGTTGACATGAGATTTAATCAAATGGCAGTAGACCAAGATTATTTTATCCCTGTTAGAGACCCAGCAGCAACTAATCCTATTGAAACATTAGATGGGGCTAAAAACTTAGCAGAAATCGCGGATATTGAATATATCCAAAAGAAACTTGTTACAGCATTAAGAATCCCTAAAGCGTATTTAGGATTTGAAGAGGCAGTCGGTGATGGTAAAAATTTATCACTATTAGATATTAGATTTGCTAGAACAATTAATAGGATTCAAAAATCTATGATTGCAGAACTAAATAAAATTGCAATCATTCATTTGTTTCTTTTAGGGTTCGAAGATGAATTAACCAATTTCACACTTGGATTAACCAACCCATCAAAACAATCTGATTTATTAGGTATAGAATTATGGAAAGAAAAAATAACATTATTTAAAGATGCGGTTGCACCAATTCAAGATAGTGTTGCCCCTGTATCGGCATCATGGGCCAAAAAACATATTCTTGGATTTTCTGATGATGAAATTAGACTTGATTTACAACAACAAAGAATTGAAAGAGCAGTATCTGCAGAACTTGGTAAAACGGCAGAAGTTATTACTAAAACGGGATTATTTGATACTCTTGATTCACTTTATGGTAAAAAAGACGCCGCCGCAGGTGGAGCGCCTGCTGAAGGAGGAGCGGCACCTGAAGGTGGAGCATCACCTGAAGAAGGAGGAATGCCTCCTGAAGATGGAGGTGGGACACCACCGCCACCACCACCCGCAGAAGGTGGGGGAGTAACTCCTGAAAATTTTAATAGAAATGATTTAAATTTAATTTTGGAAAACACGCTTTTTGATAGAGATAATACATTAGATTTATCAAAAGGTAGATTATCTATCAATGAAATTGATGACAAAATAAATAAATTATTAAACAAGTAAGTATTTATCTAAAAAAATAGATATGGCAACTTTTGGTGAAATAAAAACTAAAATAGACGAAACTTTCATTAACTTATATGGTAAGGATGAGTTTAAATTTTTCAGCAATCAATTCAAAAAGATTGTTTTGGAAAATAAAGACATTGCGGAGCTTTATTATATCTATAATGATTTGACAGAAAATAAAGGTATACCTGTAGACTTAGTTAATGACTATATTAATGAGTCTGTAGAATACTCACAAATTTTAGTTGAAAATAATAATAAAGAATTAAGTAGAATTAATTCATGGATTAATAGTATCGATTTACATGGGGATGTAAAAAATATTTACGAAACAATTGATAGTGTGATTTATAACAATTCTATTAAAAATCTTGAAAATATTTTAGAATCAAAAAAACAAATATCTAAAACTTTATCTACATCTAAAAAAGAAGTAACCATCAAAGAATCTATCAACTTACCTTTAGAGACTATGTTGAAAGTTGCAAACTCAAAACTTAATGATGAAATTACTAATTTGTCAGAAAGTGAAAAAAATGATATTAAAGAAATAGTTTCTTTATCTAAAACTGAGTTAGAAAATAGAATGGAAAATTTAAAGGAATGTATTATTGAAAACTTAAAAGTAAAAATAAACGAGTCTACTGAAAGTGATTTAAAAAATACAATTGAAAAAACTGTAACCAAAATACAAAACTCACCTGTTGATTTTTACAATTACTATAAGTTAAGACAACTCCAAGAAGGTTTATAATGAAATTTTTTAAAAACATGATGGAGGGGGCAAACGGCGGCATATCCTCTAAAAGATTTATTGGTCTATTATGTACTTTTTCTTTAATAATATCTTTATTTGTTTCTTTATTTAGTTGTGGAAGATATGAGGCTCCTGAAATTTTAATAGAAACAATTGGATTATTAGCGTTTGGGACTTTAGGATTGACATCCGTAGATTTTTTTACCAACAAAAAAAAGGATAATAAAAATCAAGAAGAAAGTTGATTTTTAATTTTTTGTATATAAACCGCCTTTATTTTTTTCTTTCTCGACTTAACGGACTTTTTCTCAAATTCTTGTCTGTCTCTTAAATGTTCAAGTTGTTTTGTTTTGTATACCTTGAGTTTGTATTGTTTTAATGCTTGCTCAATATTATTTTTTTTAACTTCGATAATAATCATATTTTTTTCCTTTTTTTAATATAAATATAATAATTTTTTTATGTTTTGACAAATTCTTTTATAATTGTTATAATTAAAAAAAATAAACCTCTTACATATAAAAAATGAAGAAAGGAAAAACATCAAAATTAAACATTTTTGATGATGCAAAATGTCAGTACGGAACAGTCGATTCCAAAAATTTCAAATCAATTTATTTAATTTTACAAACATGGGTCGAACCAAAAGATGATTACAGTAATTGGACATCAATTACAGGTAGCATAAAAAGACAAATTCTACACACACTATTAGAAGTTGTTGACCACAAAATTTTTGAAAAAAAGTGTATAGTTGACTTAGATTTAAGAACAAGTGGGTTACAAAAAAATAAAAAAAGTTTTTTGAATTTAGAAATTACATTGTTCATTCACAACCAATCATATGATTTTAAATCAATTCTTTTAAGGTCAAAAATAAAAAATATTTTTCAATCAATATATGTGGATGATTTAAAAAATTCACTTTATTTCACATTAAGTAAAACTAAATCAGAACAAATAGAAGAAATATAATATTTATTAATAAAAATATTATGAAAATTTTAGGACCAAAAGACACGGGTAAAGGGATTCTAGTTGAATGGGATGCTGGTATTATAAATCCAAATGAACCAAGAAACCAAAATTTGATTAGAGAATCTTATGGTCAGTTAGACCATTCTAAACCGTTTGTTTTTTACGCAACACTTCAAAAATGGGGAGTTCCAAATAGAAACGGTAGAGTATATCCTGAAAAAATATTAAAAAGAGAAGCTGAAAAATATCAAGATGTTATTAAAAAAGGAATGTCAATTTCTGAATTAAACCACCCTGAATCTTCTTTAGTAGATTTAGATAGGGTTTCTCATATTATAACTGAAACATGGTGGGAAGGAAATATATTGATGGGGAAAATTAAATTATTAACAAGTCCCGGTTTTCACGAAAGAGGAATTGTAACATCTAAGGGTGATGTTGCTGCGAATCTTATGAGACAAGGAGTCACTATGGGAGTATCTTCTCGTGGGGTCGGGTCTTTAGTAAAAAAAGGAGACCAAAATGAGGTACAGGAGGATTTTGAATTAATTTGTTTTGACCTTGTATCGTCACCATCTACACCAGGAGCTTATCTTTATTTGAATGCTGAAGATAGACCAAGATATGAAGAAAAATTGGCGGAACATGATAATGCTTCAGTTAGTGATAGTGGATTAGAAAAATCTGTTGACTTAATGAAAAGATTGTCCGATTATTTAGGAAAGTAAAAAAATTAAATTATGGACGAAAAGTATTTTGTAGCAAAAATCACAACTGATATGGTTGATGATAACACAGGTAAAATCAAAAAAATTAGAGAAGAAAAATTGGTTAAAGGTTTTTCACCAACAGACGTTGAAGCTAAAGTAACTAAAGCTTATGAAAGTTACTCAATGGATTGGAGAATCACTGCAATCGTTGAAAGTAAAATTGACGAGGTTATTGAATAAGAAAATTCTTAACATTTTTATAAAGGTCCCCAAAAGGGACCTTTTTTATTTTTTAACGGTTTTTCATATAAAAAACAAACTTTTTGGAATATAGATATATTTATTATAAAAATAAACGCAAAATTATATGCTTTTTTAAATGAGTAACAGAAAATCAGAATCGTTAGTAGAGGAGGCTTTATTACAAATGAAGACCATCGAAGAGGCGATTAGTGAAAATGCAAAAGGAATACTTGCTTCAACCATGAAACAAGAAATCGGCGAATTAGTAAGAGAATCTATAATGGGTTCTAAAAAATCCTTAAAAGAACAGGCACAAGGTGGTGAACAACCACAAGGTTCAGAAGAAGAAGGAGAAGAAGTAGAAGTATCGGGTGAAGAGGAAGTGGAAGCACTACCGGCACCAAGTACTGATAATGGTATGGAAGGAGCTCCTGAAGGCCCAACTGAAGAACTACCTCCACTTGATATGACAAAATCACCAATGTCCGACGTTATGAAAGTTTTCAAAGCGATGGGAGATGAAGATGGTTTTATCATTCAAAAAGATGGTAATTATGTTCACTTGAAAGACGGTAAAGCAAATACCGAATATCTAATCAGTATGGAAGTTGACGAACCTGAAATGCCTGCAGAACAACCTGTCGAAAACATGGCTGAAAATACAACATATGAGTTGGTTTTTGAAGACGATTCGATGGCGAATGAAATGGACTATAACGAAGACATGAACATGGATGAAATGTATATGGATGAAATGGACTATAACGAAGATATGGGCATGAATGAAATGTATATGGATGAAATGGACTATAACGAAGAAATGGGCATGGATGAAGAAGTTTATGAAATCGACCAAGAATCACTTGAAAATGTTGTTGAGGCGTTTAAAGCGAAAGGTAAAATTGGAAAACTTAAAACCAAAATTTATCCTTCAAAATTAAAACACGGTGTTACTGAAACAGACGAAGATGAAATTTCAGACGGATGGATGGACGAAGAGGAAGATGATGAAGTTGAAGCAACTGAAGCTTCTAGAACTTATGGAAATGGTTCTAAAAAAGGTAGAGGTTTAAGACAAGCAATCACTCCAAACAGAAATTTAACGTTTGAATCTCGTGAATTGGAAACTTTAAAAGAAAAAAATGAAGAGTATAGAAAAGCATTAGACTTTTTTAGAAATAAATTAAATGAAGTTGCAATTTTCAATTCTAATTTGGCTTACGCTACTAGATTGTTTACAGAACACTCAACAACAAAACAAGAAAAAATCAACATCTTAAGAAGATTTGACACTGTTGAATCTTTGAAAGAATCAAAATCACTTTACAGAACAATCAAAGAAGAAATTGGTGAATCACCAAACTCTATGATGAACGAATCTATTGCACAAAAAGTTGTTAAAACTCCAAGTAATGGTTCATCATCAAACTTGATTGAATCTAAAGCTTACGAAAATCCTCAATTTATGAGAATGAAGGATTTAATGAACAAAATAAAATAAAAATAAACTCTAAAAAAAATTAAAAAATGGGAGCATTATTAGAATCAGGTCTTGTTGGTAACATCGGGTTAAAACACCTTAAAGTTATCAAAGAAGATACAATTAACAAATGGGATAGATTAGGATTCCTAGACGGTCTTAAAGGACACGTCAAAGAGAACATGGCACAGTTATATGAAAACCAAGCGTCTCACCTAATTAACGAAGCAGCGTCTTCAGATAGTTCAGGTTCTTTCGAAACTGTAGTTTTCCCTATCGTTAGACGTGTATTCTCTAAATTATTGGCTAATGATTTAGTATCGGTACAAGCAATGAACTTACCTATCGGTAAATTGTTCTACTTTATCCCTAAAATCCAAGCTTATGACCAAGGTCAAGACCCAACTGCAGGTGGTACTCACTATGCACCTTTTGGGGCACCTAACGGTCCTGCAAACCCACAAGTTGGATACTCAACAAATGATAAAAACCTTTACGATAGATTCTACGAAGGTAATGAACCAACACTAGACCCTCCAGGGTTATTTGACTATTCTAAAGGTAGATTTAGTGCGGTTACTGTTAACCCTACTACTGTGGTATGGTCAAGTGGTTCTTTAGTAAATTCAGGATACACTGCAGGTACATACAGAAAAGTATTGTTGGCTGTTACAGGATTTACTAGTGCTGGTGCTGGAAAACTTATTGGACCTGATGGTCAAATCATGGATAATGAATCATTCTTGGCGGATTTATCAGTAAACGCTGTTACTACAGCAGGTGGAGCATTCTCAGGTTTAGGTTCTTCTGACCTACTTTTCAGAGTTGTAACTCAAAAATATGGAAAAGGTATTGTTGCTTACGGTTCTTCTACACAATCATCATTCCCTGGTTCTGCAGGTTCTTACGGTGGTAATAACGGTTACTACGATAATATTTGTGATGTAACAGGAACTATCTATTTAGAAATTGATATTTCGACACCAGCTTCAATCACTGCAGATTCGTTAGATGGTTATACAGGATTTACTACGACTATTGCAGGTTTAGCAACTGCAGGTTCACAATTTACAAGTACTTTTAGAGTATATGAAGAATTGGAATTTGAAGACAAAATTGGTGAAGTTTCTTTTGACCTTGAGTCAGTTACTGTATCTGTTACAGAAAGAAAACTAAGAGCACAATGGTCTCCAGAATTGGCACAAGACGTTTCTGCATTCCACAATATCGACGCTGAGGCCGAATTAACGGCTTTATTATCTGAGCAAGTAGCGGCAGAAATCGACCGTGAAATTTTACGTGACTTGAGAAAAGGTGCGGCTTGGCAATTACGTTGGGATTATAATGGATGGAAACGAGGAACAACTGCAAACCCATTAACTCAATACACACAAAAAGATTGGAACCAAACATTGGTTACAGCGATTAATCAATTGTCAGCACAAATCCACAAATCTACTTTAAGAGGTGGGGCAAACTGGATTGTTGTATCTTCTGAGGTTTCTGCAATCTTTGATGACTTAGAATACTTCCACGTATCTAACGCATCTCCTGACCAAGACCAATACAACATGGGTATTGAAAGAGTTGGAACATTGGCAGGACGTTACCAAGTATATCGTGACCCTTACTTCCCAGCTAACCAAGTGTTAATTGGACACAAAGGAACATCACTTCTTGATACAGGGTACGTTTACGCACCATATGTACCTCTACAATTAACTCCTACAATGTACAACCCATTCAACTTTACACCTATTAAAGGTATTATGACACGTTACGCTAAGAAAATGGTTAATAACCGTTTCTACGGACGTATCACAGTTGATGGAGTTAGAACATTTGACTTGAGAGAATTGAGATAATCAATTTAAAGGTTAATATAAGAAAAAGGTCAGATTATTCTGACCTTTTTTTATTAAACAAATATTTATTAGTATGATTGATTATATAATTAAAAAGATTTTAAATGAAGCAACATCCTCCGGTGGTTCTAGAGGTAGTTATATTACACCTTTAATACCTGGTGAAAGATACTTTAAAAAAAATGTATTAGCCCCATTTACGGTTGCTGACTCAAAATACAAAAGTCCTGATTTATCTTATGATTCATATGATGGTAAAATGGAAAGGACTAAAAAACAAATAGATAAAGAAGAAAAAATCGCGAATAAAATATATAATTATATTAAAAATCATCCTAACGCAACATTTAGTGATGAAGACGGTAATATAATTAATCAATATCCGGGTAAAAATAAAACGATTGTACCAATTAAAGAATGGGTTGATTTAGATAATCTTAATTTAAATGAAATTTCTACCGCTGTAAGCGCTGGTGGATACAATGGTCCAATAGGTATAGGTTTAAAAAAATGGAAAAAATCCGAATTAGGACCCTTTTATGAATTTGCGGATACTGAATTTAACCACCAAAAAAAACAAAAAACACTAAAGAATAACATTAAATCATATATTGGTCATTGGGAAAAAAATAAAGATGGTTCTTATGATTTGGACATCCATGATGCCCACGCAATTAATGAAGATTTGGCCGTATGGTTTGGTAAAAAGAAAAAACCAAAAGGTTCATCCCATCCAAAAGGTCCATGGGTAAATATTTGTAGAAAAGTCGACGGTAAACACCCCCCTTGTGGTAGACCCGATACAAATAAAGGGGCATACCCAAAATGTAGGGCGGCGGGAGTTGCGGGTAAAATGACTGATTCAGAAAAAAAAGCGGCTTGTCAACAAAAAAGAAAGGCGGAGTCCAAAGACACACAAACAGGTAAAGGCCAAAAACCTATTATGACTTCATACAAACCAAAAAAGAAAAGGACCCAAAATGAGTCCTTAGATATTATTATTAATCGTATTTTAAATAGTATTTAACAATAAGGTGGTGAACACCTTTTTTTGCCGTCTAATCCTTTTACTTTACCTTTACATACTTGTATTGCGTGGCCATTTGCGTAAGCACTTGGGTACACGTCATACTTCGCCTTTGCAGATGCCTTACCACGGGCACATAATTTAGTTCCTGTTTTTTTTCTACCTTCCGACATCATAATATCTTCGTCGTCAAAATTCATAGACATGTTCATATTATCTTTTTTAGTTTCATTCATTAAAAAGTCAAATACTTGGTCCATGTTATTTTTTGCTTCAGCAATATGGTCTTGAGCCCAATCGTGACCATTTTCTAAAATGTTTTCTATCATAGAATGGTCCATCTCTAATAACATATCACATTGTCTTCTCATTTGTTGTAAATTAGAAAAAAACATATATCTTGAAGATTTTTCTTCTTGAGTCTCTCTTATTACTTTTTTTATTATATAGTTTAAATTTTTCATATCTAGTTATTTAGACCATTAAATCCACCCAATGTGACGGCATTACATTGTAAATTAGTACTGTCATTAGTTACGGTGCCGTAATCAGGTTTAGGTGTATTAAACGTAACTACGTTTCCCACGGTATTACCTGAACCAGGTACGTAACCTATTAGTACAGTGTTATAATATGAAGTACAAGCTGTTGTTGGCATAATATTTTATTTTATAAATATACGTTTATTTTTTATTTACAATTTGAAACTGTAATTCTCTTTTATAAGTTTCTACATTCCTATCACTTACAACTTTAATATCAACAAAATATTCATTTGGTATTTTGTCTGTAGTGTCAAAAATAAAATAAAATCCATCAGGAACTTCATTAACTCTTGTCCAATCTTGTACTTGAACTTCAGTACTTGCGCCTTCCCTTACATAAATTCTATAATATGCCTCTACTGTTGTTAGTGGTGTGTTTGTTGAATATGCTTGTTTTATAATTACGTTGACTTTTCTTATATCAGTATTTAATACTTTTTCGTTTTGTCTAATCCCATTAAATTCGAAACCATAAATTTTTGGTTGTTGAGTAACAGAACCTATTTGGAAGTTTCCATTTTTAGCTAATAATGCAAATTCTAAAGTCACGTTAGAAATTGACGTAGAACTTACTGACAACCCCTTCCAAACATCATAATATAAACAAGGTATTGTCGATGCTGTTAGATTGTTTACCGAACACTTGTAAACTCCTTTAGTTACTTGGCAAGTGGATAATCCCGTAAACCCTGGTACTGCAACACCATTCAAGTCAAATATATCAACCGTTGGTAAATTATCTAAATTAACAGCATTTCCATTTTCATACACATACAAATACAATTCATTATTATTACCTGAATAAAATTTGTTTCTATCATCAATAATTAAATCGTTATAATTAGTTTCTAAAAATGGTTCATAAAAAGTTTGAGTGTGAGGGGAGAAAAACCCTACTGAATAATTTTCAGTCAATCCATTAATATTTTCAACATCAGGATAGAATGCGATTCCCCATCCTGTGACACCAGTTAATGTACCATTTAAAATGTTATTTATTTCATTTGTCATGTTAAATTCAATATCTTCATTACCAAATTCAAAATGTTGTGTTGCTACGATTGTTAATGCCGAATAATTTAATCCCGATAATGAACCAGTTTTTGAGTTGGTATTATCATATATACCACTAACACTCCAACCACTTATCGTTGTTGTTTCAAACCAATTGGAAGGTCTTTGTGAATATGACCTATCATTTAAGTTTGTTACTTGATAATCGTAGTAATCATATCCAACACCGCTGTCCCAATTTTGAGGAACACCTGAGTTTCCTAAAGTTTTTGGTATTCTAAATAGAACTAAGTCAAAAGATGTTGCTCTTCTTCTTCCTTGTGATGTAGTTGAATTTAAAAGATTTTCATCAAAATATGACGTATTTGTCATTCTTAAAGTGTGGGTAAAGTTTGTTCCACATCCTGAAGTGATAATTTTATCTGAAATTCTTGACTGTAAATCTGTAAAATCTAAATCAAAAATATATCTACTAAATCCTGTTGGGGCATTCAAATTATCAACACGACCGTAGAACAACTCAACAATAGGGTTTCTACCTGTGTTGGTGTAACTATTTTGTATTAGAGTATTACTTTTATCGAAATATGACCTGTAAATTGACATTAAACTATTTTATATATAAATAGTTAGTTAATCCGAATATTACTGTTTAAAACTTTTTGATATGCTTCTAACATTTTTTTGGTCAATTCATCTATACTTGTGCCATCATACGAAACTCCTGATGGGGGTAATAACGGGTACGGGTGTACGTGACTAACTAAAAATCCAACAATTGATTCTAAAAGTTCTAACAATTCTTCTCCTCTAACCATCGATGAGGTTTTAGGTTCTATTTCATCAAAAACTTGTTCAGGACTTATTCCTCCAACAGAACCTGATAAAGTAATTTTACCCTGTGAATTTTCTGAATCATGTGAAAGTAAATATAACTGAGATGCGCCAATCAACCCCACAGTATTATCTATTTCTTCAGTATCGATTGGTGTGAAAACTTCTCTTGATGGCAAAAATGGTAATTCAGGACTAACCTTTCTATCTAATACCAACCCATATCCAGGACTAATATCTGTTGTAGTTATTAATACTTTTGATAATAACTGATTCATATTTGTAAAATCGGTTATGTTATTTTGGTCGGGTAGTGATTTTATAATATTTCTAATTCTTTTTGAGGGTCTATAATAAAAAGGAAATTGTAGTTCGTTACTTGAATTATTATTTGAACCTACATTGGCATTAGTTGGTATATTTGATATTAAAATACTTGGATTATCTTTTAGTGCAACAACTTGGTCTGAAATAAACTTTGCAAAATCATCAATACCTAATGGTGAATCAATTTTTATAATTCTTACTTTAGATAAAGTTGTTCCTGTTATTTCAGTGTCCCACTCAAATTGGTTTGTTTTTGTTGCTTTAGATTCTTTATCAGGTAGTTGATAAATTGTTACATCTCCTTGAAAAACTTGTGGTGCACTTTCAGGGTTATAAACATCATACTCTAAAAGATATTTTATTTGTTGTTCATTTCTTTGTAATCTAATATAAGACTTAGGTGTACCATATTTTAATTTATTTGTAAATTTTGATAATTGAACAAACGCTCTATTATCATCATAATCAGGTATTTCACCCGTTTTAAATGGTTTATGTTTTCCTGCTCTTAATAATAAATCGTTATTTTTTATTATCATATCAGAAGTTCCTCTACCTCTAATTGATATATCTTCAGGTTCAGGAAACACACCTACATTATTATTATTCGGATAATTTTTAGAGTATGGGTCTTTGATATTTGGTAAACTCGCCCTTGAGTTAGAATTACCCATATCAGTATGGGTTCTTGAGGACCTATAGTCTTCTTTAAAAATTGTGGTTGGTGATGAGTATGGCCCGACTAAATAAAATCTATTTCTACCTTTAGTTAATTTATTATTAAAATAAATAATCATAACTGTCTCATCTACTTTTGGAACTTGATTAACAAAATAAGGTAAAAAAGGTAAAAATATAAAAGGGTCTTTTTCACCCCAAGGACCGTTCAACGTATTTTTACTGTTTTCGTCAAACCCTTGCTTTGTCCCTTCCATTGCTTGAATATTTTCTTGTATAGGTTTACATCGTATTCTTCCAAGCATTAATGGGTCTTGATTGTCAACACAGACACCAAAAAATATTATCTGACTATCCTGTAGAGGGTCGTTTTCAGGCATTATATATTATTTGTTCTCTTATTTATTTCTTCTAAAATTTTGTTATAACTATCTTCAGTGGTGTCCAAATGGTGAGTTAATTTGAGTATTAAATCCTTTGTTTTTTCAAAATCTTGATATAAAAATCCTAATACCTCAATTAGTTCTTTATTGGGTCTTTTTTTATACTCAGATAAAACTTCCAAAACTTTTTCGGATGATATTTTAATATGATTTTCCAACTCCTTTTGATGGTAATGTAATACCTGCCGGTGTCATAGTCAATGGCGGAATAAAAATTTCCGTTTTACCATTTTCCGCTTGTTCTTGATTCATACCCTTGACCATAGACATCATGGACATATTCATAAAGTTAGGTCCGCCATCAGGAGCACCACCTGTGGGTAGACCTTGTTTTTGTAGGTTCTCAATTACATTAGAAAAAGCCCTAGTATCAGAAACCCCACCTAGTAGTGATGACCCCGCCAATATAAACTGAGGTAGTCCTAAACTTAATTGTGAAAGACCTAAATTTAAAAGTTTCAATATTTCGTCTATAACACTTTTACAATTTCTAAAATCCACAACGGCCTGACCAACGACTAATAAAATGTATACTATTGATGCATACATACTAATTTGTTTATTTTTTGCTTCCTTAACAACCTCCAATAAAATTGTTTCGACCAGCGTTTTAATTTGTTTTTTTAGAATTTTAAATAATTCTTCAACAAAAATTGCTGTAATTTTTTTCATAAAATTTAAAATAAACTTTTTGAATGTTTTCATGAAGTTTGTTAAATCATCAAATAAGTCGTCTAATTTTTCTGATATTTCATTTTTTATTCCTTTAACCATTATTAAAAAACCTAACATGACTTTAGGTGATAATATTGTTTTTAAAATCATTCTTGGAAGACCTAAAATGATATTACTTTGAAGTGATGCCAATAAGTTTAAATCTAAACCAAGACCGGGAACTAAAGATTTCCATTTTGGGTCATTTGCAATGTCATCTAATGACTTTTCAAATTTTTCTATTTTAGAATTATTTGAGTTTTCATTAATAATTTCATCTTGAGATTTCCTATCAGCTAAAACATCTATTGGTAATTTAATTCCTTCACAACCTTCAAATTCAACAACCCCATCAATGGTATTATTAATTTCTTGCTCAATAACCATTAATTCTTGATTTGTAACATCAAAAAAAGAATCGTCAATTTCATCTATGTCACTAAGTTTTGATGTTCCTGCAACATCAATTTTTTTGTTTGGGTCTTCACAAATCCCCATTATTCTTTTTAAAACGGTCATGAATTTGCTCTGCTCTTTTAATTCATCACTACTTAAACCAGCAGAAAAATCAAAAGAACCTGTAAGTAAATTTTTTAAGTTTACTGATAAATTATCAAAAGGCATAATGTCTATACTACTATAATAATCTTGTAAAAAATCAGTAACTGACGTTCTATTATTGGCTTGATTATTTAAGGTTACTTTGAAAAAATCACCAGTAACTTGTAAGTTGTTTGGACCTAAATAATTTTGTACGTATTGTATATCAAAAATTTGTGATTGTGATGCTCCTTGATATGTTTGACCATTACCTCCCGTATTATCTTGTGAAAAGGATTGTGATGGGTTTTGTAATCTTTTATAAAGTTGTTGATTCATTGCATATGGAAACGAACCATTATTTGTAGTATTTTTTTCGTATTGATATTTGAAATTTTCGTCATCAGGTGAATTTTTTAATATTTTAAATAAATCCACTTGATTAACTTTTATATAAATTGGTTGGTTAGCAACACTACCATATGATTGTTCTTCAGAACACCCAATAGTTGAAACTATTTCACTTACTAACGTTTCTTGTATTTTTGATTTTGTATTTGTTGCCGCTTGTAAAAAAACGTTAGTTAAAAGTTTTAAAGATGACCCACCACCACTTGGTAAAGTTGATTTGAATAACTCTAAAAGTTGTTCTAACTGACTTTTTATTTCATTTTTTATTTGATTTTTTTTGTCTTGACCACCTTTTTTTAAATCATTGATTGATTTTTGAACTTCGCTTTTTTTCTTATCAGTACTAGCCCTTGTTTTTTCTTTTTGTTGTTTTTTGTCGTCTTCCTTACTTTGTTTTACAGTTTGGTAAGCACTAATTTTACTTTTAGCTTGTGAATAACCTTGATTGATGTCTAGATTTGCCATTATTTTTCAAGTGTAAAATTATTATCATTATTTTGACTAATGTCTTTTTGAATTAAACTTTGAAGGACAGTTTCATCCATATCAGACAATGAAAAATTTTCTTCTTTAGAACTGTTAGATTTTTCCCAAATTGTAGATTGAAGTTTGGAAAGACTTAACTTCTTTTCAATTGTGTCGTTGATAATTTTTTGTTGTTCTTTTATAACGGGACCAATAACAGTCATATCTTCAGCATCTTTAAGAAGTCCTAACATTTTATTTTGAATCCTAATGGCTGTTGACCTTTGTTCAACTAATTCGTTGTATATCTCTTGCATTAAACCTAATACTGAATCTTTGTTTAATGCGATTTCTTTTTTTCTCTTTCTATCCATACTCAATAAATAGATAAATTTTAATTATTATTTATTCTTCTAATAGTATTCAAATAAAGAATTTTATATTTTTTTAGATATGTTCTTATTTCTTTTGTTGATAAATTTGTCATTTCTCGAAGCGAAAGTAAAACTATATTTTTATTAAACTTATTGTTGTCATTTCCAATAAAAATATTACCATAATTTTCAAATAATTCAATCAAGGCGTTTCCAAGTTTAAATTCTCCATCTGCCATTGATGTATTTTTAACGTGGTCTTTTAAGTCTTTTAAAAATATATCTATTATTTTTTCAGCATCAATTTTTTCAAACTCTAAATAATAAACCATGTCAGGTCTGTTCTCCAATGCTTGTGAAATATCTTCATAAGACACTTTTCTATTTGTTTCTTTTTGGTCTTTTTGTATTTGACCCATTAAATAGTTCTTACAAATAGTACCAAAGTAAGAATACGCTTTTTTGTTTTTAGCTGGTTTAAATTTATCAACTTTTGTCATTAAAAAAGAATGTGTATCAGTATGTAAATCTCGATACTCCATATCTTTTCTATAAAGTTTGTAGCGTCTTATGATTGATTCAATCATCTTATCTAACGGTTCTTTAAGAAATTTATTATAAATCTCTTCTTTTTCTATTTGAGTTTCGGCGGTGATATAATCTTTCACCGCCTCTTCCTCTCTCACATCAAAATAATTTTTACTTTTTTTTTCTGTCTTTTTCTTTTCGTCTAAATGTTCAGGGTTTGACTCCTCTAAAAACATTATACATTTTGTGGTTCGTATTTTATGTTCCTATCGGTTGTGAAAAAATGTTCTTTTTTTGCCGACTCAATCCAAAACGAAACCTCATCATCTGTAATTTTACTTTCCCCATTTTTATAATTCCAAAATATAGAACCTGGTCTTAAATTCATGTGTTTGTAACCAATTCTTGGAATTGTCATAATTTTAACAGAATTATAAGTTAATCTTAATAAGAACTCATACACAAAAGTTAATTTCATACTTGATTTAAACCCGCCGTTTTCTTCATAAACTGACTTTTTAATAACAATTCCACTTGATTGAAAGTTTTGATAATTCAAAAGTGTATCATTATTTAAGTAACCAATTTCTGAGTTCATACTAACTGCAAATGTGGCTTCATTAGTAAACCCAACAAAAACTCCTTTTTCGTCAGTATCAACAACAATAGGTAAAAATGCATCAACTTCAGAATATGATTTACTATATCTATCGAAATTTTTAAACCAAATTGTAGAATATTCATCATCAAATTCTAAAATAGAAATCCAAGTACTTTTAGCGTGTTTTACACCAATATTTACTTGAGAACAAAAATCAAATTCATTTTGATTTTCTACCATAGTAACTGTTAGACCACTAAAGTTGTAATTATCTAATTTATTTTTTAATAACTCTTCACCCGAATGAACAATTACTAATTCATTAATAGGTTTTGTTTGTGTTTGAATGGATGTAATGGCTCTGTTGAATAAATCTTCAAACATGATATTATTTGCCGAATCAATTGGTAGAATTACCGATACATCTAATTTTTCTAAGTTTTCCATAATATTATTTTTCTTCAGTTATTTTTAATTTTTCTAATTGTTGACTAAACATTTCTTTTCTTACGTTAAAATATCCAGTAAACAAAGATTCAATTTTATTTTCAAATGATTCTTTATTTTGATATTTTTCACCAGTTTCGGACATTTTAGTATACAACTCTTCGTTGATGTTGTCTTCTAACCAATTTTGTGCAAAATTTGCTAAAACGTCGATAATTTCGTTAAAAGAATATGTCCAAATACCGTTATTTTCATTCATCCAATCAGGTTTCAAATTAGGAACCACACCAATTACTGGTGTATTTGAAATCATGCTTTCGATTGGGAATGTACCAAACCCTGACTCTCTATCGACCCAAACCGAAACAAAAGATTCTTTTAAAAACTTTGAAAAGTCTGTTTGACTAATGTTTTTCATGTCTCTAAAAGTAAACCAACGATACTGAGGATATTTTAAATAAAAACTTTTGATAATTTTAGCAGTGTCTCTTGGTTCTCTACAGTGAATAGAAACAATTGGTTTTGATGGTTTGTCTTTTTTACTGAATACTTCAGAAATAAGAGGTTCAACAACGTCAACACTTACATTTTTAAAAACTGATTTGATATATTCTTTTTGAAATTCAGAAGTACTAATACTTTTTAAAAACCCATAATTGGCCCATGAAATACCTGGAGGTAAAGTTTCTAACATGTAATCATATGCTTGACACAACACCAATTTACCACATGGATAATTTTTAAGTTGCTCCATAACGTGCGCGTACAATTCAGGAATAACAACAAAATCTTCAGGTGAAATAGGAAGATTCTGACCCTCAATTGCGATATGCTCCATTTCCATGTATTCTTTTCCTAACCAATCACCAACACCTTGGTAATCTTTTGTTTCGTGAATCATTTTCACGTTAAATCCTTTCTTTAACAATGACATAGCCATTTGATAAATGTAAGAAACACCCGCCTTCGGGTTTCCTTTTGTGTCTTGAACTAAAAAATAAATTCTTGCGGTTTTATTTCCAAGTTTTTCAACTGAAGTTTCAATTTTTTTAATTTTGTCTAATTCCATTTTATTATAACTTTTTTATTATGTTGTTTATTAGTAAAGTATTGAATGCGAATTTAAAAGGGATTGATAAATTTTTGGCACTATGTATACCTAAATTTTCATCAAGTTCTTCTCTTTCGGATAATATAACATCTACTAAATTTTTATATACTTCCCATTTTGAAACACTTATATGTGGTTCGTTTTGACCCTCAACTTCAGTTGATTCCAAAGTGGGGACAGACATTGCAATTTTATTTTCTATTTCCTGTACGTCGATATAATATCTCTCACCTAAAAATTCTAACATATTCCTAATTTTTGTAAACATTCATCTAATTCTTTAAGTGAACTGATTTCGTGTTCAGATTTATTTGTTTTGTTGTATTGAGTATTGAACTTTATAACAACTTTGTTTTCTGGATGGTCTTCAATTAAACTTGGATTTGAACTAACTAAAACATCAACCTCATCCCAAATTGAGTTTTTAGTGGTGTCTGAATAAAATTTAATTTTTTCAATTTGACAACCAAACTTTGATAAAAAAAATAATGTGGCCGGTTTAGATTTACCAATTTCATCAGAGACAATTACAATATCATTTGTACTTCGATATTTTAAATAAATGTCATTTAAGGTATAAAATGTGTGCATCTCTGAAGATTCGGCATGACCAAATATTTGCATCGAAAATTCTTGATATAAAAACTCATAAAGTTCATCGTCAGACTTAAACTTAAAATGGTTTAATAAATTAAGGCTGTCAATATTACCTAACACCTCGTATTCAAACTCTTCTTTCTGTATAATTGATTCAGTATTACCTGATTCGTCCAAAACATAAGTTTTTTCTGTTGAGTTGTTTTCAATCAAAAACTTTTCATAAGTTTGTTGAATTTTACCCAAGGTATTTCTTAATACACCATTAACCTCAATTCCTATTTTCTTCATCGTATCTTTCTAAAATTTTACCAATTAATGGGTTTCTTACGTTTTTTGCATTTCTAAAATCATAAATTCCAATATCGTTTACATTTTGAAATCTTTGAAGGGCGTCGTATAGTCCTGATTGTTTTTTATCTTTATATCTATCAGTTTGTTCCAAATCGCCAGATATGAAAAATTTACTATTAAAACCGATTCTTGTCAATAGTAATTTAATTTGATTTGGTGTTGCGTTTTGAGCTTCCTCAAATATTAAAATAGAATTATCAATATTCATACCCCTCATATAAGCTAAAGCAAAAACTTCAATTATTTCAGCCTCTTTTAGTTTTTCTCTGACATCCTTACCAATAATTTTGTTTAATAAATAATAAGATGGAAAAATATAAGGGTCTAATTTCTCTTCTAAATTACCCGGTAAGGAACCCAATTTTTCTTCAGCCTCAACCGCAGGTCTTACAATAATTATTTTTTCATATGAGTTCGATGGGTCAATTAATAAATCGACAGCCGCTTTCATAGAAATGTAACTTTTACCAACACCCGCAGGTCCTGAACAGATTGTAATTTGATTACTTAATAAAATATCGTAGTAGTCTTTTTGGTTGTCAGATAAAAATTTACTTTTTTGTTTTCTTTTGATTGTTGCATTTATGAAATCTTTTTTTGAAAATGTTTGTGGAATTACAGGTTCTTCTGTTGTTATTTTTTTTCTTGTCATTTGGTTATTTTCTTACAACATTATAGTATTTTTCAAAATATTCAATAGTTTCTTTTAATCCATCAAAAAGGTTTGTAAAATTAAAGTCAGGTAAATAACTTTTAATTTTGGAGTTGTCTGAAGGTTTTCTATATTGTCCGTCAGGTTTTGTTGTATCAAACTTAACTTCACCTTTAAAATTCATAATTTCGACTATTATACCCACAACTTCTTTTATTGAAATCTCCTCCGAGGTAGAAAGTATTATTGGTTCATTTTCGTCATAGTTAAAAAGAACCCACTCGGTTAATTTAGCAACATCTCTACTAAAAATAAACTCTCTTAGCGGATTCCCACTACCCCAAATAGTTAGTGGTGTTTTATGTTCTCTCGCTAAATAACATTTATGTATTAGTGAAGGAATTACGTGACCATTTTTAATGTCATAATTATCGTTTGGACCATAAATATTAGTAGGTATGACTGATTTATAATTTAAACCGTATTGTTCTTTATATGCCCGTATTTGAACATCAACCATACGTTTTGCGTATGCGTAAGCATCATTTGAAAAATGAGGAGGTCCCATGTGTATTTTTTTTTCAGTTAATGGGTAATCTAAATTATCGGGAAACACACATGTAGATAAAAAGGCTACTAAATTTTTTACTCCGGAGATTCTAGAGGATTCAATCACATTTGTATTTATCATAATATTATCATAAAAAAAATCTCCCTTGTGATTCATATTCCCTCCTAACCCACCAACTTTACCTGCAGTGTGAATTACACTGTCAAATCTTTTTAACATTAAACGATTTACGTCATCTGTATTTTTTAGATTATATTCTTTTGATGTTGGTTTGTAATATTGTTCTCCCACAAATTCCCGACCAACTAAACCATTCCCTCCTGTTACTAAAATTTTATTTTCCATAATAGTCTAACCAATATTTAATCATTTCATCTAACATTGACTCAAACGTGTATTTTGGTTCCCAAAATAACTCCGACCTAAGTTTTGAAGAATCGCCTTTTAAGTTTTCTAACTCTTCAGGTCTAAAATGTTTTTCGTCAACTAAAACATAGTCTAAAAAATTTAACCCAAGCGAATTAAAAACATAACCACATAAATCTCTAACAGAATGTGAAATACCTGTTGAGCAAACATAATCATCTGGCTTTTCAGATTGCAACATTAACCACATTGCGTAAACGTAATCTTTTGCATGTCCCCAATCTCTAGTCGCATCTAAATTACCTATTTCCAATTTGTCTTGCAACCCAAGACTTATTCTAACAGCAGCTTTAACGACTTTATTAGTAACAAAATTGGTCCCTCGTCTAGGTGATTCATGATTAAATAAAATTCCGTTCCATATTTTCATACCATATGAGTTTCTATAATTTCTGCATATGTTATATGAAAAAACTTTAGCACAACCATATGGTGAAACTGGATTCATTGGGGTCGTCTCTCTTTGAAACCCGTCATCATCAATGGTATTACCAAACATCTCCGAAGAGGACGCTTGGTATATTTTAGAATGTGGGGAAACTAATCTAACCGCTTCCAATAAGTTTAAAGTACCAATACCTGTCACATTTGCAGTATATAATGGTTGGTCAAAACTTATTCTAACGTGTGATTGTGCTGCCAAATTATATACCTCATCAGGTTGTACTTTAGATATGACTCTTACTAAAGATGCCATATCACTTAAATCGGCATATTCTAAATTTACTAAATTATTTTCCCGTAAGTGCTCAATTCTACTGGATTGTGTTTCAGAAACCGAGTTACGTTTAACTGTACCCCAAACCTCATAGTTTTTACTTATTAATAATTCGGCTAAGTAAGAGCCGTCCTGACCATTTATGCCAGTTATTAGTGCTTTTTTCATATAATTTTATTTACTCCTATCAAAATACTCTTTCCAGTAATTATAAGTTTTATAGTCGTTAGGTGTTCCCCAACATATATAATCCTCAACTTCAAAAACTTTAACAGTAAGACCATCTTTAATGTTTTGATTTAATACGTCATCAACATAGAACTCATTATTTGTACGTATATTTTCTTTAATATTTTTTTGTAATCCTTCTAAAAAATACTTCGCCTTTCTAAAAAACATAGTTCCTATTATCGCATGAGTTTTTAGTGGGTCATCATAAATAAATTTTTTACAAGATACGTGTTCTATATTATTATCGGAATTAACCTTTAACCACGCATAGGCATTAGGGTTCACCTTACTTGTTTGGTTATTCCTAAATGACCATACTAAAACATCTATTGATTCATCCATCAATAATTCTTGACACATTTTGGTGTCGTAGTATATTCCATTATCACATGCGGAAATGAGTATCGGTTTGTTTTCATCAAAATCTTTTAGACCTATTTCACAGGTACATGCTTGACCTTCAGTTAATGTATCTATCCGAATAATTTTTGAGTCAAAATGTTTTTTTATAACCTCATCTATACCATATTCATTAATGTGTTCATTTTTTACTATGAAGATTTTATCATTACATAATGGTAAATCGTTGACGGCATTAATCACCATAGGAACTCCATTAACATCTAATAATGGTTTTGGTAATGTGTATTTTTCTTCTTTGAATCTACTACCGTCTCCGGCCATTGGTAATACCAGTGTTGTGTCTTTTGGGGTGTTAACTGTTTTCATTTTTGGTTTTTTAAAAAAATTAGACCATTTTTTATAAACCTCTAAATCATAAGGAGTTCCCCACTGCAGCATTTTATCTATTTCAAAAACACCAACTTTTAAACCATCCTGTATTAATAAATTATATACTAAACTTATATAATACTCACCATTAACATTTATATCTAAATCAATTAAATCTTTGAAGTATTTTTTAACCATTGAGCCTGATTTAAAATAATACGTGCCATTTGATGCATACTCATTCATTTTATTATCGGTGAATGGTCGTTTTTCTCGTATTTCTTTTACGTAGTCACCATCCATTTTTGAAAATGCGTAATTATCTGAACCTAACATATGAGGATGAAATCCAATGTATGAGGGTATTAACCCATCATAATTATCTTTTTCTTTTAAAAATTTTTTAAAATCCCAAACACTACTATAGTCACAATAACTAAAAATTACTTCTTCATTATCATCAATATGGTCAAATACTTTTGAAACTGCATAGACTGGTCCCTTTTTCATATTATCAGGAACTTCAATAATATTTGAATTAGGGGCTATTTTATTTAAAATTTTCCTCATATTTGTGTCCCTTAAATGTGTTTGATTGCATATAAAAGAAAGTTTTTCAATACCTGGAAATAATCCTACTACGTGTTCAATAATTGGTTTACCGTCTACTTCAATAAGTGGTTTGGGTGTGTCATATCCATAATCGATAAATCTTTTTCCTATCCCCGACATGGGGATAATTAGGTGTATATTATTTTTCATTTTTTTAATTTTGTTTTTTAAAATAAAAAGTTCCAATTCTGTAGTCTCGGTTCATCCATCATTTTCCATGCATAATCTAAATTAAACCCTTCCCAATTTCTGTTTCTAAGATAAACATAAAAATTTATTATTTTATTGTATTTAAAAATACCTTTATATTGTGAATGATAGAAAAAATTTACATTATTACCTTCTATAAAATGAATACTTTCTGCGTTTTCAACTAATGACATAAGATAACCTATACAAGGAGATGCGTGACTAATATTTATGATTGGGTAATTGTTATTAATTCTATTTTGAACTACCTGTGCTCCCCCTACTGGATTATTTACAATATTATATTTATCCCCTAATTGTAAACCATGTCTCTCCAATACAATTTTAGAAAATTGCATTTCATGTTCTATGTTTCTATAATAATTAAAATAATTCATCCTTACATTATTGTTTAATCCAATTAATTTATAATAAAATAAATGATTTACTTCAACATTTTGATTTGGTAAATGAGTATTGGGGTTTGTTTGATGCTCAACTGGAATATTTAAAGAGTTATATAACGGATTTAAATCATTAAAATAAAAACTTTTATCTATTTTTGTTTCTTTATAAAAATCAGTTTTTGCTGATTGCCAATCTCCTGTTGACATATTAATAATATCGTATTCTCCATATTGTGAATTATTTATTAATTCATCAGCATTAACTGTAATAAAAATTCTATGATTAAACAAAGGGTCAAACCTAAAATAATGATTATAGTAGTTAGGAACCGCATAATTTTCTCTTTCAACTTTAATGTAAAAGTAAACTTTTTTATAATACGATAATAGATAATAAACCATACTAATTGCAGACAAAACATCACCAAAAGCGTGGTTTGGGGGAATTAAAATAACATTATTTCTCATGTGTAAAATTTATATAAATCTGGATTTTCTAAAAACTCATTAAGTCTTAAATCGTCATAATAGTTACAATTTTCTACTATATATGTGATTCTATTGCTATTTTTTGTTGTTCATTTGAAAACTCATTATCTCCCCTGTTTCTATTGTTACTACCACCACTTTTAAAACATTCACCACTAACTACTATTAAAATTTTTTTCATTTTAAAGTTATAGTGTTAACAAAATCGGTACATATCGCGTAAGGTTTATTGTTTTTATAGTTCATAATATCATCTTTAGATAAAAGAGGAATTATGCATTTATCATTTATTCCTGATGTTAAATCATGAATCCATAGATATTTATGACTTGTACAAACGTAAGGTTCAGATGAATGGCAAAAATATTTAAAATCATCATCTAATGAAGCTAACATAAGTGCGGATTCCATATCTTTACAATGAAACCATAATTTTTCTTTTCTTAAACGCATCCATAACAATTCAATTTTATATTGAGGTTCGTCATGACCTAACCAAAACTCATTATTAATAACCCTTAAGTCAATTTCAACCTCATATCCGAGTTGTATTGCCGAATCAATATACGATGGTCTATTTTCTTTTTTTGGTATAGGTCCGTTTATGTTTCCTCTGTGAGATATAATTTTCATATTTCTTCAATTCTTAGTGTTTTATCATCTACAAAGACATCATAATATGGTTTATCGACCCTTAATTCATGAAACTTGGCACCCCACATATTTAATTGATTATATGTTAAATCATACCAGTTTAATTGTTTTCTACTACCTCTAGCGGTCCAGTAAACTATAGTATGTCCCTGTTCGTATAGATTATTTATTTTTTCAATATTTTCATAGATTGGAGTTGAGTTTTCATACTTCCTATCCTCAGACGTTTTACAAATAGTCTCATCTATGTCAACATATATTACTTTTAAATTCATATTATTGTTATATTTTCATTTATATCTCCGATTAAATTATTAAAATCAGAAAGGTATCTTTTTATTTCCATTGGGTTATTATTTTGATTTATGCCCATATATTCCAAATAATCCATTTCATAACTAACGCCTCCATCAATTGTACAATTATATAAATGTCCAATATTATTATTTGTAAATCTTGATATTGTATGTATCTTAAATTTTAAGTTTGGGTATTTTTCTTTTATAATATTTTCTAATTCATAAGGTACTGAATTATAACGAACTAAAACAAAATCAATAAAATTATTACCATTTAAATAGTTTCTAAAACTTTCTATTCTTTTACTATATCTTTCTATAAAATTTTTAAAATCATTTTCAACAAAATGATAAGGACTAGACCAAGTTTCATTTAAATAAAGATTGCCATGATATGGAGATTCGTGATTAAATACAAAATTATAATATGTATTATAAACCCATAATTCATCATCTTTTTGATTTGGTATATGTTTGTTCATTTTAGGCGCCGGACGTAGTTCTATATATTTGGGGTCACAAAAATGTTTAAAGTCGTCCTTAATACATTCACAAAGACCTACATAATTTGATATCATCATATCAAATGGACAAGTGTTATATCCATCAGATTTATTTTTTCGTAATCCAATTGACAACGCTTCTTGGGCTGCGGAGCAATTCCAACCTAAACTTATTCCTTCTCTATTCATAATAATGATTTTCTATATTTTTCTTTTTCGTCATCTAACAAACTATTTATGTCTTGTTTTCTAAGAAAATTTATTTTAGGTGAACTTAGAAAAATTTCTGCAGACTTTTCACAAATGTCTGAAATTATCGTACACTCTTCAATTGTAGAACCACATGCGATAATGCCGTGATTTTGAAGTAAAATTAATTTAGGAAATGTATTATTTTCATTAATAAATTCTGTGACATATTTTTTAATAAATTTCGTTAGTTCATCCCCTGGTTTTGCATAAGGAACTATACATGATTTTTCCCCATTAAAAATAACTTGGTCAGGAAATATGCGTTCATTGGCAAATTCTAAAATTTTATCACTTGATAGTATTGAAACTGTCTTACTGGGGTGTGTATGGGAAATAAAATTTATATTTTCATAAGTAAGTAAAAAGGTATGAAATCCTAACTCCATACTACCTTTTTTTTTAAAATTATTTAACTGATTACCATTAAAGTCATATTTTACTAAATCATTTAAACCTAACTCATAAAGATGGCTACCGCTTGCCTTTATGTAGAAAAAATCACCATCTTTTCCTGACACATTACCCTCCATACCAACACAATACTTACTTATTTGATTAGATAAGTTGATAAGTTTTTTAATAGTATTATTTTTGAATAACTTCATTTTAAGAAAAATAAGATAAAAAAATTAAACAGTAAAGTTGAGATGAAAAATAAGATATAGTATTATGTCGTAAAAACTATTTGTTTTGTTATTAGTTAAAAAACCTCCGTCTTTAACGTTTAGTTCCGTGTACTCGTCAAAAATTATACTTATAAAATTATTATTTTTTTTAAATCTATACTCAATATTTAAATCTTCAAGGTCTTTTAAAACGGTTTTTAGGTTTTTACAGTTTTCTCCTATTGAAATTTCTAAACTTAAGGATTCTTTATTATTTAAATTAGTGTAATCTATTTCATCTTTACTAAAAAAACGTACTACAAGGTCGGCATTTTCTCTTTGAGGTTTTATAAACATATTGAAGTCTTTCTGTCTTTTTTCGATACTTTCCAATACTTTATCGATACTATATCCTCTTTCTAATACGTCACGTTTAACTTTCCATTTTTTTTTCAACTCATTATCAGTGTCCATGAAAATTTTTAAATCATAAAGATTATTATCCCCATACAAACTATGTAATCCACAAACTATGAGATTATCCGATGGGTTAATTAATTGCTTTTCAGTAAACTTTCCACTGTGATGGTCGTAATCTACTTGATAAATTTCATTACCTAATTTTAAATTAAAAATATCTTCTTCCATTTTGGTGATGTAATTTGCTTTTGGGTTTAAATGAGTTGTTTGCTCCCAATTTTTATTATGACGCTCCCATTTATGATACCTATCACATTCTAAAGTGAAAGAATTATTATAACAATTTTTTAATAGTGTGCTTAATGTAGATTTTCCTGAGCCTGAATCGCCGCAAATTGCAAAAATATTACACTTAGACAATAAGAAGTTATATTTAATGTCTATTTGTTTGAAACAAATATTATTATTTGTTAAATATTCAAATAACGATGTTTCAGATACAGGTAAAAATTTATTACCATAAAATTCATAAATATCAAAATATTTATTCATTATTTTTGACCTACCAAATGCGAGAGCATCACAAAGGTATCCATCGTCAGAATTAGTAAGTCTGGTTTTATCCATTTTAGCATCTAAAGGTAGATATACAATATCATCCTCAATTAAGATGCCAAATAGATTCTTAGTTAGAATGTTTAAATCTAATCGGTAACGTATTACTAAATCATAATCGGTTGATTCCGATTCTCGGATAGATTTTATTTCATTTAGTTTATACAACTTAGCCCAAAGATTTATTACATTATTAATTCTATTGTCATCAACATATAATTGGTTATTTTCAACAATAGTGGTTATTGGGTTGAGCCCTTCCACTATTTTTTGAATATCCGAATCCTCTATTTGATTTAGGTATTTATCCTCAATATTTTCACTTTTTGTAATGTGTAAATATACATCAACATTGTCAAATTTTTTAATTATCTCATTCTGTATAAACTCAATACTTGTTTCATAATTTCTTATATAACCGGCAATTAATAGTGCAACTTTCATATGTTAAAGTGATTTAAACAAATTTTTATTTTTATATTTCATATCATTTAATATATCTAAAAGTTTTGGGTCATTGAATATTTTATCATAATAAAAATCATAGTTATCAATTACTTCTTTAGTTTTACTTGGTATATCGTCGTAATTGGCCCAAATGATATATTGATTGTATGGTATTTTTTCTTTTAATGGAACATCTTCACTAACAATGATAACACCATTAAGTAATGCTGGTAAAACACGTAATTCTTCAAAAGTATGATGGTGGTCTGTCTGATGTACGTTTACCATTATTTTTGTTTTATTATATAAGTCTAATAAACATTCATTTGAAAAACAGTCACCTACCGTGGTATTATCAATACCTAACTTACTCATTTGTGTTAAAGTGCTTATTCTCCTAAAGTTAGATTTTGAATCAAATAATGTAATTACTTTAGTTTTATCACCACTAAAATTGAGTTGGTATAAAATAGGAGGTACGTAAATTACTTTTGATAAAAAGTTTTGGAATTTACCGCAAGACCTAATGTTCTCAACATTAGGCAAACTATACTCAATAATATAGTCTAATGAATTAAGATAGTTAAATTTATCAATACGTACTAAATAAACCCCATCTGAATTTTTTACATTACCATATATTATATCATTAACAGACCTACCCCCTTCTTTTACTAAGGTATGTTCACATTGTATGTCAATCTTTATTGTTTTATTATTATTTTTAAAGTCAAAATAATAATCACCAAAGATAATGTTTATGTCCTCAGTACTACTATTTAACCAATTTTTTAACAAACCAACTATGTAGTTATAATACTCTCTAGTATGTATAACCTGAGTATCTGTGTAATATAAAAAACTGTTATTAATTTTTTCAATAATCATCTATCTACTGTTTGTTCCGTTTTTTGTTGGGCTCTTTTAACAAAAAAAGTTTTTATATTTTCATCAAAAGGATTAACTGAGTGACAATCATATTTAGGGTTTGGATTCGGTATATTATTCCACACGTCCCCTAAGTGCCGTATATCGCCATCAATATCATAATTTTTATGGTCATTTAATTCCCATAAAATTCTAGCCAAATATCTTTCCGCAGCACAACTTTCAGTTCTATTTGTTATTACTATTTGTTTAAAATAATCATATAACTGTTCAGTTTTTGAGGATGATATAATAAAACTACAACACCAACAAAAAGTACATTTGTCTAAATTATCTAGTAATCCTAATTTTGATAGTACCTCATTTGATATACCTTGTAACATACCATCTTGGAAGTATGAATTTATAGTACAGGCCTTAACGTTTTCATTATGGAGTTCCTTGAAATCTAATTTATTTTTCAATATGAACGTGTCTTGTGTTAAAACAATGTATGAATAATCATTAATTAATGAATTATCCAGAAGGTATTTTAAACCAACTTGATATGCGCCAATTTCAAATTTACACTCTATATTATTATCTAATAATATCACATTTTTATATTTTCTTAAATTTACAAAAATGTCTTCTTTGTGGTTTGAGTTATTATCGACAAAAATTATAAGAGAGTCTTCATAAAATTTTTGTATGGTTTGTACATAATATTCACTATATGACTCATAACCTCTAAAATATTTATGAGCAATGATAAAAATTGGTTTATTTAAATTTTTAATTACATCCATTTACTTGAATTTTTTAAATTATATTTATTTACTATTTTTTCGTATTCATCTTTAATGTCTTCACAAGAGCCAATAGGTAATGAGTTTATATTTAAATATTTCTGACTATGTGTTATGTGAATATATCTAAACGGCTCCATACAAATAAAATATCCGCATTGATATTTGTTTTTTGAAAAAAGTTTAAAGATGTTAAAATTAACTGCGTAGTTTTGAGTTTCAGGGTGTTCAATTGTTCTATAATCCCTAAATCCAAATTTATTCATTATGTCAAGTAATGTTTCTTTTTTCCATATTGATGGATTTACATTATATGGATAACCTTTATTTGCTGTATCAGTATTTGACGATTTAATATAATATAACTCGTCATCCATTATTTCGTGACCTTTTAGAGTATCAAAATCATATGCTAATTGAAAATCTACTCTATCATAGTTATTTTTACGCAAAAAGGTAAACATACTTTTTACTTTTTCTACATCAATATGAAATACAATATCATTATCGTGTATGAAAATAAAATAATCATAGGGAACTTCTTCAATAGTACTTAATAAACGGTAACCATATGGTTGTGAATCATCATAAAAAATAACTTTTTCAAAACTATTATAGATTTCATTAAGGTCTTCATCATTTTTATTTATGATTAAAATCATATCCCCAATATTGGTTAAATAATCAATTTGTATCTTTAAAACCTCTAAGAAAGAAGAATGACTATAAACGACAAATTTCAATTTATCAATATGAGTGTTGTCTGATAATTCAAATTTTTTTACATCAAAAAATATCATTTTTGGTATGGGGTATTACGGATTTTATCTACCCAATATTTTAGGGTGATTCTTTCATAGTTAAATTCTTTATTTTTAAATTCTTCAATTGTCTTATCTAATAAATCTTGTGTAATTTCACTCCAATCATCCACGATAAGTACAGGTAACCCTTCATATAAACTATCTAATTGAGATTTTTTTACAATTACAATTGTACCTAACATTAACGATTCCCATGTTCTATGACAATCCATACCATGTCCCATTGGGGATACGGTAAATGCGTACTCTGCGTTTTTTGTCCAAGTTGTTTCTCTATCTACTAATGAAGGTTCATAATAAATTAGGTCCTTTGGTATTTTGTTAATGGCGTCCTGTCTCGGATTACCAAACTCCGAATATGTTACAAAATGAAAATTAGAGTAACATTTAGGTTGTCTTTGATAAAATTCTCCAGATTTTTTCTTTATGGAATCCAACATTTCTTCTTGTTCTTTTGGTGTCATCGCACCACTACTCCACCCGCAAAATTCACCAAATGTTAGAGAATGGAAATTTACACCAATAGGTATTAATGAAAATTTTTCATGATAACGTTCATTACAGTTTACTGAATACCAATGTATTAGTCTTGCGTCATTAATAATATTATTAAATATTTCAGGACTAATCATATCGTCAGGCATAGTTTCATCTCCGTCTCCCGTGATTAATATAAATTTATAATTTAATTGTGGTAAAATTTGATGTATAAATTGGGTAAAAAATGCAAATTTAATGTAGATGCAATCACCATCTTTACCATTTAATAATTTTACGAAATCATGAGTTATTCTGTGAGGTTCTTTCTGATAGGTTATGATGTTATTATCGTCCAATGATAGTAACATTCCAACACTAGAAATGTATTTACATTCTTTTAATTGTTCTAAGCTCATATTATTTATACCATTTATTTGAATTTATTAGATTATATTTTTCTACAATTTTTATATATTCATTACTTATATCACGGTAAGATTGACCGTAAACTGTAACAAAATTCATATTTAATGGTAAAAGTTTACCATTATGACTTATATGTAAGTATACAAAACTTTCTAAGCATTGGAAATACCCACAATTTAGTTTTTTGTTTGAAAACATTTTAAATATTTTGAATTTTTTTGAGTACTCTTGGACATCAATGTCTTCTATTGTACGATAATTTTTATGTTTAAAATTACTAAGTAAATCAATAAAAGATTCTTTTTTCCATATAGACGGGTTTACATTATATATGTAATTAGTCACATCGTCCTGTTCAATTAAATACGGAATATTATTTTTTTTCTCAATTTCACTCATATTAATATGTTCCCATTCTGATATATCATCTAAATTATTTATTTTAATTAATTTTGTCGATGGGTTAATCTTATCTGAAAATTTTAAATCGACCCTATCAAAATTATTTGTTCTTAAAAACTCAAACAATTTTTCAATAGTCCTATCATCACTTTTTAATATAATGTCAATATCGTGAAAAAATAAAATATAATCATACTTTATTTTTTCTAAACAACTTAAAACTCTCGTTGCGTAAGTGCCCTTATCATCATAAAAAATAACCTCATTATATTTTTCATATAAATCTGTTAGTTCTAAATTATTTTCATTTATAAAAAGAGTCAAATGTCCCTTATTTTGTGAGTAATCAGTTTGGATATTTAAAACGTCTAAATAATCCGTATGACCATAAATTACATAATTAATCATATTATTTCTTTTAGTTTTTTAATGTCAATTATCCATTCAGAATTAAGTCCGTCATCTAAAGGGATTAGTTCCATTATATTTTTAATAATTTGTTTAAATTCAATTTGATTATTCCACCCCGCAACATCCATATCACTATAATTAATAGTAATATTATCACCATCTATGTCAACCACTTCACCCACTTTATTATCAAATTTAACTCTCATGAATTTTTTTATTTTACTTTTTTCTGTATGTTCAGAAATATCTAATATTTCATAATTAACATTTTCAAACGAAAATAAAAACCGATAGTTTATGTCAAAAAAAGTGGGTGAATTTAAAACTGTTAATTTTGTTTTTTTGTTAGAAAATAGTGCATTACATAACCCACCACCTATCGGCCCTATAATGTGTTCCGCATTATTGAATAATAATATTTTCTCAGGTGTTGAAAGATTTTCAGTAAAAACTTCAACAAAACCTTTAGTTTTTAAATACTCAACAATCTCATCTTCATTTAATAATCTTCTTTTTGTTGTATAATTTGTACCTATATTTGACGTGTCTTTATTAATCCATGTTCTTCTGGAAATATAAATTTTTGTCGGTAATTTTTCTTTTTTAATATCATTAGTTATAAAATTAACCATATTATTGTAAAACTTGTAAACTTCATTTCTTGGTTTAATATTTGATTTACCATCGTGAGTGTATGAATTAGATACGTATAAATTATCATATGCGATAGATGGATTTACAATTGTAATATCATCTTTGTTTATTGATAAAATATATAAAAATTCAATAACAAATTTATAATGTTCAAACTTTTGGTAATTAGGGTAATTCATCAAAAGTTGTAAATCGGGGATTTCTTTTTTAAGTTCAAAAAACGTAATTAAATATGGTAGTGTATCATACACAAAATGATAATAGTTATCAGTATTATAAATGAAGAAAAAATAAGGTTTTGAATCTCTATCTTTTATTTCTAACATTGATTTATTATGTGATGAAAAATCCAATTCCTTTAATGATAATACCGTTTCATTAATAGGTTTTATGTCGTTTTTTTCAGACTTTAATATCACATTTGGATAAAAAATGTTATTTTCATAAAATTGCACATTATGTAATTTGTAAATATTAATTTCTCTCCCGTTATTATCACTTTCAAAAAGTGTTTTAAAAGGTATTAAATTATTCAAGTCTAACATTTTTCTATTCTATAATTTTGATTTATTCTCTCTAAAAAATACTTCGTAAGGATTAATATTTTCATTTTGTAGGTTTTCAATCATCGGAGTGTCAAACATACCTTTAATACCTTGATTAGTTGGTACATATTTTTGACCATATATAAAATCCCTATTAAATTTAGAGTATTTACCAATACCCGGTTTAATTTCAGAATGCCTTACATCAGAAACAATATTAATTAAACCTGAAACACCTAATGAGCGGAGTTCCATACTATCCTTTATAAGTCTATATGATATATCACCATCTTCCTCTCCAAATCCTAGTAACCTCTCATCAAAAAATCCAATTTTTTCAATACATTCTTTCTTAACAAAAAAATGTGAAAAAGACCCATTAAATTTACAAATTGAGTTAAAACTATTATTATTTGAAAGCTCCTCTACTTTTTTGAATATATCATTGTTGTGAATTTCAATATCATCATTCAACAATAATATATTATCAGAAGACGAATGAATAATAGCCGTATTCCACATTTTTGATAGTCCTCTAATTTCTTGAAAAAATATTGGATATATTTGATTGTATCTAGAAAAAAGAGAATATAATTTTAGTAAATAATCGTCAGATAATTTTCCATTCTTTTCACCATTAATAACTACAATAATTGGTACTTCAGTAAAAAAACGTATTTGTTCTAAAAGTTTGATTAAAAAATCTATTCTAGCCGAAAATGTTGTTATTCCTATTGTGTAATTCATATAAAATATTCCTTTCCAAATGTTATTAAATCTTCGTTTTTATTGTTTATGATAAAATCATAATATCCTTTTTTTACTTCTAATAGATTAAAAAACGATAAGTCTATGTCAATACCATCTATAATTTCTTTAGGTGTAAATTGGGGGTTAAAATTTAAATTATTCACTACTGAGTCATATCTTCCATTAATAAAATCAACTGTGTGGTTATAATGTTTAAACTCATGATGTTTATACCATAATTGTTTCATTGCATAATATTTTCTATTTACGCTTTGAAGATGTATAATTCCATAATCTTTTGTAAATTTTTTAGGTAAATTTACCTCGGGAGTTCTAGGTGTGTGATATTTCCAATCATTTTTATTTAAATCTCCTATGTTTTTTACTGGTAATACAAAAGTCCTGTAATTATTTGAATACATTGGGTCGTTTCTATAAAGAATAAGTCCATCATTCACAACATTATACCAAAACAATTTCATGTCATATTCTTCATAGTTTTTCATGAAAGTAGTTATGTCTTTGGTAATATTACTACTTAACAGTTCATCCGCATCTAAACATATAATATAATCAATTCCCAGTTCTCTACTTTTATCTATCATAGTTTGTCTTTGGTACCCTTCATTAAAAGATTCAAGGTGATGATTTAATATAATAATTTTTTCTTCAGGTAGTAAATCATATATAACGTCTACGGTTTCGTCAGTTGAATTGTCATTGTAAAAAATAAAATAATCAACCTTGTATTTATTCCATATCGGTAAAACGTTTTGAAGTGTGTCCGCTTCATTTTTTACCATCGTGTTTAGTGATATTTTCATATTTCAAAATTTATTGATTTTCTTAATTGGAATACGTTGTAGTCATGACTTAAGTCTTTTACATTATTATCATGTACAAAATCTATATTCCCATACCCCCAGTCCGGATGTTCATGTCTAATGATGACTTGGTCTATATATGATTGTTTACGTAACAAATTTCCAACAAGCATAAATTCATTGTCTGACCAGCATGATTTATAATCGGGGTGATATATATAATTAAAACGTTTATAATATTTATAACCTAAAATACATAGTGTATTTAATTTGTTTCCCTGATAACCGTCATTAAACCACAATACACCATCCAAATCTGGATAATTAAACAACATATTATCTTTTATAATCTTATCATAACCTTTTATTTGCGGAATCATGTCATCAGAGGCCAATAAAAGAATATCCCATTTATTTTTATGTTCATTTAAATCCCTATTGACGGCATGAATTTTAGAATTAGAAAGACCAATTTTGAGAGTTGTATTTTTATAACTCTTTATTTTATTTATAACTTCATCGTTGTTCATAGAATTATCATCTTCATCTATGGATATGAGAAATTCAGTATTATCAATATCTAAACATAAATCATGATAAATTTGTAATACTGAAAAAAATTTATCTACTCTACCTCTTGTTGGAAACTTTATTAATAATTTCATTGATTTATAACTTTAATATATTCTTCTTTTATTTTTTTTGCAACCTCAATAGAATCAAATTTACTAACATCTGTCGGCGGCATATGTAATTTTTTATCTAAAATATAACCACTACTTTCAACATTGTAAATCCATCCGGGTTTATTACACATCCAACCTTCAATAGTTGTTCTTCCCAAAAGAATACCTGCGGTTTCAGAACAGTTTTTAACATACTGTTCAACTTTACTTGTTGCGTTAAAATGTTTTACGTGTGGATTTTTTAATAAATCATCCAAGTAATTTGATTTATTTTCACCAACTAACCATAATTCTTTATTAATTTCAGAGGAGTATGTAACTAAATCTCTTATTGTATTTTCTCTTAAATAATCAATTGTCCCAACAAACAAAACGTAATTATCATCTTTAATGTTATTTGAATTGAATCTTTTTGTGTCGATTGGGTTATAAATTACTTTAGTATTATCCTTATCAATATTAAATTTTTCAACAATATGGTTTTGTATTTCAGGACGAATGCAAATATATTTTTTAATTGAATTGTGAATAATTGGATTTTCTAATTCTATGACTTCAGAATGTATTGTTGATATTTTTGAAATATTAGGATACATCTGACACATTTGATTTGAAACGGGTGTGTGTTGAGTATGAATTATATCATAATTAACATCACCAATTTTGTACATTACATTTTGTTGTGTCGGTTGAAACCCTTGTGGTGTGTTAAATCCCCACTTTCCATCTCCCATTTTGTAACCAGGAGCATCTTGAAATGAAACGACTTTGATTCCTTGTTGTTTTGCTAATTGAGATAAGGGTCCATTAATGTCTGATAGTACCGTAACGTCACAATTTAATTTTTTTAATCCTCTTGCTAATTCATAAACATACATTTCTGAACCTGTAAAAGATTTAAAAAATAAACAAGATAATAAAACTTTTAAAGGTGAATCGATTGTAAGATTTCGTTTGATTTTAACGGGTAAAACATCTTTGAATTTTTCTGCAAACTCTTCTCTATTTTTTTCCCATTGTTCATTAGTCATACCAATTGATTTATGTGTAACTCTTACATCATACATAACCCCAATTTTAACATCTTCTAAATAATTTCTAAAAGAAAAATCTACATCGTAAAAGTGAAACCCTTTAACTTCTTCGTTAAAGTTGTGTTTAATATTTTTTTTATTAATTGCTATAAATAATCCATCTACCAACAATACGTCATCTAACTGATTACCCTTACTTGTTGAATATTTTGACTCCCATTTTTTTCCTTCATGTTCATGATTAACAATTCCTTTAAGTTTTGAAAAATCTTCCCACCATTTACCAGAAGAAGGTAACGAAGTTGAGCCGGCAACACCAAGAATACCATAGTCAGGATTTCTTTTAAAATAATTTAAAACTTTTGATGCCCAATTCTTGCTATCAAAATAAATGTCGTCATGCATCAATACAACAATGTCATTAGTGGAATCGTTTAAAATTTTATTATAAGCTTCACTAAGAGAAAATACACCATTGTTTTCGATTGGTATTATTTCCAATTTACTTACTCCTGACGTTTTTTTTAACATCGAGACAAAATTGTCATCTATTTTTCTTGTTGAAAATCCTACTGTAATCATACTAAACCTGTTGAACCAAATCCATTATCATTTCGGTCTTTTGAACCTAAATTTGAAATTTGTGTTAAATTAACCCATTTGCCATTAACAACAGGACAAAGAACCGCTTGGGCAATTTTTTGACCCTTTTCAATTTTAACTTTTTCTGTTGTTGTGTTAAATAAAATAACTTGTATTTCACCTAAGTATCCACTATCAACCGTGCCAGGTGAATTTAAAACAAATAATCCTTGATTTAATGCTAAACCACTTTTAGACCTTACTTGTATTTCATAACCATCAGGAATGTCAAATTTTAAACCTGTAGGTATTAAAACTCTTGAGTTTGGAAAAACCCATTTTTCTTCCGAAGCTCTTAAATCAAACCCCGAATCACCTTTATAAGCGTATTCAGGGTTTTGATTGTCACTACTATTCACAAAATTTAAATTAACTTCTGATGTAAATTGACCTTCAAAATGTTGATTGATTTCATCAACATTAAGTCCCATGGATTTTAACATACTTTCAGGATTTGTCATGTCAACATTACCAAATTGAGATTGAAGCTCCTTTAAAGCTTTCATGCTATTTTTTAAATCTTTTATATTTTCAAACATTATTTTAAACTTTTTAATTTTTTTATTGATTCAATCAAAACATCAACATCTTTTTCACAATATTTTGCAATTTCATCAAGTCTATTCTGATTCCAATATGCCTGATGAACCATACCCCCATTTATTTCACCATCTTTTGGTGTTGGAATATCTAAACAAGAACACATTAAATCTAAAGAACCAATTGAACTATACGAACCGTATTGCCAAATTTCTTTAGTGTCAATTGCTTTTACTTCCCATGGTTTAGTGTCGTATGATGGAAGTATTTTTGATGGCATAATGTTGTTAATAATCATACGTTTTGCCAACATAGGTATGTCAAAGTTTTTTAAATTATGCCCACACAAATAAAAATCTAATTTGTGACAACGGTCTAATAAATTTCTAACTTCCAACAATAAATCCTCTTCGCTGTCATTTTTAAAAGTTTGTTTTTTTACTTCACCGTTTTCTAAAACAAATGCCATTGATACACAAACAATTTTAGCAAACTCTGGAACAAGTGCCGCTCTTGAAGAATAAACATCATTCATTTTTTGAAGTTCTTCTTCAAGACCATTCGTCTCAACGTCATCTTCAGGAAATCGTTTTAAAAACCAATCAAAGTATTTAACAAATTGTTCTGCAATTTTGGGGTGATTTTCTTGACAAGTCCGCCAATCCTTACATATACCAACAGTTTCAATGTCGATAAATAAAATTTTGTTAATAGGTATGTTTATCATTTTATTAAAGATTTATAAAGTTCCGCTCTATTTTTTGTGACCACATTCAAATCATATGTGTCTTTAACCGTTTCATACAATCGTTGTCCCAAGTCATAAGCAAAGTTAGGATTATCAATTAATTTTTTCATGTTTTTAGCCCAATCACTATGATTTTTTACTTCATCAACTAAAAGTGCATTTCCGTCAGAGAATTGACCATTTTTTAATGCGTGTTTTAAATCAATAGTGTAGGGACCAACATTTGAAGCAATAATTGCTTTTTTGTAAAAACCAGCTTCAATAACTTTTAATTGCGACTTAACTCGGTTAAAAATATGATTTACAATCGGAGCTAATGAAACGTCAAATAATCTATAATTTGAAGCGTAACTTGTAACAGGTTTTGTCCAAACTCGATTGTAAAAAGGTTCAGACTCCATAATATATTCAGAATCCTCAAATTTTTTCAGGTATTCAAGATGTTGGGGAGAAACTAACTTATAATTGTCAGTAAAAATTTCTTCATAACGTGCCCATACGGTTTCTTCTGGTCGTATCGGTCTTTGTTTTTGTTCACCTGTTTCTTTATTAATTTCAGTAACACTTCCTCTTGTATCGAAACCACATAGATACAATGAAAATTTGTCATGACTATCTTTTAATTTATTTGTAACACCGTTTAATAATTTTAAATCATGTAAGTGAGAAGAACCGCCCAACCATCCAAAACGAAGTTTATCTGACGGTTTTGTTTCATATTTAAATTGAGGTTCTTTTGGATTAATGGCGTTTGGAAGAACGTATACGTTTTTATTAATTTTAGATATTTCTGAAGCGAATAAAGAAGTTGTTGTTGTAACATGTGCTGCTACTTTTAAATTTGCAACTATCTTTTCATTTATTTTGTTCTGTATGATTAGTTGATGAATTGGGTGTTCTTTAGTCGGCAACCAATAGTCGTCTAAATCCATAATTGTAATTACTCCAATAGAGTTTAACCTTTTGATTAAATCATTAGCTTGGTCAAAATCTTGACCAATTGACCTATGGAAGTGAACAATGTCATATTGTTTCCAATAGTTATAATCATTAATTTTTGGGTCGTAATCTATATCTACGTGAAATTCATCTGAGTGATTATTTTGTAACATTACGTGAGGGTCTATAGACCTAAATTTTCCAACTCCTGTGCGGTCACTAGCTAGAACAAGTACTTTAATTTTTTTCATGTGTGTAATTGATTTTTTAAATATAGAGGGCGTATTAACCAACTATAATGAAAATATAAAACTAATTTACAATTAAATCAATCCTCAAAATATTCATTAAAAAAAAATCCACCTAAAATAGGTGGATTTTTTTTTAATTTTATTTAAAGTTATTTTACTTTTTGAATTTTTGTAACTCTACCTAAAAATATGTGTTTACCAACTTTAAATTGGATTGATTCGTTGGCATCTTCAGATGATTCGCTGATGACACCAGCGTCTTGCAATTCTTCTCTAATAACATCTCTAACCACATCTCTTACAACATCTCTAATCATTGTTCTCATTTCATTTATATTAAATTGTGATTGTACGTTTTGAGTTGTTGTTTTGATATTTGATTTTGGTAATGAATCGGATGGTTGTAAATTTTTACTTTCCATTTTCATTAGTCTTTGTGCCCCTTCAATAATATCATCCGATATTGATGCACTTGACATAGTATTGGGTTGTATTATTGGTTTTTCAATCATTAATTTTTTAATTTCCTCTGGTAATTTTGAATTTAAAATTTTTGATTCTTCAATTGGTTTTGTTGGGTCAAAGTTTGGTTTTTGACTCTGTGTTGGGGTTTCAGATAAAAATTCTTGTGGTATGTTATACGTAGCCTGAGGAGTGTTAAAACTCTCTAACATTGGTGCCGCATTAATATTTTGTGGAATTTCACCTCTTTTTATTGTGCTCTGTCTGTCCATAATTTTTTTGGACACGGCCAATCTTTGCATTAATTCTTCTGCTGATGACATATTTTTTTATTTTTTATTCATTATCAAATTTAGCGTTAAGTAAAACTCTAATCATTGATTTATCACCTTGTGGATTATAGTTAGGTCTAACTTCATCAAACTTATCAAAGGAGGGTTTATATGTAAAGATTTTATCTACTCTAAATAATCTCCAACCTGGTAAAACATTACCTTTATTTTGTGCACTGTAGGAAGCACCTTCTCTTTCCCACGCTCTTAAAACCATATTATCTCTTTTTGAAAATCCTAAACACACAGGCTCTATTGTTCTATATCCTTTACCACCATTATCATTACCATCATAGTAAATTGTTACCACGTTTCTTTTTTTAATAGAATCCGTCATGTCAGAAATTGCGGCAATTTCTGTAATCAATTCACTAAGATTGCTGACTAATTTCATTGTGGAACGTAATAAGGATTTTTTTCTGAAAATTTATTACTTTTCAAATCGTCTTTTCTTTCAAATCTATCAAGTGCTGTTCCTGCATTTTGATTGTATATATCTAAATCACCACCAGTACCTCTACCTTTACCATCACCATCTGCTAATGCTGCGGGATTAACACTTGAATAGGGATTAACTTCCTTGAAATCATTACGAGCGAACATTTTTCTTCTTTGTTCTTCGGCAATTTTTGACAACGTGTTGTCAGGTTGCGAAAAATCTAATTTATCTGATTGAACTGCCATTACAATATTTTTTTAATTAAATAGTTTATTTTTTTAACTTCTTCTTTTATTGACGTATCAAATTTATTTCCCCCCTTTTCATGTCTTTTACTTGGTATTAAATTAATGCCATTTTTTTCATGAGTGTCGTTAAACTGGTTTTGCATTCCCGTATCACTTTTAACTTTTTTTCCACCCTCGACACTGTTTCTCCAAGTTTTTAAAACCTCATCACACCAAGATTTCATTCTGTCTCCACCGTTTAAAATAAAAGGAGCGTCCTTTTTATTTCCGTTGTAACCATCAAACCAATTTTTTATTCTTTTTATTTGTTGGTAGGTTGCAACTTTTTTTTCACGCAATTCTTTATTTCTATTATACCCTTCAGTTCCTTCGTCACCATCTGTCGAACTAAAACATTGTTCTAAATGTTTTAACAATGTATCGGGCACAACCGCCTTTCTATCGTATAATGAACTATTCATCTTTTAACATATAAATTAATTCTTGAAGAGAAATGTTGTTGTCATTTGCCATTTTTTTAAGGGCTCTTACATTTTTTTTAATTAAATCACCAATAACACCATCGTCTGATTTTCTTGATTTGTCTAATAAAATTTCCTCATCTAATTCCAACTCTTTTAGTATTTCTCTATCTATAAACCCTTTTTTCTTTTTTATTTGTGGGGGTGTTTTTTTATCTAACCCTTTTTTCTTTCCTTGGTCTAATGTTCTTACTTTTGCGTTTTGTGGTTTTAACTTTAATTCTTTTTTGAAAAATTTCTCAGTTTCTTCTGCATCCATAAATTTTGTGTCTTCGAAACCAAAAGCCTTCGACATGTCAATTTCTTTTACGTGACCTTCACCATAATAACCATACCAACCCCTTAAAAGTGGGTCTCTTGGGTTTTTACTCATAGAAACAATTTTATCTGTAGTTGTCGGGTTGTTTTTTGTTCCTGTCGTTGCAGGATTCAAAATAGGTATAGAAGATGATTTCCAAGTTCCATCATCATCTACCAATTCTGTAACCTCACCATCTGAGTTTTTTGTTTTTTTTGTGAAAATTTCATGACTCTTACAAGGCATAAAAATCTTCTTACCTTTTTCTGTATGTTGGTGTGAACCTGTACATCCTAAAGTCTTAGCAACTCTTTCTGCTCTTTCTTTTGTAGAATATTTATAAGTTTTCATTTAATACTTTTTATATAAATATCTTCTGTTAAAGTATTTATTAATAAAAATGCCAAGTCAAAGTATTAATTCATATTTTACACCAAAATATTCCCAAAAATTAAATTTTGCGGACTATTTTGATTTTACACTTGTCGGAGACGAAAAAGACTACGATGAAGAAGTGGTATTCTCTAACGAACTCATCGCATACAATGACGGAAATAGACTTCCAATTTTATTTGATTTAGGAAATTCCAATACTTGTCCTCAAATACCTATGTTATTTAATAACTTTTATATCAACGCCACATTAGTTAGTAAAAATTATTACAACCCTAATAATGTTGATTTAAATTGTATATCAGCATTTACAGGAACTTGTGACGTGGGATTAGTGGGTACTGATAATGGATTGTTTACATCTTTAACTGGTCAAACTTTGTACTACACCATGGGGATTAGAAACGATTTTAAATTTAATCCCTATTATTATGATAGACGTATGAAGATGCATATGGTTACGGGTTATACTAATCCACCAAATGTGGTTTTTTCAGGAAGACCTAAGCAATCTATGTATAATATTGTGTCAAAATTTAACCAAAAGGTCGGTTATTATCAAGAACTATATGGTGGGTTTTATCAAGGATTTTATAAACTTTTTGGTTATGACTATGAAGTTTTTCCTGAACGAGTAAATAAAGGTTGGACTATGGAGACGGTTATAAAACCAAGAAACATAGAAGAATACGGAATTAATACTTTAACACAAGAATACTTAAATACAAAATACCCAAGTAATTCCGGCACTTTTTTCTATTTTGGGACAAGAGCCGAAAACAAATTTTATCATTACGCAAGCGGTAGTCCTGAATCTGATTCGGGATATACTAGAAGTACAATAGGTTTAGGTAGTTTAAGTAGTTGTACTTGTTATCAAACGGGATACACAAATGCAAATTGTGTAAAATTATACCCCACAAGTTCAACTACAGCGTATCATAATATTGGGTGTAATTGCGGAGGATGTACAGAACAAATTCCAAACCCTCCTTTAGACCCCAAGTTTGATGTATTATCAAATGGATTATCAATGAGATTTAGTGGTTGCCCTTTAAATCCAAGTTTATGTGTAAAATACATAAAAATTACAGGAGATTGTGTTACAACAGGTGTTTGTGAAACTACTGGTGTTACTTTTCAAACAGGATATACAATTACAGAAGTATGTACTCCCCCAATTTATGAAATTTGTGATTACATTTGTGGTACAATAACTGAAGACAGATGGGTAATGGTTACGGCAGTTTTTGAAAGATATACAACAATGGAAGAGTGTGATTTATTAAATCTTGGTGGTTTAGGGGATATAAGAGAGGTAACTTACCAATCTATTTTAAACGGGACTGCATATAATTTGATTATGCCACCTGAAACACATTCTGGTGACACAAAAGAAAATAAAGTTTATAGAATTGTTTTTGACCATAAATGGTTTGATGATACTTGGTATAGATTAGGAAGACTCAAATTATATATTAACGGTTACTTATTCACCATAATTGAAAACTTTGAAGAAATAATCCCAAGAGAATTAAATTGTGAAAAAGAAAAACAAATCGGTGTACCGTTTAATATTTCTTGGGGTGGAGGTAGTCAAGGATTACACGACAATTTAATATTTGATTCTTGTCAACAATGGTCTTGGTCTGTTGGTAATATTGGCACAAATTTAATTTATACAAATTGTAGCGGGAGTATAATAACATTATCAGGTTTGACAGGACAATCAAATACAATTACTGTAGAATATGGTTCAATACCTTACTTTACATCGGCATCAACTGCTAGTACTTTAACCTTTATTGGTGATTATATACCTTTGAGTGGTCCTTACATACAAGACCCTGAATTATTTCCAGATGAAATTTTATCAGCAACTTCTTTAAATTCTTTATCGACAAATATTTTAGTTGAACAAAATTTTGGGGGTTCATTTATGGGTGGTATATCACAGTTTAGAATGTATACTGAACCTTTTGCAAGTCCTCAAGTACAACACAACTTTAGAATTTTAAAAGATAAATTTAATTTGTTTGATTATTGGTGTCCTAATTGTTTGGCGCCTGCACCGACACCGACTCCAACTCCTACACCTACACCAACTCCGACACCGACCCCAACTCCTACACCTACACCAACCCCTACGCCCGCAAATATACTTGCAGTGGCAATACCGTGTTTAGGTGAATCTGAAGCGGAAGTTATTTCAATACCTCCACAATATCAAAATCTTGACATCTATTATGTTGTTGGTGGAACAAATGGTCAATGTTATATTGTTACAGGTCCATCTGCAGGGCCTCAAACCGTGACATGGAACGGTCAAGTTTATGGTCAAAACGCAGATTGCTCGTTATGTCCTCCTGCTCCGACACCAATACCTTGCTTAACAACACACCCGTACTTATCTTCATATTTAAGTTTTTCTACCAATCAATACGGTAATTTTTCAAATAATTATTCGTTGGCTTGTAGTTCGTTGTTGTGTTTATCTGCCGGAACATGTAACACCAATGGAGCAATTAATCCTATGCACATTGATACTCCACAAATTCAAGTTGGTACGGTGTTCTATAGTGGACCTACGACATGTAATTACTATGGTATGACAGGATTTTATATCGCACAAAACGGAGCAAACTACGTATTAATAAGTATTTCGAATGGAATTGTTACTCAAGTATTAAATAATTGTTCATAAACCACATAAGAAGAAAAAATGGAATTTTTTATAAATCAAAACTCTACATTACCAATTTTGAAAATGGAACCAGTCGTGGACGGTAGAAGTGACTCTTATAAAAATATTATAGAAATTTTAGATAATGCAATTATTCGTTTTTCAATGAAAGACGAAAAGAATGGAATACAAAAAATATTTATGAACCAAGCTTATATTGTCGAGAAATTAAAAAATAACCCTGATAGTCCAACTGAATATTATTTATACTACAAATGGACTGCGAATGATACAAAAATAAAAGGTAGGTTTATAGGTGAATTTTCCATAGTTTTACAAAATGGAGAATTGATTTCACCAATTAGAGAAAATCTTTATATAAACATCGTTTGACATTAAGACAAGACATTTTTATATTTATTAAAAAAGGGAAACCACAACATAGTTTGTGAGAATAATAACCCAAAATTAATAATATAAAATATGGTTCCACAAGAAGAAATTGAACGCTTTTTATTAGGCGAAGACGACGAAAAATATATCGTATCACTCGAATACGATTACAAATCATCTAAAATTTATAAAGTAATCCAAGACCCTGTTAAGGGTAAATTATTACGCCCCGACACATTTATTCCATTTGCTTGGGTTGGCGACTTGAAAGGTAAAAACTTTTACAAGAACGACAAACACGCACAAAAACGTGCGATGAGTGAAAATGGTATTATCATAGAAAAACTTGATACTCACGATGATGAACGTTTAGAGAACGGATTGAGGTATTTGGTTAAAACAACAAAGTCATACTCCAATCTTGTAAACTTCTTTAAAGGTGGAGGATTAGACCCATGGGGTAGAGACAACACAGATTCAATTCAAATATTATCACCCGTAGAACAATACTTAATTCAAAAAAGTAAAAGACTATTCAAAGGTTTTGACGAATACGATGAAATCCACAGGTTTGTATTCGATATTGAGACCACAGGTCTTGACCCTAAAACAAGTAAGATATTCTTGATTGGGATGAAAGACAATCGTGGTTTTCTAAAATTATTATCTGCACAAAATGAAGATGAAGAACGACAAATGATTGTCGACTTCTTTAAGACTATTGATGAGTTAAAACCATCTTTGATTGGGGGTTACAACTCAGCATTCTTTGACTTCCCATTTATTCTAAAAAGAGCTGAAATATTAAAAGTTAATATCAAAAAAATCTGCAAGACCTTACATCCTGATTATACACTAAAACAAAAAGATGGTATTCTAAAGTTGGCGAACGAAATGGAACCATACGTTCAAACTCAAATGTGGGGATATAATATTGTTGATATTGCTCATGCGGTTCGTAGAGCTCAAGCAATCAACTCAGACATTAAAAGTTGGTCTTTGAAGTATATTACCAAGTTTATTGAAGCAGAAAAACCAAATCGTGTTTATGTTGAAGGGGATAAGATTGGTAAAATTTATTTTGATAATCTTGAATATTGGATGAACAAAGAAAACGGAGCATATAAGAAAGTTGGATTTGATTCAAAAATAGATGAAATATGTAAAAGAAGAGATGATGTTTATAAATTAGTTACAGGTTCAAAAATTATTGAGGACTACTTGGACGATGACCTTTATGAAACGATGATAGTTGATGAACAGTTTAATCAAGCAAACTTCTTATTGTCTAAACTTGTACCAACAACATATGAAAGACTTTCAACTATGGGAACTGCAACATTATGGAAAATGATTATGGCAGCATGGTCATATAAACATAACTTAGCATTACCAAGAAAATTAGAAAAAAGAAAATTTACAGGAGGTCTTTCTCGTTTAGTACAGGTTGGGTTCTCTAAAAACGTATTGAAACTTGACTACTCTTCACTATACCCATCTATTCAGTTGGTTCACGACGTATTCCCTAAATGTGACGTAACAGGAGCAATGAAAAGTATGTTAAAGTATTTCCGTGATACTCGTATTAAATACAAGAACTTATCAAGTGAATATAAATCTATTGACCCAAAACTTGCGATTTCTTACGACAGAAAACAATTACCAATTAAAATCTTTATCAACGCATTCTTTGGTTCATTATCAGCACCACAAGTTTTTCCGTGGGGTGATATTGATATGGGTGAACAGATTACTTGTACAGGTAGACAATACCTACGTCAAATGATTATGTTCTTTATGAAAAGAGGTTATGTTCCTCTCGTAATGGATACGGATGGTGTAAACTTCGAAACACCACAAGATAGAGAAGAGTATAAGTATATTGGAAAGGGGTTGAACGGATTGGTTAAAGAAGGTAAGGAATATATTGGAGCAGAAGCGGATGTTGCAGAATACAATGATTTATTTTTACGAGGTGAAATGGGATTGGATATTGACGGTGTTTGGCCATCAACAATTAATGTGGCTCGTAAAAACTATGCACTTCTTACAGATAAGGGTAAAGTAAAACTTACAGGAAATAGTATTAAATCTAAAAAACTTCAAACATATGTTGCTGAATTTTTGGATAAGGGGCTTAGAATGTTGTTAGACGGTAAGGGTGGTGAGTTTTTAGATTTTTACTATGAATATGTGGACAAACTTTATAATAGACAAATCCCTTTGGCAAAAATTGCAAACAAAGCTCGGGTAAAACAATCAATAGACGATTACAAAGTTCACATTACTAAAACTACAAAGGCAGGAAATATGATGTCCCGTCAGGCGCATATGGAACTTTTGATTAAAGAAGGTAAAAATCCAGGTCTTGGTGATACTATCTTCTATGTTAATAATGGTGAGAAAAAATCACATGGAGACGTTCAAAAGAAAAAAGATGAATTGGTTTTGAATTGTTATATGATTGATGAACGTGATATTGAAATGAATCCTGATTTATTGGGTGAGTATAATGTTCCAAGATATTTGGCAGCATTTAACAAAAGAATCGAACCATTACTTGTTGTTTATAGACCTGAAATCAGAGAAGACATTTTAATTGAAGACCCAAAAGATAGACCTATCTTTACTAAGTCTCAAACTGAATTAGTACGCGGTTACCCAATGAAAGAGGCTCATCAAGATACATTAGAGGAAGTATTAACTTTATCTGACATGGAATTAACGTTTTGGAAAAACGTAGGTATTGACCCTTACTATATGTATTTAGATGGTACTGTTGATTTAGTGGATGTTGATTGGGTTGAAAACAACAAAAAGTTAATGGAAGAGTTTGTCGTACAACAAAAAAAGGTGGATATTGATGAATACTTTGAATTTGATGTGGATGGGGATTTAATGGCTCTTAGTTTCGACTAAGAGTTTTTTAATCCGTCTGAAGATAATATATACCAGTAATTTCCGACTTTTTTAAACTCAACGCACGAGCCTTTAGTTAATTCAACTTCTTCATATTGCTCATCAATTAATGAGTCTCCCTTTACTAAAACATTCGTCATAGATTTTACAACAACGTGGTCGGTATTTGATGAATTTAACAAAAGTTCACAATTTTCAACTCCCGAAACAATAATGACGTATTCACCATTGGTTTCATAATAAGAGTTTGAAACTATTGCAGAATCTGATGTTTCAACGCTATTACCATTAATTATTCTAATTGAAGGAATAGATTTAAATACTGACATAAAAAAATTATATGATATTATAAGGACTTGTAAATGCTCTAAATTTCAAGGCTTTGTTCAAGTTTTCGGCCTGTAAGGCTTTTTGCTCCATTTGTTTTTCAGGTCTTAATCTTTCAAGTCTTGCTTTCAATTCTTCCCACAACATTGTCTTTTCATCTTTAGCTTCAGTGTTTAAACTTTGCCACTCTAAGGTTAATTCACTATCAGGGGTCTTCAAACTACCACTATACTTACCTCTTACTTTTGCCAAAGTTTCTTTACAATACGCAGTAAACCATCTTCTAACCCAAGTTTTTGCTGGTGAATTTAATTCATCCCATCTCATTTCATCAATTGGAACGTCAGAAGGAAGTCTAACAACGTCAGGATTTTTCGCTAAACAATCATCTCTATCAAAAGTATCATAATACCAATACCATACTTTGTATTTTTGATAAGCAATATTTCCAAAATCAAATTTTCCACCAGGTACATTCATTAAATGTAATGCTTTTTTTCCTTCAGGAAGTGCTGTTATTCTATAAGTCAAATCTCCTGTTATGATTCTTCTTTTCATTTGAATGTCAGCCATTCTAAGTAAAATATCAAAGGCTGGTGTAATAAAATAATTTCCTGTTGTCCCCATTTGAGAAAATCCTGCCCCACCGCCTAAACCAATACCGCCAAATCCACCAAATCCACCCATAAACGGGTCAAAATATGCTGCGTCTAATTCAGAACGAGAAAACCATAATATTTCATTAACTTCGCGACCTGCAGGTATTTCATATATTTGTTGATTAGAAACTAAATCGATATAATCTTTTTTCAATACATAATCACCACCAGCTTGTAATCCCACAATTTTTGAATACGCGTAAGTATATTGTGTTTCCCAATCCATACTTCTTGTAGTAAAGGCTCTTGTTAGTGATTGCTCATCTAAATTCAAACCATTCAAAGAAGACCATTGAGCCTCAATCAACCAATCGTTTACATGTTGTGCGTAATCCTGAATAGATAATTCTAATAATGAATCCATCATTTCATCTTCTAATTCAACACTACGAATAGGGGCACCTAAAAGATTTTTTATTCTTTTATATAATTTACTTCTTTCAGGTTCGGTGATAATTACAGTAGTTGCCATAAGTTTTTATTATATAAATATAATTTAGTTGTTAAGTTTAGACTGAGTAGAATACAAATCATTAACAAATCCCCAATTAACCACTTTCCAAAAATTAGATACGTACTTGTCTCTTAGATTTTTGTATTTTAAATAATAAGCGTGTTCCCAAACGTCAAGACCTAACAAGGGGTAACCTCTTTCTTCTTGATTATCCATTAGGGGATTGTCTTGATTTGCGGTGGTTACAATTTTCAATCTATTTTTATCTGTAAGAATCAACCAAACCCAACCTGAACCAAAACAAGATTTGGCGGCGTCTTCAAATTCTGTTTTAAATTTTTCAAATGAACCGAAAGTCTTTTCTATTTTACTTTTGATGGGGTCGTCTAACTTTTGTTTTTTAGGCGACATCATTTTCCAAAACAACGCATGATTAAATGCGCCACCACCATTATTTCTAACTATTGTATTAAAACTTGAAATGTCAGATATAATTTGTTCTAAGTCTAAATCTTTACCACTTATTTTTTCTAATTCTTTATTCAATTTATCAACATAACCTTTGTAATGTTTGTTGTAGTGAGTTTTCATTGTTTCACTATCAATAAAAACTTCTAAAGAATCATATTCGTAAGGTAGTTTATCTATACTTATTTTTTTTATTTCATTAATTAGATTAGTTTTTTGTGCTGAATCAATTTCTAACAACTGTTCTATTTTGTAAATTTTCTGTAGATAACTTTCAAAAATATTATTCCCCATGATATATAAATATCATCGATTACCAGAAATTAAATTTAACATTTCTTCAATTGTGGATGCATCATCAAACATATCGTCACCCATTACTGTTGAAATAATTTTCTTTTTTCTATTTAAGATGTCGTAAATTGCACCTTCTATTGTATTTTCAAAAAGAGGGTAATAAACTGATGTTGAATTTTTTTGACCAATTCTATGTGACCTATCTTCTGCTTGTGAATGTTCAGCAGGAACAAAAGATAAATCATTCATAATAACGGCTTCGGCAGATGTTAAAGTAATACCAACACCTGCGGCTTTCAAGTTTCCAACAAATACTTTGATTTTATCATTTGTTTGAAACTCATCAACCGCATTTTGTCTGTGAAACTTGGAACAACTACCATCTAAATAAACCGCAGATTTACCAAAGTGATTATAGATTTGATTTAATGTATCTGTAAAATTTGTAAATATAATAACCTTTTTACCTTGTTCTATAATGTTTTCCGCTAACTCTATTGTGTTATTAATTTTTTCTTGTGCGATTACTTTTCTTACTTTCATTAGTTTACCAAACTGAATTGTAAGTGAAGATGACTCTTCAGGGTTTTGGTCATACCAATCAAAATATTCACCCATTAATTCTTCGTAGTCTTTTGATTTTAGCCTTAAATAAACAGGTGTAATAATTTTTTCAGGTAAATCTAAAACTTCTTCTTTTAATCTTCTTAGAATGTGTGTTGAGGTTCTTTCTCTTAATTCGTCAAGATTAGATGCCCCTGTAACATTCCACACTTTTCTTTTTCCAACACTAAATTGAAATCCATTACAATATCTTTTAGCATAAGCCATCCAATTCATTGCCACAGGACTATCAACAAGGTTTAATAAATTATAATAATTCATAGGTCTAGAGGTCATAGGTGTTCCTGATAATAACCAAACTCTATTTGATTTACTTGCAATGTCGTTGGCAATTTTTGTTCTTTGCGCTTGTGGATTAGAAATCATATGTGCTTCATCCATGATTACTAAATCAAAATTAATTTTCATAATTTCTGACTTATCCTTTTCTTTAATGTCGTGGAAATTTTTTAAGATGTCGTAGTTCACAATAACAAAATCATGTTCATCTGAAAATTTCTTACCTTCCGCAATATAAACAGACCTATCTGAATAATTTGCAATTTCTCTTTGCCAGTTTATTTTTAATGATGCGGGACACACAATTAAAACTTTTTTAGCTCCCGTTTCTAACGCAGCAATGATAGTTGATGTTGTTTTACCAAGACCCATGTCATCGGCCAGAATAAACTTTTTATTTCTTACTAATTTTTCAATTGCTTCTTTTTGATGTTCCATAGGAGGTCTATGAGTGTACTTACCATAATCAATAGAAATGTTTTTAACTTCATTATCTTTTAGTAATGCCGATTTTGGCATCCAAAAGTCATGTAAAGTTTCACCTGAAAAGATTTTACCCCAAATATGATATGCCTTGTCTTTTTCAACCAACAACTTTTCAACATATATTTCAGAAGGTTCCTTAGTATACATCTTATCTTCCATCAGTTTTTTACCAAAATATGAATCAAGTTTGACCCATTTTTTTGCAACTTTTGGTTGTGTTGTGTTATAATTATTGATATAATCCGACTGCGGTCTTGTAGGTACGAAAGACTTACTGTTCTCTTTTTTGTGTTTTAAATTAAGGATATAGTTATTTGACCCTTCGTAATCATCTAATATTAAAAGGGCTTTTGATTCGGGTGTTTTAGGCACAAAATCTTCCATAGTATATATAAAATATAATAAAATTCAAGAAAAAATCAATCAAAGTATTTATAGGTATGACACAACCTAAAGTTCCAATAACAAGATTAAATAAGTTTTTTGCAGAAGAAGACTTTAATTTGGATATAAAAATGGGAAGAGAATGGTTAGAGGGAGATATGAACTTCACTTTAGTTTTATATAAAGTCGATAGGCAAAAAACAAATAACGACGATGTGTATGGTGAAGCCTTAAAAGGTGGGATACAATTTTTACCACCAATAGAATTTAAAGGTTTGGTTAAAATAGAGGCTCCTGCAAACCAAGACTACGGCTCAACAAAATTAGAACAGTTAGAACCGGGTAATTTAACTGTTAGTGTTTATCAAGATTATTTAGACGACTTAGAAATTGATATAGAATATGGTGATTATATTGGATACTATGAAACAGAAAGTAGAGTTAGATATTATAGTGTGGTAAATGATGGTAGGGTGTTTACTGACAATAAACATACCTATGGTGGTTATAAAAGATTTTATAGAACAATTGTTGCAACCCCTGTTACCAATAATGAATTTGAAGGAATTTAATTAAATTATGACTTTTCCAAAACAAGTAAAAAAACATTTACCTTTGATTCCACAAAAGTTTGGTGTGGAAAGAAGAGAAGAAATGCTCGAAGACATAACAAGACATGGAACGTTTTTACCAAAAGGGGTATTACATGCCGATTTGGACAGGGGGTTTTTAGATTTTGTTAAAGACAAATTGGAATTAGTTGTTGATGAAAAAAAAGTACCTTTGATTGATAGAATTATAACCAATCAAAATTGGATGCAATTTACACAAACGTGGAATTTTCAAGATTTAGATAAAAATATATCATTACCTTTTTTAGCAATTGTAAGAACTCCTGAAGTTAAACCAGGTAAATATGTTGGAGGTAAATTTAATGTCCCTGAAAAACTTAGAATTAATTATTTTACAGTACCAACATGGGATGGTCAAAGAAAAGGTGCTGATGTCTATAAAGTTCCACAACCTGTTGCCGTTGATATTGTTTACAATTTAAAGTTGTTTTGTAATCGAATGAGAGAAAACAACGAGTTTAACAAAATTGTTATGCAAACATTCGCGTCTTCTCAATCCTATACTCAAATCAATGGACACTATATGCCAATAATGATGGAAGAAGTGTCCGATGAGTCAGTAAAAGATTTAGAAAAAAGAAAATACTACATTATAAATTACAAGTTGACACTACAAGGGTTTTTATTAGATGAAGAAGATTTTCAAGTTTCTCCCGCAATATCAAGATATATGACGATGTTTGAAGTAGATACAAAAATTAAAACTAGACGAGTTGAAATTGAACCTCCACGACCCGACAACTTTGATTTTGATTTTACTTTTTTACCTGGAGTAACACAATTATCTGAAGTTTTTAGATACACAGCAGATTTAAAAGTTGTTGAATTGCAAAATTTATCAAGTTGTTATAATTTTAATTATACCGCAACGACAAACAACACTTTAAATTTTGTAACATGTAATAGTGGGCCATCAATTATATCAGGAATAACAAGTGGTAATACAGGTACTATTTGTGTTCAAGGAGGTACTTTCCCTGTATTTTCAAACCCAACAGGTGCGACAACAAATTCAACAACATCTTGTGGTAGTGCATTTTCTGTTTATATAAATGGTCTTTACATAGGTGATGATTTGGATGTTATTCAAGTTAATGATGGAGACTCTCTATTAATAAAGGTATATAAAAGTTTAATTACTCAAACATCAGTAATTAAAACCGTCGCCTATTTTGTTTAATCTTCACCGTATATATCTTTAGGTTTACTACAAGTTTTAATTATTAAATTTTCTAAAAACTTATACAATTTCAAACCATTTTTTTCGCAGTAAGTTTTTAATACTGAATGGACATCATCAGATATTTTAATGTTTTTAATTTTTTTATTTTTCATAATAATTTAAGGTGAGAAAAAAGGCAGAATTTTGTCTGCCTTATCAGATAAATATATTATTGTCAATAGTTTTTTGCAAAAATTGAATGTATTTATATAGAAAACATAAAAAGCTAAAACATAATTTAAAATGGCATCTAGTAATAAGGTTTTCGTCTCACCTGGTGTTTACACTTCAGAAAGAGATTTAACTTTTGTTGCACAAAGCGTTGGTGTAACAACTTTAGGTATTGTCGGTGAAACCATACAAGGTCCCGCATTTGAACCTATTTTCATAACAAACTTTGACGAATATCAAGTTTATTTTGGGGGAACAAGTCCTGAAAAATTTGTAAATACACAAATACCAAAATATGAGGCGTCTTACATTGCAAAGGCTTACTTAAGTCAATCAAATCAATTATTTGTAACAAGAATACTTGGATTATCAGGTTACGATGCTGGTCCGTCTTGGTCAGTTGTTACTATTGCAAATCCAAATCCCGCAACAATAAGGGCAACAGGAAACACAACAGGTATTACATTAAACTTTACAGGAACTACAGGTACAAGTTCAAACATAACAATCACATCTGTTCCATCACAATTAAGTGCCGATTTTAATAGGACATACACAACTTATAACGGAGGAACTTCAACATTAAATGCTGATTTTCAAAACTTTATTTCTACTAACGTTAATAGCTTTAGTGTGAGTGCATCTACTTCAGGAAAAACTGCGATTTATTGGGGTACTCTAAGTGCAAATACATTAACATATGTTTCAGGGTCTTCAGTAAATACTGTAACTGCAACTTCTGAAACATTCGGAGTTAATAATGTTAATTTATCTTTAGCTAATCTTTCGGCGGGAACAAATGACACGTGGTACTACGCATTATTTGATTATAACAAAATTCAAAGTGTTGGTTCATATTATGGATACGGTTTAGGGGCTTCAATCGGAGCAATGTCATCTCTTGGTGGAGGCGTGTTCTCAGGAAGATGTAATATTGGTATGACATTCTATTCAGGTTCACCTTATAGTGAATGGGATGATTTAGTTGTATCAACACTACGTTCAAGAGGTCTTACTTCTTATTCTTCAACACAACACGGACCACAATATTGGGTTACAGGAACAAGTAATGTTCAAATGGTATGTACTGGTACATATTCGGCAGTTACAAGTGACCCATATTCTACTTTTGTAATATCAGGTATTACATATGATTCTGAAACATTTAGTTTTGAAACTTCAATGTTGTCTACAAATTCTAACTACATGTCAAGTTTATTTGGTAAATCAAATTTTGCAAAAGATAGAAACGAAGTTCCAATTTTTGTTGAGGAAATTTACCCAAGTTTATTAAATTCGGGATATAACAATAGTAAAATTAGAGGTTTGTATTGTGATTTAATTGAATTAGATAGTGCCGAATCATTAAATACTGAAACTATTGGTTTCTATTTAGAACAATATCAAACACCTAAAACACCTTACTTAGTGTCTGAACTAAGAGGTAATTTGGTTTATAAGTTATTTAAATTTGTATTGATTTCTGATGGTAACGCAGCTAATAGACTTGTAAAAATATCAATAGGTAATGTATCTTTCACTAACAATACTTTTGACGTGTTTGTTAGAGACTTTTATGATACTGACCAAAACGTAAGAGTAATAGAAAGTTTTACAAACTGTTCATTAGACCCTTCACAAAATAACTTTATAGCAAATAAAATTGGTACTTCTAACGGTGAATATCAAGTAAAATCTAAATACTTAATGATTGAAATGGCTGATGAAGCACCAACAGACGCACTTCCTTGTGGGTTTGAAGGTTACATCATGAGAGAATACTCAAATGCAACACCTCCATTTGTTATATACAAAACAAGATATTTAAAGGCGGGTGATGAAATTGACAATCCTCCTTTTGGTTCTGCAAACGGTGGTGATAATATTAGAATTTCATCAGGTGAAAATGTTAGAAGAGCGTACTTAGGTATTTCTAATATCACAGGAGTTGATTATGATTTCTTTGAATACAAAGGTAAACAACTTCCTACAAATATCGCAACTGATACTACAGGTCCTGATTGGGGTTATATAACAAAAGGGTTCCACTTAGATAGTGGTGCTACTATTGTAACTATTTCTAACGCTTATGCTACTTCAGGTCAGTCAGCGTTTGAAGTGGGTGCAGGTTCATTCTCGAGCGAACCTTTAGACAGTGATAATCCTTATTACAACTTAAATACGAGAAAATATACTTTATATGCTTATGGCGGATTTGATGGTTGGGATATTTATAGAGCGTCAAGAACAAACGCAGATACATTCGCGTTAGGTCAGACAGGATACAAACAAGGAGCAGCAGCTTCCGCAACGTATCCTACAGCATCAGGTTGGGGAGCGTTCAAACAAATTTCAGGACCAAACCAAGAGACTTGGGCAAACACTGACTACTACGCTTACAAATGGGGTCAATCAACATTCTCTAATCCTGAATCTACAAATATAAATGTGTTTGTTACACCAGGAATTGACTATGTAAACAACAGTAACTTAGTTGAAGATGCGGTTAATTTGATTGAGGAAGATAGAGCAGATTCAATTTACATCTGTACTACACCTGACTTTAACTTATTCTTACCTTCTTACCAAAATATAGAAGAGGGGTTAATTTATCCTCAACAGGCGGTTGACAACTTAGAAAATATAGGTATTGACTCTAACTACACAGCTACTTATTATCCTTGGGTATTAACAAGAGATACTGTTAATAACACTCAAATTTATCTTCCACCTACGGCTGAAGTTACTAAAAACTTAGCGTTGACAGACAACATCGCATTCCCTTGGTTCGCATCGGCGGGTTACACGAGAGGTCTTGTAAACGCAATTAGAGCGAGACGTAAGTTGACACAAGAAGATAGAGACACATTATATAAAGGTAGAATCAACCCAATTGCAACTTTCAATGATGTTGGTACAGTAATTTGGGGTAATAAAACTCTACAAATTAGAGAATCTGCACTTGACAGAATCAATGTTAGAAGATTATTACTACAAGCTCGTAAGTTAATTTCAGCAGTGGCGATTAGATTGTTATTTGAACAAAATGATGACAAAGTAAGACAAGACTTCTTAGATTCAGTAAATCCAATTTTGGATTCAATTAGAAGAGACCGAGGTTTAATTGACTTTAGAGTTACAGTTTCAAATACACCTGAAGATTTAGACTCAAACACTCTTACAGGTAAGATTTACTTGAAACCAACAAGAGCGTTAGAATACATTGACATCGAGTTTGTTATTACACCAACAGGAGCATCATTTGACAACGTATAATAAATGTGGGGGGTCACTCCCCCACTTATTTTTAAAATATAAATAAAATGAAAATTAAAAAGAAAGTTATTAAAGAGTCAGTTGGAATCAAAGATTGGTCGGACAAAACTTATTCCACAAAAAAACAAAATGTAGTTTTAACTGAATCTCAGTTAGAAAAACTTTTAGAAAAACTTCAAAAATAATGGATATTAAAGGGTATGTTAGAAAATTTGTTCAACAAAGATTGAACGAAGGATTTGATGATGTTGGTAGACCTGACTTAAAATATTATGCATTTGATTGGGATGATAATATTTTATTCATGCCAACTTCTATTTTGGTTATGGATGAAGACGAAAACGAAATACCCATGTCAACAGAAGACTTTGCAGAGTACAGAGAAAAAATTGGTTTTGAACCATTTATGTATAAAGGTAAAAGAATCGTTGCATTTTCTATTGGGGCATTTAAAAACTTCAAAGAGTTTGGAAACAAAAGATTTATTATTGATTCTATGGTTGCAAAACCCGGTCCGTCTTGGTCTGATTTTGTGGAATGTATAAATGGTGGGTCGGTTTTTTCTATAATTACCGCTAGAGGGCATAGTCCTGAAACTTTAAGAGAGGCTGTTTACAACTTAGTAATGAGTAATAAAAACGGAATAGACTCAAGAGAATTAGCTAGAAATTTATACAAGTATCGAGAAATAGGAAACAAAGTTAAAGCGGACACTACTGTTAAAGCATTGTCACCATCAGAACTTAATGACTATTTGGACTTATGTAAATTTGAACCCGTGTCTTTTAAAAAGGGAAACGCCTCTAACCCTGAACAAGCAAAATTTGATGCATTAAAACAATTTATATCTTATTGTAAGAGTTTGGCAAGTGAATTAAAAAGTCGTTACGGGGTCGAGGGTAGTCCTATGTTTAAAAATGATGTTGAATTTAATTCAAGTTGGGAACCTTATATTGGTTTTTCAGATGACGATTTAAGAAATGTTGAAAAAATTAAAGAATTATTATCTGGTGAGTATGAAGAATTACCTTTAAACTTATATTTAACAAAAGGAGGAAATAAAGTTAAATACTAGTTTCTAGTTATAGAATAAATTTAAAATAATTGAAAGTAAATACAAAAAATAATTTAGTAAGTATTTATAGTAAAATAAAATAAAAATTAAAAAATAAGAAAACATGGCTGATTTATTAATGAGAATGCCGTTTCAGTACGAACCAAAAAAGAAAAATAGGTTTATACTAACATTTGACTCTAGTTTGGGTATTAATTCATGGTATGTTGAAAAAGCGTCAAGACCGTCAATTAAAATCGATACAAAAGAAATTAAATTTTTGAATACACAAACTTATGTTGCTGGTTTTTTCAATTGGGAAAGTATTTCTGTAACTTTAAGAGACCCTATTGGTCCATCTGCTGCACAGGCAGTAATGGAATGGGTTCGTTTACATGCTGAATCAGTAACTGGACGTATGGGTTATGCTGCAGGTTACAAAAAAGATGTGAACTTAGAAATGTTAGACCCAACAGGAGTTGCGGTTGAAAAGTGGATATTACAAAATTGTAGTATAACGGATGCAAAATTTAATGATGTTGGATATGGTGACTCAGACCTTATGACTGTAGACATGACATTACAACCCGATAGATGTATATTAGTTTACTAAAATTTTAAAAATAAAATTATAATTAATCCCGTCATTAGATGGGATTTTTTATTTACAATAATTTTATTCAAAATATTTTTAAAATAAAAACTATGGACGAATCAGCAAAATACGGGCAAATGGATTTTAATTTGCCACATGACGTTATAAAATTACCATCACAAGGTATATTTTACAAACCAAAAAAAGAAACTATTAAAGTGGGGTTTTTAACCGCACAAGATGAAAATATTTTGATGTCACAAAATAACGATAAAGAAGGGATTATTTATTCATTACTTAGACAAAAAATATATGAACCTGGATTTAACATTAATGATATGTTGGATTGTGACGTTCAAGCAGTTTTAATTTTTTTAAGAAACACATCTTTTGGTCCTGAATATAACTTCACAGTTACTGACCCAAGAACAAACAAAACATTTGAAACAACAGTTCTTTTAGATGAGTTGGATTACAAACCGATTGAAGAAAAACCTGATTTTGAAGGGTTATTCTCATATGTACTACCAAAATCAAAAAAAGAAGTTAAGTTTAGACTGATGACGATTGGAGACCAAAAAGAGTTGGACAAATTTAATTCTCAATATCCGGCCGGCATGACCGTTCCTATTGCAACCAAAAGATTAGAAAAACAAATTGTAGAAATTGATGGTACTAAAGACCCACTTCAAATTGTAAAGTTTATTAATCAAATGCCTATATCAGATGCAAAAGACTTTAGAAGATTTGCATATAAATGTGAACCAAAAATCGATTTACAAAAAGTAATTCAAACCCCGTCTGGAGAAAAAGTGACTATTGATGTTGCTTTTGGGGTGGAATTTTTTCGCCCTTTCTTCTGATTATCAAAAACATCTTTTAGACGAAATATATTATTTGGTCAAGTTCGCAAGATTTTCTTATCGAGACATTATGAGTATGCCAACATATGAAAGAAAGTTCTTCATTAATAAGTTGATTGAAGAAAATAAAAAACAACAAGAATAATATTTATCAAATAAAACTATATGATGTTTTTAGGTTATACTGACCCTTTTGCTGGAACTGGTACTGATTCTAAGGGTACATTTTCATATTTAGCCGATATTAAAAAAGCAACAGTAGAGGCGTTTTCAGTAAAAAGAATTGAAGACTATTTTTTAACGGTTGAAGCAAAGGCAAAAGACTTAAATAAGTCACTAACCACTGGTCTTTATGAGTATGCGGAAATATATAGAAAAACAATTTCTGATGTTTATTTAGAAAATATTGAGTTGGGGTTTGCATTTGACGACTCGTCTAAATTAATTTCATCAATGGCCTCTGAAATGAAAAGGATGGTCCCTTTTACCCAAGCAAACGCCACAAACGCATTAGTTTTAGGTAAAGTAATTGGGGAAACTCCTGAAGAAGCTGCTAAGTTAATTGGTCAAATGACAGCATATGGTAACAGTCAAAAAAAGTCTATAGATGTATTAAACAAAGCCACAATGACCGCAAGGGCTTTTGGTTTAGATGCTAAAACATTAACCAAAACTGTGTCTGATAATATCCAAAAGGCTCAAATATACGGGTTTAAAAATGGTGTTGAAGGTTTAACAAAAATGGCCGCTCAAGCTCAAAGGGTTGGATTTGATATAAAAAATGCTCAAGCGGTTTCTGAGGATATTTTAGAAGGGGGTCTTGAAGATGCGGTAAAAAAATCTTCTGAACTACAAGCTTTAGGAGGTAATATAGGTGCGTTAGGTGACCCGGGTCAGTTATATCGTATGGCAATGTATGATATTGAAGGACTTCAGGACGAATTAATTAAAGCGTCCTCTTCTGCGGTAGATTTTAATGAAACTACAGGAGATTTTAAAATTGGTGGTGAAGAAATGCTTAGACTTAGACAACAAGCAAAAATATTAGGTTTAAGTTATGAAGAAGTTGCAAAAGGAGCTATCAACGCCAGAAAAGAACAAGAAATTGGGGCTAGAGTTGGTGGTTTATCAAAGTTAACTGAAGACCAAAGAAGTTTAGTTGCGAGTTTAGCAGAAATTGGACCTGGAGGAAAAGTAACTTTAGATATACCAGGGTTTGGAAATATAGCAGATTTAGAATCGGCATTAAAAAGTGACCCTAATGCATTGGCAGGAGCTTTAGCCAAATATCAAGATGATATGAATAAGACACCTGTTGAAATACAGACGGAGATGAAAGACATTGCTTTACAAACTCAAAGTATTCAAACACAAATGAGTAATACTCTTATTTCTATTCAACAACAAGGTATTAAAACATTAGAAAATCAAGGATTAGGTAATACAGTTTTAACCGCATTGAAAAATCAAACAGGATTACCTGGAACAGGTACTGAATCGACTTTTACTGATTTAAAAAATAAAATAACTACAGAGATAGGAACTGTAACAACCGAACTTACTAATTTTTATACCGGACTTAAAACTCTTACAAATAATGTTTTAACTATATCAGTGGCACTAGCGGGATATGCAGCAACATCCTTAGAGAATGTTTATACATCTCTTGGTGGTTTCACAGCAACCACCGCTTCGGCAACCCCAGTACCTCAACAATCTGATGCATTTGTACCTGCAGGTGGAGGAAAAATGGTTTCGGGCTCTTTTGGGCAATTTTTGGGCGACACAAAAGATGATTTATTACTTTCTCCTGGAATAGGAGATTTTTTTAACAAATATAATGAATCTGAAAATATTTTAAAATCAATTGGAGGTCCTATTAACAAATATAATGAATCTCAAAACAATTTTAAATCAATTGGTGGTCCCAAATCGGGAGGAGATTTATCTTTATTATATAAAAACGCAGCCGCTCAACCATCACAAAATTTAGTCGACTTATTAACAAAGTCTTCTTCATTTTCACCAACTAAAACAGAAATAATTCAAAAAGTAGAAATCGGAGGTAAAACTGAACTTACTTTGAACATTAACACAAATATACCACAAAATCTAATAAACGAAGTTTTGAATACCGCTCAATTGAAAGATACGATTATGTCCACAGTCAATACTAGATTAAGTGCTGAATATTCAGATAAATTATCAAATGCATTTATTACTCAAAAAAGAGGATAAAAATTAAGCTATGTCTATTTATAAAATAAACAAATAAATGGATAGTCCACTTTCATTTAACTCTTCTGAAAACTTTAGAAAAAGATTATTAACACGAAATCTTAAACCATATCGTGTTGACGGTACATCTTTTGGCGAATCTTTCCAAAACAAAGAATTTCAAATTGTAGATTATTCTGTAAAAGACTCTGAAGAAATTTCTAAAATTGGTGATATACAGGAAAAAGATTTATATAAACAAAATAAATATGGACCTGATAATAGTAACTCCACCTATGGAGATATGGTCAATATTAACATTAACCTTAATGTTGAAACTAATTTTGGTTTATATGGTTTTAAAAACTCAATCAATTCTAAGTTAGAAAAAATTGGAGATGGACAAGAAAAATTATTATATGTTAATAACATTTACGGACCAACAGAATTTGAAACATCATACGGTAATACCATAGATATTAACAAAAATTTACAAACAGAAACAAATAAAGGTAAATATGGTTACCCTTTAACTGTTGGAAGTGATTTAGAAAAAATTGGTGATACAAAAGAAAAAGAATTAATTGTTACAAACTTATATAAACCACTTAACACAAATGACCGTGGTTTTGGTGATACTGTATGGTATATTAATAACAATCAAACAATTCTATCAAGAGGAGAAGGTGAGTATAGTATCTCTGACACGATAAATAGTTTTTTAAATAGCATTGGAAACCAACAAGAGATTTTATCTAAAGTTAAAAATGCATACAAAAATAATGGAAACGATTTTGGGTTTCCAGTTTATAGTATAAATAATTTAATACCTTTAATTACAAGAGGTAATGGTGAATATTCAATATCAGACACATTTAATAGTTATCTAAATAGTATTGGAAACCAACAAGAAATTATCTTAAAAGTTTTAAATGTTTATAAAAATACACTTAACCGTGGTTTTGGCCAACCTGTTTATCAAATTCAAAATAATCAAGTAATTCAAACTATAGGGTCGGGAGAATACAATATTTCTGACACCGTAAATAATAGATTAGAAACAAACGGTAATGATAGGGAAGTTATTTTAAGAGTTTTAAATAAATACGCCCCTAATGAGTCTGCTCCGGGGTATGGAACAACAAGATATACAATTAATAATATATTATCTTTGGGTGCAAATGAAGGCGAGTACTCATACGATGACGCGATAGGGAGTGATTTATTTACCACGGGGATTCAACTTAGAAATATTCTTTATCCTATAAATCAGTACGGACCCCAAACCGTAAATAATCAAATTATTTTTCCATTCACTAACAACCAAACAAACCCTAATGAAGGGGAATATGGATTTCCTGATACGGAAAATAGCGAATTAGAAATTAAAGGTGAAACCGATAGGCCCATATTATTCGCTATAAATCAATATGGTCCTCAAAATTTACCAAACACAACGGTAGAGATTAATCAAAATTTGCAATCAAACCCTAATGAAGGTGAATATGGTTTTCCTGATACAGAAAATAGTCAGTTAGAAATTAAAGGTGAAACCGATAGACCCATATTATTTGCTATAAATCAATATGGGCCAGAACAAGGACAATCACAATCTACCGTAGTTCCAAATTTAAATTTACAAACAAACTCTAACGAAGGTAACTATGGTTTTCCTGATACACTAGACAGTGAATTAGAAATTAAAGGTGAAAATGAAAGACCTTTTTTATTTAGTGTAAATCAATATAACCCTGAAAATCAACCAACAGATTCAGTTGATATAAATAAAAATTTGGGTAAATTGTCAAATGAAGGTGAATATGGTTTTCCCGATACTAAAGGTAGTGGATTAGAAGTTATTGGATTTCAAAAAGAACAAGAGGCATATGTTAGAAATAAATATGTAACAGGCGATGGGGACTATGATGTAATAACAATTGATGAAATTATACCAACAAGTTATGGAAGTGCATATGCATATTCATTAACACCTTTAAATTTTATACCTTCGACCTATAGACCTATTAATATATTATTAAGCGACAACCCAAGAGGTTCTGATGGTACTTTGTCACAGGATTCCGCATTAGCGGGAATTGGTGCAAGACAATTAAAAAAAGAATATAAGTATAGAATTGCAAGTGAGTTGTTGTCTCAAACTTTAGGTAGAGTTAATGCTCTTGACTCATCGGTTGACCCCGATAGTGGTGAAATATCAGTAAAACCAAACCTTAACCCATTTGACGCAGCAGGAATAATATCAGGAAATATTCCGTTATTAGCTAGAAATTATACAATTACATCACCTGAATCATTAGTTGGAAGAGCGTTGAATTTTACAGCTAAAATAGCAGGATTATATTCACCGTATTCCATTATAGTTGGAGAATATTTTGACTACCCAAATAAACGTATGTTAAATAGACTTGTTGAAAACCCTGTTGAAGTTGTGACAAGTACTGTTATGGGAGCAATTAGAACAATAACAGGTCAAAAAAACAAAAGAGGGTCTGAACTTTTTTTAGCCAACACATCTAACGCAACAAGAAGTTTATTATTTGGTCAATTATTTTATAATAATTTTAGACCCGACTATAGAGGACTTACGTTAAGAAGACCTTCGTTATTTGCACCTAAACCAAATTTTTATGGTGGAGGTAATTCTGATGATATATTTTCTACTTTAATTTCTCCAGTTAATGCTCAACCTTTAGATAAAAACGGAGAACCTAGTGGCGCACCTGTTTACTCAGTGGGTGAAATAGGAAAGTATTTTGAAGGTGAATCTTTTCAAAATTATAAATTTGGACTTAATTCTAGAAATTATATAGATGGTACGACACCTTTAGCGGGTGGATTTACATGGTCTTCTAAAAAATCATATTTTAAAACGGGACAATTGGCAGGTCCTGAAGGAAAACAAAGATTTGGTGAAAGTAGTGTATTTACAAAAAATTATGAGTCGGCGTTCAAAGATACTGAGTCTTGGAAAATAGAAGAAAACAATGTATGGAGAGACGGTTCAATTTTAGACACAACTCAAAAAATTGTTGATTCTGCAGACAGGTCAGGAATTAAAAAATTAGAACACGTTGGTACTGCGATAAATCAAATATCTAAAGTTTTTAATGATGGATATGTTGAAATGACAAAAGGTTCTCGAGTTATTAGATATACTTCAAAAAACTCAGTAGGTAGTACAGACAGTACAATAAAAGGATATGAATATTGTAGATTATTTACAAAAGATGTTCCTTTTACAAATTATTCACAACTACAAAAAACGGATGGTAATATAAGAAATTATACCTATTCAGTTTTAGATAATACATATAACCTTAATATCACACCGTTCAATGATAAAAACGGACAATCGTCAAATATTATTAATGGTCAGGTTAAAAAATATATGCTTTCGTTAGAAAATTTGGCTTGGAGAACATCAAACAAACCTGGATTTACCGTACAAGATTTACCGGCTTGTGAAAGAGGACCCAATGGAGGTAGAATTATGTGGTTTCCTCCATATAATTTGAGTTTTGATGAATCTTCATCACCAAAATTTGAACCAACAAATTTTATAGGTAGACCTGAACCAATATACACATATAATAATACTGATAGAACTGGACAAATATCTTTTGATATTGTTGTTGACCACCCTTCCATCTCAAACATTTTAGTGGACCAAGAATTAAAAGATATAAAACCTGAGTCAGAATTAAAAAAAGTTATGGATTCATTTTTTGCTGGGTGTTTAAAATATGACATTTATACATTGGGTCAAAGATTTGCATCTTTAGCTCCACAAGATATTCAAACCGCAATTCAATTAATAAAATATCCTGAACAAGCAACAACTATTGTAAACGAAACACCTGACCCCGAACCTGTAAAACAAGAAATTGTAAAAACAACACCACCAGAAACTGAAACAAAAATTTCAGACCCCAAGTTTCAAGAAATATTTTTGTTTTTTGAAAATGCTCAACCTAACGATTCAAGTGGCCCAACAACAACTAAAGATTTTGAATATTGGTATAATGAATATGCGTCAAATAAAACATTGTATGATACAACAAAACCACTTAATAAAGTTTTCAAATATAGTGACGCAAATAAAGTGGCCCTTAACACAACAACAACCCCTACTTTTTCATTAACCGAATATGTTGACACAAGAAAACAAACCCTTAGTGGATTTTTTGATAATATATTACAAGAGTTTAATGATTTAAAAGAGTTTTTAAGTGAAGTATTTAAAGTTTTAGACTCAGGAGGAGAAGTTACTTTTGACTTATTAGCGACTGCCAGCTCAACAAACACTAGTGGTAATCAAAATTTATCTGAAAGAAGAAACGATTCGGTTTTAAAGTTTATAGAAAAGTTTACAGTAAATAATAAAACTTTAAAATCATTTATAGATTCAGGAAAATTAAAAATTATTAAAAAGGCAACAGGGTCAAGTGCCGCAATTCAAGACCCTAAATATTCACAAATTGATTGTACCAAACCTTTTAAATCACAATACGAAGAAGGAATTTATTCTGTACAAGCAATGGCGTGTAGAAGAGTAAAAATTGAAAAAATTGTATATAAACCAGGGCCGCCCGCAAAGTCAGAAACACCTCCCGCACAAGTAGAGGCTGCTGCTCCAAACCCTACAGCCGCTGAAAGTACAGCTCCAAAACCAACACCACAAAACCAAGTAATTGACAACTTCAAACAAACACCACAATATAAAGATTTGGCGAAAAAAATATTAAGAAGATTACTAACAGAGTGTAATTATTTTCAAATGGTTAAAGAGACAAATCCATTTATTTATGACACAATTAGAAGTAAGTTTCAGTATTTTAATCCTGTTTTCCACTCTATTACTCCTGAAGGTCTAAACTCAAGATTAACTTTTTTACAACAATGTGTAAGACCAGGAGATACGATTCCAACTGTGTCACAAAATGCGGCAGGAACATATAGTTTAGATTATAACGATGCCTTCAACAGTGCATTTGGAGCTCCTCCTGTTTTGGTATTAAGGATTGGTGATTTTTTCCACACTAAAATAATACCTGAAGACTTAAATATTAAGTTTGAAAATGGGGGTAATATACCATTAGATTTAAATCCTGAAGGAATTGGAGTACAACCTATGTTTGCAAACATAACATTAAGGTTTAAAATGATAGGAGGTCATGGATTAGCAGGTCCAATTGGAGAACTTCAAAATGCACTTTCATTTAATTATTATGCAAATACTGAAATGTATGATGAGAGAGCAACAATAACTGAAGATGTAACATCACAGTATGATGCAGAATATTTTGAAGCTTTGAAAATAAACCCATTGACAACACCACAGCAGAACCAACAGAACAAAATTGGAACTACAATCGGAAAACAAGAATCATCTACATATGATACAACATTAAGTGGATTTACAGGTGTTTTATCATATAAAGAAAATATGAAAAATTTTATAGACATAACCAAAGAATATGCAAATAGTGTTTTTCAAAATCTAAAAAATATAAATGATAAGTTATTGATTGGAGGAATTTTGATTTTTACAAAAGATAGAAAATACCAAACGGGATATTTTAATAACATTAACCAACCACAAACTAACTTAGTAAAAATATTTGGAAAAAGTCAGTATGAAGATAAAGTTGATGCGTTGTTTTCTAAAGCAAAAGAAGATGTAGAAAATGAAACTAGTCCGATATTGGCTAGTTTACCTCTTCAAAATTTTACAAATATATCGACAAGAAAAATTAAAAGAAAACTTAAAGATATGATAGATAGTCGTCAGACAACTTACTTGTCTGTAATAACTGAGGCGTCTAACAACATTGTAAAAAATCAAGTTGATGAAACTAAAACAATTGATTTACTAGACCAATTAAATTATGTGTGTAATTCTTTTGATGGATATTCTAACGATAAAAATGAAGTAATTGTTTTTTCTTTGACAGGGACTTCTGCGGTTGACCCATCTAATACGACATACGCAAATACTTTGGATGAGTTAAAAGGAGACTTATTAATTATTGGTTCTAAAATGAGTGGATTTAATAACAACTTAGAAACATATAGCCTAATTCCAACTGCTCAAGATGAAGTTTATAACGATGAGTTTGATTTTAATACCTTCATAGATTCAGACCCAGACGCAATAAGTCCTGAAGAAAATAGATTTTTTATGATATTTAGTAAAGAAATTATTGATGACTATACTAAATTTTTGAATGAAGTCGTCGATACAATTTCAAACAATGAAAGAAAAACTGACTGGTTTAATTATCTTAAAGGTAATTTAGGATTTACAAATACAGGTCAAGAAATACCAACAGGACCTTACGCAAAATATAAAGATTCAAAGGCTTTTGTTGACGCAAGATTTAAAAGTTTTGAAGATAATTTTTTAAGTAAAGAATTTTGTTCAACATGTAGTTATAATTTAAATAAAGATAAGGAAAGAAAACTGAATTTTTCTCAAGTATTATTTCCTGCTCAAACAGAAATTGACAACATGAAAGCTCTAAACGCATCAACTAATTCTACAGGTGATGAATATAACTTAAAAGTTTCATTCAACTAATATGCAATACTACAACAGATACCAAAATTTTTTAATTAACGGTCAACAGACGGTAGTTCCATTTGTTAATCTACCCGTCAGAGCGTCAGACCAAAGATACATTTACACAAAAAATAAAAGTAGATTAGATAAAATAAGTTATGAAAAATATGGAACACCATATTTTGGTTGGTTAATATTAACAGCAAATCCAATATATGGCGGTTTAGAAACAAATATTCCTGACGGTGCGGTATTAATAATACCATTCCCATTAATAAGTGCTCTACAAGGCTACAAAAGTGCATTAGATACACATATTTTTTATTATGGCCGTTAATGACCCAACAAAATTCAGACAAATATATAACAAAGAAAATAAAATTCTAGTTGAAGCCGACTACGATAATATTATTTTAATTGACCCTAACAAAGTTGTTGATGCAGACAACAATGTTAAAGATAGATACGTTCAACAAGAAAATCTTGTTTTTTATGCGAATTTAGAAACACAAATTATACCAAGAACAAAATTAGCAATTGGTGATAGTTTTGATAATCCTGTTTATAATTCACAAATCGCATCCTTATCTACTTTTCCTGAAGATTTGAAACTTAATTTTTTAAGACCCAAAGGTAAAAAAGCATTTGATACGAGTTGGTCAGATGAATTTACAGGTAGAGGTGTTAGACAAGGTCAAGGAATTAATCAAAACTCTGAATACCAAATTAATCAAGATGGAAATACTGTTTTTAAACAAAAAGTTTTAAACTATGAAGATACTCAAACTTTAGGTATTACAGAAATAAAAGTTGACGTAACACCGGCTAATGTTACAAACGTAGAAATATCTATGGAAGATATTAGAGGTCGAGCTTTATTTGAACAAGGAGACAATTCATTATATTCTGTTTTTTTTAACTTACCATATCCTCCGTTTTTTTTAACCTTGAAAGGATATTATGGAAAAGCAATTAGGTATCAATTAAGTTTAACCGATTTTAACGCGAGTTTTGAACCATCGAGTGGTAATTTTAAAATTACTCTTAAACTTTTAAGTAGAAATAGCGCGATACTCGCCGACAGTATAATAGGATACGCTAGAAACTCACCAAAAATGTTTCAAACAGAAACAGTAGTTACTCAAAGTACTTCAAACTCCTCAAATAACGGTATAAATACAAACAATTCAACCACTGTTGTTGAATCAGTCGGATTACAAAAAATGAGAGAAGCGTATTCTATTTATAAAAGTAAGGGGTTAATTACCTCCGATTTTCCTGAAATAACTTTAGAGGAATTTATTGCTAGAATAGAAAACCTACCTACAGCATTAGCGGACGCATTAAAAAAGGCAGATTTTACAGTAATGAATGATGTTGCTGATTTTCAGACAAACTTAAATAAATTAAGAAACGAAGTCTACGCCAATTCAATAACTGACTTTTTAGATACATCAGAAAAATTATACAAAGGACAAATTTATTACCCATATAAAGAAAACATTTCATTTGCAGATAGGGCAAAATATAAACAACGCGTTGAAACCGCAATAAATAACTATGTTACTTTATTAAAAAATAACAAAAGTTTTGGAACGGGAGGACAATATAAATTACCTAATAAGGGAAATATACCTGGTGAAATACCGATTAAATTTTCAATTAATGATATTTTTGAAGAGATAGATTATAATACATTAACAGATGCAGACTTTAGAGAAACGTATGTTGTTAATTACGGTACTAATCCAACAGACAACCAATTAAATAAATCTATTGCCGACTTTAAAAGCCTTAATCCAAATTTTTTACTTGACACAACAACCAACAATGTGGTTAATGATTTTCCCCAATATTACAAATTTGGTGATAAAGTTGGAAGTTCTAACAATTATATTGCAAATAGTTTTTTAGATAAGATTCAAAAAATTAATGATGAGTTAAATAAAAAAAATGCAGAAATAGAAAAGTCTCTCACTCAGTTTTTAAGTGACCAAATAGTAAATGGACCAAATGTTTTAGGGTTTATACCAACTATAAGAAACGTTATGGCAGTTTTATTTGCCGGATTAGATGGGTTTTATAGACTTATGGAAGACACCCACACAAGCGCATGGAATCAAAGAACAAACCCAATAAGGTTAGAATCAATTATACCGGCATCAAAAAATTTTGGAGTAGATTCTAAAAATTTGGTAAACGGTACAAACCAACTTAACGATTTAAATGTGGTTTATCCTTGGCCACAATATTTTTTAAAAGAAGCACAAAAAGATGGTTCAGAGTTATACGTTATAAAATATCCTGGAGATAGTTCAGTAATAAACACTACAAAAGGTTTTGATAGTGTTGTATGGCCTGAAGTTGCGTTTACTGAGGAATACATTAACGCGATAGTACAAAAAACAACACCAAAATCTGCAAACGTATATAATAATCCGGCATCGTTAAGTAAAGTTTTATCTATAAATGCGGTAGAATTTCCATTCAAAACAACACCATACGTTAATACACAAGAACAAAGTTATTTATATGAAATTTTTGAAAGAAGTTATTTAGGTGCGTATTATGCTAAATTAAATAGAAATGGATATAACCAAGAACAAATACCTGTTTTCTTGGGAAATTTAGAAGCTGAAAATATAAAACAAACAGTACAAAGTAATTTGGCACTCACTAAAATTTTAAAAGAATTTTCATTCACCTACGTTAATTTTTTACAAACATTAAGAAAAATTTCAAATAATGGTACTGGTACAAGATGGACACTTTATTCTGACTCAGTTTTTACCACAGAGTACATAAAAAATTTATTAGAATTAAATGATGGAACACAAAATGTTGATGTTTATAATGACGTTTATAGTATTGACACATTATCCAATTCATCAATTGCCATAGACGGGAATGTACCACTACCCGATTCAATCAAAAATTTTATAAACGGTACGCCGGCCACCGACACTTATTTTTTAGACAACTACCCAATAACAAATGTTAATTGGTTAAAGACAAATTTACAAGGTGGCGATAGCATTTCATCAATAAACGACTTTAATAAAACATCAAGTTATGTTTATTTAGATGAGAAAAAAACAATAGCGAGGGTAAACGAAACAGAAAACACTAAAAATATTAATGTTTTTGTTTCTAAGTATGAGTTTAAAAATTTTACACAACCTTTCATGACAAACTTGAATACAAGTGTACCAGTAAACTCACAAACTTCTTTGAGTAATTTTTATTCAACAAGAAAAGAAAAAGACTTATATTTTACCGAAAGTATTTTTGATTATGGGAATGAATATAGTGGTCAAGTGGCAACAAAGATACAAACAACATCATTATTGAATACTCCATATTTTGTTAATGCTTTAGTTCAAGGAGTTGAAAATCAAAAAACAAACGTTTCAGACCCTTACGCAGCATTAGGTTATTTATATTTAAATTCATTACCTTTAATTACAACAAGAGAAAAAATTAAAAGTTTTGATGACACAAGTTCCGTAGCAACAGATTTAGATTATTTGGCGTCAACCTTTAACAAGTTTTCATCAATTCACCGACTACCATATGCTTGGGTTTTAAAATATGGAAGTATATGGCATAGGTACAAAAAATTCATCGAAACTGGAAATGACATATTAGATAATACAATTTGGACCGATTTTGATTATTTAAAAAGTTATGACACAACAGGGACAACACCTAATGCGAATAGTAAATTAATTTTTCCATCATATACTGGAGGAACAACTCAAGTAGAAATTAAATTACAAAGTACAACAACACTAATACCAAATGTTAATCAAACAATGGATAATGTCACTTTAGGGGTGTATCCTAAAGTAATTAATAATGTTTATCGATTTTTCTTTAACAAAGATTTGACCATTTTAAACACACCAACCTATCAGTCTTTTTTAGATGCGTATAATACAGTAGGTTTAAAAATAGGTACAAACTCAACTTCAGGAAAATTCTATAACTTTGGATTTGATTTACAAAATCCAAACAGAGCGTTTGTGAACAAAAATTACTACGCCTATTTTGATAATCCCGAAAGCAATCAAAAGTTTTTGTTAATCCCATCAACAGGGGGAATCAATATAAACCAAATGAATTTTGAATGTTTTGATGCAACAAATAAAATTAAAGAAGAAGTTTTTAATAACAAGGCAGTTTATAATGGAAGTGTTAGACCACTTTGGGGTGTATCACAGTTTGGTTATTTTAAAAATTCTTTAATTAAAAAACCCGCATTTAATGAATATTTAAAAGTTGTTTACACAAACAACAGTAAAAATTTAAGTTTCGAATTAAAAAATGCACAATCAACATATTCTAATATAGAAGAAATATTTGCGGTATTTGAACCGGAAATTTTAGACAAGTTTGAAAATTTATTCTTAAACTTTTGTAACCCAACACCGGCAGTATCTGATTTAATTTTAAATGAAGAACAAACAAACTCTAACTATACCAATCCTGGTTCAGTTAGAAATGTGACAGAAAAACGACTTTTTAATCAAATGGAATCCTTATTTATGGTGCCAAAAAATAGTGTGACATTACTAAACGATGAATCACAAGATGGTTTACTTTTGGCTGAAAAACAAATATCTAACTTTTTTCCAAAAGTCGTAGATTTTTTAAATTTTGAATGTGTTCTTAAAATGGGTAACCCCGGTAATTTTAAACGAAGGGTTTTTAACTATATAAGTAACAATCCTACATTCCAACCTTTAAACCCTTTAACTCTTAATCCATATATACCTGGGTCATTACCTGGTGATGGGACAGTTGGCTCACCTACATTAACAATAAGTATTGCAAACAACAGAGATGCGTGGAATGCTCTTAGAAAATATGTGGGAGTTTTTAACCAAATACCATTCCAATATACAAATACAGGAAGTGTAATTACAGATTTTTTTACGGCAAATAATGGAATGGATATTGAATTTACGGAGGCGAACATTGAAGCGTTATTTCCACTAATTAGATTATTTGCAAAACAAAAGGCTGAAGATGCAACTTTAAATAAATTAAAGTTCCAACAATCAATTAATAATTTTTTATTACAACAACAAAATTTTAATTCGGAGAATTTAACACAAACTTTCAGTAAATTAAATGTAGACTTACCTACGACAACAACTAATACAACACCTATTAAAAATGCGACTTCAGGTGATGTTGGTAAGTTAGAACAATATTCTGTTTTAAAAACAATGAATGATAAATGGATTTCAGGTACTGATTTTTTAAATAAAACAATATTTGAAGATTTTTTATTTCAAGATAAGGCGGGTCGAGATATTGGTGATGAGTTTACTATCGACTTAGAAAAAATTAAAGGTTATTTAAAATCAAACGACAACCAAAATTATTTATCATTAATATCTCAAATATGTTCGCAAAACAATATGGTTTTCTTTGCTTTACCCGCATACGTTAATTTTTACGGCATACAACAGGCGGTGGCAAAAAGTACACCATTACCTGTTGACGCAACTGAAACATTGTTTGGAACCTTTTTGGATGTTGATTATTTAAAAGCAACCCCAAAATTTTTATTACTATATACAGGTAAACCGTCAGAGTTTGTTGCAAGCAATTCTTCATTTTCAAAGTTTGCAAGTGATACATTTGATATAAGAAAATCTTCAGACAACCCATTAAGGGTACCATCTAACCCCGAGGAAGACTACTCCAAAAAAAATAGAGTAGTAGGTTTTAGTGTTGATTACGGAACTCAAAACCAAAGTATTTTCAAAAGTGTTTCGATAGATATGTCTGAAAAGAAAAACACCGCAGAATCAAATAAAATCGCAGCACAATTTGGGGCATCTGTGTCAGGAGACAAAGTAGCTCAACAATCCGTTTCACTTTATAGTATATATAAAAGTAGAAGTTATAATGTTAGTATTGAAATGATGGGTAACGCCATGATGCAACCGACCATGTATTTTAACTTAAGACATGTACCATTATTCTATGGTCCGTATATGGTTTTATCTGTAAAACACAATGTTACTCAGACTAAATTTTCCACAACGATTTCAGGGCCAAGAATATCAAGATATAGTTTACCACAACCAAATAGTCTATTAGATACTGTCAATCAAAATTATATAAACGCATATAAAGAATTAATATTAAAAGAAGTTAAGACAACAGAACCAATCACAAATGTGAACACACAACAAGGTACGGTACAACCCGGAGCGTTACAAAGTCCTGAAAATATTTGTCTTTCAGCAACAACGTTTACAACTACACCATTTGTTGGAATTAATATAACACCAATAACGGTTGAAGATTTAAAAACTTTATTAACGACAAATATTCCATCGGCTCAAGAAAAACTACGACCTCTTTATTTTGGTATTGCGTTTACTAGAATAAATAATAAAATTGACCAAGTTGTTTGTAACCCACCAAATTATAATTTATATGAAATATCAACTTCAAACAACTATACCGCAGACTTAAATGCACTTATAGCTCAACAAGTGTGTTTAACAACGGCTTTAGAAAATGATACATCCTCTAGACCTTATGCATCGTTTTCTGACTTTGTAGTACCAACACAATTTATACATGCTCAAGTTCAAAGTTTTTTACCTATTATAGAACAACTAAAAACTTTCAGTACAAATACCACAGATGTTGAAAAATATGCAGAAGCATACACTTTATTTACTTTGTTTTGGTTTGAAGGAAGATTTGTTAATCCTGGAGGGGGAGTAGGTTTTTATGTTAATTTACCAACCACAACAAATGATTTCATAACTAGAAAAAATGACAAAGTAAATTCGTCGTTCCCTGACATACAAGATATTTATAATAGATATTTTGTCCAATTTAAAAATAGTTATGGTATATTTTTCCCATAACATAATATTTATATAAAAAAAACTATGGAAATAAAAATGTTATTAGATAATTATCTAAGAAAAGATACAAAAATTACACAAAGAGATAAAGGTAATGGGTATCAAGAAGTTTGTGATTTGGAAACTGGTGATTGTTATACAATTAGAATGAAAGATGGTCTAATTGAAAGAGTGGACAATACTATGAAAACAAATAGAACATTAAAAGTCGAAACTCCACAAGGGGTTAAAACATTATTAAATGGATAAAAATGAGTATAGAAAGACAAATTTTAGAAGAGTTAAAACGTTTTAACCAAATTACAGGATATATTAATGAACAAGAAGTTGCACCGCCAGCACCTGATGCAGGAGGAGCTCCACCCGCACCTGACGCAGGAGCACCCGCACCTGACGCAGGAGCACCCGCACCTGATGCAGGAGCAACACCACCAGCACCTGACGCAGGAGCAACACCACCAGCACCTGACGCAGGAGGAGCCGACGCAATACCCGAACCAGTAGATGTTGAGTCAGACCCTGATGTTGAAGAAGTTGATACAAAAAAAGATGAAGAAGAAGGGGGTACTGAAGAAATAGATATTACAGACTTAGTAACGACTCAAGAAGAAATTAAAACCAAACAAGAAGAGTTCATGGATAGTATGTTTTCTAAATTGAATGATTTAGAAACAAAATTAAATCAGATGGACCAAATAATGTCAAAAATAGACTCAATCGAAAGTAAAGTAGAAAAAAGTAGACCGAAGTCACCTGAAGAAAAATTGATGTTACGTTCACTTGATTCTTACCCTTATAATCAAAAATTGACAGATTATTTTGAAGACAAAAAAGAAGACTTTGAAAAACAAGGAAAAGAAGAATATATATTAACTTCAGATGAGGTTGAAAACTATTCACCGAATGAAGTTAAAAAAACATTTGGTATTTTTGACCAAGATGACGATGAAAATACTTACTAACTATTTTTCATAATTATATTTTTGAGGGAAGAATTATCTTCCCTTTTTTATTTGACAAAAACGAAATTTCACTTATATTTTTCATAGATAAAAGAGTAATAATTAAAAATTTATTTATGGCAAATTCAGTATTAGATTCAGTACTTGCTCAGTACGAAAAAAATTCAACATCGAGCAACAGCACAAAAACAAACATTTCCCAAGAAGACAGATTGAAGAAGTATTTTTCTGCAATTCTTCAAAAGAATGAAAAATCCGCATCACGAAGAATCCGTATCTTACCTACAAAAGATGGTTCATCACCATTTGTTGAAGTTTGGTATCATGAAATCCAAGTAAACGGACAATGGGTTAAGTTGTATGACCCAGAGAAAAACGACAATGACCGTTCACCATTAAGTGAAGTTTATAACGAATTGATTTCGACAGGTAAAAAAGAAGACAAAGAATTGGCATCACAATACCGTTCACGTTTATTTTACATTGTAAAAGTTATTGACCGAGATAATGAACAAGACGGGGTTAAGTTTTGGAGATTCAAACACAACTACAAACAAGAAGGTGTTTTAGATAAAATTTTACCTATTTGGAAAGCTAAAGGCGATGTAACCAATGCCGAAAAAGGTCGTGATTTAATTATTGAACTTACAAGGGCAAAAACACCACAAGGAAAAGAGTACACAGTAATTCAAACTATTATGTATGATGACCCACAACCACTACATGAGGATAAGGCAATCATGGAAGGATGGATTCAAGATGAACTTACATGGAATGATGTATATTCTAAAAAACCCGTAGAATATTTAGAGGCAGTTGCTGTTGGGGAAACTCCAATTTGGTCATCTGAACTAAAAAAATATGTTTACGGAGAAGAGTCTGAGATTTCACTTGGAGGCTCAAAACAAGAAACTGCTCCTGTTGTTGACCCACAAGCAAACGAAGAACCATCAGAAGATTTACCATTCTAAATCAAACAAACATAATCGGGTTTTCTACCTAAGCCCGATTTTTATTAACTTTAAAAAATTAAAAAAATGAACATATTTTTAGCAGAAAAATTAAAAGATGCTCTTGTGAAAAAATACGAGTCTGAAATTGCAGATGCAGAAGCAAGATTATATGTGTATTTCACAAACCCTGTTGGTATTGGTGAGCATCCACAACACACCGAAGAAATGGATAATTTAGTCACACAACTTACAGACGCAAAAGATAAGTTGGAAACTATAAAAAATTTTAAAATTTACGAACAATAATGGCTATTAAAAAGAACGACTTTGGGTCTTTGAAAAAAAAGTTTTCTACCTCTGCAAAATATAAACCACAAAGATTCTTTGACCTTGGCTCTCCGTTTTTGGATGCGGTTGGTTTACCTGGTCCTGCTATGGGACACATTAATATGTTCTTAGGACATTCAGATACGGGTAAGACAACGGCATTAGTTAAGACTGCGGTTGATGCTCAGAAGAAAGGTATTTTACCTGTATTTATCATCACTGAACAAAAATGGTCGTTTGACCACGCTAAGTTAATGGGGTTTGAATGTGAAGAAGTTGTTGACACAGAAACAGGAGAATTAGAGTGGGATGGTTTTTATATATTCAATAATAACTTTGATTATATTGAACAAATCACAGATTACATTAATGATTTATTAGACGCTCAAGAAAAGGGTGATATTGATTATTCATTGTGTATTATGTGGGACTCAGTTGGTTCTGTTCCTTGTAAAATGACTTACGAAGGTAAAGGAGGTAAACAACACAACGCAAGTGTTTTGGCCGACAAGATTGGTATGGGTATTAACCAACGTATTTCAGGTTCACGTAAAGCTGACTCTAAATACGAAAATACCTTAATCATTGTTAATCAACCTTGGGTTGAATTACCTGACAATCCATTCGGACAACCTAAAATTAAAGCAAAAGGTGGTGAGGCTATTTGGTTGAACTCTTCATTAGTATTCTTATTTGGAAATCAAAAAGGAGCTGGTACAACAAAAATTACAGCAACTAAAGATAAGAGAACTGTTAAGTTTGCATCAAGAACTAAGGTGTCTGTTATGAAAAATCACATCAACGGACTTGGTTTTGAAGATGGAAAGATTATCGTAACACCACACGGTTTCTTACCAGGAAAAGAAGCTTCCGAAGAAAAGGCATCAATCGAACAATACAAAAAAGAATATGCCGAGTATTGGAAGGAAATAATCGGAGTTGATGGTGACTTTGATTTGAAAGCAGAAAAAGAAGAAGTAGAGTAGTAACAATTAAAAACAAAAAAAGTGACAAAAACCTTATTGGTTGATGGAAACAATTTGATGAAAATTGGTTTTCATGGTGTGAAAGATTATTTCCACAAAGGAAAACATATTGGGGCCATTTGGCACTTTTTGAATACTTTAAGAAAGTTTTTAGAGGAGAACAACTATAATAAAGTTGTAGTATTTTGGGATAGCGACACGAACTCATCACAGAGAAGGTTGATATACCCCAAGTATAAATTAAACCGTAGAGACCTTTCTAATGAGATTAAACAAGACTCTTATGATGAACAAAAACAACGAGTTAAGCAATATCTTGAAGAGATGTTTGTTAGACAACTTGAAGTTGAAAATTCAGAAGCGGATGATTTAATTGCGTATTACTGTCAAATTTCTGAAGACGAGAATAAAACAATTTTCTCAAGCGATAGAGACCTTACACAACTTATTTCTGAAAAGGTAACTATTTATTCACCATCCACAAAAAGATATTATAAGATGGGGGACACTATCAAAATGAGCGATTTTGAAGTTCCCCATTATAATGTCAAAATAATTAAAATCCTTACAGGTGATTCATCCGATAATATCGACGGTATTTTTTATTTAGGTGAAAAGACTTTAATTAAGTTTTTTCCTGAGATACTTGAAAAAGAAGTGGAATTATCCGATATTTTATCAAAAGGGGAAAAACTCCTTAAAGAAAATAAAGACAACAAATCATTACAAAATCTTTTGTCTGGTAAAACAAAAGAAGGTATATTTGGCGATGAGTATTATGCAATTAATAAAAAACTAATTGATTTAGATGAACCACTAATAAATCAAGAAGGTAAAGAGTTAGTTAGTTCGTACTATTCAGAATCATTAGACCCTGATGGTAGAGGGTATAAAAACCTAATTCGAATGATGATGGAAGACGGGATATTTAAATACCTACCAAAAACAGATGATAATTGGATTTATTTTTTAAAACCGTTTTTAAAGTTAACAAGAAAAGAAAAAACAAAATTTAAAACAAAAAACTAAAATTATGAAAGAAAATCAGGACATTACTAAAGTTGAATTTCTAATTACATTAAATGACAACTTCGTCGTACAACGTTTTTTCAATGTAAGAAACATTAACCAAAAGGCTAAAAATAGTATTGAGTTATTGGACTACATGAAATCATTGTCAGAAGAGTTAAAAACAAAACTAAGAAACAAAACAGTTTTCTATATGTTGGAAAATCGGTTCCAAATTGAAGAAGACTCATCTATCTTAGATACATCAAATACTGATGGTCCGGAAGTTTTTAATTTGATTATTCGAATTGGAAATGAGACAATTTGTCATACCATCATCGACGCTAAAGTATACCCACCAAAGGCTAGATATACCCTGGATATACGACCAACAATAAAAACGATATTAAAAGATTTAACTGACATTTTTTCAGATAAAAATTTATCTTATAATTACCTTAATTATTCGTTGGCTTAATCATATTTATCATATAGAAATAAAAAAAATACAGAATATGTCAGACAAAAAAAACTTCGGATACTTAGGAAATACTTTTCAAATTCAATTATTAAACAATATTATTTTATATAAAGATTTCTCAAATTCCATTCTTGAAGTTATTGACCCACACTATTTTGACAACCAATATTTTCGTATTATTTGTCAAATGATTAAGGAGTTTTATTCAAACTATGAACATACTCCAACATTTGATACATTAGAACAACTTACAAAGTCAGAAATATCTTCTCCAATGGCTCAAAAGAGTGTTTTGGATACATTACAACAAGTAAAAGATGTATCTGATGACGGTTCATTATTTGTTCAAGAAAAGTCATTAAAATTCTGTAAACAACAAGAATTACAGAAGGTTATGACCAAAGCTCAATCAATCATTGATAAGGGTGATTTTGAAAGTTATGACCACTTAGAAGAAATGGTAAGAGGAGCGTTACAAGTTGGTGAGGTCGATAAAGGAACAACCGACGTTTTCTTCAACCTTGATGAGGTTTTAAACGACGATTACAGACACCCAATTCCAATTGGAGTTGCAGGTATTGATAACCTATTGAAAGGTGGTTTAGCCAAGGGTGAGATTGGTGTTATTTTAGCACCGACGGGGGTAGGTAAATCCACATTTACTACTAAAATTGCAAACCACGCATTCAACTTGGGATATAATGTTCTTCAAATATTTTTTGAAGACAACCCAAAAATTATCCAAAGAAAACATTATACACTTTGGACGGGAATCCACCCTGATGACATGTCTGAAAATAAAGATGAAGTTATGGCGAAGGTAAAACACATTAAGGAAACTATGAAAAATAAGTTGATTATAAAAAAACTTCCATCCGACACCGTAACTATGAATCAAATCAAAAATCAAGTTAGAAAGATGATGGCTGAAGGAATTAGAATTGATATGATTATTTTAGATTATATTGACTGTGTTGTTCCTGACAAAATGATGGGTGATGAATGGAAAAGTGAAGGTTCAGTAATGAGAGGGTTTGAATCAATGTGTCATGAGTTGGACATCGCAGGTTGGACAGCAACACAAGGAAATCGTAATTCGATTTCGTCAGAAGTGGTTACAACAGACCAAATGGGCGGGTCAATTAAAAAGGCTCAAGTTGGTCACGTAATCATTACTGTAGCTAAGAGTCTACAACAGAAAGAAATGAACTTGGCAACAATTGCCATTACCAAATCAAGAATTGGTAAAGACGGAGTTGTTTTTGAAAACTGTAAATTTGACAACGGAATGTTAGAAATAGACACAGAACAAAGTATGACTTTCTTAGGTTTGGAAGAACAAAAAGAAGAAAAAAATAAAAATAGAATCAAAGAGCTTTTAGAAAAGAAAAAGCAAAAAGAACAACAATCTTAAATTAATTAAAAATTATGGAAAAATTATTAACAGAAAATCCTGGTAGGTTTGTCATCTTCCCAATTGAACACAATGATATATGGGAATTTTACAAACAACACCAAGCTGCGTTTTGGACCGCAGAAGAAGTCGATTTAACAAATGACATCAGAGATTGGGAAAATTTAACAGAAAACGAAAAATACTTTATCAAGAATGTACTGTCATTTTTCGCAGCTTCAGATGGTATTGTAAATGAAAATTTAGCGGAAAACTTTTATCGAGAAGTTCAATATCCTGAGGCTAAGTTTTTCTATGGATTTCAGTTGGCGATGGAAAATATTCATTCATTAATGTATTCATTGTTAATAGATACTTACATCTCAAATTCAAAAGAAAAAGACGAGTGTTTCAATGCAATTGACAGACTACCTGCAGTTCAAAAGAAAGCTAAATGGGCGTTGGAATGGATTGAAAAATCATCATTCGCCGAAAGGTTAGTTGCGTTTGCTGCCGTTGAAGGTATTTTCTTTTCAGGTTCTTTTTGTTCTATTTTTTGGATGAAATCAAGAGGAATTATGCAAGGATTATGTAACGCTAATTCACTTATCTTTAAAGATGAAAACTTACATTGTGATTTTGCAATTCATTTATTAAATAACCACTTAGAAGAAAGACCATCAGAAAAAAGAATTAAAGAAATTTTACTTTCAGCATTAGAAATTGAAAAAGAATTTATCACCGAATCACTTCCAGTATCATTAATTGGTATGAACTCAAATTTAATGAAACAATACTTAGAGTTTGTTGTTGATGGTTTGTTAGTGAAAATGGGTTGTAGTAAAGAATTTAATGTTGAACAACCATTCAAGTTTATGGAACAAATTGCAGTTGAAACAAAAGGAAATTTCTTTGAATCAAGAACAATGGAATACCAAAAAGCGAAATTAAACGAAACTATAACATTCACAGAAGATTTTTAAATTTATTAATATGTCATTAAAAATAACCAAAAGAAACGGAGAAAACGTCGCGTTCAATCCGCAAAAAATTTATAACAGAGTAAAACGTTCATCAAAAGGTTTGAACGTAAACTCAGATGAAATTTTTATTAAAGTAATTACATCAGTTCCGACTGAGGGAGAAGTAACAACAAAAGAACTTGATAAGTTAATTTATGAGATTGCCGCAGCATATACGGGAAGTCATCACGACTATTCAAGAATGGCTTCGTCGGTTGCAATATCCTCATACCATAAAGAAACTGATGAAAGTTTTTCAAAAACTATGAGATTGCTTTACGAGGATGGGGTAGTTAATGAAGAGTTAATTAAACAAATTGAATACTATGGTGAAGATGTTGTTGATGTTGCAATTAAACATGACAACGATTATAACTTTGATTATTTTGCTTGGAGGTCATTACAAGAAATGTATTTGTTAAAAAGACCAAATGGGAAAGTTGTTGAACGACCACAACACATGTATATGAGAGTTGCTATATGGGTTACTAATACTTTAGAGGAGGCATTAGAATATTATAACTCTTTATCGGCACAACTTATTTCACCGGCAACACCAATTATGATTAACTCTGGTACCAAAACACCACAACTAGCATCTTGTGTTTTACACTACAACGATTCAGACTCAAGAGAAGGTTTGTTAAATACAATGAATGATATTTCAACTTATTCATCGGACGCGGCAGGAATTGGTCTTTCAATGTCTAACATAAGAAGTAAAGAAAGTAGAATTTCAAGTTCAGGTGGTTATGCGGGTGGATTGTTGAAATATTTAAAAATCGTTAATGAGTCTTTAAGATTTTTTAATCAACAAGGTAGAAGACCGGGTAGTGCTGCTATATATCTTGAACCTTGGCACAAAGACATATTTGATTTATTAGATATTAAAAAGAACACAGGAGCCGAAGAGTTAAGAGCTCGTGATTTGTTTACCGCGCTTTGGATTCCTGACAACTTTATGAATGCAGTTAAGAACAACACCGATTGGTATTTATTCTGTCCTAATGATATTAAAAAGGCAGGACTAAAAGCATTACAAGAATGTTTTGGAGATGAATACGAAGAAGTATATAACACGGCAGTTAACATGGGTATTGGTAAAAAAGTTAAAGCACAAGACATTTGGAGTAAAATTGTCGAGTCTCAAGTAGAAACGGGTGTTCCTTATTTATGTTCTAAAGATAGCGCGAACAAAAAAACTAACCATCAAAATATTGGAGTAATTAAACAATCTAACCTATGTAATGAGATTTACCAATACACAGATGAAAAAACCACTGCAATTTGTACTTTGTCGTCGGTAGTGTTAAAAAATTATATAAAAGACGGTCAGTTCAATTATCATTTATTAATAAGTGAAGTTAGAAAAATTGTTAAAGCATTAAACAATGTTATTGATAAAAATACCTACTCTACCGAAAAAGGTCATAGAGGTGGATTAGAACAAAGAGCGATTGCAATTGGAACACAAGGATTGGCGGATGTATTTTATTTAATGGATTATATATTTACCTCACCTGAGGCTAAAAAATTAAATAAAAATATTTTTGAAACAATCTATTACGCGGCTATTCTTGAAAGTAATGACTTGTGTAAAAAAGGGATAAGAACTCCATATGAGTTTTTTAAAGGTTCACCTATGTCACAAGGGATTTTTCAATTTGACATGTGGGGACTTTCTGAAGAAGATTTGTTTATGGATTGGAAAACCTTGAAAAAAGATGTTATGACTTATGGTGTATGTAATTCATTATTCACCGCTCAAATGCCTGTGGCGTCTTCCGCCAAAATCACAGGTTCATTTGAAATGACAGAACCCGCACATTCGGCTTTATTTAATAGACGAGTTGTTGGGGGAGAAATTATGATTGTAAACAAATATCTAATCAACGACTTTGAAAAAATTGGAATTTGGTCTGAGGATTTAAAAAATGAAATTATTATGAACGAAGGTTCAATTCAAAATATTAATTTCAACAATTACTTAGATACTGAAGAAAAAGGTTATAATAGAAAGGTTAAAAGAATTGAACATTTGATTCCGAAATACAAAACTATTTGGGAAATTTCACAAAAAGAACTGATTGACATGTCAGCCGAAAGGGCTCCGTTTATCGACCAATCACAATCTATGAACATTTACATGTCAAATCCAACACTTTCTAAAATAACATCTTCACATTTTTATGGATGGGAAAAAGGTTTAAAGACTCTTTGTTATTACGTAAGAACAAAAGCCATTTCAACAGGGGCAAAACACTTAGCTTTAGATGTTACAAAAAAGGAAAAACCAAAGGTAGAATATTCATACACGAATCTTCCACCAAAACCAACTAATTCAGACTTTGATTGTTTTGGTTGTTCTTCTTAAAAATTAATCCGAGTTATACTCGGATTTTTTATTTATATCTATTTAACTAAAAATGTTGGATATTATATTTATGTAATATGGCAGATGGAAGAACTTATGGTATTAATTTCCCTTTTAGGGATAGTCCAAAATCTTATTATTTTGATTTAACCGAAAATGCTGGTGATGAGATACGGGCAGACCTTTTACATTTGATATTAACCGCAAGAGGTAGTAGATACTATAATCCTGATTTTGGAACACGTATATATGAATTTATTTTTGACCCTTTGGATGGTGAAACGTTTGACGGAATCAAATCTGAAATACAACAACAGGTTGACAAGTACATACCAAATTTAACTATAAATGAAATTAAAGTGGTTCCATATTTACAATCAGATGAGGCTCCAGGTGACATTAACCAAGAGTTATTAGGAACAAGTGATATATATAGAATACCTGGTAGGTCAACTCAAGAATACACAGCTAAACTTACAATAGATTATACGGACGACAACAATTCGTTTGGTTCAAGTGAATTTATAATAATTAACATATAATTATGGCAACTCAAAAAATTAATTATACTAGTAGGGATTTTGAAAGTCTAAGAAATGACTTAATTAATTATACCCAACAGTATTATCCTGAAATAATTCAAAACTTTAATGACGCTTCAATCTTTTCAGTTTTGATGGATTTAAATGCCGCAATTGGAGATAATTTACATTTTCATATCGATAGAAGTATTCAAGAAACTGTCTTACAATATGCGCAACAAAGGTCTTCTATTTTCAATATCGCAAGAACTTATGGTTTAAAAATACCAGGATTTAGACCTTCAGTTGCCCTTGTGGAAATATCAATACAAGTTCCGGCATTTGGTGACAATGAAGATTCAAGATACTTAGGTATTTTAAGAGCGGGGGCTCAGTTTAATGGTGGAGGGCAAACATTTGAAACAGTCTATGATGTTGATTTTTCTACACAATATAACAACGAAGGGGTAAATAATAGAACCAAAACCCCTGTTTTTGACAACAATAATAAAATAACAAGTTATATAATAACTAAAAGAGAAGTTGTTGTTAATGGTGTTACTAAAATATATAAACAAGTTGTAAATGCCGCAGACGTAGTTCCTTTCTATAGTTTCTTTTTACCTGAAAAGAATGTTTTGTCTGTTACAACAATCATACAAAAAGACGGAACACAATACCAATCAACCCCAACAAACGCTGAATTTATAACGTCACAGAATAAATGGTATGAAGTTGACGCATTGGCGGAAGATACAGTTTTTATTGAGGACCCAACAAAACCAATAGACAACGCAGGGGTTAAAGTTGGTCAATATATAAAAACAGACAACAGATTTATAACAGAATACACACCCGAAAGTTATATGAAGGTACAATTTGGGGCGGCAACAACAACACCAAATCAACAACTTCAACAATTTGCAAATCTTGGAACCCCATTAAAAATACAAAATTATCAAAATAATATCGGATTGGGACTTACAGTAACACCTAACTCAACACTATTTGTACAGTACCGAGTAGGGGGAGGAACCGCATCAAATGTTGGTGTTGGTTCAATCAACCAAGTTGGATTAGTTAATTTAGCGGTAAACGGACCATCATCACAAATCAATCAAAGTGTTGTACAATCATTAAAAATTAATAATGTAACAAGTGCGGTTGGAGGAGCAAACCAACCAACAATTGAAGAGGCAAGAAACATGGTTAGTTTTAACTTTGCGGCACAAAAAAGAGCGGTGACAGTTAATGACTATAAATCTTTAATCGATACAATGCCAGGTAAATTTGGGGCACCTGCCAAAGTCGCGATTACAGAAAATAATAACAAAGTTACTGTACAAATTTTATCATATGATTCAGACGGGAATCTAACACAAACAGTTCCAAACGCAATTAAAACAAACTTGGCAACTTATTTGTCTAAGTATAGAATGATAAATGACTACATATCAATTGATGTCGCAAAGGTAATAGATTTAGAGTTTGAAATATCTGTTGTAATCGAAAATAATACCGCTCAAAGTCAAATAATTACTCAAATTATTGACCAAGTATCCACTTACATGAATCCACAAAACAGAGATTTAGGTCAAAATGTAAACGTTTCTGATATTAGAAGATTAATACAAGACGTTGCTGGTGTTAATACATTAACAGATTTGAAAATATATAACAGAACAGGTGGTCAATATTCGTCATCTGAAACATCTCAAAGGTACGCCGATGCGGAAACCAAAGAAATTTTATTAATTGACAACACCTTATTTGCCGAACCAGACCAAATATATCAAATCAGATTTGATTCTAGAGATATTAATGTAAGGGTGAAACAACTTAGAACTGTAGACTTCTACTAAATCATTTATTTTATTTTTAAGGTTATTAGTTTTAAATAAAAAACCTAAATTATCTATTTATTTTAAAACAGTAAATGACCAAAACATACAGACTAAAGGCTCAACCAACAAAAGACCAAAATCTAAGAATTAACGTAACACAAGATTTTGACTTTTTAGAGATACTATCTTTAAAGTTAAGACAAGAAGATGTATATACAAGATTTTGTGCCGACTACGGTGTTGTTGCAGGTAGAGTTGTTGTTAATGGTGGGTACGGTGTTCCAAACGCAAATGTATCTATTTTTGTTCCATTGGATGCTATTGACGAAAACGACCCAATTATATCCACATTATACCCTTATAAAAGACCTGACCAAAAAAACGAAGATGGTTATAGATATAACTTATTACCTTATGTTAAAGAGTATGGTGGTCATAGTCCAACTGGTACATTTCCTGATGTGGAGGATGTTTTAACAAGAAATGAAGTCTTAGAAGTTTATGAAAAGTATTATAAATACACTGTAAAAACTAATGAAAGTGGTGACTTTATGATTATTGGAGTACCGTTAGGTATTCAAACTGCAATACTAGATTTAGACTTATCAAACATCGGTTGTTTTTCACTTAGACCTTCAGACTTAATAAGATTAGGTCGGGGAACCACAGAACAATTTGATGGGGACCAATTCAAATCATCAACAGATTTAGACTCACTACCTCAAATAGTAAATCAAAAAAAAGATATAGATGTTGCATCTTTTTGGGGTGAAGAAAACATTTGTAATGTTGGTATAACAAGAGTCGATTTTGATTTAAGAGATTTAGGAATTGAAATTACACCACAAGCCGTTTTTATGGGTTCGTTGTTTTCAACAAGTGAAGAAGACTTTTTAAAATCAAATTGTAAACCTAAAAAAGACTCTGGTAATTTATGTGATTTAGTCACAGGACAAGGGAGAATATTGGCAATTAGACAAACAATAAATTATGATGTAAACGGTAGACCAGCATTAGAACAATACTCACTACCTGAAGGAGGTAAAATAATTGATGACAACGGTACTTGGTTAGTAAACGTTCCAATGAATTTAGACTATGTCACAACAAACGAGTTTGGTGAACAAGTACTATCAACAGACCCGAATGTCGGCATACCTACAAAAGGAAAATATAGATTTAGAATCCAATATCAGAATGAAGATGGAATGGAATCAAGTGTATTAAGAGCAGATTATTTGGTCCCAAACGTTAAAGAATGGGGATGGACCACATCTAACATCAATACACCTACAGACACAACCGCACAATTAAAATCATATGCATTTAGTTTAGATTGGGATGATTATGGGGATGTGAATACGACAATAGGTCAACAAATGATTCAAGAGGCCGTAAACTGTGATGATAAGTTTTATCAATTTAATTTCAATAAAGTTTATACGGTTGCAAATTTTATAGATAGATGGAAATGGGGATTTAATAGAAGTAGACATTTAGGTATAAAAGAAATTACAGATAGACGATGTACTACTACCACAAACAGATTTCCGGTTAATGATGGTGTAAGAAATTTTGACTTTTTATTCTTTTTACTAAGTCTACTTTTAATACTACTTACACCTACGTTTATAACTTTAATAATAATTTTACACTTTGTTGCATTTATATATCCAATATTAAGAATAGTGATAAATCTTTTAATATGGGTAATAAATGTTGTTATATATGGTATTTGTTTAGCTATTAGTGCAATTACATTTGGAGCAAGACCTAAAGGTGGTTGTAAAACCCAATCAATTAAACCATTAGGTAAAGAAAACCCATTCAAAAGAATTTCTTTACCCATGTTGTCTTATCCTGATTGTGAAGCCTGTCCATGTACTGATGAAACACTTCCTGAAGATAGTAGTCAAAGTTCATTCGCTCAAAGTGCAAATGTTGCAATTTCATCAGAAAATAATAGTCCTTTAGCGAATACAAATTCCACAACTTCTTATAGTGTTTACAACTCATCGCAAGCATCTTCGGCAAATGACCCTGACGCTTTTAACAATGGAGTTGTCCAAGCGATGGCGGGTTACCAATTCCAAAATCTTGGAAATGATAATGATAAGTTAGTTAAAACTCCAATTGCCGAATATCCGGCACAAGGGGGAATAAAAGTATTGGCGAATGACGTTACACTATCACAATCTTTGAATTTAGCAAATATTAGACAAAGATATTTTGAAGGTGATAATTTAATTCAAACAACTGTTAGAAACAACATTCCAAATACAACAACATTAGACGCATCACAACCGTTTACCGATAGTGTTATGATGTTATTTGTTGATAGTGGAACTTTCAACGGGTTACAACCTGGACAACTTTTAACATTCCAAGACATCAACTTAATAAATGACCCCAACTTAACGGGTATAACTAATTCCAATCAGTTTAATACTAATAGTATTACGGGAACTACACCATACAACGCAATAAGTTTAGTGACAGTTCCTGTCAATTACATTAATCAAGCAGGTTTACAACAAACTGTAAACTTGAAATTGAATATATCTGAAGATGGAAAAGATTACAAATATCCTGCGGGGGTTGAATATTTTCAAGTTATCACAGGAGGTACTGTATCACAGTTTTCTGGTTTAACAAACACAACGGGAGGATTACTTAACAAATATTTGTTTAAAAAAACACAAAGATTCTGTTATGGTACACCGGCTCAACAATGTGACTACGTATTCCCAATCAAATTTATTGATAATTTTGCAAACTATGAAATTATATTTTTAACAAGAGGTACGGACCCATACACCGACAAACAAAATATAAGATATGACCTATCGAAATTATTTGGATTTAACTTAGGTTCGGGTCCCGTTGTTGAAGGTAGTTATTATCTTAATGTACCAATACAACAAAACTCAGGAAGTGGAGCTTGGTTTAATGATTATAAAACGCCTGAATCGCATTTAGTTTCAAATAATACGAATGTATCATTATATCACCCACCTTTTGGTTTTACTCCTGATAGTACATTGTTTAGTGCATTTACAAACAACTCACCTTACTTTTATAACTCTACAGATAAGTCACAACAAACATTTAAAGCTTATTCATCAGACGCTGTGACTTTATCATATTTTACTTCCACACATGGTGTGTATTCAAATATACAACCAAGTGTTGGTAATAATAAATTGGCGTTCCAATGGACAAATGGGGTATTAAGTGCTCAAGGTAATATTGAAGGTGGAACTTTAATTGCTTCAAACGCAACTCCGGGAACAAGTATAAACATTGCAACAACAACCACAAGAGTTTATTCACCTGCATACCACACTTCGGTAGTATCGAACATTTCTATTTCAAACTCTTCTAACATTGTATTTAGGTCTGATAGACTACCCACATCAAGTGCAACAGAATTAAGCGGTAATAACTCGTTTAGTTTATTTTTAAACGACAACTTTGCGGTCTACACAGTAGACAAAGATGGTGGTACTTCATTGGCACCATCAACAAATGGTCCTAATGACACTACAAATAATGCTCAAGATATAACAGGAGATACTCCAAGTCAAATATCAAGTACAGTTTTAGCATCTCTTTCCTGTGAAAACATGACAGTATTAAAATGTTACCAAGGTGGTGGAACATCTTTTTCAGTTCAAAACCCATGTAGTGAAAATCCGAATGGAAAAAGAATGTCAGGGGGTTGTTACAAATTTGTTGACAATCCATTACTTGTTTCAATACCAAAAGATGTTACATATTTCTTTGAATGGAAAACAAGATTTAGAATGGTGTTTGCCGCATGTAGAGGAATATTTTCACATGTGTTTCAAAACAATTGGGTCAATGGTTCTTTATATATGTTCTCATTGAAAAAACAAACAATTTTTAACATTGCAGGACAACCAAAAAAATATAAGTTTTGTGGTAGTCCTGATAGTACATTAAGACCATATCAAGGACCTATATTTTATACAAGAGGAACCACAAATTCATTGTTTTATAGAGGCGCTATTTATGACGGAAGTAAATTTATTGGACAAAAACCAAGAAAATTAAATATCACAAGTTCAACATTTGAAGACGCGAACTTCAAAGGGATGAATGTTAGAAATTTGTTTTTCCCGACCACCATTATGGACTTAGGACCAAGAGATGAGTTTACAAAAGAAATATGTACTAACCCTAATTTTGAAGGGTACTTGATTGAAACAATCAAAAGTACTTCATACAATGATACTTCTGAAATTTTACAGTTGTTTATTATTTCAAGACTTATTAACTCTAATTTTTGGGGTCAAGTTTTAGGTTTGGGTGATTCATCAATAAACAGAATGTTTTCAAGAAGTGAAGACAGAATAGATGGTGATGTAGCTCAAATGTTTTCAATAAACTCTGAGTATGGAATTGAAGAGTTTGATGAAGATAATTACACTGATAATGAGTTGTATATTGGTACGGGAGACGCTTTAATGGGAATCTTCTTTAGTTCAAATACTATTAATAGATTAACACTAAGTCCTGGTATTCAAACCTTTGCGCCAAACCTTACAAATTATTTTGGTTACCCTAACACCCAAGTAGTCCCAACATATCAGTGGTCATCTTCAACAACTTCAACTATTTTTGGTTCTGACACAAATGATTGGGTTACTGATGTTTTGGCTAATGGTAGTTTTTATTATCAAAAATACCAAAACTTTAGTTTTAACCCTCCAACTACACCATACTTTAATCCATCAACAACAGGAAGAAGAGGTTATATATTTAATCAAACACCACAAGGTTTATCAAATCCAAATTGGCCGGCAGGTACTCAACAATCATTTATTGTGGGAGGACCTAATCATTTTTATTTTGGATTAAACAAAGGTAAAAGTGCAATCAACAGATACATCAAAGCATATATATTGAACCAAGATGAGTAACGAAAATGAAATAAGAATTGTTATTGGGTCCAAAAGGTACGCTGGAAATACAGATAAAGATGTTTGGCTCCAACCACCATTAATTGGTGACAGAAGAGAGTTAATTGAAGGGGATAGAAGTATCTTAGTAAATCAACAAACACTCTTTGAAACAGAAAGACAAGAAAGTGATAAATTTAGACTTGCCGGTAAAATTACGAATGTATTTGATAATACAGTAACGGGTAAAACATCTTACACGCCATTCAAAAATAATTTATATTACACAAATGCAATAAGTAATGCAACCAATAATTCAAACTTTTGGGAAGGAAACCCTCAGTTTGATGAGTTTTCAATTCAAAGATTTAGTGGTATTACAGGACATGTACCATTTGTCCCTAAAAGTGCCTCAACATATAATTGGTCTTTTTATGTTAGTTATACATTTTCAAGTACAACCGCCCAAACAATGTCATATACTGATGAAAAGTTTGGAGTAACCAATGGAGGTTTTCTTGCGGGTGACGGAATACCTTATGTTTTGACAACAGGTAAGTTTAACGGAAAATCTTTAGTTTATTTTTATTGCGGTACAAATCATAACTTACAAATCGGACAATATGTTGAATTATCAACACCAATTAACAATAAAACTATATTTCAGGTTTATTCTTTGGGTGATGGAACAATCGATTCAGAAAATAAAGTTTTTACAATTTATGATTTAAAATACCCAGCATTAGATATACAAACGGGTGTTTTTGGAAATCTTAAAAGAATAACTGAACCTGCTAATTCTGCAGAAACAAAATCCATATACTATGTTAGATTACACAAGATTATCAAAAACAGTGAACAATGTAATATTAGTAAAGTAGGGTTTGAAAATAACCCATTTGCGATAGATAAAAAATTAGAGTATTCTGCATTAACGCCCAATCAAGTACAAAGAGTTTCCGTAAAAAATAATGCACAGACATTTTCATTCACGTTTGATAAAGATGTAAAAATAGGTGGTTATATAGACAACAACGGAAAACCAATAACTGAATTGTTTTTAACAATTATAAACAGAGGATATATGGGTTGGTTTAATAAACCATTTGTTAATCAAAATGGTCTACAAACTGCAATTGATATAGGTTGGAATTTTAATTTTTTAGAAAATTCAGTAGACACATGGTGGAATCATAACAATAGTTTAAATAAAGATAATATACCAACAAATTCATATTCGTTAAATGGACAAACATTTTATTATAATGAAATATTAAATCAAGGTGACGTGATTTTAGGGGATTTTTGTGAATATAACTATATGGAACAAAGAGAGTATGTTTTATCTAGAGCTATTCACAAATATTCATTTAACGATATTTTGTTTCAAACAACAGGTAATCAAAACTACCCTGACGGTTATTTGTATAACCCACATTACTCAATACCTATTAGAGCTTTTAGTGATTATATTGAAAATGGAACAAAAGATACTGTAGACAATATACCGGGATATTCTTGGTTTAGTGAATATAATAACAAATGGTATTGGAGAGATTTATATACTTATGGATATATAGATAGCGATGGGATTGGGGTGAATAACCCGTTCATCAACGGAGCTCATTATCCGTTTTTAAATTGTATATTTTTACAATATCCTATTCGAAGAAATAACAATGTATTCTCAAACGAATATCAACAAATAACTAACGACGATTGTGAATAATAATTATTATAGGTTTAGTGTAACTTCTGAAGACACGGCTTTTAACATACCAGTTGAAATAACTTTTGACATGGGAGGTAGAAATGATGGAATCGTTCAATTTGAAACTGATGTTTTACAAGATTTAATAAATGGTATTGATGATTTTGAAACTACAAGATTTGCAAATAAAGAATATACCCAAACACCAAATGTTACAGACATAAATTATGAATTTTATTTTTTAGATTCTACCGTTTCAGTTACTGCCGCGACATCTAATGATTGGGCAGTTGACTATGATAATGCAACATTTACCGACCCTGAATTATATTATTTTGCAAATTCATTCAAAGGTAGTTTTTTCAAATTAGATTTTTATGATACAAAAACAAATGAAAATCAAAAGGCGTATTTTAGTGTAATATTACCGACACAACAAGGACAAACAAGAGTTGGTTTTTTAGGTCCGTTGAATAATCAAACACAAGTGAATGTTAAAAAACCAAAATTTAAACTTGATTATACAGGTTCCGACAAAGAAGGATTTTTTATATATTGGTTAAAAGAAACGGATTTTATAAATATTACAGAGTTTTATATGACCGCCAAGTTTTTTAACGCAAAGACAGGTCAATTTGTAAGGTTTATGAATGAGCCACAATCTACATTTTCTGCAAACAACAAATTTAATTTTAACAAATCACAATATTTTTATTATAAAGTTGAAATGGATTTTACAAACTTTGAATATCAAGTTTACAAAGAAATCCCACAACAAAACCAAGCACCTGTTCTTCAAAGAGTTGGTGATTCGGTTAATGTTATAAAATGGTATGAATACGGAAACCCATAATGGAAGCTGAAAAATATTCTTTAATAGTATCCCCTGAAAATATTTCTACAGATATTTTTAGAGAATCTTATAGTGGTGACAGTGGGTCACAAACCTTTGGTGTGTATTCAGGTATGTCTTACATATTGAGTGGAGGAACAGGAGGCACATCACTTTTAACAGGTTTAACAATACCAATTATGCTTACTCAAACTATGAACGACATTGGTTTTTATAGTGAGTTTGATGGTCTTATGTTACAAAAAGATGTGTTGTCTAATTTTTTATTTTCTGCCGATACATTAACACCTTACGATGTTAATTTTTATAATACGTCGGGTGATATAGAAATATCATTTTTAAAACTATCAAGTTTCTTTGTTGATTGGGGTGATGGGACCCCAACTCAACAGGTTGGAACCCAACCATTGACACATACTTACCCCACCACACCAAGCATATATACCATAACTTTTTCTGGTCAAAACAATTGGGGTCTAAATATAATTGAAAAACCAATTGTACTTCCTTTAACTGGTACTACAATAACAAATTTACAAGGAAACTTTACCTTTACACCACAAGGTGGATATTGGTCGGGTATACCTATAAGTTACGATTTTATAGCAACAGGAGATTCACAAAATAATGTATCATCACAAATATCAAGTTCATACACAACCATCCCTTTTCCTGTTTCAGGTTATACTAAATCTAAACTTACGGACGTAAAAAGATGGGGTCCTAACCCATACACTGTTGGTTATACTTTTATAAAAAATGGAGTACCATACGGACAAATAAATTCTATAACACCAGATTATACTTCATACACATTAAATGACATCACTTATTACGACTTTCCAAATGGACAAACTTTGTACTTATTACAAAGTTCAGGATTTACCCAAAATGATTTATTGTTTTCAGCGATTACAAAAAATGAATATTTGTTAGATTTTGTTATGGACCCTGAAGTTCAAAGCGATGTTTATATTGAAAGAGGTAAATATAGTGCGTTTGAACCATTACAAAGATTAGGTGAAGTTGATAATATTGGTGATATGGTGAGATATGGTTACGGATATTATAAAATTAATACAACATAAAAAAAGACATAAACTATTTATAAAATAAAAAAATGGCACTTGGCACATATGGAATAACAAGACCCGCTGATGTATCACCTGATGATGTTGAAATTATCTTACACTATACACCTTCAAGGGATGTTACAAATAATTTCACATTAAAAAAATTAAATGCCGCAAATATATTAACACCATATTTTCATAATTCAGATACTGGTGGTAATAATAACGTGGAAATTTTAGGTGGTTTATATAATTTAAGATTACCGGCAACTGAGTTTAGCAAGTTGGGGATTTATACTTTAATGATTAGACCTGCTGAAATTAGAACAACAATAACTGACTGTGGTGTTTTATCGGCGCTACCAAATGTAAAAGGTATTATTATTGATATTAATAATGTTCCTTCACAGTTTAGAAATAAATTTGTTAATCAAGGACTTGTTGGGTTTAGAGTTGAATACTTAAATAATAACGGAACAAAAATACCAAACTTTTATAGACTTGTTACGTCATCATTTTATTGTGAACCTGTAATTACAGAACAGGTCAACACAACACAAAAGTCTATTAGATATAGATATGTAGACAACCCAACAGATTTAATTTTCTGTACACTTTCACCTTCTTCATCTCCATCTAATAAACCAAGTGCGATTCCTTTTATAGGTCAACCAAACCAAAATATTATAATAACAAATACTTTCTTTAACCCTATTACTATTGATGTTCAAATGGCAGAATACGACATTGACACTTTAGCAATTGCTCTTTATGGTAATCAAACCAAAAGTATTGAGGATGGTATTTACACTCTTTACGATACTGCAGGAAACATTTACAAACAATACAACCTATTTGAAATTAGAAACAACTTTAGTGAACTTCTATTTGAAGTTAGACAAGATAGGAATAATAACATTGATTATAGTAAAAACTTTACCAATATTATTGAATAATGGCAAAACAAATATTTAAATATCCACCTGCTCCACCTGTAGGAACTTTAACTACGTTTAACAACATAGTTGGATTACAGTTGGTCACGGGCGGTGGATTAACACAAGGGAACTTTCAATTTACAACTGCCATTTATGAAAAGGTAAATCGTAATTTTGATTTAGGTGTTTTCTCACAACTTTATAATTTAGAAAATCTAAATATTGAAGATGTTGAACAAACAAAAAAAATCATACAAAAAAACTTTTCAGTATATCCTAATTTTGATATATCACAAATAACAAGTTTTACACTGTATGGTTCACTTCAAAAAAGATTATCGGCATCCGTAACAAAAATAATAAGTTATTTTCCGGCAGCCTTAGAAGTAAGAGGAACGACTTTGTCATTTACAACTGGTTATACCGCCACAAATATTGTTTTTGACCCTATTGAAAATTTAACAACGTTTGATGTTAATGTCCCATGGATAGTGAATCCTTTTGACATTGACTTCTCTGTGAATGCGGCAAGAAACATTCAAGTTAGACCTATAAAAGTTTCAAAATACCGTGATTTAACTAATAACTACGAAAATTTTAGTCTATATTTTTCTGAACTTACAACAGAATACCCTGTAGTTGATTTTATACCTTCAACAACTTTAACGGCAGGAACAATTACATTTACGGTTGAAGGAGACCCTTTTTCAGGACAAACAATTTCAACAGACACGTTTATAGTAAAACCAAATACACAAAAAACCGCTGAAATCTTTCAGGATGATTTTGATGAGGTTGAAGATTTTATATTAAATAGAAATAGCCAACCAAAGTATACCGCAACTTTTGAGTACCCATACTACGATTCAGATGGGATTTTTACATTAAAAGTACAAAGTGTAACATGGGTATTGGACGGTTTATGGAATTTAGATATTGTAACATCTAACTTTGACACGTATTTAACAACTTTAAGTGAAATCGCACTTAATCTTGACGATTACAAAACCAATTTGATTTCAAGATTTTTAACAACAGGTGCATTCAAGGACTTTGACACTCAGGACCAAAAGATGGAAAAAATTCTACAAATATATGGTAGAAGTTTTGATGAGGTTAAAAAGTTTATTGACGCCTTAGCGAACATGAACTCAGTGAACTATGTTGTTGGAAATGATATACCATCACAGTTACTAACTAATTTAGCTCAAACATTGGGGGTAAATACAAATATATCGCCAATTAATAATGACCAATTATTAGATGCGGTTTTTAGCACAACAAACGACCAAATTTATTCAGGTCAAGCACAAGAAAAAACACCTTCAGAGTTAAACTACCAATACTTTAGAAATGTAATTCTAAACTCAGCATATATGTTTAAATCCAAAGGAACAAGAACATCTTTGGAATACATAATGAGATTGATAGGTGCTCCTGAAGCTATAACAGAATTTAATGAAGTTGTTTATTTAGTCGATTCAAAAATTAATGTGGACCAATTTAAAGAAAATTATGCTAAAATAAGTGGAGGTACGGTTTATGTTGAAAAACCAGCATTAGACCCAACAAATACATTTTCTATTCAAGGAGTAACTTATACAGGATTTACAACAAACGGAGAAGTGCAAACTGTAACAACATCAAGAAATGATTATGGTATTTCTGACGATGGTTACCCTAAGTCACCAACACAGACAGATGATTACTTTTTTCAAAAAGGTTCAGGTTGGTTTGAATCTAGCCCAAAACACAGGTCACCACAAGTTGTCGATTTAGAAAATTCACAACTTGACCAAAACGTACCAAGTGTAGTAACACAATTACAACCTTTTTCATATGGTCAAGAATACTTAGACAGGTTTACTAAATTTCCTTTTTTGAATGAAGGTTATACAATAACAAAAATTTACGACAACCAAAAGTCTTGGTCCGTTGACGACATAGGAAACAGAAAAAATAATTCAAACTTTAATGGGGTTGATTACACTATTACAAACGACAAACAACTTATAAACTCAAAAAATATTGAATTAAATATCAATATGGGTCAAGGGTTAGTTTATGATGTGTGGGATATGTGTGTTAAGTACGATTACCCAATTCCAAATACTGGTTTAACGTCACCTTATCCGTACCCAGGAGCGATAGATTGGACTTTTGTAAACCCACAACCAAAACAAAAAACATTTTTTGAATTTGCCCAATCTTTCTTTACCAACATGATTAATGTTAGAAATAGACAAACAATTTTTGACGGTAAGACAGGAGGTTACCCCACACTTCAATCGATATATTGGAAATACTTACAGTCACAACAAACAGTAGGTATACCTTCTAATCAATTTACCTATCAAAAAATGATAGACTATACGTTGGGTATTGGTGATTATTGGCAAAGATTATTGGAACAGTTGGTTCCTGCAACAACACTTTGGCTCACGGGTCAAAAAATGGAAAACTCAATTTTCCATAGACAAAAGTTTGTATGGAGAAGACAAAGAGGATGTCAGTTTATACAAGTTGAATGTGTACCTTGCACATTTGACGGTCAGTTATTTGGATATGATTGTATAGACCAAACTTTAAGATGTGAATTAAACTTTGACAGTCCACAAACTTATCTAACACAAGTTTTAAGTGCGGTTGTAAAACAGAGTGGATACACTCAAGCCAATTGTGATTTAACAAGTATAGTGTCGGAGTGGTTTGTGGATTGTAGATTAGACAGTACGATTTTAGTTCAAGAACAATTCTACACAGGATATGGTTTTTATGATGTTCCAACGGTTGCCCAAATAACCGCATCAATTGATGACAAATTACAAGAATTATATAATCATGGATTAAATTATTATTTTGCGGGTAAAACTTTAGTAATAAGCAATTCAACTTGTTATGATGACTTCACAAATAAAAAACTGTACTTAAATATAGGTATAAACGCTAGTATAAATTGTAATTAATGGCTTGTTATTCAGGTTTAACGGATGGGGTATATAGGTACTATGATTGTTGTGGTAACTTTGTAGTTGGAGTTTCTTTAGGGGAAACTATTTGTTTTGATAGTGCGTATTCGGCATCAACATTTGGTGTTTATAACACAATGTCCGCTTGTACACCAACTTGTGACGACCAACCATTAGGACTAACATTTACAATTACAGGTACTTGCTCATCCCCAACAGGTTCTGTAACATTTTCACCATATGGTGGAATACCACCATATACAATAGATAATATACAACCTGGTGGAATAAGCGCTAAAACATCTTCAAGCCCAATAACCTTTTCAGGACTAACCGCCGACACCTATGTGTTTAGATTGAATGATTCTGAAGGGTTTGAAAATAACGAATTATATATAAATGTTATAATAACAGGTTGTTTTTATACCGATATTATTGACGTAACACCAACCACATGTGGAAATAATAACGGAACACTGACCGTAAGTGCCGACTCTAAAATGTCGCCATATACTTTAATATTATCCACATCAGGAGGTTCTATACAATCACAAGTTACCACTTTATTCCCATATACATTCACAAATTTATCCGCAGACACTTATTTTGTTAAAGTTGTAGATTATGGATTGTCAACCGCAACAACATCTAACGCAATTATTTCATCCTCTTCAAATTTTGATTTTGGTTTTTGGAAAGTAAATACGTCTACTTGTGTCATTAATCAGGGAAAACTTTCAATCACAGGTCTTACAGGAACACCACCTTACACATATCTTTGGAATGACGGTCAAACGGGTCAAACAATAACAGGTTTAACAATTGGAACTTATAGTTGTACAGTAACGGACGGAAATGGATGCGTAGTAACTAAAAGTGATACTATAGGTGAAGCCGACCCACTTGGAGTTGGTATTGTCACTTCTATAAATCCTTCTTGTTTTTCATCGGACGGTAGTATTACATTTACAATTACAGGAGGTAGTGTTCCTTATTATTATTCCGCCAGTACATCACAAGTAGGGTATACATTAAGTGATACATTAACCTTATCAGGATTATCAAGTGGAAATTACAATTTAGAAATAACAGATGCAAACTTTTGTAAACAAATATTAAGTGCGTTTATTAATGCTGAAAATTCATTTTTCATAGTTGATACAGTGGTGACAAACTCTAATTGTAGCCAACAACTTGGTTCATTAACTGTTTCATTACAAGGTTCAAATAATTTTTATAGTTATATTTTATCGGGTCAAACAAACGGATTAGTATACACTAACACAACGCAAAGTTTAACCAACACCTTTTTAGGGTTGACAAATGACACGTATGATTTAATAATATCTGCAACAGGAACAAATTGTGAGTACAGAACAACTGTTACATTATCATCAACCGATAAATTTGAAATAAATACAACAACAACAGGTTCAACATGTTCACAAAATGATGGTGTTTTACAAGTCCAAGTCGGAACTGGTTATACATCACCTTTGGATTATATATTAAGTGATGGACAATCAGTTTTAGATACATCATTATCTTCATATACCTTTAATAATTTAGTGGCTGGTAGTTATACTCTCACAGTTGTTGATGCGGATGGATGTCAAATTGATGAACAAGTAACAATATCAACGGGAGGTAGTTTAATTAGTGCAATATCAACAACACAATGTTATGGTGGTCAAAATGGAACCGCGCAAGTATTAATATACGACGGAGAACCAACATTTAGTTATGATTGGTCAGATAATGTTCCGTCAGGACAAACGGGTTCAACTATATCCGGTTTAACCGCCGGTACGTATTCTGTTGAAGTTACAGATAGTAGTGGGTGTTCACAAATTCACAATTTTACAATCACATGTTCAGGAAATAATGTAACAACATACTCTGTTGTTGAATTGTGTCAAAATGAATTTGCAACAACAGTTGGGGCTAAACGTGGATTTTTAGAAATGTTAAATGAGGGGTATATTGATGTTACAAGTGGATATACGGGATGTAGTTTAAATACCGCAGAATTTATACTTGAAATGAATATTAACGGAAGTGCATTTACTCAAACATTCTATACCGCAACAACATTGAATGATATTCCACAAGACACAATTTGGCAATCAACAATAGAAGGAATATTAAGTGGTGTTACTGATATTAGTAGTTATACTATAAGTTTGACGGATAATACAATTCACATTGAGTCAAATTGTGAGGGTGATACTGACCCACTGGCTGACGCTAATTTCACTTTAGAATTAACAATAGACTACGATGTAACTTGTTATACATAGATGCCGTACTCAGTTGACATAACAGGATTGACAGGAGGAACACCACCCGTTAGTTATTACGTTTGTGATGAAAACGGAAATAATTGTTCATTACTTGGTACAACACTTACCGTTTATGTTTTATCTGCATTTTATTCTGCAGCAAATACCTTAATAATAAAAGCGATTAATGGTAATGGTTGTGAAACTTTTTATGAAATAAATTGTTAATATATGAATATACAAATAACAGGAGTAACTAGCGGATTAAGTCCTTATGATGTTTTCATTTGTGACCCATCAAATACCTATTGTTTTTATGTGTCAGGAGTTACTTCAATACCACCAAATGTAGTTATTAATTCAGAATCTTTTTTTCCAAATGAAGATGTTATATATATAAAAATTATTGATGCGAACGGTTGTATCATGGAAATAGAAGTGGATTGTGGAAGTTATTTATTACAAGAAACTGGTTTTTATATATTACAGGAAGATGGTTTTAGAATCAAAATAACTTAAATAATATTTATCTATAAAAGACTATGCCAGATTTACCAATATCATCCTTACCCTTAGCATCAACAGGTTACTCTAATTCATTATTGGTAATTGTTAATTACAACCCAATAACATCGGGTAGAACTGAAGCTGTACGATTTAGTGCTATAACTGCATCAATTGCTGGAACTTCAGGAACAAATGGTACTAATGGGTCGTCAGGAACTAGAGGAACCAGTGGTACAAATGGAACTAGCGGGTCCTCGGGAACTAACGGCACAAGTGGTACAAATGGAACTAGCGGAACTAACGGTACAAGTGGTACAAATGGGACTAGCGGAACTAACGGAACTAGTGGTGTTAATGGTAGTGGTAGAGCATGGGGGTCTTTTTTGTCCACAACGGACCAATATGTTTCAAGCACCACTAGCGCGTTTTCTATGAGTGCAGACACCAATACTGGTTCTAATGGTGTAACATTATCGGCAAATACAAAATTTGTTGTTGCAAGTGCTGGTGTTTATAATTTACAATTTTCTGCTCAATTAGAATCAACAGGTGGTGGTTCAGCACAAACTATGGATATATGGTTGGCTAAAAATGGTAGTAATGTTACTAACTCAAATACGCAAATTGTAGTAAATTCTAATAATGGTAGAGCTGTGGCCGCTTGGAATTTTGTAATGGACCTTTCGGCCAATGAATTTTTAGAATTAAAATTTAGAGTAGATGACACACGATTAGGTTTACAATATGACGCAGGACCTTTTACATCACCCACTAGACCGGCCATTCCATCTTTGATTGTTACAATCACACAAGTTTAATTATTTATTTTTAGTCTTGAGGTATTATTTTTGTTTAAAATGATAATATGAAAATATTTGTCCAAATTGCGTCTTATAGAGACCCCGAACTTTTACCGACAATCAGAGACTGCATTTCAAAGGCAAAAAACCCTGAGAATTTAACCTTTGGTATTTGTTGGCAACGAGATGAAAATGAATCTATGGGAGAATTTGCAAATGACGAAAGATTCAAAATATTAGATTATCATTGGTCAAAAAGTAAAGGACTGTGTTGGGCTCGTTCAGAAATTCAAAAATTATGGAACGGAGAAGAATACACATTACAATTAGATTCACACCATAGATTCTTACAGAATTGGGATGTTGAGTTAATTGAAATGATGAAAATGACAGGTTCAAAAAAACCAATCATTACCGCATATGCGGGTATGTATGAACCAAAAACTAATAAATTATTAAATGTTGAACCATACAAAATGGTTGCATCTAATTTTACACCGGGAGGAACAATACTTTTTAGACCTCACGAAATCCCAAATTGGAAAGAGTTAGATAAACCAATTCCTGCAAGATTTGTTAGCGGTCACTTTTTCTTTACGATTGGAAAACATTGTGAAGAGTATAAGTACGACCCAAATATTTACTTTGCTGGTGATGAAATCAGTTTATCTATTAGGTCATACACATTAGGTTATGATTTATTTCACCCACATAAAACAGTTGTTTGGCATGAATACACAAGAGAAGGTAGAACAAAACATTGGACGGATTTTAATGAGGAAAACAAACAAAGTGGGGTAGTTGAAGAACCATGGTGGGAAATGGATACTAAGTCCAAAATAAGACTTAGACACATGTTACAAGAAGAAGACCATGGTATTGACTTGGGGGAATATGGATTAGGTAATGTAAGAACTCATCGTGATTATGAATTGTATGCGGGTATTAATTTTTTAGATAGAAAATTACATCCAAAGACATTGAAAGGTGAAAATCCACCTGTTAATGATAGTTCTGAATGGTATAAGTCAGAAAGTTTTATGTTTACATATAATATAATTGTTCCAAGATTAGAGGCTCCTGAAGATGATTATGATTTTTGGGCAATTTCATTTTTGGACGATTTAGGAAATGAAATTTATAGACAAGATGCCAATAGTGATGAAATCAAAGAATTATATGAAGTAAAAAGTGATTACGTAAATATAAAAAGAACATTCTTGGTGGATAGAACAACAAAAAGTTGGTCAATTTGGATACACCATAGACAAAATGGTTGGGTTAAACAAATTACAGGTGAAATATGAATATAGGGGTTTTTTACCAATCAGGTCATAAATTAGTTGCGTGTTATAAAGCAATTGAACGGCTTAGAAAATTTTATCCAAACGTGCCTATTTCTTTATTTGAAGATGGTTCAGAGTTATTAGAACCTGTGGCTAAAAAATTTAATTGTGACTACACTTGGATTGAACAACAAGGAGTTAATAACCTACATTCAGGTAGAGTTTTTGTGGATAAAGATGGGTTATATCGGTGGTTGACAAGAATATATGATGCTTGTAAAACAACACTTAAAGATGTTGATTGGGTTATTCATTATGAAGATGATGTTTGGTGTAAATGTGAAATAACAAGACCACCAAAGTTTGATATATCAGGGGCACATGGACCTTACTACACAAAAGAATTATATGAATATCTAAAAAATAAATTTAATGTTAAAGACAATTCAAGACATGTATGGAGTGAATTAGGGTCTTTGGAAAATTACGGAGCTTGCGGCGGTGCAATTTTTAATAGAGAAAAGTTTATAGAAATATATAATAGATTAGATGAAGTACCTTGGGACGAAATATATAAATTAGACTCAAGACCTGTGGAATGGTGCGATGCAACTCTTTCATTTTTATTTCAATTTTTTGGATTTACTTGGGGGCCATGGGATGATTGGTCACAATACGAAGACAAAAATATAGGAAATTGGTGGGATAAAACAGGATGGTCAGTACCTATGGAAGAACAAAAAAATGTTGCATTTATTCATGCATACAAACATTTTTACAGTTATAAACCTGAAGAAATAAATTTGGAGTTTTAAATGCAAAAAAAAACTTTGGGTTATTTATATAAAAAGAAAATTTAATGGCAAATATACTTTTACAGAGTTGTTGTTACCCCGGTTTACGATATTTTACAAACCAAACTAATTGGACTGCTGGAACATCGGCCGTCACTTCTGTTTATCTTATTACTTATGATACGTCTGTTGTAAGTGGGTGTTATTCGATTGTATCTGCGTTTACGTCAGGGTTTACTGCAACAAGTTATGTGCCTAATGGAACATATGGACTACAAACAGGATGTACCGCCTCAAGTTGTGCAACAGGAGAATGTTGTTCTAATAAATATTGTGTTGTAATAAATAAAGATGAATATTCTGCATATACTGGAACATATGTTGTTGCGGGAGGATATAACGGATTCCCCTTTTTCACAGGTGGAACACAACCGGGGTATATCTATAAAGGAGCTACAAAATGGTGTTTAGGCACAGCACCTGGTACAAATTGTTTCTTCTACGGACAAAACCCAACGACTTCTGTTTGTCCAAACCTTTTTACCGACTTATTTTATCCTGGTGATTGTGTTCCCCCAACACCAACACCAACTCCTGTATGTGATACTTTTGATTTTTCATATGATGTTGATTGTGATGCGCCGACACCAACACCAACCCCGACTCCTACACCAACACCAACCCCGACTCCTACACCAACACCCACTCCAAATATATGTAGTGCTTTTACAGTAAACATTAGTGTTAGTGCATCAACACCAACACCAACACCGACCCCAACCCCAACACCCACTCCTACACCAACAATCAATTTGACTGGTGAAACTGTAACATTTACAATAGACGATGGAAACTTTATATGTTTTAGAGTTAAGGAATTAAGAGATTGTAACGAAAACGTTTCTTATTACGTTTCAGGTCCTTTGGAATTATCAGGCACACCAATATCAACAGGACAAACATTCTTAGGGGTTATTAATGACCAATTAAAATGTGCAACATATATACAAGATACAACAGCAAGTCCTAATGCAACAGTTAAGTTAGTGGTTTCAGCATATACCGCTTGTACGATTTGCCCAACACCTACACCTACACCGACTCCGACACCTACACCGACTCCGACACCTACACCAACACCAACCCCAACACCTACTTACGCACCTGGTACTTACTTTGTGTTTACATCTTGTACGACAACATCGATGATTACACAAACAGCAACCCCACCAACTAATTTAGACCCAGGAGAAGTAATTAGAGATTATTCTGGAAATTGTTATAGTTATGTAGGATACTTTATAAATTATGTTCCACCTTCAGGTTATATTGTGGTAAATGAAAATAGATTTACAGCGACTACCACCACAACTTATGTTGATTGTGCCGAGTGTCTACAAGTTGAACCATTAGTTGGTACATTTAACGAATGGATTGGTAGTGGGGCGTATTCAGTAAATTGTCCTGGATGTCAGTTGACTAATTTTGGAGTACAAACAATATTCTACACCCATCCATCAGTTAATCAAATACAAACAGGAGTGACAGTATATAGTAATTCATCGTTATTATATCCATTAACGATTGATTATATTAGATACGGAAATAAAATTTATAGTGTCGACAACAGTGGTGTAATCACCGAGTTTTGCACAGTAAACGGAGTATGTTAATAATATGGCAACAATAGTAACACTAAATACAATAACTTCAGGAACAAGTCCATACGATATTTGGGTTTGTGACGAATGTGGGATATACGGAACTTGTCAATATATTGCAACAATTTCTTCAGTTCCATATTCATTTACATTACCTGTTTCCTTTGAATCGATGGATAGTTATGTTGTTAAAATAATAGGCAACAATGGTTGCGAGTTCTGTTCTGATAGTTTATGTAACTATAAACAGTTTCAAGACCTAATATGTTTTGAATTTCAAGATGGAATACCATATAACTTTCAATAAACTTTGATATATATAAAATAAAAAATGGCAACTTTAACATCAAGGACATTAGCAACAGGAGCAACACTTAATGACCTTATACACATTGTAATCACAGGGGACACATCACAAAGTCCAAGTGGCTCATCATATAAAGCAACCTTAAGACAATTGGTTCCTTTATTCGGGGGTTCACCTGATGTATTTGTAACGGGAGGTACTGCGGTATCTTCAGGAGGAACTATAACTTTTAGAAATACAACGGGAGGAACCTTTACTGTATCAGGACTAACAACACCATTTACAGGTGGTTCAGGTAATTGTATTACAAGTTTTTATACAAATAACATTTATGCTTGTACGAACGAAATTACAGTACACAATAGAGTTCAATCTACAGGTTCTGACGCTCAAAATACATTGAGTTTTGCTTTTGGAAATAATGTACAAGCATTAAGTAATTACAGTCATGCTGAAGGTGTAGATACAATTGCTTCGGGAACCACATCACATGCCGAAGGGACTAACACAAAATCTTTTGGTGAATCTTCACACTCCGAAGGAACTAATACAAGAACAGGGACAAATACTGCATATTTAGCAACAGGATTAACATCGGGAGTACTTTATTTAAGTGGCGTATATGGAAACGTAACGGCAAATTACACTAATAATGAATTTATTTGGATTCATGATTCACCTTTTGGTGGTTCTTTGACAGATAATTTCAAAAAAGTTTCAGGAACAACATTTAGTGGAGGTAGGACTATTGTATACCTTTATGATAATACACTTTCAGCAACTAACAATCTATATGTTGGTGATACAAATACACCTGAACTTTGGGGTGGTAATCAAACCGCAGGGGGTAGAAGTGCATCTGTAAAAGGTTTCGCATCTGGAGCAATTGGGACCAACTCATTTGCAGGAGGACAAGGAAACTATTCTTTTGGTTGGAACACATTTACAACAAATAAAAGTAATAAAGTTTTTGGAAACTCGTCTTCTGCATTTGGAAATGCAAATAGAGTTTATGGAACTAGTTCAGCATCATTCGGAGACAGCAATAAAGTAGAATCAAACACAAGTTTTTCTTTGGGTAATAGCAATGAAATATATGGAGATAAAAGTTTTCTTGGTGGCGCGAACTGTATTTCAAATGGGGACAGAAGTTTTGGATTTGGTCAACAACATACAATATACGGCGAATTAGGAGTAATTTTGGGAGGGGCTTTGAATACTATCCAATCGGGTACTACTGAAAACTGTACAATATTAGGTGGAGAACTTAACGTAATATCAGGAGTAACACCATCTGACCCATGTTATAATTCATCTATATTAGGTGGTACAGGAAACGCTGTTAAATATTTTAATTCAGCAATAGTTGGTAGCGAAAATTCAACATTAGTCGCAGACCACTCAGTTATTTTAGGAGGAATTTCAATTTCAGGAACTCAGTCTGAAACGGCATATGTTCCTAAATTTGTAATTAAAACAAGTTTTACACCATCAGGAACAACAGACCCAACTGGTGAAGTAGGTCAAATAACATACGACGCAACATACCTTTATTTTAGGGGGTCTGGTGGTTGGAAAAGATTAAGCGGGGCAACTTGGTAAGATGGGGTTATTAAGTGGAAATAGTTGTAATATAATAACACTTCTACCATTAGGTTTAGATTGTGATAGTATTAATGCGTCAACACCTGATTCAACTAATGGTCTAATAACCTTATATGTAACAGGAGGAACACCACCATATACTATAAATTGGAGTAACGGGGCACAAGGTTCTTTACTTACTAATTTACTACCTGGTAATTATACGGCAACAGTTATAGATTATTATGGTGATTTTACAGGACAAACAACTTGTTCGGTTGATTATGATAGTTTCTATTTGGAACAATTTGAAGACTGTGAAAATTCAGGAACTTTTGTTTATTATGTTGCAGATTTACCTTCAAAATTCGTCGATGGTAAAGTGTATAGTTTAACAAGTCAAGTTGGTTGTTGGACCCATAGCGGTCAAACATTATATACAGGACAAAGTTATATTAATAATTTTGCGGTAATATCTACAGGACCATTTGACACTTGTTCAGATTGTTTACCTCCACCGACACCAGCACCTGTATACCCACAAAACTTATGTTTTGAATATACACCTTCTTTTAATACAACGTATTTAACTACTTTAACTAGCGGTTCAACAATCAATGGTTACCCGTCTTGGACAAGTTCAACTTATACGGTATTATATAGTACAGGAAATACAAGATGGGAGGTTAGTGGATGGACTAATCCTGGTGTTCCCGCTTTATTACAACCAACAACACCACCTACAGGTAATTGGTCTTTACTTGGAACATATCAAGGTACTGTATTTGTATCAACAGGTGTATGTACAACACCACCATTAACATTATCAGTTTCAACAACACAACCAACTTGTTCTAACACATCTAATGGTGTAATTAATGTCACCGGATATGGAGGAGTTCCATCTTACACCTATTCTATCAATGGTGTTAATTATCAAATGTCAAATACATTTTTAGGTTTGGCTGCCGGCAATTATACAATTTATATAAAAGATACTAATAACACAGTAACAACTCAGTCAGTAACACTTACACCACAAAATTCTTATACAAACTATACACTTAATTTAAGTTTAACTCCGTTGGCAAATCAAACTAATGTTGGTACTACAACTACCAAAACTTGGTATTATCAAATAAACGTTACACCAACATTACCAGCAGGAAAAACAGTAAACTTTACAATTAATACTGCCGTTGGATTTACAGGAAAAACTTTTGTAACAAACGTACCTGTTATTACAAATTCTATAACCGCAACAACATCAGGTAATGCAACTTTAAGTACACCGACAAACTCGGTGGTTACTACTAGTTCACAAAGTAGACCTTCTTGTAATTTATCTAATATAAATTATAGTTCATTTACAAACACATACACTGCAAGTATTTCATCGGGAGGAATTATAAACGGAACCATCACTCAGTTTATTAATACTCCAAGTATAGAATTTAACGGTTGTCAACTTGAAGGTTATATTTTAGATACTGTAACAATAACAAATGTAACCATAACCCCATCAACATGTAACGGTATAAGTGTAAACGGGTCACCAAAGTATATGCCTTTACAAAAAATAGGTTTATCTTAAAATAAATTTATAAAAATATATTTATAAAATATGTCATACATAATCAAAAATACCTCAGCGTTAATCAACACTATAATAACCGACGCGGCAAGGAAAAAAATATCGCAAGGTAAATTTGATATTGCGTATTTTGAAGTTGGAGATAGTGAAGTTTGTTATAACGCAACAAGTAACACGGATTACGTTCAACTAAACGTTTTGATGCCACAATATAACGCTCAAAATTTAGCACCAATTCCTGAAAAAAATAGAATGCAAGTCAAATATCCTTTATTTGTGGATTCAACATCAGGAAGCACATTAGGTGTCCCTTTTGATGGGTCATATATCGATAATGTTTTTAATAGTGCAGCCCCAAGAGGTTTTTTCACAGGTTCCACAGGAACTCCTGTTGTATTTAGTGCGTATACCTCATCAGCATATACTATAAATCCAAATTTTGTTGTATCTAACACAGGTGTAACTTCAGGTAATGTTTTAACACTTAAATATTCAAGTTTAGACCCAACAGTTTCTGGTACAGTGACTAACGGAATGTTTTTGTTTTTATTTGGGACGAATAATATCAAACCATTTACAGGAGCATCACCATTATTTAGTTATGTTGTGGTAGGTGTTACGGGAAATACTTCCACAGCAACAACAGTAACTATAAAAGTAGATAGACAATTACCAAACTTTAGTAGTATGGGTTATACGGGAGACTCTCGAGTTGTTTTCTACCCATCAGGCATGACTGTCATTTATGACTCATTTACTCCTGAACCGTATTGGAATCCAAACGTTTTTAATTTTGAAACAAATTGTGATGTTTCACAAAAAGATGTTAAAGTTTGGAATATGAATATTCCATGGACTGAATCACCAGCTGGTATTTTTAACACCGTAAATCAAGATTTTAATTATTTTCAATCAACAGGATATACGGGTAGTAAAGAATATTTGGGTTACTATTCAGATAGTGGTCAAACAGATACTGACTCTGTTTATTTTTATAATTCATTTTCAGAAAAAATAACTGTTAAACCATCAGACCAAAAGGCTATTGCGATAGTTCATTATACAAATCAAGCCATTGACAATTATTATGGTGAAAAGTTTGCAATGCAAGATTATGATAGTACTAACCCTGGAAACACAGGTCAGGCTAGAAATTTTAAATTATCTATTCCTTGGTTAATGTGGCATAAAAATCCTAATGCGAAAGTTGGTGAAGTATTTTATACAGACCCTTCAGGATTTACAAACCTTAATTTATTTAAACCACATTATATTGAATCAAGAAAGAGTATCAATTTCAACGCACCGGGATTAAGATACTATCACCTTTGGGACACACACGCAAACACAAATGGTTTCCCAAATAGAATTGGTAAAGTTTTTCCTGATTTAAAAATAATTGTATTTGATGATGACGAAATAGTTGCGGCGTTGAATTACAAATCAAATAGAAGTTGGACATTACCGGCACCAAAATTAGGTCTTGTAACACCAAACACATTTAGTGGTGTATTAGGTGGGACACAAGGATTATTGACAGGAGATACTGAAACTTTATTTTTAACATACAGATTAAATAACTCAGCATTTACAAATTCATTACATTGTAATTACTATCAGACTATAACAGGAAACGACCAAAGTTTATTACCGGGGGCGTCTGATATTCTTGTAAGGTTTGGAAATGAGTTTCCGTTTTTGAAAGTTCCTGTTTCAGGACTACCGTCAGGATTTACCGCCACAGATATAAAACTTTTAGCTCAAAAAGTATCAAGTGCCACAACAAGACCTGATGTGACACAATGGAGAGAAATTAATGTATTGTCACAACTTTCTGCAACCACGGTTGGTGGATACTTAACCATATCAGGATTGACAGGAACAACTATTCAGTTGACAAAAAACATGTATGATACGGCACCAATATATGATTTGAACGATTATATAACCCTACCTGTATTAAATCAGACTGGAATAACTTTAAATTTTGGAGGTGAGTTTTTCTTTTTTGGAACAATTGAAACGGATATTCAAGCAACAATATATGTTATGAATTTCTTATGTAATTTGGGACAAACACAATTTTTTGATTCATCAAACCCAACATGGGACGGAACAACACCACCTTATGTCACAGAAGTTGCACTTTACAATGCAAATAAAGAACTTATGGTTATATCTAAGATACAATCACCTGAAAAAAGACAAGGTGTCCAACAGTATCCGATTAAGTACGATTTTTAAAAAAATGAGTAATAATAAATTAAAAAATAACCCTAAAGTTTTAGGTTTAGATGTGTCAACTAGAACTATCGGATGGGCATTATTTGACATTAAATCACGAGAATTATTAGAATTAACACACTTCTCACCAGTAATCAAACCAAAAGTTGAAAATAAAATTCAAGAATTACTAATGAAAGTAGATGCCTTTGAGTTAAAACTTGAGGGATATAAAAATTTGGGGATTACAAAAGTGGTAATAGAAGAACCACTATTAAATTCAAATAATGTTTGGACAGTAGGAACCCTATTGAGATATAATTCAATGATTACAAAATCAATTTATGACATATTAGGTATTGTTCCCGATTATATATCTACATATAACTCAAGAAAGTATGCTTGGCCTGATTTACTTCAAAAAAATGATAAAGATAAATTTGTATTATTTGGTGGATTACCAAAAGACACAGATAAAAAAGAAATTATTTGGAGAAAAGTATCTGACAAAGAACCTCAAATTACATGGCACTATACCAAAAACAACACATTAAAGAAAGAATGTTTTGATATGGCAGATTCTTATACTTGTGTTCTTGGTTACATGAAACAAGAAAAAATTTGGTGAAAAATTAAATTTTTAAAAAAATAACATATTTATAAATAAATTAAAATATTATGAAAAAAATTGTTAGATTAACTGAGTCTGATTTAACTCGAATTGTAAAACGAATTATTTTAGAAGATGATGAAAGAAGAATACAACTTATAAATAAATTTTACGATTTATTTCAAGATAAAACTATGAATTTTTATTTACCAAATGACTATACCGACCCAATTATAAGACAATTTATGGTAGATAAAATAGAAATTAGTGAAGACTCCAATACCTTAACATTAATCGGAAAAGGAAAAAAACCAAACGGTGATGATTATCCTGGCAATATTAAATTACAATATACTTGTAATTCAAAAAATACTTTTAGAGTGGAAATTGATGAATTTAAAGAAGAATATTCAGATTGGAATGATATATATAAACTTTTTGATTCAGGTATACCTAATGCTTGGAAAATGTTTTTAAGAAGATTTTCTGACTTTAAATTTGAAAATGATTATGAAATGGATGTAAAAGAACGAAAAGATTATTATAGAATGTTGATTAGTAACTATAAAAGACCATTTGTTAGTGGAGGAATAGATTCCGTTGGAAAACAAATGATAACATTAATAACTGATGAAATGTGTTCATATAATTTTAAAGGGAATGCTGTACCAAAAGCAGATTTTGCGTCTTTGGGGTCAAGAATGAATAATAATTTGGGATAAAAAAATTTAATTTTATAAAAAAACAACATATTTATAAATAAATTAAAATATTATGAAAAGAATTGTTAGACTTACGGAATCTGAACTAACTCAACTTGTTAGACAAGTTGTTAATGAGCAAGAAGGACCAATTGGGATGCCTAACCCAGCAACATCTAAAGGGATGGGAGGACCTTTAACAGGAACATTGGTTGTGAGAAATCCAGATGCTGAAGTTAGATTTGGACAAGATATTGAATTTACATTTAGAGGTATTAAAAATTCTGGAAGTGCACCAATCACCATAAAAAAGATTCTTCCTATGAATAGCGGTATGAGAATTGATAAACAAGTTCCTTTTACCGTAAACCCTGGTGAAACTTTTGAGCTTAGAGCAAAACAAAGATTAGTAAGAGGTGGTACTTCATTAGAAAAAGTGAACGAAGAAGGTTTAGTCGAATTTGAAGGGATAATTAGGGTAGAGACTGACGGAAAAAAACAAAACTACCAATTATATTGTCGTCAAAATTTGTCTTTTAGATAAAAAAATATTTAAATATTAAAACCCACCCCACAAAGGTGGGTTTTTTGTTAATTGACAATCCATATAAAATTCTTATCTTTTATATGTGGACGCAGAAGAATTAATCATAGACCTTATTGGTAATATTTTTGGGGAACCAAAATCAGTAAATGAACTAAGAGGTCAAATATCGGTTGATTGCCCTGTGTGTTCATATACAATTAAAGGTCTTGACAAGTTAGATGGAAAAGGAAACCTTGAGATTAATTACCAACAACATGTTTACAAGTGTTGGGGGTGTGCTGAGACGCATGGTACTCACGGACACTTAGGAAAACTTATAGATAAGTTTGGTTCAAAAAAAGATAAGAAAATCTATAAGTTAATTAGACCTGATGAGTTTGAAAAAAAAGAAAAGGTTTACAAGAAACTTGAATTACCAAAAGAATACAAAAAGTTTGACGAGATACACCCACTTCATATTCCAAGAAAAGAGGCTTTTAATTATTTGAAAAAAAGAGGAATCACTGATGAGATTATAGAAAAGTATCAAATTGGTCTATGTTTAGAGGGTGAATATTCCGGTAGAATCATTGTTCCATCTTTTGATAAAAAAGGAGAATTAAACTTTTTCGTATCAAGGTCGTGGAACCCACGAAGTAAATTAAAATACAAAAACCCTGAAGCATCAAAAGACTTTTTAATTTTCAATGAGAGTTTAATTGATTGGAAAAAAGATATATACCTTGTTGAAGGAGTTTTTGATAGTTTTTTCTTGGACAATTCAATTTGTTTATTAGGGAAGTTTTTAACAGACAACCTTTGGGAAAAACTATACTCAAAGGCAAAGAAAAATATTATAGTTTGTTTAGATGGTGATGCCTATACCGATGCTAAAAACCTATATGACAAACTAAACGGAGGGGCTTTATATAATAGAGTTAAGTTAGTGAAGTTGCCAAAAGATAAAGATGTATGTGACCTTAAAGGTGACATCGAAAAATATTACGTAGAATTTAAATGATAGATTTAAAACAAGTTGCAAAAGAAATACGAGAGATTATTTCTGAAAAACAAAAAGAGTTTCAATTAACTTTTGAGGAAGATAAACACAAGTACACAATGTTAGATGTGAATGGTGTTGTTAGAGACGATTTTCCATCTGTATCAAAAGTGATGAAGTTATTTTATGATGAATTTCCAGCTGAGGATGTTGCAAGAAAATTGGCGAAAGGTAGTCCATATGTAATGCACACTTATTTAGAAGAGTGGAAACAATCAGGTATACTTTCAACAAATATGGGTAGTAGGGTTCACTATGAACTTGAATTAGAAACTATTAACAAATTTAAAATAGATAAAGAGGTTCGACAACCATTATTTGAATGTGATTTGGACCTTGTAATGAAGGGTGATAGAATGATAAAGGCGGGTAAAAAGTTTTTGTCACTCATGGAAGAACGAGGAGCCGTTTTACTTGATACGGAGATTGTTTTGGGTCATCCTGAATTAGGATATACTGGTCAGCCCGATAAAGTTTGGTTAATGTTAAATAAACAAAAAACCGGATTTGGTATTGTAATAACCGATTGGAAAACCAACAAGGAAAAAAACATGGAAGTAAATGACTACACAAAACCCATGAAAAAACCTTTTGAAAAACTTCCAAATAATGCTCTTGGTCACTATAACACGCAATTACCTTTTTATGGTAAACTATTGTTAAAAATGTTAGAAGGGACTAAATATGAAAATATTCCACTTATGGGCGGTGTAATTGTTCATTTAACAGAAAACGTAGAGTTCAAAGAATACCGAATACCAAGAGATGTCGTCGACACTATTTTGAAAATGGATATGTCCGAATATTTGACTAAATAAAACTAATAAACTATATTTCACTATGGAAACTACAATTACACCTGTTTGGTACATAAATACCAGTTGGGACAATTCAACAATTAAAATAAACATAAATTATATAATAAAATGAGCGACGATATTATTAGACCAAAAATTGATTTAAGACAACAAGAAACTATTAAATGTGAAAAATGTGAATCAATTTATTTTAAAGAAGTGACTATGTTAAAAAAAGTACCAAAACTTTTGACAGGTAGTCACGAAGACACTATTGTACCATTCCCTACTTACATGTGTAATGATTGTGGTAATGTGAATAAAGATTTACAACTATTTGACAAGTAATGGAAGTAAGTAAAATGACAATTACGGAAGCTTTTCCACATTTGAAAAGTATTGCAAATCTTTATGGTTTAAAACTTAATAGAGTAAAAGAATTTAAGTTGGCAAGGGCTATTTTAATTAATCTTTATTGTAGAGAATTATGTTAAGTTATAAAGAATTTTATATTTGGTTACAAGGTTACCTTCATGGAAAATTAGAAGATAAGAACATTGATATTGCACCAATTGTGGAAAAGATGGATTTGGTGAAAGAAAGTAGCAAGATTGATATTTCTGAACCATTTAGAATACCAATACCGGTGAATCCTTTTCCAATTCAAAACGACCCATACCAACCACCATTCGAAGTATATTGCGGAGATAAAACACAATTAAACGATTAAAATTATGAAAACAGAAATTAATGAGATGGCAATTACTCAACAAGTAAAAATTGCATTAGAAAACTCCAACTTAGATGTTGTTGTTACACCGATTATGTTTGACCCCGACGCATTTAATCCTGTGTTAGGTGTATTAGTAAAAAACGAAGATTCAAGTTATACTAGAAAATATACAATAACGGTTAAACCTAACAATTAAATTATGAAAAGATACCCCGCATTATTCATTAAATGGTTGGCTAACCGTTTTGGATACAAAATTACATTATTAAAATCAGTAAAAGGTACAACTACGGTTGAAGGAGACATAGAGTTACTTCGTTATTTAGATATCTCAGGATACTTTTTTAAAAAAGAACCATTTGATAGATTTAAAAAATGATTAAAAAGTTAATACATTTTTCTGACTTACACATCCGTCTTTTCAAAGACCACGATTTGTATAAATCAATTTTGGAAACTGCCATTGAACAATGGAAAGAATTAAACCCAGATAGGATTGTATTCACTGGAGACTTAGTTCATTCTAAAAACCAAATGACACCTGAACTTATTGAGATGGTTAGATGGTTATTGACTGAATGTTCTAATATTTCAAAAACAATTATTATACTTGGAAACCATGATACAAATTTAAACAATCAAGACAGGCTAGATTCCATTACACCTATTGTAAATACCTTACATAATGAAAATATTTTATACCTCAAAGATAGAGGTGTATATGAAGATGAAAACATTAGTTGGTGTGTTTATTCGCAACTACAGGGAAATATACCACCTGACATTACAGAAGCGAAGGGTAAAAGAATTGGATTGTTTCACGGACCAATTCAAGGAATGAAAACAGACCTTGGTTTTGACTTTGGTGAAGAGGCATACGATGTTGAAAAGTTTGATGGACTTGAAACCGTCTTATGTGGAGATATTCATAAAAGACAAGAGTTTAAATTCAATACGGGAAAGGGTTATATGATTGGGTCTACAATTCAGCAGAATGTAGGGGAAAGTATAGGAAAACACGGATACGGTATTTATGACGTTCAAACTAAAGAATATAAATATGTTGATTTGTTCAATCCAAGACCACTGTTAAAATTTTCAATCAAGTCCTTTGAAGACGTAGAAAATGGAACAGAAAAATTAATTAATATTTAATTAATATTATTCACACTTTTTGATAGATTAAGATATTTATAATATATGGGAAGATTAAAAATAAAAGATGAAGATAAAAAGACCAAAGTTTCTGTTGCTCTTGAACCAGAATTATTAAAATTTTATCGAACATTACACATCAATTTATCTTCTTTAGTTAATAAATTACTTAAAGATTATAAAGATGAAAAATACAAAAATTTGTAATATTTGTCATACTGAAAAAGTTATAAACGACTTCCACTCAAGGTCCGATTCAAAAGACGGTTTAAGAAATGAGTGCAAAAATTGCACTAGAAATAGGGTAAATAATTACCGAAAGATAAATAAAGAAAAAACTAATAGTTGGAATAGAGAAACTTATTTTAGAAATGTTGAAAAACATAAAGAAACTAAAAAAAAATATAGAGATAGAACTAAAGAGGAACAAAAAAAACGTGCAAAAAAATACAGAGATAATAACAAAGAAAAAATAAATAATTACACAAAAAATAGAAAAAAAAATGACATTGAATTTAAAATAAGGTGTAATGTTCGGAGTAGGGTAAAAAATTTTTTAAAAAGTAAAAATATAAGACAAGATAACGAAACTTTTAAAATTGTTGGGTGTGAACCTAAAAAATTAAAAGAACATATAGAAAAACAATTTAAAGATGGTATGTGTTGGGAAAATTATGGATTAAATGGTTGGCACATAGACCATATTATACCATTAATATCAGCTAAAACAGAAGAAGAAATTTATAAACTTTGTCATTTTACCAATCTACAACCATTATGGTGGTATGAAAATTTAGAAAAAAGAAATAAAATAAATGGAACAGAAAGACTCCAAAATATTTAGTAAAGAAATGATGCAGGCAGTGTCTGCATTTTGCGAATCTAAAGAAATAAAAGACGTTGATAATTTTATTTATCTATGTTTTAAACAAGGATTTGATATTAAAAAATATGGGTTTTTGGGAAAAACACTTAATGAAGGTGAAAAAGACTTAAAAACGGTTGGAGTTGAAGAAAAACAATTAATAAAAGAGATAATTGTTGAAAAACTGGTGGAAGTTCCTGTTGAAGTAATCAAAGAGGTTGAAAAAATAGTTGAGGTTATTAAAGAAATACCTGTTGAGGTTATTAAAGAGGTTGAAAAAATTGTCACAAAAATAGAATATATTAGTGACAAAACAACTGAAAATGAACTGTTGTTAAAAATACAACAGTTGGAAATCGAACTGTCAAGAAATTCCGAACAGTTGGATGAACTGTTGTTAAAAATACAACAGTTGAACGGAGAAATTTCGATTAAGACCACAGAAATTGACAATATTAGACAAGAATTTTCAATTAAAACAAAAGAAATGGAAAATATTTTCCAAAATGAAATGTCTAAAAAGGATGAAGAGTTAGACGAACTTAGACGTAATTTAGACATTTCTGTAGATGATGGTAAGTTGAAGATGTTACAACAAACCATCCAAAATTTAAATTCAGAAATAAGGGATTTAAAAAATAAAAACAAAGAATTAGAAAAAAAAATATTAGAGCAACCAAAAAATAATTCGTTCATCAACGCAAAATTTCACGGAAGCTCCAATTTAAACGGTTAAAAAAAAATATATGGAAATTTTAGTATGGTTTATTTTAAGTTATGGATTAATGAACATTATGGTTTATGGGTCCATATTTCAGGGTTTAAGAAACTTTTTTAAAAATTGGGGTGAAAATAAATTCATGCCACTTCATTTTTTAGGTGAGTTTATTTCAGGGATATTATCTTGCCCAATGTGTTTTTCAACATGGGCTGGGTTCGTATTATCCTTGTTGATTTATTCACCAACAAATGATATGTTTAATACACCGATTTGGGGCTCATGGTTCTTTGATGGTGTTTTGTCATCAGGTGCAGTTTGGGCAATCAATTCGGTAATCGAATGGTACGAACAAAACAGACCAAGTAATAAATTTTAAATTAAATAAAAATGGGTAAAGCGGCAAAAGCACATAGAGCAAAAGTTCAAAAGAGAAACAAAAAAGTTAAACAAGAAGAATATACTCTTAGAAAGAAATGGAATGAGGCGTTTCAAAAACAAATGGAAGAATTGAAAGAAAAGTTTGCACAAATGTCAGGAGACACTGAAAATATTGAAGATGTTGTTTCTGAAGGTACAGATAATGATACTACGGAAACACCCAATTATGACACAATATTAGAAGACGGAACAAAAGTGCAAATTGCAGGTTTTCACAATGTTGGTGAAAACGATTAATCACTATGGATTTATTTAATCCACCAAAAAAATTTAATTACAATATTATGATTAAAGACCTTGATTTTTCAAAGTTTATAAACCCGACCATACAAGTTGTTTGGGAAGATTTGCCTGAAAATTTTACACAAGACAAAATTAAAAGTGTTAAACATTACTTTTCCAAAAAGTATAACACTACCAACGTCAATGTTTTAACAAAGGCTAAAATTACAAACACAGATGAAGTTCAAACGATAGATGTGTCAGTAAATATAACTGATGCGAACTACCAGTTGGGGCTGATGAGACAATATTTGGAAGGTAAAGGTCTTACAGGTCATACCGATGAAATCCTTTCAATTAATAAAATAGTTGAAAATAAGATTTTAGAAAAACACGAAGAAACCACACAATTTAAAAAGTGGTATATCAAAAACATTGAGTTTTCAAACTTTTTATCTTATGGTGAAAATCAAAGATTAGATTTTGAAAAACTTAATGGTATTGTTGTTGTCGAATCGGACCCACCAAACTTTGGAGGTAAAACGGTTTTATCGGTAGACCTTTTGATGTTCTTGTTTTTTAATGAAACAACCAAAACAACAAAGGCTGAAGAAATATTCAACCGATTTACAAATAAAGATAAAGTTTATGTAAAAGGTGAAGTATCAATCGATGGTGAAGATTACATTATTGTTAGAAACATTGAAAGAAAGTTGTCCAAGAAAGGTGAATGGAACGTAAAAACAGAATTGGACTTCTTTAAAAAATTATCTGATGGTAGTTTACAAAACTTTACCGGTGAACAAAGACGTGAAACTGAAGCGTTTATTAAAACTTCTATTGGCACAAAAGAAGACTTTTTAATGACCATTCTTACAACAGCATCAAACCTTGAAGAATTGTTGGAAGCAAAACCAACTGCTCGTGGTCAGGTATTGTCAAGATTTATGGGATTGGAGTTCTTAAAAAGAAAAGAAGAAGTTGCAAAAGAAGTATATGGAGATTTTTCAAAATCAAAGATGTCAAATGTATATTCTTCACAACAACTTAAAGACAACAACGAAGAGTTGAAAAATACAATTTCTACTAATTTGAAAAAAATTGAAGAAGTTAAAATTGAGTTGAAAGATATTGAGGAGAAAATTAAAAAAGGAAAAGATTATCGGGATGATATGTTAAAGAAAAAACATTCTGATATTGACCAAGAAATCTCTGTATTGAATCCTGAAAAAACACAAGAAGAAATCAACACAATCAACTACGAAAAAAGCACATTCATATCAAAAATAAATGAACTTAAAGTTGTCGAACCAAGTGAGTTTTATCATGAAGATAAACATGATGAAGTTAAAGAACAATATAATAGTGTTTATAAAGAGATTGTTCAAATTGACACGGAAATTTCTTCAATTAACAAATTGAAGTCTTCAGTTGAAGGTGGTATTAAATGTGAACATTGTGGGATTGAGTTAATGAATGCCGCAATCACCAATTCAAAAATTGCAGAATTAGATGGGCTTATTGTGCAAAAAAACACAAAAACGACACTTATGAATGATTTATCCAACAAAGAACAATCATTTGTACAACTTAAAAAAGAGTTTGATGAATATGAAAAAAACAAACTTATCAAGGAAAAATACGAATTATCAGTTGAAAGTTGTGATTTGAAAATTGAAAGTTTTAATTCAAAACTTAAAAGATATTTTGAGATACAGGATAAGATTAAAGACAATCAACAAATTGAAACGATGTTGATTAAAGCGGATATGAGACTTGATGAACTTGAAACACAAAAAACATCAAAGAAATCTGAAATCACAACACTTGAGGTGGGTAATACTAACAACCAAGAAAAAATTGAAAATAACCTTAAACTAATTGAACAAATCAAAAAAGAAGAGGAAAAAGAAAAGAACTTTAAAATTTACTTGGAGTTGTTTGGTAAAAATGGAATATCAAAAATGATTATGAAGACCATGATGCCACTAATCAATTCAGAACTTCAAAGATTGATGGAGGATAGTTCATACTTCAAATTGGAGATTAGAATCAACGATAAAAATGAGGTGGAATTTGTTATGATTGATAATAGTACTGGTATTGAAAAATTGATGGTTTCAGGTTCAGGATATGAAAAAACAATCGCTTCATTGGCTCTACGTTCAGTACTAAGTAAGGTGGCTAGTACCCCTAAGCCCAACATAATTGTCTTCGATGAGGTGTTTGGTAAAATAAGTAATGATAATTTAGAAATGGTTGCCGAGTTTTTCATCAAAATTAAAGAATATTTTGACAAGATTTTTGTCATAACACATTCTCCCTTAGTTTCGCAATGGTCGGACAGTATTGTAAAAATTAAAAAAGAAAATAATGTGTCAAAAGTTTTGTAGTAATTAACTTTTTTATATATTTGTATTCTAAGGATATATTTAAATCATAAAAATATGACCATCAAAAATAAACAATCAAAAAGATTAACGGACCAACATAAAAAGACTCAAGGTGTTGATGGTATTTTTGGAGATGATGCAAAAATCCACGAATCGAGTGTTGATAATACTACAACTCACGTATTAAAAAAAATAAAAGAGGAATACCCCCATCTTACTTTTAGATATAGAAAAAGCGTATCTAAAAAAGAAATAAATGACTCTTTAAAAAAAATGGACTCCGAATTAGGTCAAACCCTTTTTGTGTCTAAGTCATGTATTAAACCAGACGGTGGAATAATTGAAGTAAAAGATAAAAATGGTGATTGGAGGATAGTTTTAATTACGGAAGCAAAGTTTCAAGGAAAGGATATTGAAAATATAAAAAAGGGGGTTTTAGTTGGTAAATTATCCAATCAAGACTTAATGGTGGCTGGAAACGCAATTGAAAGAGCTCCAAAAAATATAATTGAAACTCGTAACTTAATGATTTCTGAATCACATTTTCCATATATTTTGTTTTTAGAAGGTTCAAATTTTTTGACAGAAACAATTTCCATAACAAGACCTGATGGTAGAGACGTAACTCTATCATCAAACTCTGGTACATTAAACAGATTGGATAGGTTGACTGCTTTAAATTATGGAATGCCAATAAATACTAATTTGTGTAAAAACAAATCCATAACTAAAAATGGTACGGTATTACGTGTTTTACAAAGCGCATCTATTTACACAAAAGGAAATGGTGATAAGTGGAACAATATTGAAATGTTGGATATTATGTTAGAAGTTTCAAAAACTTCCCTTGAAATATTAAGTATTGATTTATAAAAAAAATAAAATTATGACCCTAACTTATACTAAAAAAGGTGTAACCTTTTCACCAATTTCTACGTATACAATGGTAGACGGAACTATGGTTGCGACATACCAAGGTTCAAGAGGTGAAAATCCTGAACTTGACTTTATTGTAAAATACAAAGAAACTAACAAACGTTTAAGAACACCAAGTCATACGCACTGGATTACTGACCTTTTAGTAAAATGTGAATATAATAAAGTGATTGTTGGTAAGTTTGTAAAAAAAGTATTATCTTTGTATGAAACAACGGAACCATTCAACAACACAGAAGAAAGAAATAGTTACGAACTTAATTTTTACAAAAAACATTTATATGAGTTCGATGTTTTAGACAATCATGGGTATTATAAGATGGACACCCTTGTGAGTTTTATTGAGTTATTTACCATCTGCGAAAAACAAACAAAAGACGCTTACATGTTCAAAACATTATTAACTTTGGTGTTAGAATATTGTGAAGGAAAAAAGGATTTTTACCAAATTGTATCATATTCAAAACGAGTTTAAAAGATATTTATGAGAAAGAAGAAAACAGAAATGAAATCACAAGACAAAAGATATATGCTTTTTATTTTCGGTGATTTCACAGAAATGGAAAAGTTTATTGAGGACATTTCGTATCAGCTAATAACGGTGGTTTCTAGTGAATACCTGAAGTTTAATTATGGTGAGTTTGGCATAGTTTTACACTTTAGAACCAAAGAACCTTTTATGGAACTGAAAGAATACGTTGATATGTGTTTAGACGGAACTGTCGAACAATATTTTTTGATGGAGGCAACAGAAAACGTGGACATCAAAATGGAACGAAAATTGAAGAGAGATTTTTTAAATATAGATGGAGTAAAAAAAGAAACAAAAACAAAAGGAGTACAAAAAGATGAATTATCAGATGAAAAAAAGAAAAGAATGAACAATATAATGGAGTTCATATTTCCAATAACGGAAGACATGATTAAAAATCCATTTTTAAAAGAAGAAAAAAAAGAGAAACCGACTGTAGACCAAATTTTGGATAAGATTTCAGAAAAAGGTATAGAGTCATTAACAGAGGAAGAAAAACAAATATTAGACAATTATGGAAAGAGAGAAAACCGAGGAAATTAAATCTTCAAACCCGATTAACCAAGACGAAATTCAACTTTATTTAAAAGACATTCGAAAGTTAAAAGTAATGACACCTGAAAGGGAAAAAATCCTTTCAAAAATGATTACAGATGAAAACTGTACTGAAAGAGAAAAAGAGTTAATCTATAAAGAACTTTTAGAGGGTAACTTACGTTTTGTTATTACCGTGGCAAAACAATATCAAAATCAAGGTATTGACCTATCAGACTTAATTGCTGAAGGAAACTATGGACTATTAAAGGCCATTAAGAATTTTGATTGGACCAAAAACAACCGTTTTATTTCTTATGCTGTTTGGTGGATTAAACAATCAATCCTTCAATCACTAAATGATAATTCAAGAACAATCAGACTTCCGGTTAATGTTGTACAAGATATGCAAAAAGAAAAAAAGGTTTTGGAAAAAACTAACGGGGAATTATCCGCAAAGTTTGCACAACTTCCAAAAATTGTTGATTTGGATATGCACATCAATGAAGACGGAGACACATTAATTGATGTAATAAAAAATGAAAATATCGTTTCACCTGATGAAATGTTTTCAACAAAGGACACTCTCAAACTTAAAATGATGGAAATTATGTCAGTATTGGATGAGCGTGAAAAAGTAATTATTGAGGATTACTATGGTATTACCGGCACACCTCGTACTTTGGAAGATATTGGTACAGATTTTGGTCTTACAAAAGAAAGAGTTCGTCAAATCAAAGAAAAGGCTCTTCGTAAACTACGAAACGAATGTTCAGATTTATTTGAATATTTATGATAAAAGTTTTGGCAGTTTAAAAAAAACACTTATCTTTGTATAACAAACAATGAGACATGTATCAGTGTTTGTCGGGAAGCTTACTCCTGGGGTCGTAAGTCGTCGTGACACCGCGGTTAGTGTGTCGGGTTTAAAATCCTCTAATCGGTACGGGAAAATTAAAAAGGGTGGGATTTTTCTCACCCTTTTTGTATTTATATGATATGAATTTATTATCCGTATTAAAAAATATCATCATAGTTGAATCTAAAAAAGAAAAAGATAGAGGTACGGTTTTATTTTCTAAAATCATAGATAATAAATTGATACAATTAAAATCAACTTACCACCAAAGAAAAGAAAGGTTTGGTAAAGAAAGTTATGATAGTTTAGTTGATATGTATAATGACCATCTTGCAACTAGACGCTCAAAATACGTACAACCACCAAGAATAGCAGTTCCTGACTCCATGATAAAAAAATTGTTTGAAAATAGTTTAGAAAAAATTTATAATTCATTCGAAACTGAAAAACCTGAAAATAATCAAATTATTTTTGTTAAAAAAAGAAAGGATAATGAAGACGACAAGCATTTTAATTATGTTGAAATTTTACTAAATAAAGATGGTAATTTTTTCAATATAATAACATCTGCATTTTCAAATGATGGTCAGTTTTTAAAGACTAATGTTGAAGAAAAAAAATCAAAAAGAGTTACAATAGAAGGAATAAAAGGCAATAACATATTAGTTATTTACTTATAGGGTTGAACCGAGATTACCCTTACAACTCGGCGGAATGGGACACGAAGAGCCCTGGGTGAGAATCCTCAATTCTATCTATACGGTAGAATGAAACTACACTCCCTCATCGGCGCCGGTGAGGGTTTTATTTATCTTTAATATTTATCTGTTATAGTTATTAATATGAAAGAAAAATTACTACCTTGGTTTTTGTTGTTTTGTGCTCTCGGTTTATCAGGAACTGCGGCGTATTATAGTGTTGTTGGTTTATCCGTTGTGTTTGTTGGAGTTGCTTTACCTGTAATAATTATGGGTGGGTTTTTAGAATTATCAAAAATTGCCATCGCAACATATCTTCACGACAAGTGGAAAGAAACTTACGGAGTATTAAAATTATATATGACTGTCGCTCTTGTAACTTTATCTCTTATTACATCATTGGGGATATATGGACTTTTAAGTACAGGATTTTCAACCAATATCGCAAAACTTGAAATCGGTCAGAAGGAAGTAAAAAACATTGAAGTAAAAAAACAAAGATTTGAGGAAATTAAAAACGAGTACCAAAAAGAAAAACAAATATTAGATAAAGACATCTCAAAATTAAGAAACGCCTTATCAACTAACACCACAACTCAAAGTGTGGATAGACAAACAGGTCAGGTTGTAACAAGAGCAAATAACGCAAATCGTAAATCATTTGAATTACAATTAGAATTGGCGATTGAAAATCGTGACAAAATGTCAGGTAAAGTGGATGCTCTTAATGACAGTATTACCGCATTAGATATAAAAGTACTTGAATTAGAATCAAAAGAGATTTCAGGTAATGAACTTGGAACCATAAAATATATCAGTGAACTTACCGGATGGAGTGTTAAAAAAACCGCTAACATCTTTATATTAATTTTAATTTTTGTGTTTGACCCATTAGCTATTACATTAGTTATTGCAACAAACCAAGCATTCAAAAATAATAGAAAAGATGAGGAAGATGATTCCCCAAAACGAGAAGTCACCCCCCAAGTTACCCCCCAAGTTACCCCTCAAGTCACCCCTCAAGTCACCCCTCAAGTCACCCCCCAAGTTACCCACGAACTTCCCCATGAACTTCCCCACGAACTTACCCACCAAGTTGAAGAGGAAGTCAATGTTCCTGATAGTTTATTAAGTATTAATGATAGTTGGGAATGGATTCCTGAAGAAACAGAACCAGTGATTGAAGATGTCACAGAAGATGTCACAGAAGATGTCACAGAAGATGGCATGGAAGAAATAATTGAACCTCAAGTAGAGGAAACACCTGAAGAAATTATTAGTAATAATACAGAAGAAACTCAAACAATAACAAATAGAAGACTTTCATACACTAAGAATGATACAGGTAATTTCAAAATTAATAGAATCTGAAGTTCTGTCTCGTAACGACAAAAAAAGTCAAATAATTTTGGCCGACACTAAAAGGCCTTATAGATTTTATATACAATCATTATTACACAGGTACAATCAAAATAACCCACATCTACCTAATTATTTAATTAATAAAAGTGGTGAAATATTTATGATTTCAGAACCTAATATGTATTCAAATTACATAGGTGATGAGTCGGTTGACAAAAACTCTATAACTATTGTTTTAGAGAATTTAACTTGGTTAAAAAAAATACCAATAGAAACAAACTATTTAAATTGGATAGGTGATATTTATAAAGAGAAAGTTTTTGAAAAAAAATGGAGAGAACAATTTTTTTGGGACCCATATACTCAAAAACAAATTGAAAGTTTGGTTTTTTTAACACATGAGTTGTGTGAAAAGTTTAACATCGATAAAAAGACAACAAAAACAAATGTCAAATTATCGGGAGTTGAAAACTTTAACGGAGTTGCAACAAAAAGCAATTACAATTCAAACTGTAGAGATATAAACCCATCTTTCAATTTTAACAATTTTGAAAAATTATTAGAAGAATATGAACCAGTATGATGAAATAAAAATGTTGTTGAAAAGGTCTAGACTTTTGCAAGAACAAGTAGGACCAATTAATATGGCAAAAAGTATTGAAGACAACATCGAACAAGATGAGGAACAAGAAACTGAAGTTGATGTTGATAAAGTAAAAAAAGACAAAAGTAAAACTTATCGTATATCGGGAGGTCTTTTAACTCTTCATGGTAAAGATAAAAAAGAGTTGGAATTAACAAACGACGAAAAACAATCTTATCAAGAAACCATGGAAGAATTTGTTAATGAAGTATCTGACCTTTCAGACTTTGGAGTATTAAATGTTTATAGTAATTCAGTTCAATGGAGTGGTAAGATAGTTGATGCTGACGTTGAGTTTTTCTATTCTATTGGCGAAAACAACGGTGTATATATAAATGGGGATATGATTAAATTGGACCAAGAGCTTGTTGATTTAACAAACAAATTAAAATCTTTTTTTGAAAAATTTAAAAGCAAATGGGCGAAAATAATTTCAGTTAGGAAAAAAACTAAATTTACAGAAGAAGAATAATATGGAATTTTTAAAAAAATATTGGCAAAAAATTTTAATAGGTGTTGGTGTATTTGCCATCATTTATCTTTTAATACTGATTTTAACAAAAAAACCAGAAATGTCTGAGTTGGATAAATATAAATTGGAGCAATTGGATAAACACATCGGAGAACTAAAAAACCTTCAAAAAAGTTTAAATGATTCAATCAATTCTTATAATCAAAAAGTAAAAGATATTGATAAAAAAATATCAAATATAAAAATAGAAAAAAAGGAAGTTAATAACTACTACACTCAAAAAAAAGAAGAGATAAAAAACGCAGACAAAAAACAAGTAGATAGTTTGCTTAGAAAAAGATATAATTTTTAAGATGAATAGAATAACAATTTTACTATTAATTCTTTTTATTGGGTTTAATAGTTTAGCTCAAAAACCAAAACCTCAAGATACTTCAGAAATATGCATACCTTATGGGGTTGCACAAAAAATGTTATTGGATTTAAATGACTATGATAGGTTAAAAGAAATAAATAAACTTAACGAAAAACAAATCATACAACTTAACGACAAGGTTTTTTATATGGAAAAATCAATTTCAAGTTGGCAGAAGTTAGACTCCACAAACAAAATATTGGTTTCAAATACCGAACAAAAGTTTAAAATAATGTCAGACGAAAATGAAAGGTTAAGAAAAGAATTTAAAAAACATAAAGTAAAAAGTACATTCATACAGGTAGTTGGAGGTTCTATAATACTAACATTAACAGGACTATTAATTTTTTAATCATGCCGTTTTCACAATCAGATAAAAAAGAAATAGAAAAAATTGTTAAAAGTGAAATCAAAAGCTTTTTCAATTCTAGTACCCTTAAACAATTTGAAAATCAAATGATTGATTTGATAAGAAAAGAAATTAGAAACGGAAAAATAAAAGGGGACATTACTGATTATATTACAAAGGCATTTACCGAATTTTACTATGAGATGTATAGACAAAAACATATGTGGACCAGCACATTTAAAAATTTAAAAATATAAGTAAGTGAAAAATATAGACCACCAAAAGTTAATAGAAAACGCACTAAGAGAGTTGATAGAAGAAAAATCTTCAACGATTAGTAGACCAATATTTAGTTTGTTTTCTAAAGATACTGAAGCAAAAAAAGAATACAAAAAAACAAAAAAAGAAACCAAAGAAGGTATGGGAGCGGCATCGGCAGGAAGTTTTGCCCCCGCTTTGAATTTCAACGAAGAGGAAGATGTTGAAAAAATAGAAGCAACTGAAGCAACTGGTTCGGCGTCTTCAGGTTCATATGAAGGGGCATCTTTTTTGGCTAAAAACTTAAATAGTTGGGGACCGTCTAAAAAAACACAATTACCTGGTGGGTTATTTGTAAAACCAAAAGAAAAATGTAAAACTTTCCCTTATTGTAATCAGGGAGATATAAACGCTTTAGAATTTGGTAAAACGGGTGGTTTTAATACTAAATTGACAAAGTCAACTCCTAAAAAAACTAAGAAAAAATCAAAATTAAAAGAGGCTATTGAGAACGTATCATATAGAACTGGATTAAGTGAATCTGAAATTCTAAAAATTCTTATAGACTATATTTAAGTTTTCCATTAAAGGTAATATTTATTATTATGGAAAATTACATAAAAAACATAACAAAAAGAATTATATCTGAAGAGATAGATAATAGAATTTTTGACATAGAAAATAAAATATTTGAAAATAAAAATATGGAAAAACAAGTTTGCTCAGAATGTGGTGGTAAAATGTATGAAGGAGAATGTATGGAATGTGGAGGAATGTATGAGGGTGATATACAAGAATTAGGAGGAATGGATGATTCGCATCCTTTTTTTGGAGGTAAAAATTTACGAGATATACCAAAAAAAGATATAGAAAGATTTTTTAGAAACAGAGAGGAAGACGAAGATTATAAAGACAGAAGTATGTATGACCCAAACTATGGTGATGATGAAGAAGAATATTATCCTGAACTAAGAATTTCTAGTGACATGCCATCATACAAAACTAAATATAGACATAGTGATGATGAAGATGAATTTTATTTAGATGAAGAATATGGTGGATTTACAGACGGTAGAAGGAAAATAGATAAAGCGAAACCATTTGGTAAAATTACAGGTGCAGACTTTAAAGCACTTCGTTCTATGAAAAAAGAAGTAGAAGAAACTTTATATGAGTTGGATTTAGAAGAAGAAGATGTTGAAGAAGGAAATGCTTTTTCAGGTGCATTATCAGCAGCAAGAGAAAGAGGAGATAAAACTTTTAGAGTCGGAAACAAAACTTACCCCGTTGAAGAGTCATACATAACTGAAAAATGGAAAGGGGATGTTGAAGTTAAAAGTACTGGTGAGTATGCAGATATGACAATTGATGAGATAGACACCGAAATTAAAAAAATTAAGAAAAGAAATTCAGAATTAAAAAGATTAGGTAAAAAAGTACCAAGCTCAAGTCGAGAAAAAATGGGACAATTATACTTTGCTAAGAGAGCAAAAAAAGATTGGCCAGGTAAAGGAAAGGCAAAAGTTGAAGAGTCAAGATTGATTTTTACAGAAAATGAAATGATAAGTTTAATTGAGAATATTGTTTTAGAAGAAAAAAGAAAAAAAGCAACTAAATCTGATACATATTTGAAATCATCATTAGGTCAATCTAAAAAACAAGAAGAGGACTATATTGATAGTGTTGTTAAAAAAATGAAATCTTATTTAAAAACAGGTTCTAAAGGTAAATACGAAATGTCACCAAAGAATTTTCCCAAAGGGAATGGAGAACTTGAAAAAATGGATAAAATGGCTTACGTACCATCTAAGGCGGTTGATGAATATATAACTAACTTCACAGCGGCAAGTTTAGAAAACTTAGATTACGATACTTTTGAACCAAATGAAGAAAGAGTATCTAAATATGTAAAAGGTTCATCAGAAACAGGTAATAATCCAAAATGGGCAAATGCAGTAGAAACTCCTGTGAACGCAAAAAGAGATGAAGTAAGAAAAAATAATTATTTGTCAAAATTAAAAAAGAAAGCATATAACAAAGCACCTCAACCTGTCGTTACTGACAAGAGTGGGTCTGAGTCAGGTGCTGACAAAATTATGATGAAGTTAGAATCCACTGACAAACAAAATGTTTTGACCGAAATGGAAAAAATGAAAAGTTTAATTGGTTATGATAGAAAAACACAATAATTAAAATTCATTTCTAATAAAATTATACTATATTTTCCCCATGTCTATTAGTAATAACATGGGGAATTTTTTTGATTGGTTGGCAAAACCTATGGAAAAAGAAGATATTGTTGCTTGGTATTTAGCAAACAATATTATACCAGAATACACAGAACTATTTAGAGACTTTTGTTTTTCCTTTTATGGTTTAATAAAAATGACATATTTAGGTGAGGAAGACATTGATTTGTTAGAAACCAAAACTGGAATGACGGAACAACAAAAAAAAGAACATTTTGTTTGGTGTCTAAATAAAACAATCGAGAATTTTAAAAAAGAAAATATAGAATTTGATATTAATCAAAATGATATTTTATTCTTTGAGAATTTCTTTTTTGATACGTTTTATAACCAAAACGATAAAAAAATAAAAGAAACGGTAGATAAATTTTTTAATCATATGTTTGATTTAGAAACACCAAAAAGTAAATCAGACGTAGAAATTTTTACCGAAATATATAAGATGTTAGAAAGGTCTGTAAAACTGATTGATTAGTCTTTACATTACAAACCACGTATTTAAATTAAAAAAAATAAATGTATAAAAATTTTTAAATGGAAACTTTAGAACAAATCAAAACATTAATTGAAGAACTTTCAGTTGATACAACAAAATTTTATGGCGGTAATAAGTCTGCAGGTACTAGAGCTAGAAAAACTTGCCAACAATTAAAAAGTTTAACACAACAGTTAAGAACTGAAATTTTGAACCACAGTAAAGAAGAAAAAAATGATTAATTATCTATTACTTTTTTGTTTTATTTTCTCTATATTATTACTAACAAAGTTTATATTTAGTTTCGTAAGGTCAGTATATTCAAATCCACCAGCACCTTATGAATTTGAAAAATATGAACAACTATATTATGGTATTGCAATATCATATGTATTAACTTATTTAATTATGGTATAATGGTTTATAGTGAATTTATTAACAAAACGTCAACTTATCTTAACTCTGTTAGAATTTTAAAAAATTATGTAACTTTTGATATGATTTTCCCATCGACATGGTCGACTCTTAAAAGAGCTCCTGAAGGAATTGAAATATTACAAAATCAAAATAATGATAGTAGAACTATCACATCTTTTGTTTGTGAAAATAATCCACCGTTAATTGATATTGTTGAAAAAACAATCGATGCTGTAATATCAACTAATTTAGAAAGAGAAGAAAAAGAAAGACTATTTAAGTTGAAAGTTTCAGAATTGAAAGGTATATTTGAAAATGGGGATATAGATACTTTAAGAACATTAAAGTTTGACACAAATGAATTAACAAGTTTAAATACTAATGGAGCCAAACAAAAACTTACACCCGCTTCTGAGGGAAATGGAATCCTTGAAGGAGGAAGTAAAAAAATCAAACAAGATTAACGAAGAAGAGAAAAAAAAGTTTTCTTCTGAAATAAAAATGTTTAAACCTTCAGATATAAGAAATACAATATTTGAAGAAGAAAAAATGAATTTATGGCAGAGAATCAAGAGAGTTTTAGGGGTGATTTAGAAAAACTGGCTCAAATTTCAGATTTACTTGAAAGTTCATTTATCAAAAATGAAAAAGTTGAATTAAAGGTGTCTTTGGATGAAGGCACCTTTTCTAATCTATTACAACATCTGATGTTGAATCAAAATGAAAAAAAATGCACGATACAAATTTCAAACGTTGAATTTACCTTTTTGAGAAAGTAGTTTTTTGTCTGTATAAATTTTTCTTATCAAAACCCATCTCTTCTAAAACGCTGTAAATCCATTTTCTTTGTGCGTTTGATACATCCCTAACAATAATAGCATCCATCCTTGAATTTTCATAAAAGTGTTTTTCTAAAATATTTAAAAACCTAAAAGACTCATCAATGTCTTTCAATGAAAATAGACTTATAGTTTCATTTATCTGTATACATATTTTGTTGTTTAATGAAAAGATGTTTTTCAACTCATTATTACTACAGTACTCCTTTAAAAAATCTGAAAAACTAATTTTGTCTTTAAGTTGATAATCATATATCTTTTCTTCCACATTGTATTTTTCAATATCAATAAAAACGTAATCCTTATCCTGTAAGTTTGCAACATGATTTCTACCCAAATCATCAACAAAATGTAAAGTATTTTGAACATTGGATTGATTTGTTAGTAAACCAATGTGGTAATCGACTGGTGTTGCATTTTCTATTTTCTTATCAAAAACTATTTCTTTATTTTGTTTTACAAGTTTTTTAAAAAAAGACATGGCGTTTTTTTCTGTAGAATAACGTTTGATAATTTTTCTTTTTTTCCTATTCTTAAAAAGAACTATTATATAATTTGACATTATGAAAAACTATTACGAAATATTAGGTGTAAGTGAAAATGCAACACAAGATGATATAAAAAAAACATATAAAAAACTAAGTAAGCAATACCATCCAGATGTAAACCCAAACGGTGAAGAAAAATTTAAAGAAATCTCTGAAGCTTATGATATTTTAAAGGACGACAATAAAAGAAGTGATTACGACATGAAACGTAGAAACCCATTTGGAAATGGTGGGTTCGGGTCAATTTTTGAGGAAATGATGGGACATTCACAAAGACAACCTAAACCGGCTGACAAAATTATTGAAATAGTAGTTACCCCTGAAGAATCCTATAAAGGTGTGGAAAAAACAATCGAAGTTGACACAAATAAATCTTGTGAAAGTTGCACGGGAACTGGTGGAACTAAAAAAACATGCACAAGATGTGCAGGTAGAGGGTTTATTATACAAACAGTTGGTACGGGATTTTTCAAAACACAAATGCAATCAAATTGTTTCGAATGTAAAGGGACTGGTGAACATTTAATTGACGCGTGTGGGGTTTGTTATGGTAATGGGGTTATTTCTAACCACAGCAAGTTTAATGTACAAATACCAAACAATGTAGATAATGGTGACTTTATGAGAATGAGAGGTATGGGGGATGAAATACCTAAATATGGTAGGGGCGATTTAATTTTAAAAGTTTTGTGTATGAAACACAACAATTTTGAAAAATCAGGAAATGATTTGATTTATTATCTAAAATTAAATTTCAAAGACTTATTAATAAACGACCAAGTTGAAATACCTCACCCTGATGGTAATATAAAAATAAATCTACCTGAAGGATTTGATACTGAAAAACCATTAAGACTTTTCAAAAAAGGATATAAAGTTGATGGTGCTGTTGGTAATTTTTACATAAAAATAAGCATACAGAATAATCTGACTTTAACTAACGAACAAAGAGAACAAATTAATAATATATTAAAATAAAGACATTATATTTTTAACGATTTCTATTGTTCCGTAGACCGCCGCGATTAACATGTAAACCGCCAAAATAGTAATCCAAATTTGAGAGTTGGACATACCCTTTTTACAAATACTACACTCCACTTCTGTTGCTTTTTCTTTTTTCATACCTATAATTTATGTATTAATCATTTGAAAATAAATATCAAAATTATTTTTATTTATTAACGCACTTTTATTATAATATTGATATTTATAATATATGAGTAAACTTGGAAGACCAAAAAAAAATGAAGAAAACAAAAAAGTTAAATACGGTATTAGTATAGATAGATTTTTGTTTGATAAAATGAAAAATGAAAATATTAGTATATCTAAATTCATTCAAGATTTAGTAAAGGAATATTATGATAAGAAAAAAATTTAATGAAGATTATTTTAAGACGATTGATACTCCAGATAAGGCTTATTTTCTTGGTTTTATCTATGCTGATGGATGTTTAATTGACAATCCAAAAGAATATAGATATAAATTAAATATTAAAATTCATAATAAAGATGAAGATATATTAAAAAAGTTTATATCCTTATTAGATAGTGAAGTTGAAATATGGAGAAGTAATCATAGAGAAATTTCTGAAATCGGGTTTTCAAGTAAGAAAATGATAAATGACTTAAAAAAGATTGGATTACACCCAAACAAAACTTATACAATAAGTTACCCTAAAATTGATGAAAATCTTGAAAGACATTTTTTACGAGGATATTTTGATGGTGATGGGTGTATTAGAATAAATGAAGACAAAAAAGATAATTCTAAACGAGGGGACTTGAGAATTGTTGGTGGGTCAGTTAATTTCATAAATACTTTAAATGAAAGGATGGGTAAATTATTTGGAGTTAATGTTAATAAACTTTACGGACCAAAAAATAAAGAATATAAATTTGTTGGGTGGGCAGGTATGTCAGATATTGAAAAGATTTACAATGGGTTTTATTCTGAAACGGACTTGTTTTTAAATAGAAAAAAGATTATCTTTGATGAGGTTATTAATATAATTAGTAGTAAAAATAAATATAGAAAAAAATAATAGTTTTGGTTTCATACATTGGCGGTAAGAGTAAAATTGGAAAGTGGATAGTCCCTTTCTACGATAAAAATATGGAGGTCTATTTAGAGACTTTTGGAGGAATGTTTTGGTGTTTCTATAATATGGACCTAAAACAGTTCCCGAATCTTAAAAAAGTGGTTTATAATGATTTTAATCCACTGAACTATAATCTATTCAAGTGTGTTCAAAACCCAACTGAATTGTTACGAGCAATTAACTCTATTGATTGTCAAAAACAAGGTGTGGACATCACTCCTGAGATTTATAGAAATCAATTTGTAAGCTTTCAGGCTGAAGTTTTTAATGAAGGTTTCAGCGTAGAACCTGGCGATTACGAGGTTGCAGCCAAATACGTTTATATTCTAACACAAGTATTTAGTGGGTCAAAACCTGAAACATCTAACTTTATTGACCTTAAAGGGAAGTATAAATCAAAATATCTTACCTTTAGAGATAAGTTATCAAAACCTGATTGGGTAGACCATTTTTTAAAGATTACAGATGTAGAAAATATGGATTTTGCTGACGTTATTAATAAATACGACTCACCATCCACTTACATCTATTTGGACCCACCTTATTGGAAAACTGAGAATTACTACTCTAATCATGATTTTGATAGACAAGACCACGAAAGATTGGCAAATGTTTTACATAATGTTCAGGGTAAATTTTCATTATCATATTACGATTTTGACTTATTACATCAGTGGTTTCCTGAAGACCAATACAATTGGGTTAAAAAAGAGTTTGCAAAAGCTGCCGCCGCCAAGAAAGGAGAAAAACAAAATATGGGTGAAGAATTACTCATTATGAACTACTAAGTTTTATTTTTTTTAAAATTTGCAATATTTATATATAAAATTAAAAAGATGGCGATTAGATTTACTAATATATTACGAGACATAATAGTTGAAAGTTCAAGATTTCAAGTTTTATTTGACAAATTTGTTAAACCAAAAGAAAGGGGGCAAAAAGGTATTATGCCTTTTGAAACTTTATTTGCATTAATTGCTGCCGACCCAACAACAAGAGTTCCTGAAGGTATGGATATTGATTCAGTGAAACCTGAAGATATGGAAAAGGTAAAAATTGGTAAGTACGCTCAGTGGTTGTTGAAAAACTTTGTGACACCTAAATTACCATCAGACCACCCACTAATGGTTTCTGACCCACAATCAGGACAATATAAATCAGCACTTAAACAATACCAAGATTTATTCTTAGAAGACTTGTATAAAGTAACTGGAGACTTACAAAAGTTTGAAAGATTTAAAAATAGACTACCTCAAGAAGCAAGAGATATTAATAAATTAACACCTGAGACATTATATGATTATGTTAAAGATTTTAGTTTAGAAAAAACTAAAGCAAGTGCGACTGAAAAGAAAGAAGCTTCTAAAACTTACGCTCACCCTGGAGCTGATATTGTTTATAGAGGTCAAAATTGGACAGTTGCAAGAATTTCAGACACCGGTAAATTAGGTAAAGATGCCGCATGTTTCTACGGAGGTTCATATCAAGAACCTGGTAAAGGTGAAACAAGATGGTGTACATCATCACCAGGTCTTACTTGGTTTGATAGATACATCAAGGATGGACCTTTATATGTGGTTATACCAAATTCAGGAATGAAGTATACCGCCGATAAAGAATATGGTGAAGTTTCTGGACTTCCGGCGTATAGGTACCAATTCCACTTCCCATCTAATCAATTTATGGACCCAGCAGATAGACAAATTGATTTAGTTGACTTTTTAAATACTAATGAAGAAGGTTTGAAAGAATACTTTAAATTTGAGTTTATGAAAGGTTTATCTACTGCAGGAGGAACAAAAGTTTCTGTACAATATCCAAGTGATTCAGCATCTAAATTTATTGCACTTTATGGGTTTGATGAATTTTTCACAACATTACCTAAAAACATAACAAGACTTGAGTTTATTGCTAAAAGTTCAAAATTGGATTTAAATATACCTGATACAATTGGTAATTTTACAGATTTAACAGCAATTCACTTTGTTGGTTGTGTTGCCACAATACCACCATCGGTATGTAATTTAAATAAGTTACAGTTTTTATCACTACCTGACAATCCTAATTTACAGAGATTACCAGACTGTATCAAAGACCTTCCTAAGTTGTCTATTATTAATTTAAAAAATAGTAATTCAAACGCATTACCTGAAGACTTAAAAGATTTACCTGAAGAATCTGACTTACATATTTTTCTTTAATAATTTTACTGAATAAATTATTTTTATTAAATTTGTCATATGAATAATGTCGATATAGAAATTTACATGACAACCCTTGTCAAGTTTTTTACACAAAACCCTGACCAACTCAAGCTATTAATTGGTGACAATGACGGCTCAAAGTTTTATCAAAAAATTAGAGAAATTGCCGAAAAAAACCAAAAAGAAGAAAAAGAAATAGCACCAACAAGAAATCAGATGATTCAGGTGATTTTAGAAATTCAAAATAAGGTTAAAAAAAACACCTTAAATAATGTGGTTTCCAATTTTATGGACCACCATATGGGAAAAATTTCATTGAATTAGTTTTTTAATTTCCAAAATTTATTTATCTTTGTACTATGTTAGAAGTAGAAGGAAAAACATTTCATAAGTTTATTGAAAAAAAGAATTACAGAGTTGAACTTTATAAAAACTTCTGTGATATTGACTCAAAACATAATAACAGTTATGAGTCAGTTCATTTTACAAAAAACAAAGAAAAGTTTTATACCGACACCCAACTATTTTCTGAGGATGATTTTGTTAAACATTACGGGAACCCTTGCGCGTCGGTATTTAGAATAAGATATAGATTTTTTATCGAAGAAAGTGAAAATAAAATTTCCTTAAAGTATCAATTATATACAAAGCAAAGAAGAGTCGGAGGTAAGTTTTTTGTTGAAAGAAAAACAACAGAATATTTTTCATTTAATTTCAAAACTAAATTGTTCTACTCAGGAACATTTATCACAAAGAAAAAACAAAAAATGGGAGCTCGCATGAAAGTTAATCCAACTTATGTTGCGGTTCGAAGTTTTTTAAGAAGTGTTCATGTTGATGAAAGCGTAAAACCTGAAAATCATTTTATTTTCTTTTTAGAAAAAATATGGGATAAATTAGGAATTGAAAATCCACAGGATTTTAAGTGGGATTCACCGGAGTCATTTTATAGTTTAACATATTATTTGGTCAATGGAATTAAAATTCCAAACAGTTGGAAAAAATTCACTTATTTTTTTATTCCAAAGAAAGATTTAAAATCATCAAATATGAATTTGGTTGATTCAATAATGAAAAAACTAAATTTAAAAGGGTCAAAAGTTAAACAGATTTTTAATGAAATGGAATGGATTGATTTTGATAGATTGTATCTAACATATAATCTTTTGGGAATTGATAGGTTTAACAAAATTGAAAACAAAGTATTTCAATCATACTATGGTGATGAGACAATGCCAATGGAAATGAATCAAATGGGTGGGTCTTTTGAATGTTTTTATTCAGATAAAGAACAATTTAATCAATATTTCTTGAGTAGAACATTAGTTCCTTTAACTCCAAAAGAAAAAGATAGAATTTTAGATTTGATGCCATATTTTGACCATTATAAATGGAGAACTTTAATTGACCATTTAGAGATGAAAAAAAATTTAATGAATCTTGGAGAAGATGTTAAATTCAAATTCACAAACATTAGTAGTTTTAATTTAGAACATGAAGAGTTCAGTCGCCTTTTACAATCGTACAGAAAAGGTGAAGTTGAAAGATTCTATGGTGATGTAGATAGTTTAGAAACACCAATCGAACACGAAGGTGAAACATATTATCCTGTTCTTTTAAGAAAAACTGCGGACTATGAAAAAGAATCACAACACCAACGAAATTGTGTTCGAGGGTATTCAGAAAGACCAGATTGTTTAATATTCTCAATTCGTAAAGACTCAACAGATGGTGACGATAGAATAACTGTGGAATATAGATACAAAATAGATGAAATATTGAATGTTCAAGAAAGAGCTAGATTTAATGAAACACCATCGTTAGAGTTTTCACAAGTCGCTAAAATTCAACTTGCAAATATTAACTTACTTTACAAACTCGGAACTTTAAAATTACCAAAAATGGTTAAAAAGTATCGTAATGGTAAAACTGTTGAGCAAGAGTCGACATTCAAAAGTTTGGAACACGAAGGGACTAGAGTAATTGCGATGACTCCACATTGGAATTACCCAACACCTGAACTACAGAATTGGCAAAATGATATTTTATACCATCAAGATTATCAGTATTTGGACTTTGTAGAAGATTTACTTCCATAATAATATATTTATTTTATTTACTATGGATAAAATAGAGTTTGTACCTTCTTATGTATACGATACTTTCAATAGTTTATTTGAGAGCGGTATAAGACCCAACTCCGTAAAAACTAGAAATATAACTTCTCAAGGATTAATAACTTTAATGGAAAAAGGTACTGTGGTATGGTCCAATTCCTTATTTGACCAAAAACATTATTATTTAGAGGGAGTTATTAGATGGAGTAAAAACCAAGTACTAATTTATTTCCAAAAAGTTGAAAATGAATCAACATACAAAATAAACATTCTGACTGATGATTTATCAAGAATAGATATTCTTTTGGTTGGTTTAAATAAATTTTTTACAATAGATAATATATGAAAGTTATTGTTTTATTTACAATGAAAGGGTGTCCACATTGTACAGATTTGAAAGAATTATTTCAAAATAATGAAGTAGCATTTATCGATAGAGATATTTTTGAATATGCCGACGAGTACGAAGAATTTGTCAGTGCAAAAAAAAATGAATTTGTTCCTGCAATGATATTCATGACATTAGATAAATCTGGCGAAAACTATAGCGACGTTAAATTGTTGGCTCCTGATGATGATTATCAAGACATTACAGAAGCCTTCAATTTAGCGAATAGTTATGTATCAGAATAAAATAATCTCGTTTAATAAATCTAACTCTTCTATTTTTTCTTCGATATTTTTATTTCCAAAAGTATCAGATAAAGATTTTTCGTCAAATGGAAATATATCTAAAATCATTGATTCCATCCATTCAGTTTTAACCACATGATTATTATTGTTAATTTTAAAAATGATATTTTCTGAATTAATGTTGATATATAATTCATCACTGTAAATCGAAAAACTTAAATTGTCTGATAGCGATTTTGCAAAAATATGGTTAGAAATATAATCACCTAAAAAACTATAGTATTTCTCAATACCATTAGATAAACCATATTTTCTTTCAGAATGGTACTCTAAATTTTCAAAATTAAATTCAATTAATTTATAATTTGGATAGTCTAACCTTAAAACATTACTTAAAACATTATTATCAGAATCAGAGTTAAAAAGAATAATTTTATTATCGTAGTCAAATTTTAAATTAATTTTTACACCACTATCAAAAAAGTTATCAACAAAACCTAAAAGACTTTTTTCTACTTTTTTTGATAATTTATCGAAAGTAAAATTCAAATTGATAGGATTTGTTTTTAATACATCAACAAAATTAATAATGTCAATTACCTTAACCGTTTCATACCTACTATCTTTAAATTCACTTAAATAGTTTCTAAAACTTTCAAGAATATTAACAGTTTGTTTGGCCGTTGTAAAACCATTAACAATGAAAAAACTCCTGTGATTAAAAACCGTTAATTCAGTCTTACATCCAGGAGTTACTTCTTCGAATTTGTTTACAAGAATATTTGCTAGTGTGTTGCATAATCTTTTTCCATCTAAAAGATTATTAATTTCAATTTGTGACATTATTAATATTTAACTTTTTATTTTTACAATCTTATGTAAAAAAAAAATTTAGTTAAATAGTAATTATTTTTTGTTGTAATACTTTTCAACAATTTTTGTAACTGCACTCTTAACAGACTGTGTGTTTTGTTGACTCTGTGTTTGTGTTTGAGTCTGTGTTTGTGTTTGAGTTTGTGTTTGGTTGTTTTTACATCCGCATCCCATGACTTAAAGTTTTAAATGGTTTATTTTAATATAAATATTTTCTTATATTGTAATTTATATTCATTCAAAGATAAATCAATTCTTTTTTTAGATATTTATAACATATGTCATTAGAAAAAATTATAAAAAGAGTCATTTATGAGCAGATTGAAAATGTTATAAGGATTTCACCTGAAGACTTTAAAGAAAATTTGCCCTATTTCAATAGTGATGTTGCATTACTAAAAAAATATTACAAAAATAAAGATATTATAATCACCGGTGATTTAGATTTACAATACGACAAAGAAATTAAAAATCTTGACTCACTTTCTAAAATTGAAGGAAATTTAGATATTAGTTATAGTGACGTTGATGTTTTTGATGAAAGTAAAGCTAAAACCGTTAGAGACTGGTATAGTAAAAGATATTATATAAGACAACAAAAAATACTTCAAGAAAAACTTAATTATTTAGATGAACTAAGAAAGAAAAACGATTGGAATATTGAAAATGGAAAAAAAATATCCTACCGAACAGAGGCGTTATACGAACATTTAGAAAATCAACGTATATTGTCTTATTATGACGATGGCGTTAGTGAGGAGGAAGTTCTTGAGGACAAATATTTTATTTATCCTGAAAATTACACACATTACGGTGGTGGTTTTTTTACTTGGTTAGGTGAAGAAAGTAGAGACACAGAATGGATGGTATTTAGTGAAGATGAAATAGAAAGTGCTGCCAGACGTTCAATCGAGGGAAGAATAGATGAACTTGGATATGAAGCATTTGCTTCTTGGGTTTGGGAAGACCATTTAGATAATGAGTCGGTTAGGGGTTTTTTAAGAGATTATATATCAGAATCATTTTATGATGACCCTGAAAACTGGGGAATTAAAAAAGATTTGACACAACAACAAGAAAAAATTGTAAATATATACAAACAAAAAATTGAAAAATTAGAACAAAGAATAAATAATGAAGATTTAGATGACGAAACCGAAAATAACATCCAAGAAGAAATTGATGATATAACAGAATTAATTAAAGACGTTGAAGAAAACCCAGAAGGTGATTACAACGAAGACGAAATAGAATCGGCAATTGAATCTTATGTTGACGATAATGAAGATGAATTTGTTTCATTTTTATCTGACCAAGGATTTGATAAAAATGAAATTTTGTATTATGTTGATACGGAGGCTGTAATAGATTATATAATTGATAATGATTCTTGGGGTGATATTTTAGGTAGTTATGACGGTGACCACGATGAAATTTATGTAAATGGAGAGCCATTTATTGTAATGAGATATAATTAATTTATTTACTGACCAACATATTTTTCTTATTTTTTATACATGGAGACAAATTGGGTATTTCAAGAGCCAGTAGATTTTGAACACAAACAATATATTTTATTAGGGTATTTACAAAAAATTGAAAAAGAGTTAAACGATTTTAAACTTTATCCAAATTTTCAATTGTTGTCACTTCATTTGGCTAATATAAATTTAGTGTTACAAAAAGGTCAATATCTGTCATTGACAAAAAAATTAAAAGAAAAAGATGAAGAAATTTTATTATCAGATTTAGTTAGTCAAGAAATACCACCAATGACTGGTCAAGAAATCTTAGAATTATATAGAATAAGCAAATATTCATCAGAGAAATTACAAAACTTTTTTGACCATGCAAAGGCAATTTGGGAGTTGGTGAATGATAGTATTTCATTAACTGTATTAAAGAACCCAAAAAAAATTGAAAACAAACAAGGACTTTTTATAATTAGAAACAAAGAAAAAAATTACTTATACGAATTTGTAATTAAAGAAATTAAAAAGGATTTTCCTGATGTTAAATGCTACATTAAAAAAATATGTGAGATTGAAAACCAAGAAATTACTTCGGAGTTATTTGAAAACAAAAAAACTTTAATTAAAAATTTAAGTAGTGAAGAAGTTCATAGAGAACTTATACTATTCAAAGTAAATCACGACGATAATTTTCCATTCAATGAGACATTGATTCCTTTGACCAAAAGAAAATTGTTAAACTTTATACAACAATCTAAAATTATAAATAAGGTTAATTTGACAAAAACAATTTAATAAACTATACTATTGATATGAAAAAAAAAGAAATCATTAAAGAGATTAAAAGTATGGTCAAAAAGTACCCTAACGACTTAGATTTAGGAAACCAAGTGAGAACCTTTTTGTTAAACTTAAAAAGTAAAAAGAGTAATGGGATTTAATAAAAGATTTCTTAACAAAGAACAAATTTTAAAAAATCAACATCATATAATTGAGTATCTTCAAGCAGACGCACTTTTTATAACGGATAAGTTTTCTGAAGAAGTTTACAGATTATTCAAGGATGGGGCAAATGAAAAAACAATAATTGAATATATAAATAAAAATAAATGAAAGTAACCTTAGAATATGTATGGTTAGATGGATATACTCCAGAACCAAACCTTAGAAGTAAAGTAAAAGTTGAAGAAATTAATACAAATGTGAATGAGTTCAAATTTCCAGAATGGAGTTTCGATGGGTCATCAACAAATCAAGCAAACACAGAAAATTCAGATAAAATATTAAAACCTGTAAGATATTATACTCAAAAATCTTTTCCTTTAGAAAATAGCAGGGTATATGTTTTATGTGAAGTATTAAATTCAGACGGTACACCCGACGAATCAAACATTAGGTCAAAAGTTGAAAACCAAGAAGATTTGTGGTTTGGTTTCGAACAAGAATATTTTATTAAAAATTCAAAAACAAATAATATCTTAGGCCACGAAACCCCACATTTAGAACCCCAAGGAAAATATTATTGTGGAGTTGGACATAATGTTGTTGGAAGGGGTTTTGCTGAGGAACACATGGCGTTATGTTTAATGTATGGTATGGAAATAACAGGTATTAATGCTGAAGTCGCATTAGGACAATGGGAATACCAAGTTTTTTCTAAAGGAAGTTTAAAGGCTGCCGATGATTTATGGATGACAAGATATTTTTTACATAGACTTTCAGAAAAGTACAACTATGAAATAATTTTACATCCAAAACCAATTAAAGGTGACTGGAATGGTTCAGGGATGCATACCAATTTTTCAAATGAAAGAATGAGAACACTAGGTGGATATGAATATTTTCAGGCAATTTTCAATACATTTGGTTCGAGACATCATGACCATATTAAAAATTATGGTTCTGAAAATAATTTAAGACTTACAGGAAAACACGAAACACAATCAATTGAAAAATATAGTTATGGTGTTGGTGATAGAGGGGCATCAATTAGAATCCCAAAATCAACCGCCGAAAATTGGAAAGGGTATATTGAAGATAGAAGACCGGCATCTAACGCTGATTCATATAAAGTTGTTTTAGAAATTATAAAATCACTTAAAAGTACGGAAACATTAATGGAGATTACCATGAAAATGAATACCAAAATAAACGTAGATGAACTGAGCGGTAAATACGGAACAGTTACAAATGAAGAGTTGTTAAAAGAATACAGAGAAGAGGAATAATGGTTAATGGATGGGCGTTATTAGTGGGGATTTTCTTTGGTTTTTTAGCTCAAGTGTCAACATTCTTTCAACTTCAAGGACCTTTAAAATATGAATGGATAAAAAATAATTATTGGTTAACCGTGTTGATGGGAATACCAATATCTATGTTATTTATGTATTCTGTAAAAAACATGATAATAGCGTTTAATGGTCAAATGTGGCCTTCAAGGTTGATTGGGTTTAGTGTTGGGGCGGTTGTTTTTACATGGTTAAGTTGGTTAATTTTTAAAGAACCACTAACACTTAAAACCATAGTTTGTTTAATTTTGGCGATAGGAATTTTAATAATACAATTATTTTGGAAATAGAATGGAAAATAAAGAACAGGTAAATCATCCAGAACATTATGGAGGAAAAAATAATGAATACGAAGCCATCAAGGTTATTGATGCTTGGGATTTGGGATTTAGTTTAGGAAATACAGTAAAATATATATCACGTGCAGGAAAAAAAAGAAAAGACAAAGAACTTGAAGACCTCAGAAAAGCCCTTTGGTACCTTCAACACCACATCGAAACGCTTGAAAAAGAAAACAGGTCTTGATAAAGAAATAAATGTTTGGGACGCTCTTACAACACCAAACGAATTATTAAGAGAAACCCTTATAAATTTTATGTGGGGATTTTTAGGTAATTCAATAGTAGTTTTTGCGGCAAAAGAACTGGACTTTATGGTTTTAATTAACTATATTGTTTATTACGTATTGATTTCTTACATTGTTAATAGAAAAAAATATGAAACCATGTTAGGTAAATTCGTTGTATTACCTGGTTCAGCGGCAGCGGGAGCATTTACGGGATATAAATTAGCACAAATAATAGCACAATTAGTATGAAAATTAAAAAAAACATAGAAAGAAGATATAGAATTATTGCGGGATGTATAATTTTATTTTGGTTAATGATGACATGGATGTTAATTAGTGAAGTAATAAAAATGATATTTTAAGATGATAGAAACTGGAAAAATAATAAACGGTGATTGTATTGAGGTAATGAAGACATTACCAGAAGGGTGTATTGATTTGGTTGTTACAAGCCCACCTTATGGTGTGGGAATTGATTATGACGTACATGAAGATGATGTTGAGTTCACAGAATATGTTGAGTTTGCAAAGGCGTGGTTAAGTGAAACGTACAGAGTATTAAAAGACGATGGTAGAATAAGTCTCAATATTCCTTATGAAATTAATAGACAGAAAAAAGGTGGACGAATTTTCTTTGTTTCTGAAATGTGGCAAATCATGAAAGAAATTGGATTTGGTTTTTTTGGTATTGTCGACCTTGAAGAACAATCACCACATAGAAGTAAAACTACAGCTTGGGGTTCTTGGATGAGCCCATCATCACCTTATATCTACAACCCAAAAGAGTGTGTTATTTTGGCATATAAAAAACATCATATTAAAAAAGTTAAAGGAGAACCACAATGGAAAGGGGTCCCCACCGAGGTTGAAAATAAAGATGGTATTGTAAGAACTAAAAATGTTTATGAAGAAAACGATAAGAAAGAGTTTATGGAACTCGTGTTTGGTCAGTGGAATTACTTTGCAGATACTAAATCACTCACCAAGGCAACGTTCTCAATGGACATTCCAACCAAAGCGATTAAAATACTATCCTACAAGAACGATATAGTTATGGACCCATTTGCCGGTAGTGGTACTAGTTTAGTTGCCGCACAAATACTTGACCGAAGATGGTTGGGAATAGAACTAAGTGAAAATTATACAAATATTGCAAGAACAAGAGTTGAATACTTCAAAACATTAGAAACTCTACAAGAAAACCCACCATTATAGTGGGTTTTTTATTTTAATTGGTATTTATTAATATGAAAATTATTATAACTGAAAGTCAATTTAGAATGCTGATTAAAGAATCAGGAATTAGAGATATTAAAAATATTGCTAAAAGATACAAAAAGGCTAAAATTTATTTTCATCAAGACTTAGATGGTGTTACAACTGCAATTGCCATGAAAAACTATTTGGAACAAAATGGTATTAATGTGGTTGATTGCGAAGTTATTCAATATGGAACAAAAGAATTTGCAATTAAAAAACCTGAAGGTGAGGGTGATGTGATGCCAGTACTTGTGGATTTTGCACACGGTAAACCAATGTTTGTTATTCATACAGACCATCACGATAGTCAAGCTGGCGTTGAAGACGATACTGCAACAAGTTTTAGACACGCAAGGTCCAATGTTGAAACAATATCACAAGTTATATCCCCTAAAGAAATATTCCCATCTGACGATATAATGTTAATATCAACTGTTGATTCTGCAAACTTTGCTGTTAATAAAATAACTCCAGAAATGGTAATGAACTTCTTATATAAATTTGACAAAGACAGTTCATTAAAACAAAATAAAATGTTAATGGGATTGGTGGTTAATAAGTTACTTTTGGCTTATAAAAATAATCCTAACTTCATGGAAAGTTTAGTAATGAACTCGAAACCATCATTAATTAGTATTCTTACTAATATCAAAAAAATGGCAAAAGACCAAGATTTTGCATCTATTGAAACCATGACACAAAACCAAGAAAAATTCTTACAAGCAAGACAAAAAGAAGGGGCAATAGAAAAAACAGGAAATGTTATTTCACAATTTGGTCTTGGTAGTATGAGAAAAGGTTCTTATGATAGATATGTACCATTTAGAATACACCCTGACGCTGACTTTTTAGTGACTGGTCTTGGTGGGCAAGTCGGTATGGTTCAAGCATCTTGCAACCCATTTAAAGAAGAAAGAGCACTTAAAGGTATAAACTTAGGTGAAATTAAAGATGAGGTTTTAGAGAAGTTTAGACCTGAATTAGAAAAAGAAATACTAAGTTTTAGAATTATTAAAAGAATCTCAGAAAGAGAGGCGACACCTGAGTCAGTTGGTTTCACATCAAAAGATATGATGGCATTATATGGTAAAATGCCTTCATTTGATTCTGAAAAACAAACTATTAATGGTTATGACTTTTTACAAGCAAATTCAGGAGGACATAAATGTATTACCAACATATCAGGAATAAACTTCTTATATAGTGGATATGATAAACCATACACTAAAGATTTACCTGAAGAAACATTACCGATTGCAAATTACGAAGGAGATAATAATTTTGTTAAAGACATTAAACAAAAACTTTTAAGATTTAGAAAGTTGTCAGAAAAACAAATTGAAGCCGCTCTTAATCAGATAAGAAGAGAAGGTATAAACTTTGAAGATGAAATGGAAAACACACCAAAAAGAACTTATTCGGATTTAGTAAAAGATATGAAAAATACTTTTGTGGATATTTTAAATAAAAAAATTGAAAATAGTTAATTAAAAATGAAACTACACGAAGAAATATCAAGAATGAAATCTATGATGAATATTTTTGAAAGTAGTCAGATTCCAACTAATATTTTATTTGAGGGGGAAACTAAAAATACTTTTGGGAAAAAAATCAAAATTATGGGTTTAGATGAAAATTTAATTGGTTATGCGAATGTAGTATCTTTTGATAATGGGTGGGAATTAGATTATGACATACCTAGATTATATGAAGAAAAAAGTTGGTGCAAAAAAAATTGTGATGAAAACTTTTTTAATAGGGACAACACCACATACATTTACGATGTATATGTAAATGAAAATTTTAGAGGAAATGGTTTTGGAAAACAAATTATGAATTTGGCTCACGATGTATCTAAACAGGAAGGATTTAAGTATTGTACTTTAATTACTCATCGAGAAAACAATACCGCACAAAACTTATATAAAAATTTAGGATACGATTTACACTATTCAGATGACGTAAAAGATTTTTATTTTCTTGAATTGTAACTTTTTGTAAACTTAGATATATTTATATTTATCACAAAAAAATCAAAAAATTTTTATTGTAATGTTTGACAAATCAAAATAATAGTATTAGATTTGTAAAACAATTGGGAAACGACCCATTGTATAATTTGAAAAATTGAAAGTATGAGTGAAGATTTAATCAACATTTCAGAGATTTTTTATTATTTTGACGATAAAGGAAGAAAACTTTATACTTCAAATGAAGTCTTTGCAAGTGTGAGAGCAAACTACTACGGAACTGAAGATGTTTTTGTAGAAAAAGTTTAAAAAAAACTTGACAGTCTCAAATTAAATACATAAATTTGTAAAAGATTTGAAACTTATAGGTGATGAAAGATACTCAGTATTCAAATCACAAACGTTCTTTGAAATTTAAAACGAACAAATTGTTCAAACAAAATTTAAAAAAAAAAGATTAACCCCCTTTTCTTTAAAATTTGTGAAACGAAGAGTTCAATGGGCCGTGTATGGTCCATTAAAATAAACCACGAAAGTGGGATAAAGTGAATCAAAAGTGTAATTGATTTGCGTCTTGGTTGTCTTCGGATAATCGAGGTCGAGTACACAAGCGGGATACCGTTTAACCTTTAGTACCGAGGGCAACGCTGTAGGGAAAGTGGTTAGATGATTGGGCGATGTGGGTCGTCTAATTGAGGTGGGAACACCAATAGGAATAACTCGTAGGAATTTTGCAAAACAAAGTGTTCCAACACTTTTATTGCGAGTTCCATTATTAGAGGATACTTAAAACCGAAAGGTATGTTGATGTACAGGTGGTGCTGTTATTGACCTTGACCGACTCCCACCAAGGAGTTAGTTTCGAAGTAGTCTTGAAATATGGAAATGGGGACATTTCAGAGAGTAGTTGTGTATTCTATTGTTCAAAAGATAATAGAGCCCGTGACGGACCACTACTTTCACAATCCACGACACAAAACTTAATTATTATTAACTATTAATTTTAAATAAGGAAAAGTGTCCGTCAGGTCTAATCGAAAGGTGACTACATAGTCGTGAGTTGTTCACGGCACATAAAGCTCCCAAGGCTGAGTGTATTTTTACAAAAGACCTCTAATCCCGCAAGGATTAGTTGGGGAGGCATCCTCGAAGAGAGTTGAGTAATAAGAGAGTAGTTTAGACCTCAAGGAGTGATTCACCTAAATAATCGTCACTGAGAAATACCATTCAAAAGATGGTGGATAAGAGTAGAAACAATAATGACTCTAAAGGTTCTCACACAAACGTGTAATCTCAGCGTTTTTTTTTAATGGAGCCACCGGTAAAAAAATTGATGGATAGTAAAATATTATTATCCATTTTTTTGTGCAATTCATTTTTTTATATATCTTTGTGGTATGGAAAAAAGAGAATTAGTAAAAGACAAACAAATATCATTAATCAAAAAATTTTTGTGTAAAAACATTTTTAAATTAGTTAATTTATATAAATGGAGTGAGTATAACAACACTGTTGTCAAAATAACAAATATTAGAAAATATTCAGACGGATATAACAAGTATCGCACTTACAAAAAATACATTTATGAATTTGATGTGATTGTTGATATGAAATGTGATTATTGGGTTTACTCAACTCAATATCAAAAAAATCACGCTAGAAGTGCAAATAGATACATAAGAAGATTCATCGACGCAACAATTAAAGAAGAATTAAAATATTTTGGTATATCAGATATTGATGAAATAGTAGTTAAAAAAATTACTTGGAATTATTTGTAATATTGAAATATTATTTTTATATTTGTAGAAGATATGGCAACAATTAAAAATATACTACTTGTTCACCCTAAGCACGGGGAACTGTTAAATGAAACTTTTGTTGATGAGATTCAGTTTAAAATATTCTTAAACATGATTCACTCATCACTGACTCTTAAAGAAGACTTTTCAACTTTTAATGGGAAGGATTTCTTGATACATATTCCCTTTAATATGTTAAAAGAGTCATTAGTTTTGGGGACCAACAAGGACATAACCATGGCTGAAGTTGTTGTTGCAAAATCTAAATTGGAGGGGTAGTTTCTTTGTTCTATAAAAACAAAGTGGTGGAGAGATGTTGGCACGAACCGTGTCGACCCAAAATTAAGGTGAAGGAGACTTCACCTTTTTTTATTAATGATATATTTATTGTTATGAATATAGAATCAATAATTAAAAAAATTTTAATTGAAGAATCATTCCATCAGGATTTTATTTATGAAGACATTTACGGAAATGTTGAAGAAATAAACTTGCTACATGAGGCGGAGTATCAGGGACGAAAAGTACAACTTGGTAAGATTATGCAAGGGGACATCAAAAAGTTCAAGGTATACGTTAAAAACGACAAAGGAAAGGTTGTTAAAGTGAACTTTGGGTTTGGTGGAAAATCAGCAAAAGGAAAACGAATGGTGATTAAAAAGAACAATCCTGAAAGGAGACGTTCATTTAGAGCAAGACACAATTGCGATAATCCTGGCCCAAGATGGAAACCAAGATATTGGGCTTGCAGAACCTGGTGATAAATAAATTAATATATTAAAATGAAAAAAATAGTTAGACTAAGTGAATCTGATTTAAATAAAATTGTTAAAAGAACAATTAACGAAAGTATAAATCAAGTTGCTGAAGATTTCAGAGGGACATGTAGAAGAGTATCTGGCTCTTTAGATGAATTAGATGCCGCAACAAAAAGAGGGGATTCAAGAAAAATTGAGGAAGCCAAAGATTTGGTTAAACATCAAGTTAGAAGGTTAGAAAATATAATTGATGAATTAAAAAGAAAGTTGAGATAAAAAAATTGTATGGGAAGAATCATTATAACAGAAGAACAACTTGAAGAGGTTGTAAAACAACTTAAAGAAAACCATGAAGGAGGTTCTTACATGGCAAAACAACAACTTTTTACAATTGCAACGTTGGCACATAAAATGTGGGAAATGATGGAAGAAGGTGAGCAGTTGGAAGATTGGATGGAAACAAAAATTGCTCAATCAGAACAATCAATTTTGGCTGTTGTTAAATCATATATGTATGATGAAATGGAAGATAAAATTAAAGGCTCAAGAGGATTTAATCCTGATGAATTAATTATTGGAATGTAATATGAGAAAGTTTCTTATTAGTGAAGAAGAAAAAATAAGAATTTTAAATCTACATGAAGAATTTAAAAAACCCATACTCAACGAACAATCAGTAAAAGTATCTGGACCATATAAATGTATTAACCCCAATGATTGTTTAGATAATGATTTTTATGGTCAAGATATATATATCGTAAAATTAAATAAAACCGCATGTAGGTATGAAAAACAAGGAAACCTGAACTATATGAAATGGTTCCCTGTTAGTGGTGATACTTGTGGTGAAGGATTGACTTCATACCTTGGTGGTAAATTCTATGTTGCCAGCTCGTGGGGAAACAACGGTATGGGTATACCAAAAGAAAATACACTTTTATCCACAAATGGTGGGAATGGATATAATACTGAAGAAGAGGCAAAAAGAGCAGTAAGTCAGATATTAAATCCTAAAGGTAAAAAAGGAAGACAAGTTACTAAAGGTACTGCGGACGATGGTTCAAAATATAAACAAGTAACCAAATACGACCAACAAGGTGATGTTCAAAACAGTAAATATAAAATGACAAGTGCGACAGGAAATAAAACAGTTGAAAAAACACAATCTGGGTTATAAAGATTAAATAAAATTTAATTAACCCTCCTTTTTTTAATTGGGGGGTTTTTTATTTAAACAAAGTTTTATATATTTGTAATATAAATTAATTGAAATGGTCCCATGATGTAATTGGATAACATATTTCTCTTCTAAAGAAATCTTTCAGGTTCGAACCCTGATGGGACTACAAAAAAAAAATAATTATGGAAGAAATATTTGAACAACAACATTATGATTTTATTAACTCAGAAGATTATTTTCAATACATGAAAGAATTTTTTGAATATGAAGAAAAAGAAGCTTTATCTTCAGAATTAAATGAATTATAATTAAGGTAGGTTAATAGATGGTATAAGTCGCATAGCTCAGTTGGTAGAGCAATCCATTTATGGACGTGTCACAGGTTTGAATCCCGTTGCGACTTATCAAAATTAAAAGGTGTTGGAAACAACACCTTTTTTTGTTTGTTGGTATATTTATATATTAAATAATAAAATTATGAATAGAAGTTATAGCAAAATTAGACACATGCAACAATCAAACTTGATGTTGGAAAATAGAATAATTGAAGAAAAATCAAGACATTTTTTGATGGAAGAAAGCACTAACTCTCCTGAAATTTTTATACCTTATAAGAAAATAAAAAATCAACAAGGTGCAACTGTAGATGTTCCAGCAAAAGAGGCTTATGCTAAATCGGATTATCTAACAACTTTTCGAATTTTAGATAATAGTAGTCGTGACACCGTAAAAGAAATAACTAAAAACCCATCTTATTTACCATATAAATTGGTTAGTATAGAATTGGGTGGAACCGCTGGTGAAGGAACACTAAGACCAACTGGGGCTCAAAAATTTGTAATAGGTGGAGATGGATTCGCTTATTTAACAGGAACTTTGATAGTTGGTTCAGCAACACCAAAATTAGGGATTCACACAACAGGAATTGTAACTAAATTTTCTGATACAACAACTCAAAGCATGGGAGGGATTTTAATAAAAAAAGGAAAAGAATATATCCCAACTCAAAAATAATAAAATAAATAAAAAACAAAAAAAATGAAAAGAATTATAAGACTTACAGAATCAGACTTAGCACGTATTGTTAGACGTGTTATTAATGAGCAGGCACCAACTCCTAATACCGCAGTAAAAAAACCATCCACTATCCAATTATCATATGGTAATATTACTGTTAGTATAAGATATGATGCAAATCAAGATTATGTTTATTTAACAGGGGCATCAAAAATGCCAGACGGAAATCTGAGAGGGCTCAAAGGCACTTCCAACGTTTCTACAAATATTGATGAGATGGTTTCAATATTTATGGGTGGAAATGGATTACAAGGAAACTTTAGGGTTGCAGGTCAAACAGAAAAATTCATGGACGCACTAAAAACTAAATTAACTGAAATGAACAATAATGTTCAAAATTATAAAAAATCGACACCAAGTCAAAAATAATACAAATTAAAAACCCCACCTGAAAAGACGGGGTTTTTTTATTAAGAGGCTTTTTCAAAACGACACTTTGAAATTTTCTTCACAGTTGTCATGTAATCAGTAAACCAATACCACATTACGGATTCATCTTTTGTATTCACCAACAAACCATAATCAAAACCATATTCAAGAATACTAACTTTTAAAACATCATCACCAAAATCTTCGTATTCAATTGGAAGAACACTTTTTTCTACATTATTAACAAAGTATGTAGAAGTTTTTTCATCCAAATCTAACACGTAACGTGTATAAGTGGAATCAACATCATAACTATAATCAGGACTTGAATAGACAGAATCCAAAGTTGTTTTTCTTTCACAAACCATTTCTTGTTTTTCAAAAACATGAATTATAATTTTTTGAGAAAAACTTAAAGTGGACAATAAAAGACCGAATGTTAAAAGTAGTGTTTTCATGAGGTTTATTTTTTTAAATGATTATTTCTACAAATATACACATAAAAATTAAACCAAAAAAAACTTTATTAGTTTTTTTTTTTATTCAACTCTATATTTATATTTAAATAATAAAAAATAAAACAAAATGATTATGAAGTTTTTAATTTCAGAAGAAGAAAAAAGTAGAATACTTAATATGCATCAAAACGCTACATCAAGACAATATTTGTCAGAACAGGCAATTTATAATTGGGAAGGTGATGGTCGTAAAATTAAATATAAAGTACAAGGGAACAAATACTACACTAGTAGAGATGAGGGTAAAACTTGGACTGAGTTAACCAAACAACAAGACATTGATTGGGTTAAGACAAACGCAATAAAACCTGAAAACTTGGACAAAAGTGCAAAAACCGCAACAGCTCCTGGACCGGCAGTTACCCAAGGGCAAAAATTTTCAGTAACAGACCCATCAGGAAACCAACTTTTAACTGTTGGTTATGGTAGTAGTTATACAGTGGCAAGTAAGTTTACAGGTACACCGGTAAAGGCAACGATTTCATCTATAAAATTTGGAACTAGTGGTGGAGATTATGTCCTATTAGATTTAAGTATTAGTGCTTACCCCAACGTTACTCCCGGTAGTATAAATTATACTGTTAATTGTAACGGAGCTTATAGTGCTGCAATTACAAAAGATTTGGATGATTTGAAATCGGCAAATATGTCTTCATACCACTATGTTATGAGTAACGTACTTCAATCTAAACCCAATGAACAAATTGGTAGGGTGGCATCGAACAAAAATTTTTCCCAAGCTTTTAGGAGTGCCAATTTGACTAAAATGAACAAAAATTTAGCAGACAGTGTTGTTTCTTATTTTTGTGACGGTCTTGGTAGTTTAAGGTCTACTTGGAAAGCGCAAATTGGTAAATAATTTTTAATTGAATAAATATATAAAATATAAATGGGAGTTATTCACTAACTCCCATATTATTTATCATAAGACCAACCAAACCATTTTCGGTATTACTATATACTAATGTTGTATGTGTGTTAAGGTTTACCAAAAATGATGTAAGTTTTTTTTCTGTTTCATACCAATCTTGAGTTAAAAATGAAAATTTTATTTCTTTATCCGTTTTTTCAAAAGATTTCAAATATTCACAACCAACTAAATCCCCATGATTAAAAATTAAAATCTTTTTTTCATTTATCATAATTTCATACTTAATATTACATAACTCACTTTGGTAAGTTTTAATATCTTTGTTCTGTAAAACTTCAGATGGTGTTAAAACATTAAAATTTTTATCACTGGTGAAAGAATTAAATTGCTTATATTCAAGAATAACACTCTGACTAAATGAAATAAAACTAATAACGGAAAACAAGAAACTTACAAACAAACTTTTCATGACTTTAATTTTTTAAATGATTAATAACTGATTACAATACAAAGATAGTTATTTTATTTAAACCACCAAACATTTTTATAAAAAATTTTATCAGATTTTTTTGAATTAAATATTTTTCGTATATTTGTATTATGAAAAACAAACTACCATACGAAGCCACATCAAAAGCAATCCAAGGTTATTCAGAATCTGTGATTGCAAAATCAGAAAGAGCCGACTGCGTCGTTAGAGCATTTGCATCGGCATTTGACATTCCATATGACAACGCACATAAGTACGTTGCTGAGAAATTTGGTAGAAAACCAAAAAAAGGAACTTATGGGACTGTAAGTAAACTTGTAAGAATGGCTGACAATAGAACGACTGTAAACTACAAAAAAGTTTATCCTGTTGGGGTTAGAAAAAGTTCTACATTGATTAATTCTTTGTCTTATAATGTTACAATTAAAGGAGAAACCAAATTAAGACAAATGACAGTTGGAACTTTCATCAAACAAAACCCTAAAGGAACATTCTTTGTTCTTGTCAGACAACACGCATTCACAATCAAAGATGGTGTTGTTATTGGAAACTTCGAAGATTCGGTTAAAACAAAAAAAATTATGAGATGTGCTTTTGAGATTAAATAATTTTTTCAATTAACGATATATTTATAATAAAAATATTATTATGAGAAATAGATTAACTGAAAGAGATTTATCACGTATTGTTAGACGTGTAATCAAAGAAGACAAAAACGATAGAAGAGAAATCAATAGCATTCTTGATGATATATTCGCAACTTTTGAATTTTCTGAAAAAGGGAATGACGAAATGATTACATTAGCTAAGTTTATTGTTGAAAAACCAAATGAAGTTGCAAGTTCAATTATGGCAAGACTTAAAAAAGGTTATGGCGCACACGATGAAGATGACACCTTTGGAACTTATACATCAAAAAGAGATGAATTAAGAGACTTAGAAAGTAGATTAGGTTCAAGAATGTAATATTACAATCTGAAATATTTTAGAAACCCATCTTCAAAAAAAGGTGGGTTTTTTATTTTAAAAAAAGTTTAAAAAAGATTTGGTAAATCAAAATAAACTACATATATTTGTATAACAAACAACGGGGGTGAGAAAATGTGATGGTGGTCTCACCCCCACAACAAGAGAAAAAAGTTCTTTGATTTAAAAATATTGTGATTGTAAGAAAAGGGAAACTCGTAAAGTGCATTAACCTGTTGATACAAGATGGTGAAACGAGAGTGTGTATCAACTACTAATTACAAATAATTGGTGTGGTAGCTCAGTAGGTAGAGCAAGGAAACGGAAAATTCCTGTGCCGGTGGTTCGATTCCACTCCCATACCACAAAAGAATTTACAACGGACAAGGCTTAGGCAAGTGAGTTGAAAATGAGTAGTAGGAGATTTAATCGTTTGAACTACAGAAAGTTTGATACAATAAATTGGTGGGACGCGAGTGGTTGACCAAAATTCTTTTAAATACAAACATAGTTAATTAGCTCAGTTGGTTAGAGCGATTCCCTGATACGGAATAGGTCATTGGTTCGAGTCCAGTATTAACTACAACTAAGGAAGCAATACGAGAGTCCTGAATTGTACACAAAATATCCGTATTGACATCTCGGAAAGACGAGGACATAGTCAGGTGAGCGGAATGGTATCGCACTGGTGTTCCCAGTTCTTATTTCGACATAAGATAATCAAGTGAAAAAGGCACTATGCAGGTTCGAATCCTGTCCTGACTACAAAAAAATTAAAAGTTATGAAAAAATTTGAAGATTTAGAATTTGAAAAATTATCTGATGAACCATATATGTCAGGTGTTCGTTCTCGAATGATGTTTGAAAATGGATTTGGAGTTAGTGTTGTATCTCACACATATTCATATGGTGGAAAAGATGGTTTGTTTGAAATTGCAGTTTTAGACAAAGAAGGTAATCTAACATATGAAACTCCTGTTACAAGTGATGTGATTGGTTATTTAAATCCTGATGAGGTTACAGGAGTTATGGAACAAGTGCAGTCTTTATAAAAAATTATTCTTATATTTGTATTATGACAGAGGAACAAAGAAAAGCGGTGGATAACATAATGGATTGGTTTGACTTTGAAAAAGTTCATAAAACTATGAAAGCTCTTGGTTGGGAATGGTCAAGTGCTGAAGAAAAGATTCCTTGTCAAGGTGAGATTAGAGAAACGGCAAGACAACTTTTAACTGAAGCTATACAAACAGAAATGAGTATGGGAACAGGAGGTCTTCAAGTAACCTATATTCCCGTTGAAGGATTTTTAAAACTTGAATTTGTGGTTTCTGAATGGGACGCTTTGATATAAAAATAGGTCCATTGGTGTAGTGGCTAACATTCATCCCTGTCACGGATGAGCCGCGAGTTCGATTCTCGCATGGACCGCAAAAAGATTTAAAAAATTAATATATGAAAAAACACATTTATACTATTTTTGGGATATTAACTACTCTATTGGGTGTGGTTTGTGTCTATCAGTTTTTCAAAACTAATGTTGATTGGATGTCTATTTTATATTGTATGGGTTCAATTATTTTGTTAGAACCGGCAATTGAAAAATGGACGCAGTTTTTTAAAAATCTATTATAATTATTTTGGTCTTATAGCTCAGCAGGTTAGAGCACCGCACTCATAATGCGTAGGTCTCTGGTTCGAACCCAGGTGGGACCACCACAAATGCTAAAAAAAATAATGGTTATGAAAGTTTTGACAACTCTTATAACCATTATTATTATTGTTTTACATATATATAAATAAAAAAATTATGTCTATTACCGAAATCATCGCAGCATCGACTCCGTGTCTACTTATTGTTTTTATAATTTACAAATACTTTCAACACAAAGCGTAATTTTTATGATGTTTATTATATTTATTAAAATAAATAAACGTTCAAGAATTTAAAAATGAAACTTACGAAAGAACAAATTTTAGGAATTGTCAGACACGGACTTACTTTTATTGGTGGTATATTAATTACTAAAGGTTTAATTGACGAATCTACCGCAACAGAAATTATTGGTGGAATTATAACACTAACAGGTACTATTTGGTCCATAATAGAGAAAAATAACAAATAATTTTTCTAAATTTTTCAATTCATTAAAATGGACGGAATTTATCAATTAATTATTGCCTTCATATCGGGGGTATTGGGTCCCATATTACTTTTATATATCAAACATCTTTTGGATAAACAAAAGACAAAACCTGATATGGTTATGGACACATTACGAGTTAGTGAACTTGTAAATCAAAAAATAGAACATATAAAAGAAGAATTTGGTGCCGATAGAGTATGGGTTTCACAATTCCATAACGGAGGTAATTTTTATCCAACTGGTAGGTCTATGGCTAAGTTTTCAATAGTTTATGAAACGGTTGGGCCTAATACCAATTCTGTCCAAACAAATTTCAAAAATATACCTGTAAATCTTTTTTCAAAATCAATTAACGAACTTTACAATAATAACGTAATTGAAGTTCCTGATTTTAAAGATGAGAAAATTGCAACGTTTGGTTTAAAATATGTTGCCGAGGAATCTAACTGTAAATCTTCTTATTTATTTGCTATTAAAACAATAGAAGAAAAATTCATTGGGGTTCTTTCTGTCGACTTTACCAAAAGAAAAACCAAATTGGACATTGAATCAATTAACCATTTACAAAATCACGCAACCGCAATAGGTGGAGTTCTGATGACGTATCTTCAACAATGATTAATTCTATATTTGAAAATATTATTGTTAATAAGTTAAAAAAAAACTTAATTAAGGAAGGTAAACTTGATATAGTTGTTAATGAAATATATCGAGATGTAATTTATCATTTCAAACAAGAAGAAAATTTCACTAAAAACTATTATGTAGAAAGAGGTGATGAATACGCCGAATTTGATGTGGTGTGTAAATTCATTTATGATGAAGATTTTAATCATCCATTTTCAATAAGTGCGGAAGCCGAATTTGATATTATAGAAATTGAGATTACATATAGACCTCAAGACTTCCCTAAAGTAATGGTTGATTTTACAGCCGAATTAAAAGAAACATTAGTACATGAAGTGGAACATATCGGTCAAGATAATTTTGAGGATATGTATTACCCAAGTACTGAATACACCAACAACTTTGAATACCTGACAAACCCACATGAAATACCAGCATATGTAAAAGGGTTGATTTCAAGGGCAAGATTCAAAAGAGTATCACTTGATGACGCCATGGAAGAATGGTTCAGAGAAAATATTTTAAAATTTGACAATCCAAAAAAAGAATGGCCGAAAGTCAAAAAGATTTGGTTGGATTATGCTAATCGAATGAGAGAAAAAAATCAAATAAAAAAGTTTAAATAAATTTGTTTTTATTTCTTTTATTACTTAGTTTTGTAAAAACAAAATTATGAAACTAACAAAAAAAATATCTTACAAAATTCAAAGATTCATTAAAAATATATGGATTAATCAAAAAACTGCCTTCGAGGATTCTCACGAACAAAAAGCTATGACCATATTTAGAAACATGTTGAGAAATCCTGATTCTAAATTTACAATAGCTCCAGTTTCAGGAAAAAGATATATTGTGAATAAACCATTAGGCATTTTTATTCTTATTGATGATTCGTATTTAGAAATTACAAATCATATCTATCACTATGAAATCAAATTAAGATATGATAATGCAACTAAGTTGATAAAACTATTCAATAGTAGAGTTGAAGCTGACGCAATATCTTATGAAAAAGAAATTAAATCAAATATCCAAATGTCTTTGGATACTATCTTAACAAATGTCTCGAAGTTAAAATGAGAGAGAATGAAATTTATTCAAGATTGATTGTTGTTACATCACAAATGAGAGTTCATAGTTTTTTAGGATTTATGTGTCTTGTTTTATTTATTGTGGAACAAGTTATGATTTTTTTAAATTTTATTAATTTTAATTTTTTATATATTTTAACATCGTTGTCTTTTACATTGGGATTTTTTGAAAATAAAAAACTATTTGAAAATTATGTAGAAGAATACGACAACCTACAAGAAGAACTAAAAGAATTATTTAACAAAAAATGAAAAAGTTAATTTACCTACTACCTTTATTTTTATTATTTTCTTGTGTCGAGGAAGATTTTAAATACAAAATAAAAGGAAAAATTTATTTACCAACATCAGGAACCAATCCTATGCATGATGCTATTTGGTATGCGGATTCCATATATTATAGAGAAGACACCTTAATTTATAAAAATAGTGATGGGAGCGAAACAAAAATAAATCCACCATATAAAGTTTATAAATTGAAATAAACAAAAACAAATGAAAACATATAAACAATTACCAATACCAAAAGATTCTGATTGGGATAGAAATACTTTATTAAGTAAATTACATTGGAGAATAAGATATTTTTTTACCGGTGTAAAAAACATTTTTAGATGGTTGCCCACTATATACCACGATAGAGATTGGGATGGAGACTTCATTTTAAAAATTCTACAAAAGAAAATAGAGTTTCAAAGAAAAGAACTTGTAAGCGCCAACAGACACACGGATATTGAAAGAGATAATAGAGATATGACTTTGGTTCTTAACCTACTTGAAAGAGTCAAAGAAGGTTATTATGAATTGGAATGTATGGATTATTGGAACGATGATATTAGTTTCGAAGATGTTCCAAATAAACCTGATTCAAAATCTATTGAAATTAAAACAACTGATGAAAGATTTGACGATTATCTAAATAAATATCCTTCTTCAGTACGTGTGGTTATTAAAAAACATGGAGTTATTGAAGATAAAAAAACTTTATGTTTAGAAGTATCTTACTATAATCATAATAAAGCAAATAAACTTCTTTTCCGAATTTTAGAGGAAAGATTACCCTATTGGTGGGATTAAAAAAAAAGTATATGGAAGACAAAAGAATTTTACATGGACAGTTAATGTCTGAACACAGACGACTAACTAACGAAATTGCCGACATAAGAGCAAATGGGTTTGAACTAAATGAGGAACAAAAAAGAACAATACAAGAATTGGAGTTCAAGTTGAAAAAAATTGCTGAAAAATTATATACCTTATATCAATAAATTAAAACCGTGAAAAATCCATCAGGAAAAAAATTAGAGAAACTTGTTTTTGGAATGTTTGACCAAATGATTGAAGGTGCAGACAAGTATGTTACAGAACAAGGTTCAACTTGGTTGATATTCACCAAAGAAAAAAAATGGGTGGTTGAATTTACAAAGGATAAAACCTTATGGTTCAACTATAACCTATTTCAAAGTGAGTTGGAACTAATCGGTAAGGACTGCACCGAAGAAAAAGATTTGATTAAGAATTGGTTTGAATCAAGATTTTTGGGTATTAAACCTGTTGAAGACACCATTCAAAATGGGGTGAAAGAAACAACACCTAGTGGTTATTTGGGTTCAATAGAGATGGAAGGTAAAATAGTTCATCAAATTGAATCTCCAAAACAAAATAATGAGGTTGAAGACACCCTTCAAAATGGGGTAAGACAAACCAGTAAAAGACTTCAAAAACCGTTTCGGTCAATTAAAGATGCCATTCAAAATGGGGTGAAGGAAACCAAGGGGTTCCGTGTGCCAACGATAGATTTGGTTGAAGACATAATTGAAAATGGTATTTGTGATGTTAAACATTCTTGTGACTTCGAAAAAATTGTTGTTAAAGATATTATTGAAGACTCTTATCCACATAAACATAGAGTTGAAGGTGTAATTAGAAATACAGTTAAAGATGGGATTTGATAAAAAAATATTAGAGTTAAGTAGAACAATCTACCAAACATCTGTAATGGTGCACGGAACAAAACAGAACCCGACAGAACAGATTGATAAGATAAGAGCGATGATTCGTGAGTTTATCAGGACAGAAGTTGTTCCTTATGAATTGACAAATTCAGAAAAATTGACTTTTATTTTAAAAAACGAATTAATGATTACAGATGCTGTTGGTAAAGGTCATAAAGCAAGCGATGGAGATGAATTTCAAAAGACAAGAGAAAAAATAAAAAAATATAGAAAAGAATTAAAATTATTATGAGCGAAGATAGAATACCTTATTTAAATTCAGATATGAATGAAGATGAACAAAGACTGTGGGACAACACCTTAATGGATGGACTTCATGAGGTTGAAGCATACGAAACAATTCAAAAAATTAGAAATTACTACAATCGTCTTCACGACATTGATGGTAGACCACCATCCAAATTAAATTTTAACGAGTACCTTGATATAATAGAAAAAAATTTATAAGTTTGTTTTTATGGGAAAAATAATAATAGAATTTGATTCGGTAGAAGAATCACAAGATGCAAGAGACGCTCTTGATGGATATAAGTGGAAATTGGCAATGTGGGACTTAGACCAAAAATTAAGAACCACAACCAAACACGGATTTAAGTTTTATTCAAATGAGGAGGCGTCTGCCGAAGAAATAGAAGTATGTCAAAAAATTAGAGATGAAATAAGAGAAACACTCACTTCATATAATTTAAATATTGAAAGTTAAAAATGGAAAATAATAAAAAACAAACGGCGGTAGAGTGGTTGCATGAAATTGCAAAACAAAGGGAACCTGATAAGTTTGATTGGGAACAAGCCAAAGAGATGGAGAAGGAAGCACATCAAGAAACTTGGGATGTAGCACATCAAGCAGGTAGATTTGAAGGCAAAGGTATTGCTGAGGAAAATTGGTTCACATTTGAAGAATATTGGGAAGAGAACCTTTAAACAACAAGAACAATGAGAACAGCAGTAGAAAAATTTATAGAGCAACTTGAAGACCAAGGAGATTCTTGGGAAAATGTAAGCATTGGAAGAATACAAATTTCAATTAAGGTTGAAGACTATTTGAAGCTAAAAGAACAAGCCAAAGAGATGGAGAAAGAGCAGATGATAGATTTTGTAGATAATTTAATTGTTGGAATGAGCAGGGAAAAGATTGAACAATACTACAAAGAAACCTATGAAAGCAAAAATAAAAATTGAAGCAGAAATTGAGTTTGATGAAGATACCTGGTATTCACATAGTGATGAAGAAGAATTAGAGTGGTTTACTTCACTACTAAATGATAAAGAAAACACTATGCTTATACTACATTCTAATGATGTTGGTGATACAATAGGTGAGACATATAATTTCAAATGGGAAATAATAAGAGAACAATGACATTTGATGACTTAAAAGTAGGTGACAGAGTTAAAACTAGATATAGTGGTTGGGCTGCAGTAACTCAAGTGGGTTGTTATAATGGAAAAATGATTAAGCTTAATTGTGATGAAAGAAAGTGGTGTTGTCCTTATTTTTATGAAAGTGAATTAGATTTAAAACAAAAAGAATATGAACGAATTAGATAAACAATATTTAGCATTACTTCAAGACATTTTGGATAATGGTATTAAAAAGAATACACGTAATGGTGAAGTTTTAAGTGTATTTGGACGGTCTATTAGATACAAATTTAAAGATGGTAAATTTCCACTTCTTACAACCAAGAAAATGGCTTGGAAAACTATTGTAACTGAATTGCTTTGGTTTCTTAGAGGAGATACCAACATCAAGTTTCTTTTAGAAAACGATTGCAATATTTGGACAGGAGATGCTTATAAAAATTATTCAGACCAGGTTCAAGATTGGGAACCACATTTGGATGAAAAAATGTTTGTTGATAGAATTAAAACCGATGATGAGTTTGCTGAGAAATGGGGTGAGTTAGGTCCCGTGTATGGCAGACAGTGGCGAAGTTGGAGCGCTGGAGTTTTAGAGGATAAACATGGAATGGGAAATATAGACCAAATCACAAATCTAATCAACGACCTTAAAACAAACCCAGACTCAAGACGATTGATGGTAAATGCATGGAATGTAGGCGAGTTGGACCAAATGGTTCTTCCACCTTGTCATTATGGATTTCAAGTTTATACAAGAAAGTTAAGTGCTAGTGAAAGAATCACTTATAAAAACACTAAACAAATTAATTTATTGGATTCAAATGAACTGTTTGATTTTATAAAAAGTAATGTTAGTATAGATTTAGATAATGAGGTTCATAAAGAATGTGACAAATTTAATATTCCAACCAGAGCAATCTCTTTAATGTATAACTGCAGAAGCCAGGACGTACCACTTGGAACGCCATTTAATTTGGCGTCTTATGGATTACTTCTAACAATATTGGCAAAGGAGGTTAATATGGTTCCTGATGAGTTGATTTCAAATATGGGAGATTGTCACATTTATTTAAATCAGATTGATGGAGTTAAAGAACAATTAACAAGAGAACCATTTGAGTTACCAACTATTAATCAATTTCCAACTTATGAAGGAACAAGACCATCAATAGAATCTTATGTTATTGGTGATTTCACACTTAAAAATTACCAATCACACCCGACTATCAAAATGCCGCTTTCTAATTAAAAATGAAAATTGATAAAATAAAACTTAACCACAATAATCGGATGATTAGAATTGGTTTTGGAAAACACGACGGTAATTGGTTTTTCAGAATTGATTTTTGGTTTATCGGTTATAGATTTAAAAAATAAAATTATGAATAGAGATACATCGTGGGATGACCCACAATTATCAGACGGAGATTTCCCGTCAAATCAACCTAAGTTCAAAGTAGGTGATAAAGCAGTTAAAGTTAAAGGATATAAGTTTCCATGTACAATCGTATCTGTGTTCCAAACAGTTGAAGGTAATACGAGAGTCGTTGGTGAGATGGATGAATATGGACTTCTTCACATCTTTAACGAAGACCAATTAGAAAAAGCAAATTAAAAATAAAAAACTCAGAGCAATAAATATAATTTATGAAATTATTGAAATATATTTTACTTTGGGTTTCGTCTAACTTATCAATACCATTTTGGGTTGTTGGTCACGTTCATTTAACAATGAATGTATATAAAGATATTCATGAATTAATTGCATCTGTGGGTATGAATGTAATTGTGGCTATTGGGTTTTGGATAAGTTGGGTCGACTATAAAAATGAAAATAAAAAATAAAAATGGAACAAGAAAAAAAAACTATAAAAAGGGCAGTTAATCCGACAAAAAACAAACAAAAAACGGATAACAAAAAAATTGAAGTCCAAGATTCAATAAATGATTGGATATTGAGACAAGGTGAAGTTACACAAACAGTAATCAAATATCCAAAACAAGTTGGTTATTACAAAGTTGGTAAAAGTTTTCACATTTTTTTTGAAAAAAAACCAAATATAATTCACCGTTATTTTTCTAAATTACTTTTAGGTTGGACTTGGATTAATAACTAATAAAAAACCCCTCCGTTAAGAGGGGTTTCGTGTTTTACTTAAGTAAATTGTAATATTCTTTAAAGTGTTTTATTCGGTCAGATAAACCTAATGTTCCACCATTTACTCTTTTTGTTACTGATGTGACTGTTGCATCATCGGCTCCTTTGTCACAAATTACCCATAGTTTGTTTGAATCAAAAAAGAACGCTGCAGATGCCAAAGGATATTTAGTTGCCACTAAATCAGGGTTTGAAACACAGTCCTCACCAATAAATTGAGTGAACTTTGTGTAGTTTGCTTTTCCTGTTAATTGGATATATCCTCTACCTCTAAACTTATAACCTTCTTTTGATGCTTCATCACCATTACCCATTCTATTACCATAAACACGAGATGCAATCTTCTCGGGTTGTTTTGCATAAGACTCGTTAAGATTACCGGGAAAGTACTTACCAAAGATTTTTTTCAAACCATCCGCTGAGTAATTTAAGTTTTCACTCACGGCCTTAAACCCACCTGACTCATGACCACATTGTGATAGAAAATGTGCAAGTCTCAAGTTGTTTGTAATGTTGAATTTAGCTGCGGTTTCAGGTATTTGTGCCAACACTGCGTCAGGGATATGACCTTTTAATTTTTCAATGTTTAACGGTCCTCCTGAAGGTATAACCACATCTTCTTTAACTACAGTTGCTGCGGGAGCTGACTTACCAAATAGTTTAGCCCAAGTGGCATCACCTACAATACCATCATCTTTTAATCCATTTGCTTTTTGCCATGCTTTAACAGCGGCTTCAGTTTTAGGCCCGAAGGTTCCAATTGCCTCAACACCTAGTTTTTCTTGGAGTTTTTTTACGTCATCTCCTTTTGACCCATTTTTTAGTATCATAATAATTAATTTTCCTATAAATACTATTTTAAAAAATAAAGTAAATAAAAAAATCAAAAAAAAATTGAATTATACCCTACTTGAAAATACTTATTAAAAAAAGGAAAATTATGAAATACACAAGAGAACAGGTTGAATCTACCTTAAAAAACAAAGGTTACGTTTATTTTGAAGACAAAAATAACAAAGGTTATGATGTCAATATTATTGGTATTAGAAATTCTGATACTGGTCAAAAAGTTACAAATGCATTTGACGACTTACTAACAATGAGTTATAAAGATGAAACGGGAGCATGGAAATATCATGAGTGGCCAGCAACAACCGACCCAGGTAAAAAAGGAGTTTTAGAATACCATAATGTTAAAGGAGTTGCAAGATTGGTTGAAGGACAATACAGAGGTTCTCACGGAATTGGACTCCACCAAGGTAAGTATGAGGCGTTGAAACAAGCAAAAAATGTTAAAGTTTATCGTGACGCAAATAAAGACTTAAGTTATGATGAAAACAAAGTAGATGAAGGTCTATTTGGTATTAACATTCACAAGGCTGGTGCTGACTCAACTTATGTTGAAAATTGGTCAGAAGGGTGTCAAGTGTTTAAAAGAAGTGCGGACTTTGAAGAATTTATGAAAATTTGTAGAAAGGCTCGTGAAAAACACGGAAACTCTTTTACTTACACATTGATTGAAAGTTCTGACATAAAATAAAAATTTTAAAATACTTTAATGAAAACTATCTATTACCTAACCTTATTACTTTTATTTTTACCATTTATTGGTTATACACAAGTACCAGTGGCGCCATCAAACGGATTGTGGGGAATTATTGCTTCACAGTATCAAGTTGGAACAACAGCACAAGGTACAACGGATGCGAAGATTACTTTACAAAATACAACTCTTACAAAATTTGCGGGAGTTCAGTTTAGAGTATTCTATGATAATGTTGCTTTTACAAATGCAACTGTTTCATTAATCGGACCATCTGCGAACTTAGACCTTCAGTATATTACAAATACTGCAAATGGTTATATCACAATTACTTTAGTTTATACAGGGCCAAGTGCGACATATACAATACCAAACGGTGAAAGATTTCTTATCACCTTTGTTCATGCTCCAGCGGCAACATTCAGTAACTTGGCGTCTATCTCTAACTTAACTTGGACAGGACCACAAACTTTTACACCATATGCCGCAAAACAAAACGGTATGGATACAACATTAAGTGTTCATAACTATGGTGGTGTATTTACTCCTGTGAACTTCGCATTTCACGGAACGTTTACAAATGTAACAGGTTCACCGGCTAAATATTTAAATTTAGCATTACAAAGAAGACCATTCGGTGGAAACACTTGGACACAACATTCTTCTTATGTTACAGATATAAACGGTGACTTTAATATATCAGTACCGTTAGATACAACATATTGGGATGTAAGACTTGCAATTCAAGGAGACACTATGGGTGTTGGTAATATTATATCTTCAACGGATGCTCAGTTAATCAATCAGTGGGTTTTAGGAAATGGAACCATGACTGGATTTGATTACTTCACAGCAGATGTGAATGGTTCTAATAATACAACTATATCTGACGTATGGGGTGTGTTCGGTAGAGTATCAGGTAGATTTACACAATGGCCTAACAATACAAAAGATGTTAAATTCTTTACCACATCTGAATTTGCAACTATCAATGGGTCTAACACCAACTATACATCAACAATCCCCGGTGTGACTAACTTTACATTTGATATATTACCAGGACAACCTGACTCTGTAGTATATTATGTAATGGTTCCTGGAGATGCCAACGGTACGGGTTATAACATGGCTCGTGTAACTCCTATTGAAGTATTGGTTGGACCAATACCAGGATTGGAATCACAAATCTATAATGTAATCGACACAAAAGTTGAATACGATTTTCCAACATCAACAATTGAAGTAAATGTTCCTCACATAACAGTTGAAGCAGGAAACTTGGTTGAATTACCGGTTAAGGTTTTCACTAACGGTGAAGAGTTGTCATCACTTCAGTTCGGTTTAAAATACAATTCAGAACTATTAGAATTTAAAGGCATATATTCTACATCTAATGCGATGGAATGGATTACATATGTTAATCCTAATAACAATCAAGTTGATTGGGGTGGATTTGACATAACAAACGGAGAACAAACATTAAAAAATGGTGATGAGGTTGTTAAATTACAATTTATAGCAAAACAACCACAAAACCTTTGGGAAGAAAGTCCTCTTTATACTTCTTTAAAATTCGCAGGAAATGTCCAATCAAAAGATTTAACAGTAACTCCAACAAACGGAATCCTTCAAGTATTAAAAAGTAATATGGGTCAAGTAATTGGAAACACTATTTCAGTAAACCCTAACCCTGTTGTTGATGAGGTTACAATATCATTTGAAGTTAAAGAAACCACAAACGCAAACCTATCAATAACCGATGTTGTTGGAAGAAAGTTAATTACAATCTTTGACACTCAATTACCAAACGGAGAATATAACTATGTTGAAAACTTAGGGAGTTTAGAAAGAGGTCTTTACTTAGTTACATTAACTATGGAGAACGGAGAAACTAAAGTCTCAAAAATTGTAAAACAATAAACCTAAAATAAACAAAAACAAAATGTCAGAAGAAACACAAGACACAAACGACGGAACGTGGTCAGGATTAAAAAAGACCATTGTTGGTACATTATCAACAGTAATTGCTGGTGGTGGAACATGGTTAGGTGTTATGTTATATGGTGGAGGTGACGAAGAACCAAAAGAGGAGACAAAAACAGAACAGTCTGGAGGTCAAGCGCCTATAACTATAAATGTACAACAAAACCAAGAAAATAAACAAAAAACTGAGAACAATAATGGTGGGGGTGTGGTTCGTGAAAGAATTATCGAAAAACCTGCAACTCAACAACCAACTCAACCTCAACCACAACCTAAAAAAGAGGAAGAGTCTTGGTAATAAACAACAAATAAAATAAAATGGCACAAAAGAAAACAAAAAAATCATTCTTCGTAAGAATGTTTATGGACAAAAACGACATCAACGAAAAATCAATCGTTGGTTTTGGAGCATTTATCATGATGGTAATTTGCCTTGGTGTGGACATCTACACAGGGTTATACGGACAAGAAATGCCAATCAATAAATTTATCTATGATGGATTTTTATGGATTACATTAGGTTCATTTGGTATTGCTTCAGTTGACAAATATTTGTCAGGTAAACAAAATGATAAAGAAGAAGACGAAGAAGTAGAAGGGTAATGAAAAAAATACTTTACATATTACCACTTTTATTGATTGGATGTAAAACAATACAAGCTCAACCCCCTCAAAACGGAGGGGGAATTGGCTCTGTAAAGACAGAACAATATGTTGCGGATTTTGAAAAGAAACAATCAATTGATTCAGTTGCTGAATACAACGACACTATTCAAGTACCGATACAATTATTAAAAATAGGAATCAATGAAGAATTATATTCTTTATATCCCGAACTTAAAGATAAAAGAGTTGGTCTTGGTGTAACAAATATTGTTATAGAATATTTGGAGTATACAAATAGATTTATTTTTACTGAAGAAAAAGAGGAAATAAAACAAAGAATGATTGCACAAGACAAAGCATCAGACAAGGGAGTTTCATCTAACAAAATTGAAGTAAAAGGAAATGTAGTTTTGGCAAAATATTTTGTTTATATTGAAGTATACGATTTTAGTGTTTCTGAAGATGAGATAGTTAAAGTAAATGGTCAACAGACTGTAAATCAAACCACAAGATTAGGTCTTCAAATTAAATTTGTAGATGCTGAAACAAGTCAAGTTATTGTTGGTTCGGGGTTAGGTGAAGCAGTAACTATTAAAACAACATCAATTTTGGGAGACATTTCAGACGATGTAAAATTTAACCAATCAACAATAGGTATATCCACAAAAAAAGCTTTAGAAACCGCATCATCAAGAGTGGTTAAACGGTTAATTACGAAAGGCGTATTCCCAAGGTGAAAATAAAAATTTTCATATCCGTACTGTTTTTTGTGTTTAATTTCTACAATTCAAACGCGCAAACATACAACTATTCATACACCGACCCCTGTACTGGAAACGTTAAAAATATTATAGTACCCATCAATGGCTCTGTCACTGTTGGGTATTATGGTTTTATAGAAAACTTTACACAACAAGATTTTGTCGATGGTACTTTTGAGTCTTGGGCTAATAATGTTTTTTCACAATTTGATGGTTCACCATGTTCTGAAATTGTTGGACTCGCAGGTTCTATTAACATTGCACAAGACGTTGCATTGAATACCGTTGGATTAATAAATTCATTATCCGCTCTTATGGATATATCAAATGGTGCCACAGATTTTCTAAGTGGAACATTGACCGCAGCATCAAATTCATCAAACTCAAGCTCAAAGGCAAACGATAAAAAAAACAACAAAAAAAACGGGAACAATTCCCAAAATGGAAGTGGAAATAATATAACAAACAATACTACAACAAATAATACTACTACAACAAATAATACTACAACAACAAATAATAATAACTCCACAACCAATAACAATCAAAACCAAATAAATGGAACAAGTAACAATAATGAAGGAAGTGCGACCACTACTGGAACAAATGAAACAAGTTCAAACAACGGAACAAATGGAACCTCTTCTACAAATGTTGGAAATGAAACTTCAACACAAGCAGGAGGAACTACAACTCAAAGTGGAACAAATGAAAATGGAAATTCACAGACTAACCAGTCTATAAACAACCAAAACAATAATACTAATCAAAACAATGGGAGCACTAATAATAGCGGGAATATTGGGGGGAATAACGGGAATGGGTCTGGTGAGAATGGTCAAGGAACTAATGGACAAGGTGAAGAAATAACAACAACAACAACAAATGCCTCACCAACAAATAATACCCAAACTAATGTAAATTCAAATTCTCAAGGTAATGGTGGAAATACACCTAATGGTGAAGAAACCACAACTCAAACTGAAGAACAAGGGGGAGGACAAACCAACATTACACAAGGGGCAACCAAAACAATAAATCAAAATAAAGAAGGGGGAAAACCTACAGTAATTGCATCAAGTGATTTTGTAGGTTTCAACTTTCAAAACTCAGAAGTAACAACTGGATTAAAATTAACAGGAGGTTACCACAATATGAGATGGGACGGACAAACTGCTCGGGGCGGATTACTTGATTATGTGTCAGCTCAAAGAGGGCCTAATCTAACAGGTTACCATGCGTGGATAAATAAAAAATCTATGGGCTTATTATCGGGAACAGTATCATTAGGTTTTGAAGGTAGAGGGTCACTTTATGGGACTTTAGCTGGAGGTCAAATGTTTATGTTTCCTAAAGTACCAGGATTAAAGGCGGTTTATATGGGAACAGTTTCATATGGTCAAGTTTATAAAACCTCTTTTTTAGGTACGGCACTCATAGGTGGTGGAATGTACGATTTAAAATTCGGTAGAAGATTTGACGTAAAACTTATGGGTCTATTTGTTTATTCGCCCTATGTAAGTTATTACAATGATTTAGTTTTAAAATCACCTTATGTTATTCTACCATCAATTGGTACTAATATTGCAATAACCAAAAGATTCAAATTTAATATAAATGGTGGGGGTGCTTGGGCGATAAAAGTTAATACATTAAATTATACTATAACATGTGGAACAAGATTATTAATTGGACAATAATATTTTTGACTTATATAAATTTGTACGGTCAAAATTTTACGTATTCAGGTTATGTTTATAATGCTGATGGAACAGGTGCAGTAAATGTGCCTGTTAAGTTATATAAAAGGACAACTCCAGTTATGAATGGGTTTACATCTCAAACAAATTATAACGGACACTCATACTATAGGTCGACCACCACAACTTTTTGGTCAAATGCGAAATCCGCATGTGAAGCAATGAATGGACATTTAGCGACTATATCTAACGCTGCTGAAAATTCATTTTTATTCAATACTTGGCCTTCAGGTTGGATTGGATACTATCAAGATAATACAGGTGCTTTTTACTCAGAACCTTTAGGTGGATGGAGATGGACTGAAAATTATGTTACAAATGGAAGGGTGAATAATTATGACGTTTCAAGTTATACTTCAGGACCAACACTTAATGATTTAACAAATGCTAGTAACATGTCCCTTACAAACACACCAGTTTATACAAGTACTGGTGGTAAATATTTAACATTTAATGGAATTAACACTTACGGAATCACTCCGAGTCTAACAAATTACTTTGGGTCTTCTAAGGTTATAACATTAGTGGCATGGGTATACCCAACAGGTAATGGGGTTATTGTAAGTGAATTAGGCGTTTCATCACCTTCATCAGGGTGGCATGAATCAGTTATGGAGATTACTAATGGTAATACTCTTAATGTTGGTTTTTGGAATGGTACTGGTATAACACAACTATCAACACCAATTACTTTGAATCAATGGTCCATGGTTGCTATTACATACGATGGTACAACTATGAGAGGTTATAGAAACGGTGTAAGTTTTGGTTCGGTTAATTTTTTAAGATTCGCCCCACATATAGATGGTGGAGGTAATCAAACATTTGCAATAGGTTTAAGTGATGCAACAAATATGGGAAGTGGGGCTTATGGTTCATTCAGATTGGGTGCGTTCCAAGTTTACAATACGGCCTTATCTTTAGATGAAATAAATAGATGTTATATGTCTTTATCGTATAGATTTGGTTTAAATCCTTATCTTTCTTGGAATGGTGGAGAACCAAACAATTCAGGAAGTGAAGATTATGCTCAATTTGTTGGGGGAGGATTGTGGAATGATTTACCAAATGGAGTATCACTACCATATGTTTTAGAATTTGATTATGTTGTTACTTACACTCCTTGGTCTCTATTTCGAACTGTTTATACAAATTCACTTGGATATTGGAGTTTTAATGAATTAACAAATCCATCAGTGGAGTGGTATATTCAAATGGACGCACCAACACCAGTAACAACTTTAAGTACAACAGATATGATTGAAGTATCAAAACTTATATTAGGTACAACACAAACTAAAAGTATTCATTACAACAGGTATGATGTTAATAATGATGGGAGGATTAATATTGCTGATGAAAATTACATTAATTTAAAAAGAATTAATTTTTTACCAAGTTGGGTAGGTACAGGCCCATCAAGATTTTATACTACAGCACAGTACACAACATTGAACACTAATACCACGAACTTAAAATTGTCAATCCCTGGTGTTCCGTCAATAACAATAAACTCACCAGTAAGTGGGAGTAATGTGAATTACTATTTAATTGCCCCCGCATATAAAACAACAGTAAATTACTAATGAAAAAATTATTATTAACACTATTAATACCGTTTAGTTTGTTTAGTCAAACTTCACCACCTCCCCCACCACCTACACCACCGGCAGAAGACTCACCAACTGAAGATTTTGGAACAACACAGAATAATATAGTCGGTGCACAAGGTAGGTCATTTGGTGGTGGTTCAATAATTAAACCAAACCCAATTTTAACTTCTGCCGATTTTGCATTTATTCAAAACCCTACTTATGAGAGTGGTTGGAGATATGGTACAGGTATTGGATATAGTCGTGTGAATGGTGGTAAAGGTTTTGGTATAAATGCGGTTTTGACATTCGATTTAACTCAACAAACATATTCATTATATTATAGAAGAAATGATTGGTATTTTCACTTGAATACTGGTAAAATGGGTTTCACATTGAATAATGGATTAAGCGTGACTAAAACTTGGGAATTTGAAAAAGTATACGGTTTAACTTTAGGGGTTCAAATGGGTAGTTCGATTGTGATAAATGGGGATAAAAGTTCAGAAAATCCTTATTTTGTTGCGGTTCCGTATGTTGTATTATTGGGACAAAAAGAAATAACAATATCCGAAAAGTTTGAGTGGAGACCTGAAACATTTATCACTTTATGTTCACCATATTATGACATAGGTAAAAACTTCTTTTCAACATCTAATACGTTTAACGCGGTTGTTGGAAATAACGTATCATATCGATTAACAAAAAAATTTAGACTAAATGTTAATTGGAGAATGAATATGAACACAACCCCAAAATGGGGATTAATGAATAACGTTCTAATTGGAACAAATTTAAAATTTTAAAATATGAAAAATTTAATCTTACTATTCGGTATGTTAATTCTTGGCATCTTTGCCACCGCACAACAGTGTGTTTATGTTGATTCAGTTTACAACACAGCTAAATTAAAAGAGATGGGAAACCGAGACATTCGTTTTGGTATTCGACAAATTGTTGAAGATGAACTATCTGAAAAATTCTGTTTATCTGAAGATGGAAAAGATATTGATGTTGAGGTATATTATTTTGGATTACCTAAAACAACTATAAGAATAATTGGTTTTGAAAAAACTGAATCACTAACCCAAGTGGGTGTAAGACTGTATTACGATGGTAAATGTTATGAGGGAATTGGTGAATCTGAGACCGAAATTAGAGCGATAATGATTGAGGTAAAAGAAGGAATGATGCCTTTTGAAAAAATGACAGTATCGTCAGCACTCAAAAAAGCAATACACGAGGCGGTTATTAAATTACCATGAGAATATGGATATTTTTGATATTACTAATATTATCTTCATACTCTTTCTCACAAATCAAGATTACAGATGTTGGGGATGGGTGGAAAGATAAAGTAGAACAAGCTTTAGACACAATACAAAAATACGACACCGTTAAATATAATACTTTAATAACTAAATGTAATACTATTGGTTATTGGAATAATAGTTTTGCAACAACCGAACCACCAAACACAATTTTAATTCCAACTAAGGAAATGAACTTTGGAAATATCTATAATATCTGCGCAATATTAATTCATGAAAGTTGTCATCTACTTCTTTATGGGAAAAATATCAAAAATTCAAATGAAGAATTAATGGCGTATTCATATGAGTTAGATTTTTTATTAAAAGTACCAAACGCAAATCTATGGCTAATAGAGAACGCTAAAAAAAATATTCAAAATTATATTGAAGACTGCGATTGATTTAAAATAATAAAATATCTATTTTTAAGATATGAAAATTTTCGTACTTATCTTTGTTATTAGTATCTTGTTTTCTTGTGGGCCATCTTACAATTATAAAATTACTGATTCAAAAAATAGAATTTTTTATTGTAATTTCTATAATGAAACATCAAATGGGTGCGTTCTATTCAACAAAAGTCCGGGTTTACATAATACACCGGGAGAACCATATATGATATGTGGTTTTTATAAAATTGAAAAATTAAAATAAAAATATAAATAAAGTAAAACCAAGAATGAAAGAAGAAGGACCTGATGTTGGATTATTATTTGTTATGATATTTGGATTATTATTTGGAATGGCTCTTGTCTCTTTAACATCCTGTGAAGAACAAAAACCACAAAAAGAAACCCCATCGGAAATTACCAGAGTAACAGAGTATACTTACCAAGGATGTGAATACATTAAAATAGGAAACGCCGATAGACAATGGGGTTCACATAAAGGAAACTGTAAAAACCCAATTCATAAAAAATGACAAATCAAGAGATACTAAAGTTTGGTGAAATTCAATACCTCAAAGGTAGATTGGATGAATTATATAAAGCATTACCTACCATAACTAATTTAGATAGAAGACGTAGAATAGACCAAAGAATTGAAAAATATATTAATAAGTTAAAAAAGGTGGATGAAGTCGCATATTATTTATATGAAGTTGAGTTAAACTCTACTTCCCGAGTTAAACAAAAAGGAAAACTTGAAACCAAAAAACTTCTTGAAGAAATACTTAATAGTGAAAAAAATATAAACATAGATTTAGTAGAAAAAATTAATAAAAAAATTGAATCTTTATAGTGGAAAATAAACCTGACAACGTTGCAAATAATCCTGGTTTACTTCCTTATGGGAGTAATGTTGGGGCACCTGCAATTAAAGTAGATGATATTAGTAATTGGAAGGTTACAAAAGTTAATAAAGTTAATAAGAATTTTGAAGATAAATTTAAAGAACTACAAGAAGAGTATAATGAAATGATGGAGGAGTTTTTTTGGAACGAATTAATTTATTCGTCTGATTTTAATTTTGAGCCTGTTGTTGGTGAGATTTACCACCTTTATCAAAAAAACGATAGATTTTTCCTTTCATTAGTTTCGCCACATGAATGGAATATGAAATTTATTGGTACCTTTAAATTGAATAATGAAAACATATGGATAAAAAAATAATAGAACAAATGAAAGCAAATAAAGATTTTGAATACGTAATTAGAGTTTTAAACTCTAGTGTGACCTTGGAGCAAATTAAAACTTCTGAAAACTTATTTGAAAATTTTAAAAATAAGTGGAAGAAACAATTAAATTGTTTTGAATTAGTAGAATTTATTTTTAAATTTAAGTCAGAAAGAAAAAAACAAAAAAGAAAAATATGATACTAACAATATTGAGCGACACTCACAACAAACACAAACACGTTACAGGTGATTTGAAGGGTGGTGATTTATTATTACATGCCGGTGACATTAGTTCTATGGGGTATGAACATGAAATTCGTGAGTTTGCGAAGTGGTATAATAGTTTGGATAATTACACTACTAAAGTTTTTATTGCGGGTAATCACGATTGGGGATTTCAAAATAATGTTGAAAAAACTAAAGAGATTTTAAATACATATAAAGATATTAATTATCTTGAAGATGAGTTTTTGGGCATTATAGAAGGTGGTGAACCTGAGATTAAAATTTGGGGTAGTCCTTGGCAACCTGAGTTTTATAATTGGGCGTTTAACTTACCTAAAGCCGGATGGGAATTGGAACAAAAATGGAAAGATATTCCTGATGATATTGATATCTTGATTACTCACGGTCCGGCTTGGGGTATGTTAGATGATGTTGAAGGTCGTCGTGGGCAACATTTGGGTTGTGAATTATTGGCAGAACGAATTAAACAAATCAAACCAAAAATTCACATCTGTGGTCATATTCATAGTGGGTATGGTCATTATTTTGACGGACATACACATTATTTCAACGCTGCAGTATTGAATGAACAATACTTATATTCACATTTACCTTGGCATATTGATTGGAACCCAATAACAAATGAAATAACATTTTTGTAAAGTTTGACAAATCTTAGGCAAAATAATATAGTTGGGGTTGTTGGATAAACCATAACTCCAACATATTTATTATTATGAAAATTATTATATCCGAAAACCAATTAAAAATGTTGAATGAGGCGTTAGGTGTTCCTGAAAATATTTTGGATGCTGCCGACATGTTATATGATGTTGTTGAACAAGACATTAAATCCATAGACTCTATTCAAGATGAATATAAATTCGATGGTATAATAGAATTTGAACTTGGAGATAAGAAAAAAATTAAAATTGATTCATATGAACTTGTAGTTAATATTGAAGAAATAGAAGATGAAGAGGGTGTTTTAGATATAATTCAAATGGGAATGGGAGGTAGATTTGGATTTAGTAGAGAAACCTTTATGAAAGAGGCTCAACCGTCAACAACTTTAGAATTAACAATTACATTTGCTGTTGGTGAAAATTGGGAACCTGAAGGGCTAATTCAAAAAATGGAAGAAGAAAGAGATGAACACGTTTCATCTTTAGCTCATGAAATAAAACACAAATACGATAAACAATCTAAAAAATATGCGTTAATTGGTCTTGATGCTGAATATCAGGCAACTCAACAAAGAGGTACTTTTGGAATACCTGCAATTGATAGGGATTTTTATCGTAAAATGTATTATATTCATGCGATAGAAAACTTGGTTAGACCAACAGAAGTGGCGTATTCAATGAAAAGAAAAAATATAACAAAATCTCAATTCAAAGATTTTTTAGAAAACAACAGAGTTTATAAAGAATTAGTTCAAATCAAAAACTTTACATTCAATGATTTTATTTCACTATTAAAAGAACAAGAAGAAAGATTGGACAAACTTATTGAACATATTGGTGAAGACCCTTCTAACATGACTATTGATGAAAAAATAAATAAAGCGTTGGAAATAGTATACATTGATTTGGTAAATAACAGAATGGAATTGTTTATGACGATGACAGAACATTCTTATGATGACTTTTTAAAATTTGGTTTACAATTAGGTTTACTACCTGACGGAGCCAAAGAAAAGTTAGAAGGACTCCATAAAACAAATCAAATAAGACAAAAGTTTTTATCTCAAACCACAAAGTATGAAAAAAACCCAACTAAATTTTTTGAAGTCGAATTTGAAAAATTTAATTATGTGGCAAACAAAATGTTAAAGAAAATATCAAAATTATATGATATGGCAAAAGATGACGAACAAGTTAGTGAATCTATTCTGAATTGGGATTTACACCAAAGAGTCATGGAAAAAAAATATGGAAAAAGAAAAATTGAAACAAAATACAAAAATTGGAATCTTAAATAAATTATTGGTTTTCACACCATTACTATTTTTATCTTTTATTTTAACCACACCTGAATATAAAGGAACTGCTACCTACTATGGACAACACTGGACAGGTAGAATGACAGCATCAGGAGAAAGATTTTACGCAGATAGTTTAACCGCAGCTCACAAATACTTTAAATTTGGAACAATAGTAAAAGTATTTAATCATCATAATGATTCAGTTTGTTATGTAAAAGTTAATGACCGACTACCAAAAAGTTCTAAATTCATTATTGATTTGAGTTATGGAACGGCAAAACAACTTAATTTTTTAAAGAGAGGTGTAACAAATGTAACGATTACACCGGTTGATACGGTTAAAATTAGAAAATAATAAGTCAAAATAGTGTTTTGCTCAATACACGATAATTTATATACAAAAATCAAGTAGTTCTTCGTATTTATTATAGTATCTCGACCGGCCCATGGTAGATGGGGGTTTCCAATTAGGATTCTTCAAGTGAGTATAACGATTAATGTATTTTAATTTTATACACAATGAAGAATTTATTATTATCGATTTTTGTTTTTTTTACAAGTTTTGTTATTTCTCAATGCACCCACACAATAAGACTTACTGATACTTTTGGTGATGGTTGGAACGGAGGTGCCGTTTCAGTTTCAGTTAATGGTTTAACTGTTTTAAGTAATATAACTTTATCGACAGGTTTAGGGCCTGCAATATTTAATTTTACCGCAAGTAGTGGGCAAACGATTAGAGTTTATAGAACAATAGCGGGAACTTATCCAAGTGAAATGAGAGTTCAAGTTGTGAATAATGTTGGAACCGTTTTACTTGCCACCATACAACCTGTTTCGGGAACGGCGACTACTTTAGGTAGTACTTGTCTTGCTAATTGTACGGTTGCAACACCAGGTTGTACAAATACTTCTTCATATGGTTCTGCTGTTGCACCTTCAACACCAACAACGGTTACAATTTCTAGCTGTAATTTCCAAAGTGAATATTCTACAGTTTCAGGTATTGTTGCAGGACAAACATATCAATTTGGATATAGTTTAGGTGGTTACATCACAGTTCATACAGGAACATATAACGGACCAATTGTTGCTTATGGTAATGCACCCTTGAATTGGGCGTCATCTTATACAGGAACCGTATTTGTTCATTATAACACAAATTCAAGTTGTGGGACTGCTTCTTCATGTGGAACATCAACAGTAACTTGTGTTACTTGTTCGGCACCTGCAGCACCTGCAAATGATTTAGTTTGTAATGCAACATCAATATCTTGTGGACAAATTATTTCAGGAACAACGGTTAATGCCACAAATTCAGGTGTAGGAGAAAATTCAACTTGTTCTGTTACACAAACTCAACCTGGTGTTTGGTATCGTGTTACGGGCACTGGACAGATTATGACTGCTTATTTATGTAATACTGCTTGGGATAGTAAAATATCAGTTTTTAGTGGGACAAGTTGTAGTGCTTTAACTTGTGTGGGTGGTAATGATGATATGGGGCCATCATGTGCCACATCATCAGCGTCTTATCAATGGACATCAACCGTTGGACTAAACTACTACATATTAGTTCATGGATATTCAACATCAAGTGCTTTCTCACTTGGTTTAATCTGCACAACTCCACCACCATCTGCTCCAACATATATAACGGCAACACAAAATACAATTTGTAATGGAACATCAACAACTTTAACTGCTAATGGGGCAATTGGAACGGTATATTGGTATACAGGTGGATGTGGAACTACTTTTATTGGAACAGGAAATTCAATTACTGTAACACCTTCAACAACCACAACATATTTTGCAAGAAATTACAATTCAGGGTTATTTAGTTCAAGTTGTACTTCGACCACTATAACAGTAAATCAAATACCGCAAGTTACAATAACTCCGACATCTAATGTTATATGTAATGGGCCAAGCACTCAATTAAATTCTAATGTTAGTGGTTTATCTGTTCCTGGAAATTTAGTTGTTACTATATCAAGTGGTGGGTTTATGGATGAAACAAGTTGGACATTATATAATAATTTGGGAACTATAATAGGTTCAGGGGGAAATTATGGAACCGGAACAACAAATGTTATACCTATTGGGTCATCAGCAAATGGGCCTTATACTTTTTTAATTGAAACTCAAGGAACTTGGAATGACAATACGGCAACTTTTACAATCACTTGTAATGGAACTACTATTTCAAGTGGAAGTTTAGGTGGAGGTCAGGCTTTTAATCAAATAGTTACATCTTGTAATACAACACCACCAATTACGTATTCTTGGACACCATCTACAGGACTGACAAATCCAAACGCGCCAAGTCCTTTTGCGTCACCGACAACAACTCAAACATACACACTAACAGTGTCATCAAACGGTTGTTCAAATGCAACATCAACAACAATAACCGTAAACCCTTCAGTTGGATTTGTTTCTACAGTGTCGGGGAACAACACAATTATTGCTGGAACTCAAGAAACATATTCAATAACACCTGTTCCAAACGCAACCTATCAGTGGGATTACACTCAATCAATAACGGCACCATATTGGTCAAACATACCAAACTCTAATACACCATCAATATCTTTTTATTGGCCTCAAACAACAACCGATGGGTCCGTTAGAGTTACGGTTTCAAATTCATCAAACTGTGGAACTCAAGTTAGATTTTTTAATATAATAACAAACGGAGCATTACCTGTGGAATTATTATCGTTTGACGGAACTTGTAATGAAAATTTTATTACTTTAAATTGGAAAACGGCAACTGAACACAATACATCTCACTTTGATGTTCTTAAATCAAGAGATGGTGAGAATTGGTCTAAATTAACCACCTTAGCCTCAGCAGGAAATTCAACTCAAGAATTAAGTTATACAGCAAAAGATGAAAATGAGATTGATGGAAACAACTATTATAAATTAATGCAATATGATATTGATGGCGTTAGTGATGAATATGGACCCATCAATGTTATTTGTAATGGAAATTCAAAAGGATATTTTTCAACGTTTCCAAATCCAAGTTCTGGAATGTTTCAAGTTGTTTTAAATAATAAAAATATGATTGGAGACGGGATTATTGAAATTAAAGATACAAAAGGAGCAAAAGTTTTTGAAAAAGAAATAAAAATAAACCAAGGTATTAACTTGTATGATATTGACAACAAATCTTTAATTTCAGGTATTTATTATGTAAGAATTGTATCAAAAGAGTTATCAACAGAAACTTTAAAACAAATTATAAAATAGTATGGAAATAATTTTATTTGGTTTTTTTATAATAATTTTTGTCTATCTGTTAGAAGATTCAATTCAGTTTACAAAATATATGTATGAAACGCATCCACACTTTTCTTGGACATCTTTTTTAGTCATACTACTAATTATCTATTTTTTTTTATACGACAAAATCTTAATTTTTTATGATTTTCTAAGTAACGGTTTTTTTAATTAAAAATATTTTATTATCTTTGTTTTATTAAATGTATAATAAGATGAAAGTTTTATTTTTAGACAACGATAGTGTAATTTGTCTCTCTAATAATTGGGGTAGTCGTTACAAAAAGCAACAAACAAAGTGGAGTAAAAGAAAAAATATTAAAGTTTTTAAAAAATGACTAAAGAAGAAATGAATGAGTTTTTAGAATCTATAGGGGGTCTAAAAAATGGACACTATCCCGATAGACCAACAATTAAACAAGCAACGTTCTTCGATGTAGGGTCTGGTTGGTACTTTTTAATTAAAGAACTGATTGAAGACTTAATCAAACTTGGGTGGGATAAACAAGTTTGTCAAGTAAAAGAAAAATTCGGTGGATTAAGATTTTATATTAACGGAGCATCAAACGAAGTTCATAAGAGAATAAGTGAAGCTGAAAACTTAAGTTATCAAACTTGTGAGACCTGTGGAGAAAAAGGTGAATTAAAAACAAATATTGGTTGGCATACCACATTATGCGATAAACACTATGAAGAACATAAATCAAATATTTAAAAATAATAAACATTTGATGGACATTTCAGAAGTAAGTGAGTTGATTGATTATTGTCGTGAACTAGAAGGTAAAATACTTGAAAGAAAAATTAAAGATGAATATAGTAAAGAACAATACTATGCTCAAGTCTTCAAAGACATATATCAAAGTTGTAACGATACGTTAAAAGATGATGATTTAGCTGAAAGGTTTAAAGAAACACCAAGAGTTGATTTCAAAGAAACAATAACCAACTTAAAAAAATATATGTTAGAAATGTGTAGATTATATAAATTAGATTTATAATTTTTGTATCTTTGTAAGGTGAAAAAACCCTGTAAAGAATGCCCACATTTAATTCGTAATCGTCATAATGATATGATTGTTGATTTTGGTCGTAGGACCGGCAAACGTCATAATTGTCATATGACTGAAGGGGTAAAAGATTTGTGGAATGTAAATAATAAAAAATTGGAGTGTTATGGAAGTAGAAATATTTAAGAAATTGATGTTTTTTTATTACATTTTTTACAAAAATCATCAAAATAGGTTTTTAATAAATTATAATAATTTTTTTCTATAAAATCATCAACAATTTCTCTATTCTCATTATATAATGGTTCGTCATCATCATATTCATATTCGTCATCATCATATTCGTCATCATCATATTCATATTCGTCATCCTGTGAGGTTAAAAAATCAAGTTCATTTGATAATTCCAAATAAACACCCCTAAATACATTTAACATAAATGATTCAAATCCCCAAAAACACGATTCACAAGAAAGGTGTGACATTTGTTTACGTAAAAGAGCCTCAATATGATTGGTTCTTCTTAATAACCAAATTGGATAATTTTGGGATTCAAATTCCTCCCTTAAAATTCTTCTTATAGATTCTTGTAAGTTTGATTTACCAAAAAATTTTTTAATATCTTTTTTTGGTATTAACTTTGCTTTTATTGTATTATTCCCTAAATATAAAGATTTTTGTATTCTATGATTACCATCTAACACTCTTTCGATTTCACCGCGAATGTTAACCATAACGATTATTGGATAGCTCAAACTCGAGTTCATTATATAGAAATTTTCTTCTGGTTCTGAATGATGTGGGATATCGGGTATTTTAGATATAGGTAAATTTATTGTTGGGTAGTCCTTTGATAAATTAACTAATTCACCAACTTTACCTGTTATAAACTCATCATCAACATCAGCAGAAAATAACCCACCCAAAGGGTTATGATATTTTAGTTCTTTTTTATTTTTCATGTAATATATTTCTTAAATAATTTAAAATATGGTCTTGGATTTTAATATATGATTCGTGAGTGTCACTTTGTCTACTTATCTCTTTGGCAAGATTATCATTTGAAAAAATAAAAAACCTAACCAAGTCATAAACAGAAGTTACATACGTTTGTGGGTCTTCAATGTCGGATAAACGTTTTACATCACAGACCAATTTATTCAAATCATCGATTGAAATCCGTCTCCTGATAAATATAGATGGTATAGTATTTTTTGTCATTTGTGTTTTATTTTTTTAGTATGATTCAAATATATTAAAAAAATATTGTTTATTCAATTTAATATGATTACATTTGTGGAATGTTAAAGATAAAAAAATTGAATGTTATAGCTCAAAAAAAGAAAAAGTTTAGATTACCAAGAAAAACCAAAAAAAGAATAAAAAAAGATTTTTATACTTACCCAAAAGACGATAAAAATTCTTATCTTGTGGCTTGGCCATCTAAATACGAAGAAGATTACGTTGCATATAAAAAAGGTTTATTAACAGGTTTAAAAGAAGAATTAAGAAAAACATATAAAAATGGATGGTAGAGAATTTATATACGGAGTATGTGATAAAACGGGTGGGTGTGATTCCTACTTTGGTTTTTTTAAAAATCAAAAAGATGCTGAACACGAAGTTCAAGTTCAATCCAATAGACTCAAAGAAGATTTGGGTTGGATGAATATTGACATAAAAAACGATAGAGCCATATTCGAAGGAAAATTAGTGATAGTAATTCATCAATATGTTCTTCGATGATTAAAAAGTATTTGATTGTTTTTTTCTCCGCACTTATATTAGAAATTGGAAGCACATTTTACATTACAGTAGTTGCTGACAAGAACTATATTGGAATGTTATTTTTTGCGTTCATCGGACCATTTTTATCACTACCTTTCGTGGGATTTATGGTTGAGTCAAAAACTTGGAAGGAAAGAATGAGATTGGCATTATGTTCAGGACTTGGATATTTGTTCGGGTCCGTTGTTGTAATAATATTTTTGGAATTAATGAAATGAAAATAATAGAAACTAAATTTGGAACCTATATGGAAAGAGAAGATGACTCTACAAAATTGACTGGCGATAAAATCAAGGTCTTTGTAGAAAGATTGAAAAAAATTGGAATTGAAATTAAACTTCAGGGTAACTTCCCTTGGGTTTATATTGATGAAATTTGTAGTATTAAAGTGAAAGAGAAGTTATATGGTAATCACGGGTTTACTTTGATATTTCTTCCTGGTAGACTTGATAGTCCTCCGTCAGAATTTACAGATATTACAGAAATTTTTAAACTAATTAGAAAGTATAGTAGAGAAGCTCTTTTAATAAAAATGATGGACGATTCTCAAAAGGACGGATTGTATGATGTTGATTAAAAAATAAAAAATTATGGAAAATAAATAGAGAAATTATGAAAATATTTAAAGAATTAAAAAAACTTGGTTACATACATTATTCTGCTACTACAATAGAAGAATTAGATGATTTACCATTAAATAGTGATGAAAGAATTTCAGAACAAGCTTTAGTTTTAAGATGGTTTAGAGAGAAGTATAAATTAAATAGTGAAGTAAACTATTTACCAAATGTAGAAAAGTATGGAATCATTACTTCAGATATGGCTGGTATAAAACCTAAAGATTTATCAAAAAAGGAAAATTTTGAAAGAGGTAAAAAAGTAACTAATAATTTTGTAAAATATGACACCTACGAAGAAGCAGAACTTGCTTGTTTAACTAAACTAATTGATATTGTAATACTATAGAAATTATGAATTTAGAAAAACTAACAATGGACGAACTTATTTCATTAAGAAATGAAATTAACAGTAGAATATATAACCACACAGATGGTTATTTATATATCTGTTCTGTTCGTCAGTTCGGTAGTGTATGGGAAGAAAAACCAAGTAGTTTATATGGTTTAAAAGAACTTTGTGATTCATATTATGGTGATAATGGAATTGTTGATGTTTATACCAACAATCCAAATTTGGAATTTCCTGAAATGGAGTTTGAAAACTATGGTGATGTTATGTTTATTAAATCAGAAGATGATTACCGTGACTGGGTTAAATACAACAAAGAAAAAAACTTTATTGATGATGTAACACAACGACTTGATGAGTGGGAAGAATGTAAAGATAAACCATTAAAGTACCGACCTATGTTTGCTCCGATTTGGACAAGAGAAGATGTTAATGAATGGGTTACAGAGTTTGAAAGTAAGACATGGGATTTTACTGAACCAAGAAGTATGAAGGTAAAATATTCTGAAGAAGATGGTGAAGATTAAAAAAATAATTAATATATTTGTGATATGGAATTAGAAAAACAAAAATACAGAATCTATTTAGATGACGTTCGTACCCCAGTAGACCCAAGTTGGATTGTTGTTCGTTCTTATGATGAATTTGTTAGTAAGATAAATGAAATTGGTTTGGAGAACATTGAACTAATATCTTTAGACCACGACTTAGGTGATAGTGCAATGAAAGAATGGCATTACGGAGTCGTAAAAAACTACACAATTAACTACGATAATATCACTGAAAAGACTGGTATGGATTGCACTAAATGGTTAGTTAATCAATGGTTAGATGGTAAACCTGTGGTTGAGGTTGTAGTCCATTCTGCGAATGCTGTTGGTAGTGGTAATATGATGGGTTACATCAACAATTACCTACACTTAAATAGAATGGAACAAAATTGTATAAGAGTTAAAATTGAACACACAGTATAAAAAATAGTTATGGAATTAGAAAAATTTGAACAAGCAAAAAAAATCAAAGAAGACCTTGATAGATTAGAAAGACAGAAGCGTAAATTAGAATCTGCGTTAGAATCTTGTTCTTTAAATGTGACGATTGAATTTAACGCATCAAATGCATTTCTCTCAAGAAAAGAAGAGGTTACAATTTACAACAGAGAAGTTATTAGAGAAATGATTTCTAAAGAACTTGAAAGGTTGAATGGTGAAATAGAATTAATTAAAGAAGAATTTGAAAGAATATAGAAATGGAAAATTTAAATAGTGTATGTTATGTTGGTTTAGTATGTGATATATTACCAATAGAAGGGGCTGATAACATAGAACTTGCAATGGTTGGTGGTTGGAATACGATAGTTAAAAAAGGTGAATATAAAGTAACTGATTTGGTTGTTGTTGCAACTACAGATGCAATAATACCATTGAAACTTTCTGACGCTATGGGTGTTACTAGTTATTTACGAAAAGGACAACGAGTAAGAACTGTGAAACTTCGTGGGGTTTATTCTGAATGTTTAATAATACCAATAGGGTTTGTTCCTGAAAAATATAGGTATGAAGGTTCTGACTGCATGGAATTACTTGAGATATTTAAATACGAACCACCAGTTAAAACAATTCAGTTAAGTGTTGGAGGTAGAAAATTCAAATACCACCAAAACCCTAACTTCCACGTCTACTACAAGTTCCCTAACTTGAAGAACGCACCTGAGATGTTTAATGAAGAGGACTTAGTTACAATCACTCGTAAACTTCACGGAACTAACGCTCGTTATGGTATCGTAAGAAAGAAAAAACTTTCAATATTAGATAGAGTTAAAAAATTGTTTGGAGTTAAATGGGTTGGGTATGAGTATGTTTACGGTTCCCACAACGTTGAAAAAGGTTCTGATTCTCAAGGGTTTTATTCTACTGATGTATGGAGAACAATTGCTGATAATTACGAAATCAAAAATAAACTATGGAAGTTTGTAAAAACATTTGCTTCTGAAGAATACTTAGGTGATGGTTTGATAATATACGGTGAAATCTACGGACATGGAATCCAAAAGAATTACGACTACGGACTTGAGGGTTTAAGGTTTGCTGGTTTTGATGTTGAATTAAATGGTAAATACTTACCATACCATGATGAAAAACATCTCTTTGAGGTCTTAGACTTACCAAGAGTTCCTGTTCTTTATTTAGGTCCGTGGTCCAAAGATGAACAAGATAGACATGTATTCAATAACTTTATCATGGGGACTAAAGTTCCACACGAAGGTGTTGTTGTTAAACATATTGATGGTGAGCGTCACAAAGTTGGTAAAGTTATCAATCCTGACTACTTAATCTACGGGGAGAAAAATAATGTTGGTGACTCCCATTGATGGAGTCACCTTTTTTTATTATTATTAAGAAATGAAAAAAGAATTAATGGTAAGATTTGCAAATGAATCTATTTATTATACTAGAATAACCGTAAGTCTTGATAAAATTAAAGACGCATTAGAGTTTCCAAATGAAGTTTTTTTTACTATTGATGATACTAGAGTCGCAGTTAAAAGAGAAGATTGGGAAGAAATTAAAAATGAAATGAATAAAAAAAATGATATTAGAGTACGAAGAAAAAATTTACGAAACGGAAATAACTAAACCTATACTTAAGGATGATTTATATTATGATTGTATGGTACATGAGGTAAAAAAATGTAAGTTATTTATATGTTTTGACCCATGGTCATTAAAAATGGTCCCTAAAGAAAAAAATACAGGAGAAAATGAAAACTTTATTTAAACTAACAATTATAACTTTCTTAATATTATTAACATCCTGTAGAAGTAAAAAAAATGCCGGTTGCGATGCATATTCTGAATATAAAATAGAAAACGATTCATCATTCATAAGGGTATACCATTACCATATAGAAAATCAAAAAAAATGTTACTATAAAACAGAAATAATACAAGTTATAAAGTGATGAAAAAAGAAAGAGTTAAAGTTTTTTTTATAGATGATGAACCGTATTTTGTAATTGATGAAGATGTAAAAATTGGGGATTTTGCAATTGTAACAGTTTCCGACCAGTTTCCAACGTTTGTTGAATGTGCAAACGAATATCAAATAAACTTATTTCAAAAACCAACTCTGAGTTCCACAAAAAGATATAAAGTTTTATTCAAACCCAATCAAAATAAAATACCCGTTGACGATTTAAAAAATGCAACAGAAGAAACTAATATTATAGAAATCGAATACGAAAACTCAGAAGTTTTAAAAATAGTTAAATGAAACTGAGTGACAAAGTTAAAAATTATATCAAAGAGTTTTATGTGGTAAGTTATATGCCATCAAGAAAAATGATTTTTATTAGTGACATTAATGAAAATTGTTTGAAAGAACCCCTCTCAATTTATTTAGGTAATTTTAAAAACAATAAAGTAATGTTGTCTTGGGGTAAAATTAATGAGATTACTGGTATTGATTACCATCATAAAAATTTTGTAAATGATTTAACGGAATTATTTTCTGATATATATAGAAATAAAAAAACAAGAGATTTTTTTGAAACATTAATCTTAGAAAATTTGCACGTATCGTTGGAAATTAATGAGGTTATTGAATATTTTCCAAATTTAGATTAGTTATGGCACATCCAATTTTACACGCAAAAAGTTCCGCCAAAAAGTTTGGTGGAAAGTGGGAAGATTATATTCATTTACATAATTGGTTAGATGAAACCAAAAGTTGGTATGGCCATTCTTTACACAGAGCGTTCAGACACCATTCAGAAGGTATTTTTGAAATGGAACAAAGGTTTGGACCTGAATTTAAAAATAGCGATAATAAAACAGTATACACCAGATACGTTGGAGAACAACATGTAAGAGAAGATTGTGATGGTCATATTCCATCTGCGTCTGATTGGATTAAAGTATTAATGTCAGGTGAAAAACCATTATGGGTTACAAGAACAAAAAAATTAGAGTTTGAAGATTAAATATTGAAGTATTTATTATTATGAAAGAAATTAAAGTACCTAAAGAATTTAAAAAAGAATTACAAAAGTTTAATTTATATTGTCGTGCAACAATGGACGACCGAGATATAAGTTGGGATTATAGTTATGATGAAGTAGACGGTGGATTATATCTTAATTGGTCTGATTTTAGTAGAATGGATACGATAGGTGGTATTGAACACTACTTTGATGAAATTATAAATTACATTGAAAAAGAATATGATGATATATTACTTTCTGAAACTGATTGTGATAGTTGTACAGGAAGTGGCTCATTAACTATAAAATACACACCACTTACATCTACTTTTGAAGTTACCACAGTTATTTATACACAAGGTGTTAATAATAATAACATAACTAAATCATTTGATGAATTATCTAAACAATCTAGAAATTGGTGGAATCAAAATACCGAAAGACTATATGAAAAATTAAATGATGATAATTTTGTACAATCTTTAATTGATGAAAATGATGGTAATACTGATTTTGAAATGAATTTTAGTGGTTATGGTGACAGTGGTTCTATTGATGACGGTAATTATTCTGCAAATATAGAAAATTTGGGTTATGAAATGTTAGATTTATATGCTTCGGGATTTGAAAATGACGAGGGAGGTGAAGGAACAATATATTTTGATTTGGAAGATAAAGAAATGAATTTAGAATATTACGAAAACTATGGAGACTCATTTGTTGGGAGTCGTGAAGAAATAAAATTAGTGTAATGAAAAGTATTAACGAAGATATAACAAGAATAAAAAAATTAATGAATTTAATAGAAGGTGAACAACTTTCTTTAGATTTTGAAGATGATACTACTGAAGACACCAATATTGAAAGTAATATTACTATCGATAGTCCTGAGTTCACCAAACCATTCAAAGAAAAAGTCTTTTTTATACTAAAAGATATATACGGAAATACAAATTGGTCAGACCAAGAAGGAAGAGGAACAAGAGGTCGTGGAGGATTTGTAAACATATATACCGTTTTTGATTTAATGAAAGAAAAAGGTCTTGATGATTATGAACAAGAAGGTGGAGACTGGTCAATAATAAATTATTTTGATACAAACCCACAAGTAAGAAAGTATTTGGTTAATTTATGGGAAAAAGAAACATCCAATAGTTTAACAAACGAAGAGTCAGTAAAAGATTTTATATTGTGGATGTCAAGAAATAGAAATAAGATTTTTAAAGAAGGTCCAATATTAAAAGATTTGGTTGAGTTGAATGCAACATCACTTATGAGAGGTGAGATGAACGAAAGAAAGGCTCACGAGTTCTTATCAAAAGTTGTTGAAAAACTACCTGATTGGGAATTATCCAAAAGATATTTACCTGGCTCAACTTCAGATAGAAGTGGCATTGATATTATAATGACCAACGAGAAAAAAGAAAAATCAGCAAAGTTCCAAGTAAAACCTCTGACAAGCATTCAAGAAACTAAAGATGGTTATTTGGTTACTACATATAATGTTATAGGGTTAGATAAAAAACCTGTTGATTATTTTGTATTTGCCTCATACGATGTAGATGATGTTTATGTATTTAAAAATATAGAAGGGAAATATGAAATTTTAAGCAAAACTGAAGTTCTATTCAAAAATAAACCTATAGAGTTATAGTATTTATAAAATATGAGTTCAGAAAGAGCAAGACAATTAGTTGATTCATTTAATGACGGTGAATTTGAAGATGAAATTGAGCCGTATTTTAACGACCTTATTACTTTTTTTAAGTTTGTTAAAAAATATGGTCTTTTAGATGAAATTGATTTAGGTCAAATATATTATCGTGCTTGGGATGATGAACTTATTCATTTTTTAGATGAAAATGGTGTTTTAACAAATCTTAGTTACGACAACGCACCTGAAGAACTAAAAAATATATTACTTTTAAAAGGTTTAGAAGACAACTACGAAGACACAGTTTATTATATAGTCAAAAATTTAATTACCGATGTTGAGATTAGAAATGGTGGTTTTTATCTAAGTTTAAGAGATAGAGAAGAGTTAAGTGAATATTTTTGTAGTGGTAGTAGAAGAAGTGATAGTGACCCCAGACATGTTGCAAAATTAATTTTAAGTGAAGATGGTTTAGGTCACGATTGGTATTTTGATTCTGGTATGACACCACATGATACAATACATGATTTAAATGATTCTAATATTACACATCTTAAAGATGTTATTTATAAAAAAATAGGAAATCAAGAATTATCATTAGAGGATTATAATTCCGACTTTTTTGAACATTTATCTGAAATTCAAGGAACTGAAGGTTATTTTAGAATAAGACCTGAAGATTTAAACGACCTATTAAACGATAGTGACGCATCAAACGAACTTTTCAAAAAAGATTTAGAAGATATTGGTCATGAACTAATAAGTATTTACTATAACTCTGAAAATCAAGCATACGAAGATGAGATTTATGACGCCGTTTATAAAGGTCTTAGTGAATACTTCGAGGGTCGTATTGATGAGGTTCCAAGAAAGGTTGGTGAAAAAACTAAATACGACCAATATATTAAAATCAGAGATTTTATTGGAATTATAAAAACATTTTTAGAAAATAACAAAGGCGGAACTTATAGTGATTCATTTTTAGAATATTTTGGTGGATATACTTCACTTATTAATGGTATGATTTATAATGATGAAATAGAATGTATTGACATTAGAATCCCCGATTATCCTGATTGGGACAGAACAAGAAGAAACATAAACGAAATGTTTTTAGATTATATTTAATATTATATGAGCAACTTTTATTTTGACAACGCAGAAAAAAAATTAAGATTAGTGGAATCTCTTATTAATGAGATGTCCGATAAGGAATTACAAAAGTTAATGAGTAGAGAACTTCAAAAAATTAGATTAATTCCGTTAGATATGTTTGCGGCTAAAGAAGCCATATCAAATATTATACAGGCTGAAAACTCAAGAAAAACCATTAATTTTAATAGAACAATAACAGGTTTAATGTCTTTAGACCTATCAAACGTAACAATAAGAAATAGATTTAGATTTGACAACTACTATAGAAGATTTATAAAATCTAGAAGTAGAGGTTTTGATTTTGAAGGTTTAATTGCCGGATTATTAGATGCTGAAATATCTGAATCTAAAACATCACCATACGATGTAGTTGCAGTGGACGGTTCACAATATTCACTTAAAACATTAAACAAGTTAAGTGAATCGCCAGTATTAAAATCAATTAAAACCAATTTTTCAACATACTACAATAATTTTCAAGGAGACGAAGAATATAAAAAAGAGTTAGCTTCAATTATACAAGAAAGTAATCCATTAAAGTGGCTTGTTGAAAGTCAAGACCCGGTATTTTTAGACATTGCTAAAGACATATTAACAGAAGCCATGTCTGAAATAGATGGTATGTTAGTCGGAATACCAATGGAAAACCAAAGAATAAAAATGTATTATTTTAGTAAAGAAAAATTAATTGAATTGGGATTGACTGTTGATATGATTAATGCACCAAAAACAAAAGGGGCGATGCAAATTAGATTTTCATCAAGAATTTTTCAAAATCCAACCATTAGTGGTGAACTAATATTTCCTGACTTGTCAAAAAAAGAATATGAAGAATTTTTAATTGGTGACGACTCAACAAAAAAAACAATTGAAACATTAAATAATTTTGGACAAAAATATGGGGTAAACGGTTTAGGAAGACAATTACCACAAGACATTGTTATGGATTTAGCAAAAAGTGAAAAATTCATCACAGACATGAATTTTATTTTAGGTTCTGAAAAATGAAAATAATAATCACAGAATCCCAAATGAAGATGGTGGTTGAAAATTCAAAAAAACCCACTCGTATTTCTGATATTCTTATTAGTATGTGGGATAAACAAACTAAAGAATACGGTTACCCAACATTTGATGAAGATGAGCTGAAGTATTTTGGTATAGATAAATGGACGGATATTAATGACTATGCTGAGTTTTTTAATGACTACATTGGTGGAGAAAAAAAAACTATGGAAATAATTGATGAACTATCAAATAGTAACTTTTCGACAAGAGACTTTCCCGAAAGACTTGTTGGTGGATATGATTTTGATTGGGCTATTATTGATGTTTATAATCAAGATGATGTATATAAATTAGACTGTCAAGCATCAAAAAGAGGTTCTGTAACCCTTATGGATGGAAGACACATGTCATTAAAAGACGCTATAAATGATGACGAAGTGGGATGGGAAATACAAAGTGAGATTTCAAATGTCATCCAAGATTGTTTAAATGAACTAATATATCCAAGAACAGGAATAAAGGTTGATGTGTATTACGTTGAGATATGAAAATTATTATTACAGAAGAACAACTTCAAATGTTAATTGAGAAATGGTCCAACAAATATAAAAGGTCTATTGATTGTAACAACCCAAAAGGTTTTTCACAAAGAGCCCATTGTCAGGGAAGAAAAAAGAAAAAAAATAATTAATAAAAGTTTTGATTAAACGAAATAGTTTATATACATTTGTATTAATATTAACCACTTAAAAAATAAACAATAAATTATGGCGACAAAATCAGGAAAAAAAGGACGTTACATTTGCAAAGTTGGATTCTACGACATCTATGCTAATGACACAATGAAACCAAAAAAAGAAAGTAAGTATAAGTTCACCAAAGGTGATGTTAAAACTACGGATTATGTTGTCTATCACGCTAAAAAAATAATCGAGAAAGGTTTAAAGACCAAAGACCTGGCGGTGAGTAAAGCTATTGATTTACTCGGACCAAAAAAAGAATTATATGGTCTTTAATATCTCGTCCTATATATAGTAAAAAAGTCAGGAAATCCTGACTTTTTTTATGCTTAATGTATTTATAAAAATATGAAAATAATTATCACAGAAACTCAGTTTAGATATATTTTAGAAAACACTAATCCTTGTCCTGAAGGAACAAAAGAAGATGAACTCATTACTTTACAACAAATAAGAGATGGTAAGATTATCGAGAAAGGTTATTGTAACGCTGGTGAAAGTTCAGCAATAGTAAAAATTCAAAAAATGTTGCAAGACAAAAACTTATTGGATACAAAAAGTAATAATGGTTACTATGGTAATAAAACCCAAGAGGCTATAAAAAAATTATGGGAACCTGATGAAGTGAAAGGTACACAGATTGGGAAAAAAACATTAGAAAAATTAGAAGGAAAAAAAGAAGAAACAGAAGTTAGTGAAAAAAAAGAATTTAATGATTTATCTGAAAATAACAAAAAAATTGTATGTACTTTATTGGGTGAAGCAGGTGGTGAATCCGACCCATATAAATCTATGCAAGCTGTTGCAAATGTTTTAAAAAATAGAGCAGATAATAATTTTTTGAACTATGGTTCAAGTGTTGAATCACAGGCTTTGGCTAATAAACAATTTTCTATGTGGAATAAATATAACAGTGGTGGTGAAAAACTACAAGATGTTTATAATAAATATAAAAACCACAAACAACTAACAACTGCCATTTCGATTGCTGAAAATATAGGTGGATTATCCGATGTCACACAAGGAGCTCAATTTTACTACGCAAATTATGTCAAACCTTATTGGACCAAAGACACTGACACAACAAAATGGGTTCCAACTGTAACAATTGGAAATCATAAATTTGGGAATGTTGTAAAAAAGAAAAAGAAATAATGAAAATTATTATAACTGAAGCACAATACGATATACTAACGGAAGAAAATCTTCGTGAATTTTTATATTCTTTTTGGGATAGACAAAAAAGAAGTGGGGAAGAACCAGTATTGGACGATATGTTATATAATGTTTTGGGTGTAAGAAAAAACACCTCTGAAGATTACCAACAAATAAGACCAATATGGTACGAATATAATGGAGGTATGGATGTTTTATATGATAAAATGATTGGCGATATTTACGGTAAAACATTTGAAATACAAGACGATGCTCAAAATCTTTATGCTGAGGTTGATGTTGTTGGAATGGACGATTACAACATGACAGACGGTACACAAGTCAATCTGATTGAGTTAAATGTTAGTGGTGATGGAAGTATAGAAATGTCTGTTTATGACGAAGAGCAGGATGATGACGAAGATGAAAACTACCGAATAGTAACTGTTTCAATTTATGAAGCTTTAGAAATATCAAGAGAATATTATGAAACTGGTGATTTACTGGGATATATTAGAAGTGTTGCGTATGATTATTTTTATAATCTACTTGAAAAATACGGATTACCAATTGATGTTGAAGTTGAAATCGTATAATGAAAATAATAATTACAGAATCTCAATTATTAGAAATCGAAAGAACATTCGGTAGAGATAGATTTGATGCTCCTTATTCTGAAGAATATCCAAAATATGAAGAGATGTTTTTTACGGCCATTAAATTAGAAATTACATCTTCAGGTGAAACAGAAGATAGAATTATGTTAGGTGATTCAGATGGTAAAATTTTACTTAATTATCGAAAAGGTAGTCGAACACTTTATTATGATTATAATTGGGCGGAAGATATTGAAAAGTTAGTTCCTTGGCATATTTATACAAGGCATTTCAAATACGCATTGGCAGAATACTTTAATAGTTTATTTCCAAGTGTTTCAATAAAAGATGTTACAGGAGCCAATATAGGATGAAAATAATAATTACAGAAAGTCAGTATAAAATGTTAATTGAATCTCAAACAGATAAGATGCAAAATCTTATTGACATGGCATTAGAACAACTTATAGAAAATTGTGAGGGAGGATATTACATAAGAAGTCACCAAAGTTATATTTGTGACCCAATAGATATGATTGAAGAAATTAAAGTGGTCGATGTCTCAAAGTCAACATCTATGGATTATTTTGAAAAAAATAAAATGGAATCAATAAACATCACTATTGATTGTTATATTGATTCGATTTATAAATACAACAATTTAGCAAATTTTATTTATCAACTACAAGAAGAGGCAAGAAATGTAATTGGTGCTAAAGTGATTATTATATCCGTAAGAGATATAATTAATAAAAGAAAAGACTTTAATTTTTGATGAAAATAATAATTACAGAAGAACAATTTAATACTCTTTTAGAATCAAATTTTGAAAAAAACTCAAACCTCGTCTATAAAATGTGGAATGACGGTATGGAATTTAATGAAATATCAGATTATACTGGATTATCTTTAGAACAAATAATTTTTCTATTAAAAGATAAAGAAATACATATTGATTGTGGTTTAGCTTATAAATTAGTTGGTTTACTTTTTAGAACAGATTTAGTTAACAAGAAACATAGTTTTGATGACATGTTTGCGGATTTAAAGTTCTCATGGGGTGGTTATAGTGGGAGTATAGTTTTTGAGTTTAATGATAAGAATTATACGTTAAAAGGTTTTGCAACACCTTATTGGAATGGTGATTGTGAAACACCTGTTGAGGGTAGTGATTTTGAGGATAGGGAGTCTGGTGATAATTATGAGGATTACGATGGATTAGGTTTAACAACAAGTTATACACCAACAAGTTTTGATTCTATTTCAGAACTAATTGATTTTTTAAATAACGAATTTCCTAAATTGTTAATCGACTCAATTAAAAAATTGATTCATTACTATTATAATATGTATATGTAAATTATATGATTTCAGAAAAACACATACAGTCAATAAATAAAATAATTAGCAACATAATTTTTGATTACGTTGGTGAAATTTCTCACGGATTGGAAATTGAATTTAAATATCAATTTGTGATTACAGGACAAAGAAAAATGATTTCTGTTGGCGAATACTATGATTATTTGGATGTTTTAGTTGAAATTACTGATGGTGATAAAAGAGTTACTACAATTTTTTCAGTGTTCAAAGAATTAAAAAACAGTTTATTAAAAGATTATAAATTAAATAATCATTTAACAAATTTAATAAATGAAGAATTAAAATATTTTTTTGGAGGTGATGGCGCAAGAGTTAGAATTGTTAAAATTCAATTTAGTGATGACTATAATGAAAAAATTGAAAATACGGTAGATGAATTTTAATTTCTGTTTGACTTAAAAAAAATAGTTCATTATATTTTAATTAATATGAAAACGTTTAGACAAGAGTTAAGAAATTGGTTAAAGGATAAAAAAAATTCAGCTAAAAGTCCTGAAGAAAATAATTTATTGGAAGAAATTTTAGTTAAAATAAATGAATTAGAATCTGTTGAAGCAGATAATATAAATAGAGCTTACCAAAAAGGACACATAGATTCTGAGAAAGGTAAGAACCCCTTATCTAATTATTATAAAATAACACACAAAAGTAATAGTCAATTAAGGGCAATGATAAAAAAATAAATTTTGTTTTTGTATTTTAATTTTATATATTTGTACTGTTATGAAAACAATAGAAGTTACGATTCAGGAAATATGGCAGGTTACTCGACCTGTGATTCAAAAAAGTAAAAAAACATATACAAGAAAACAGAAACATAAAAACAAATATATACATGATTAATTTAAGCGATTTAAAAAACACAACACCTTCTGTATTTGCATCATCAGCATCTCCAAAAATGTCAGACAAGTATGTATTCGTACCTACTTTGGACATCTTAGAAAACTTTGAACGAGAAGGATGGAAACTGGCGAGTGCAAAGCAAGTTGGTAGAGGATTACATTCAGTTCACGAACTACGATTACGTAACGGTGAATTACCAAAAGTTGGAGATACTTTGGTTGAAGCAATCATCAGAAACTCACACAACGGTATGGCAACATTTCGAGTAAGTGCAGGACTTCACCGACTGGTTTGTTCGAATGGTTTAACAGTCCCAACGGCCCTATCAGAATCTTTTAACCTTCGTCACTCACGATTTGATTTGGACGAGGTAAAACAATTAACCGAGTCATTCGCAGGACGATTACCAAAGATTGAAACGTCAGTTCAACGAATGATGGAGCGTGAACTATCCACTGATGAAAAGATTGATTTTCTTCGTAAATCGGCTGAGGTTCGTTTTGGTAAGGATAAAGTTTTAAAGGAGATGGAGATTGTAGGACTTCTAACACCAAATCGTATGGAAGATGAAGGTGATGATATGTGGCGAGTTTTTAACGTCGTACAAGAGAAGTTTGTTCGTGGTGGAGTGGAGATGACATCTCAGAATGGACGTAGAACAAAACTCCGTGGACTACAAAACATCATGGCAGTAAACCAAATCAACACCAAACTTTGGGACTTGGCTGAAGAAATGATGTAAAAAATTAAAATCCTCACAAAAAAGTGGGGATTTTTTTTGGAGGTTATGATTTTATTACTATCTTTGTAAGGTAATCAATAAAACACATATCTATGACCACCATCACCCAAGTTCAAAATTATCAAGGTTCTAACTCTTTTGTTATCAAGATGAAAGATACAATCAAAAAATACGGCACGCTAACACCAAAACAATTAGCGGCTGTAGAAAAAATCTTATCTGCGGTTTCTGAAGTAAAACTAGTTGAGTTGTCTGATGACATGAAAAAAATCCAAGCCTACAATGGTCCAAGTGAATTTGTTAATGACATCAAATCTAAACTTGAAAAGTTTGGTAAATTGTCTGATAAACAAGTATCTGCGGCGTTGAATCAAATCCAAAAAGAGGAGACTAAAAATGCGACTCGTAAGATGAATCTTGCTTTGGACGGTGACACTATTATTGTAGGACGTAGTATTGGTCAAAAGATGAAAGAAACTTATGGTCTTAAATTCAACCCAACACTTTTGGACCTTACTAAAGTTTTAGCAATTTCACCTAAAGCCATCAAGTTGGCAGGTAAGATGACAATCAAACGTGGTGATGTATGTGTGTGTTGTGGTAGAACGTTGACTGATGAGTTTTCAATGTTGACTAAAATGGGTAAGACTTGTGCAGGTCACATGGGTGTTGAATACATTACCGATAAGTCTGAAGCAGAACGTTTCCGTAATGAATACCTTAAAAGAGTTGAAGAGATTGGTGAAATGGAGTTTTGGGTTCCTAAACGACAAATTAAAATGTGGGAAGGAAACGGTGACCTTCTTTTGAACATGTTTTAAATAAAATGGGAGTGAAAACTCCCTTTTTTTTGCAAATAATAATTGAATTATAACAAATTTTCATTTGATATTTTTTTATTTAACTTCTATCTATTTATTATCATGAAACTTATTTTAACTGGTTTATATTTATTTCTTTTTTTTATAAGTTTTTCACAAACTCAAACTGTCACCTTTAATTATACAGGTGCACTTCAAACGTGGGTTGTCCCCCCTTGTGTTACATCAATAAATGTCGTTGCCGCAGGTGCAAAAGGTGGTGGTTCTGTTGGTGGAAATGGAGCAAGAATTACAGGAACTTTAACAGTAACCCCAGGACAAACTTTAAATATTTATGTCGGTGGTATGGGAACTTGTGGTAATAATTCAGGAGGATGGAATGGTGGAGGAACAGGATATGCGTCAAGTCCTGCAAACGTAACATATAATTCTTGTGGAGGTGGAGGTGCGAGTGATATTAGAATTGGAGGGACCGCATTAGCAAATAGAGTAATCGTTGCTGGCGGTGGAGGCGGAAAAGGTGGCGGCTCAAACACAACAACTCCAGGTGGAAGTGCCGGGTGTAATAATGGAAACCCCGGCGGTAATACATTTGGTGCAGGTGGAGGTGGTGGAACACAAGTCGCAGGTGGAAATGGTGGAGCTCCTTGGGCAGGAACACCTCCTGGTGGCCAAGCGGGAACTTTGGGTCAAGGTGGAAATGGTGGATTTTGGCAAACAGCATCAGGTGGTGGTGGAGGTGGAGGTTTTTATGGTGGTGGTGGAGGAGGAAATGATGGTTGTTGCACAGGTGGAAATGGAGGTGGAGGTGGCGGTGCAGGTTCATCGTTAGTACCTGTTGGTGGAACTTGTTTAGCCGCAAATAACACAGGTCACGGATATATTACAATTACATATACCGCAGTTAATTTAACAGTCAACCCAACATCAACAAATGTCACTTGTTTTGGTCTTTGTAATGGAACGGCAAATTCTAACGTTAATACAGTAGGAGCCACATTCTTGTGGAGTCCAGGTGGTCAAACCACATCATCTATAACAAATTTATGTCCTGGAACATACACCGTAACGGTAAATCTAAATGGTTGTACCGCAACGGGTTCCGTAACAATAACCCAACCCCAACAAATAATATTGGGACCAATAAACCATAATTAAAAAAAAATGAAAAAACTATTAGTACTATTCTTCATGTTTATGACCACAACACTTTTTGGTCAACTTACAACAAACAATCCCGATACGGTTTGTTTTCAATCAGGAACCTTATCACAATACACAGTTACTTCCGTAGGGAATGGAAACTATAACTGGACAGTACCTGCTTGTGCCACAATTCAATCAGGACAAGGCTCTAATACTATATTTGTCAATTGGTCTAACTGCCCCGCAGGATTAATTAACAACGGTGTTTCAGTGGTTTATACCAGCCCACAAGGGTGTTCATCACCGGCCGTTAATTTGAATGTATTAATTTATAATGTAGTTCCAACAATTACACAAATTGGACCGTTTTGTTCAACAGACCCATGTGTTCCTTTAGTTGGTACACCTGCTGGTGGTGTTTGGGCAGGAACAGGAGTTGTTAATGGTCAGTTTTGTCCTCAAACAGCAGGCGCAGGAACCCATACAATATCTTATTTATATACAAATGGTAGTTGTTCTTTTTCAACAACAATAAATGTGGTTGTAAATCCACTTCCAACTCTAACACCAATATCGCATAACTAATGAAAACATTATTGTATTTATTTTTATTTTTAACTTTTACTTGTTTCTCACAACAAGAGTTTGAAATATGTGAAAACAATAATACCGTTACATATTCTACGACGATTGATATGAACGGAACAATTCAGTGGTTTTTAAATGGGAACTTTATAGGTCAAGGTGCCAACATCAATATCACCTACGATAATGTTGGTGATTACCAACTTGTTGCTGTTGGGGCAAACGAGTTAGGTTGTGAAGGTATACCCGTAGTATTGAATATAATTGTAACAAAATGTGACCCTTTGATATATTGGGTTCCAAATTCATTTACTCCTGATGGTAATGAATTTAACCAAGTATGGGGACCAACAATAACCAATGGTATATCAATTGAAGGGTTTGTATTTGAAGTATATAACCGATGGGGTGAATTGATTTGGCAGTCATTCGACCCCGAAATAAAATGGGATGGAACTTACAATAATAGACCAATAACCGACGGAACATATTTGTGGAAAATGACTTTCAAGTCTTTAAAAAATGGTGAAAAACAAGTAGTATCGGGTTATGTTACAATTATTAAGTAATTGTTAAGTGTGTCATTCTTAAGTTAAAAGTTTTATGAAATATAATATTAAAAATTATTCAAACTATCTATTATTATAAAACATCACCTACATGATTATATTTATTTCCACCATTACTTTGACTATTACAATAAGTAATTTTATATTTTAAATATGGATTTAAGTAAGTTTCTAACCATAGTAATTCCCTGTAAAAATGAAAAGGACATCATTCTAAAAACTTTGGATTTATTAAATTATCAATCCGATATTTTTGGTGTTAAAGTTATTGTTTGTGACGCTTCAAATGATGGTATTACAAAAATTGATTTAATTGATAGATTAGAACATAACTTAGATAAAATTAATCTACACATCATGGATGGCGGTTTACCTGCAATTGCAAGAAACAACGGGTTTAAATTGGTTGAAACACCATACGTTTTATTTATGGATGCTGATGTATTTTTATTGGACCCTAAGATAATCAAAAGGGCGTTTCTTCGAATACATAAGAACAACCTTGACTTAGTAACCGCTAAGTTTAGAAGCGACAACGGTAAATTTAATTATGTTTATAAATTATTTGATTTTTTACAGTTAGTTTCTAAATGGTCGACACCTTTTTGTTTGGGAGGATTTATGATGGTAAGGTCAGAGACTTTTAAAAACCTTAAAGGTTTCGATGAAGAAATAAAGGTTGCTGAAGACTATCATTTTTCCAAACAAATTAAACATAATAAGTTTGGTAGAATAAATAATATAGTTTTTACACCTCCAAGAAGATTTGAAAACAAAGGTTTATTTTATATGGTTAAATTGTTTCTTGGTTCTTTTTTCAATCACAAAAATAAATCTTATTTCACTGAAGACAAAAATTACTGGAAATGAAAAAATGGAAGACGGTGATAATGAGTGATTTGCATTTAGGTGCAAGACAATCACAAACAGAAAAGATATTAGAGTTTTTAGAAAAAAATGAAATGGAAACTTTAATTTTAAACGGAGACATTATTGATGGATGGGCAATTAGAAGTAATGGTAAATGGACTAACGATTGTACGA